>JACCDN010196804.1_pt1 | contig 18338 bp, 21 predicted proteins | sample 7441691 | NCBI WGS metagenome assembly JACCDN01 (sample SAMN15323439, study PRJNA562643) | freshwater metagenome | isolation source: river surface water | place: USA:Blue River Watershed | collected 2017-08-16
ATCCAAGATGGTAACCCTAATCTCGCCGTCATTGCCGATGACGATTTGCTCTTGTACTTTACGCGTTAATACTAACATGACATCCCCTTTACTCAGTGATTTACCTTGACCGACAAATTTTTTTGTAACGTTTTGCAAACGTCACCACGTGCAACAACAAAATTTTATAGCGCAAACAAAAATTCGGGTTTTTGGTTTGATGCTGCATAAGTCGCGCTAGGGTGCGAGTAGATACGCCGGTTAGTCTAGCCAACTCATGCACTTCATATTTGCTAAGCAGTTCCAACAATAACGTTGCCCAGATGGAGTCGATTTTGCTATGTGAGCAAAATAACTCCATAGGTAGCAACCCATTAGTTTGATTATTTATTCTAGTGCTAGTGGTAACGGTAGACATTGCCTGAGTCTCTCCTTGGCGTGCTCTTTATTCGATTACAGAATGCTGCCCAATTATATCTATGCATATATGTATAATCAATGTATGAAAATCAGTATTGACTTTGACGTTAAGGCTTTTGCCTATTGAAATAATACCCTGGGGTGTTTGTGCTATCTTATGTTGTTATCAGTGTCGTTGAATTTTGTAATTTAACTATCGGCGGGTAACTTGTCGTTAGATCATTGAATTGATTATTGTCGTTTGCTTTGATGAGCATTCTACCTATAGATTTTTTTTAATAACGCTTTTGCATCGTTAATACCTTTTGCATATGCAATTCTATAGAGATCTATTGGGTTTATTTTGTGCTTGATATGATCGTTGTCATGTATTTCTTCTTCGGAATAATTCTCCACTCTAAATTTTTCACCTAACCTTAATTGATACTGTCTATTTTTTTTAAGGAAGATAGACGATAACGTAAGAAACTTATTACTTTTTAAATTACTTCTATCAGTTGGCGGGCCGTATTGCAACGCCAGCTCAGTAATGCTACTGGCATCAAGCGGGGAAAATCCATTAAGCATTTCTTTATTGTTGTATATTTGCAGTGGAGTCTGTTTTAAAAAAACATTTTTCCCGATCAACTGAATAACTAAAATTATTCCTTTTTTACTATCAAGGGCATAATCTTCTATTCTATAGGTAAATAGAGCTACTTTTTCTAAGTACACCGTATCTTTTAACCAGGAGTAAACGGTGCTTAAATAATTGGCTATCTTTTCTGATCTATCTGATAACATTGAATTACCCTCTAAATGAGTTGATAATTGCTTGTTTTTCTTCAAGTTGAATTAATGTGTTAAACTCATCAAAAGTCATCATGCCGTTTACTAAAAAATTGTCTGTATTACCAAATTTTATGAGGTTGCTTAATGCTACCTCCATTGCTTTTGTTGCCGATAACAGTGCGGTCAATGGATAAGTGATGAGCGCAAACCCAAGTTTTTCTATCTCTTTTTTACTCATTAACGGCGTTCTGCCACCTTCTATCATGTTAATGAGTAACGGGGCTTTAATCGTCTCACTGATACATTCTATTTCTTCTTTTGATTGTGGCGCCTCTATAAACACTACATCAGCTCCAGCTTCTGCATAAGCTATTCCCCTTCGTAGAGCTTCCTGAATCCCATGTGTTGCACGAGAATCTGTTCTAGCAACGATAGTAAAATCCTTGCCTTGGGCTGCAAATCTTGCTGCTTTCAGCTTTTCAATATGCTCTTCTGCGGAGATAACTTCTTTTCCTTGCATATGGCCACATCGCTTAGGCCACTTCTGGTCTTCTAGTATCACTCCGCTGGCACCTAAGCTACATAACTCTTTCACCAACTTAATGACGTTTAAAGGACCTCCGTATCCGGTATCTCCGTCTACAATGACTGGGATATCGACGGCATCACATATGATTTTGGCTGCATGAATAACATCTGATTGTGTCAGTAACCCAATATCAGGCTCGCCTAACTGCGTCGCTGAAACTGAAAACCCTGTCAATGCAACTATTTCTGCGCCAGCCTTTGCAGCAAGCTTCGCGCTCAATGCGTCAAAAACACCCGGCACTATTGTGGTTTTTTTACTGGACAGCTTGTCTTTCAATGACATTTTCATTACTATGCACATCCTTATTCTATACATTTTCTTATACAGAAATTCAGTCAAATTGTATCATGTCGCTGACAAAAAGGTAAAAAGAATTACTTGCCATGAATAAATTAGCTGATAATTTGCGCGCTCTCATTATAAAAAATGAGATATCCGAATTTGAACTTGCCCGTAGAATTGGCGTGGCGCAACCCATTATTAATCGACTGGTTAAAGCTCAAACAGCGTCACCCAAAGTAGAGACCTTAATAAAAATAGCAAATTATTTTGCTATCACTGTTGGCGAATTGATTGGTCAATTTCCACTTGACGAGACCATGGTTAATGAGTCGTCGTTATTACACAGGGGTTGGTCTAAAATAAAGCTTCTAGAGTGGGACGAAATCATCGATTATCAGAATCATAAAGCTATGGCGTCCAAAGAGCGTTACGTTTTAACGGATATAGAGCCTGACGAATCTTTGTATGCCTTAATATTGCATGGCTCTGTTATGGAACCAAAATTTCCGAAAGGTTCAGTTTTGATCTGTTCTACCATGTACTCGTTTTCTGATGGAGATAGCATTATTGTGCATTTTCATAATCAAGATGTCCCTGTTGTAAGACTGGTAATTGTTGATAACAATAAAACATACTTATCAACAATTAATACAAAAATACAGGATGTCACGGAACTTTCATCCAACGATAAGGTATTGGGAGTTGTAGTACAAGTGAGGCTTGATATGCCAACTAGAAAGGAAAAATGATTGCAATTCTATACGTCAATCTGCACTACTACGAATAACAAAAGGATTGAAGTTAGTATGTGTATCATAGACGTCTTTATGTTCTCTTTTCTTCAAAAAGTTCGTCAGTATTTGTGCCGGAAACGCTGCGATTACCCCGTAGATTATCTTGAAGATGTATGCAGAAAATATGATGTTCACTAATGTAAGGGGCGGTACAGTTGTGTTGAATGCGAGTAATCCAGCGACCAGAGTAACCACAGACTCACCAAGGATTGTTGACTTTATGCTTCTTAACCAAAATCTGCGGCCACTCATGTTGATTTTTAATTTACATATTACGTAAGCATTAACAAATGCACCTGAAATCACGGCAACAGAATTTGAAAATGTAAGCCACAAAATTTCATTTCCTATTTTATGCAAAATATAAGATTGATCAGTAACGAGATGCCCGCTTATATAAACCAGGGAAGCCAGCATGATTGCAAAAAACCATTGTCCTAAGAAACAACTCCATAACATAAATCTTGCTTTCTTATAGCCATAGCTTTCGGCAATCACATCACCAAAAAAATAAGTTATTGGAAATATAACAGTAGATAAAGGTAATAATAAACCACCTATTGGGATCACGATTTTTATCGTTATAACTGTCAATATCAGAGACGAGAAATTGAGTATGGTCAATGGTAGAAAAAAAGAAAAATTGGAATCTTCTGTTAGCATGGTATTAGCATTTCCATTTGATAAATGGCCAAAATGTTTTGGATGGGACATCACTTCAATTCTTCCTTGGCTGCTTCCCGACTGCGCAGGCACATTGTCCACTCCTTGGAAATATTTTGCAAGGATAAGTGAATGTGTAAACGTCGTTTTGTCAATGGCAACTTTGTGTTGTAATGTGCGAGCTGCAAAAGAATGACAAGGAAGTACAGTTGTAGCAGCAACGTCATCACCAGTGCCGCTGCTATTGTTGTGATTTGTCTGTAGCTTTTGAACCGTCGTACGCGGTCGCCTAGCGTGACACAAAAGTACAGCTCGCAGTGTAGCATGTGGAGCACCATCACCGGCGCCGCGCGTGGCCTTTTTGTGTGGGTGTCACCACAGGTTCATCGCTGAAACGCAAGCCGCGCAGCGTGGCGAGGGGTGTAGGTGGAGCGGCATTCACGGCGCCGCAGCGCGTCCTCTTTGTGTGTGTGTCACCACAGGCTCACCACGGATACGCAAGCCGCGCAGCGTGGCGGGGAAGTGCGGATGGCGCATTCACGGGCGCCGCAGCGCGGGTATCTACGGTTGCGCGTATGTCGCTACGGATTCATTGCGGAAACGCAAGCCGCGCAGCGTGGCGGGGACGAGGTAACTTCAATTGATATTAAGTTGTAGTAGCTATCATAAAATCTATCTGCAGTCCCTTATGTGCCTATTCCTTATGTTCTAAGCAATCAAGTAAATTTTCTGCTTTCTCTTTTGTATTCGCATCACCATTTTTTGCAATGTTTTTTAGTCTTTGAAGTGCATCTTCGTAAGACATATAAATTTCTATCATATTTTTTTGTATAGGATATTCTCTACGAGTATCACTTGAGTTAGGTGTAAAGGAGAAGCCTTTATTTTCAGGTCTGTCCATTAAGTCCAAAAATTTTTCGTCTGTATCTGTTATTTTATTTATATAATTTTTCAGCTGCTCATCACCATAAACACGTTTCAGAGAAGTGATAAAATCTAAAATTTTAGGTATTTCGCAAATGCTATCTATATTTTCTATTCTATTATGAATGGCTTCAGTTGCGTTTTTCAATTCCTTACCATCGAAAATTTTATCGTCTTCCTCGCTATTGTCGATTAATTCAGTTAACAGGAAGCCTATTGATTTTGCTTCGTCAAATATTCCTGTCACAAACTCATTTCGTTCTTTTCCATCGATTGAACTTAGTGTTTTCTTAAAAATATTTTTTGCGGTTTTGTAACATAAACAAAACTTGTTTCCAATGCAATCATCATCCACTGTATTTGAAATTGCCTTCAGCATATGTAGTTGTGTTGTTGGTGATAAATCCGATGTATTGTTCAACATATCGAGCAGTCTAAGGAGGAATTTGCAATACATAGTTCCACTAGTCGCCACCATTTTTTCATTGATGAGTTTCCTAAGGTCTTCGTCGATCGACTCATTCGTTTTAATTTTATTGATAATTCTTTCGAATTCTATGTTATCTAAGGCATCCATTGGTTTATCAAGCGCAAAATATAATCGATAATGTTCTGAACTTTTTAGTCTTCTGGCATGCAGTTGCTGCACATTACTTTTCTCGGCAAAGATATCGTTTTCACTTGATAACCTAGGCTTGATACCGGGTAGATATCTATTTAAGTCGTATTTGTCATAAGTAGTATTAGTATCTTGTTTTAATTTTAAAATTTCGCATAAATTTTCATACATAGATTTCCTCTGTAGTCCCCAAGGACCACCGTTAATCAATATCAAATACTTTTCAATCCATTTGTAAAGTTTTTTGTTTTTTATTCTTATAATTTGCAACCAGAGCAAGTCCGGAAAATAAATTTTATCTTTTAATGGAGGATATATAAGGCTCAGCGCATTCAGTATTCGCACGACATCTCGTGGCTTTTGCAGAATAAAACTCAAGTGAGTACAGATGGATTCAATCTTTTCTTCCATGTCATTTTCAATTACAGAGTTATATTTTCTGTAAAACAAAATAATCTTTTCAAGAGAGAAAATAATTAATGTGTAATGTTCTGGCGTTGGAACCGAAAAGCTAATTTGTATGATTTTTTCTAAAAACACTGTTCCATCTTTTATTTTTAATGCACGCTCTAAATGTTCTGCAAAAATCGATTTATCGTAACAGAGGACATACGTAATATAGGGGAAATTGGCCACGGATTTTATTAGTCTTACAATTTCTGCGGACTCTTTTGGTTCTAACCGATCGATATCATCCATAATGACTATTGTGTGGCGACGTGAATTTTTTAGCTTGTTTGATATATCCTGTTTTAGAACTGGCAAGGGAACTGGTGCGGAAAATAGTTTAAACAAGAAACATACTACTAAGACGACAAACATTACGACAGCTGTAATTCTAGAAGCAGCTGTAATCATCAAAACAGTAGACGTTTTCCAAAAACTGAGCAGAGTAGAGGTAAATGCAAATGGTGCAAGTGCGATCATACATGAGAGTAGGTTTATTGTTGGTGTTACCGATCTATCAAATTTAGAAGCGAATTTTTTAATTTTCTTCGCTACAGCTCTATTTTTTTTGGTTAGAAGCGATAGCTCGGACATAAATTCGGAAACTAAAGCATCACGATTGCCAATTAGCCACGGTTCAAATCTAATGATGGAGTATGGCTTTTTTTCTTTTTCGATACAGTTACAAACTAAATTGACTAAACTCGATTTGCCTGAGCCCCAAGCCCCTTCAATACCTACGACGAAACCTTCGTCTCCTTGATTAGCAATAATCGACTTCGCTAATTTCTCAGCGATACTGTGGAAGCCTAGCTGGTCTTGCTCTTTATTCTTGATGGGCATATCTGCAAAAGAATTTGCTTGATTTTCATTGGGTACATAATCCATTTTATTGTTTCCTGGTACTAGTTTGCGTGTGAGGCACAGGGGAGATGATTTCCCCAGGGATTATGGCGCTATAGCTATGTTCTGTATGCCATGGACTACTTCATCTACTGAATTATCGTCATCACTACTATCTTCCTGGTGAAAATTTTGCTTTAACTCTACTAGCATTCTCTGTTTTGCCATGTAGGCGTCTCCGCAAAATGCCATGAAGCGTAGCATGTTAATGTGCAGTCTTGGCATTCTATCTGCATTGTCACCTTGATTGAAGGCTTCAGGGTGCCACAGCACTCCCAGAGTTGGGGCACCGTGCTTTAGTTCAAAGGCCTCGACTGAATTTGGTGTTGGTTGCATTTGATGGCCTTGCCTACTGTCGGGCGCTAAGTTGTTATCTTGCACGCAAGCTGCAGCAATCCTGACGTTGTTTTCATTATTCACCAGAGGCAGTTGAGGCGGGTGAGTGGCGTCAGGCGCCATCCAGTGAACACTATTGACTGGGACAGCGTGCATATCATTCCCGTAATTTTCTCTACCCAGCATCGCCCTTGCTAGCAGAGAATCTGGGTCAACATCAATTCTGTGCACTAGTCCATTATGTGTTATCCTACTGCCCCCAGTTTCCGGTAGCCTCGGCATGCCAGAGCCGTGATTGTGATCATTGACCTCAACCAAGCCTCCACCTCCGTTACCAAAAATTCCCAGTCCTGCCCATAATTGCCAAGAACCTGCACATATGGCTAGTATGGGGCGGCCTCGTAGTAACGCAGCTTTAATTATTTGCTGCTCGTGGTTTAGTCGAGCCTGGTCGTTTCTAGTTTCACGGGCTCTACCTGGAATCAGTAACAAACCGTGTCCCGTATGATCACTAACATCTTGCACAGCTGGAATGGGAAGCCATGCTCCATTGTCAAACGACAAGCTAAGTACGGCGGTGCGGCTGTAATTACTCAGAAGCTCCGTATTCCATCCGCCAGGGAGAGTTACCGTTGTGTTGTGCCCAGTACGAAGTCGCATAGTCCAGTGGTCGTAAAAGCTACCTTTGCCTTTGTGTGTACTACCTTCTTCTCGATACGAAATTTGGATTGGTGCGGATTCGGGTTCAGCGAGCATCTTGGTTTCCTTGTTACAAAACTTTGTCGTCTACCGGCTAGGTGTACAGCATAGCACCTGCTTTATAGGAAGTTAAGTTGTGTGCAAGGGCATTAATTTTTGCCATTAGCGTTTAACCACCCACATTAGCCCCCTTTACCCCACACTAAAATTCGCCCTGTTCTGTTATGAGGCAAAAATCGTGAAAAGTTATCGAAAAACTCGGCCTAGCCGACGGTAATACAAACCACTGATTTTATCGTTTCGTAACACATTGATTTTTAAGGTATTTATAAAATAGCGCTAGCGGACCTCGAAGTGGTAAAAGTTTTTAGTTGCAGAGAGTAGCGGGGTGCAGAGAGAAAACTTGTGCGATAATGTTTCAAATCCAGCAAAATCGAGGTCCGCACGCGATACGCAGGAATACACGGTAATACGCGATTGTTAACAGCAGCCCTCACGGTTGGAGAGCTGTTCAAAAGGTGATATTGGTGGAGGCGGCGGTACTCGGTGCGAACTTGCTCTCAGGGCTGGCGAGTGTTATTTAAGGTTGGTGCGTGCTAGTGTGGGTTGTTGCTTAATAAAATTTAAACTACATACTTACACGCACCAATCATTTTTATTTTGTGAATCGCTGTAATAGTAGGCCGTCTTTACCAGGGATCAGACTAGCGTCGTAACCTTCAGCTGCTTCACGTATTTCGCGGTTATCTGGTTCAAGCGTCAATGCTTTTTGAAAAAAAGTTTTTGCCTCTTTATATGCTTCGAGGGACCCATTCGACAGTACTTGTCCATACCAAAGATTGAGCTCTGCTTGCTGGTGCTTTGATAAGATCTCATATTCCTGGGAATGTTCGACAGTTAGTAATTGCTGTAATAGGGGTTGTGCACGATGATACAAAGCTTTTTCCATAAATTGCTGTATTTGGCTTAGTTTGTTATCTACTTTCTGATCTGAGTAATTTCTAAAAAACAGCTGACCACGTGATGACCGCAATATGTGATGCTGCAAAAAATCATTTCCCACTCTGCCTATCTGTCTGAATCTAAACATAGCCATATCTCCTATAAAGGTAGTAATACGAAAATCTATTTGCCTCCTAATCGGGGACCAGAAGGACGTTGAGTTTCTATTTGTTCGTATGTCATGTACAACGATTGGGCCAATTTTGCGTTCTGGATGGGATCGTTGTTAATTTTGGTTTGACTCATACCAGCATAAAATTGATCTTTAATAGTGTCTATTTCTTCTTTGGGCGTGATCCCCGCTTTCTCCAGATTTTCTATGAATTGAAGCATTATTGCTCTTATGACAACTTGTGGGGGGTAATACTCATTTGTGTATGTTCCAGTTAAGGCAAGGCTGAGAGAATGCGAACAATTGAATTGGTCCGTGTGATAATCAGTTTTGGTGTGTTTCATTTGTTGCAGTCTTTCTCTAATCAATTTCAGATCGATATGAAAAAAATCGATGTCCAAGCAAACAGCTAGCGTGGGAATTGAAGTTCGCTGCTTAATGCCTGTGGCTTCATAATTAAAAAAAGCTGTGCTTGCTCGTGAAAGATACACCGCTTCCCCTGTCATGCCTTCTGTGCTGACACGCCTACTACCAATTTGTGTTTTTCTGCGGAAATAAGTAGCAGGGTGAACACCTTGATTTACGACGAAGTCTTCTGCCACTACCCATATGTTTTTGCCTTTCTTTTGTAGCATTACGCAGGCATAAGAGTGTACAGGCGAAAACATGGCTACAGTGTTGTCGTTTTTTATTTTTCCACACGAAGGTTGGCAAAACAAAACCAAAATTCTAGATGTCTTATCGGGATCAAATTGGCTTAAAACGTCTTTTTGAAAAGTTGAAAATGAGCGTTTTTGGTATGGCGTTTCACCGCGTTCCTTTTTTCTCCAATGTCCACGGGACTGTTCTCTCTCTGATTCTTCCTTTATCTCTGAAGAGGTTGGTTCATCAATAAAAGCAGCAACTGCACCGACAGTTCTATTTGTTTTTGAAGTGCTGTCACTTACCACCAGCGGGGTACAACTGTACGTGTGGATACGGCGCATTGCTAAGTGAAACGTGCTGGTAATGGAGCCAAGTTGTCTTTGAAAAAACATAACACACCTACGACTGATAAACTGGTGAGTATTGTATCACCATTGAATATAAATTGTCTAGTCAGGGAGCCTCCAGTGGTGCCCATAAATACTCGGCGCGAACTTTCTCTCAGGGCTGGTGAGGGATGTTGAAGGTTGGTGCGTGCTGGTGGATGGCTAGAAAATATAGTTCGCATGAGGGTTAAGCATGCTCTGGTCTCAGCACGCATTTCCAGGGAGGAGTACCCTGCAACGGCGAAAAACTCCAGTAATCCACAATGACTTAATCAAACTGACTTTTTCACATAAAAGCGCATTTTGACAATATTGATGATTCCTGTTGTTGTCCTGACTCTACGTTCAAACTAGGTGGCACTTGTCCTCTGTTAGGAGGGAACATTGCATTTGGGTTATTGATAGTTGATGTGGTTATAGTTTGCTGACGTGCAGCAACAGCATCGTAATTCTGTTTAGCCCAATCGAGTAAATTTTGATCTTGTTCGCGTTCTTGGAGACTAAAGATTTCTATCGCATTTTGCTCGCGCGCTCTCAACCGCGCTAATTGATTAAGTTGAGACTGAACTGCGCTTTTTGTTCTGGTTAGGACATCAAGGTTTAGCCGGTTACCACGAGACTGATAGGGTCGAGCAAGATTAGCCAATCTTTCTTCCTGACACCTTTCTTCATCAGGCACGTATGCGTTTTCGCCCAAGTACTGCTTTTCAAAGCCAGTATTCCTTGACTTAATGTAATTCTGAATTCTGGCTTCGTTGTACATGAAAATAGCCGTATATACATCGCCTTCCGAAGGTCTGTCAGGAAACACAGGTCGTTGCGTAGTTCCTCCAACCGGAACCCCACTTACAGTTTGAAAAGTGCCAGGATAATGCATAACAGAATCAGGATCGTATGGCCCGAAAGGGACAGATTGAGTGGTAGTTTGAACTCCAACCTGTTGCCCATTTCCCAGAATACCATCGTAATATGTTTGATTAGTGGGTACTACATAAAAAGTCCTATCTAAACGCTGATGTTCATGGGCCAAGCCAATAGCATGACCCGTTTCGTGTACTATGTCTGCATAGGGTAGTATCCCGCCGCCTCTGTCCATGTCTATGGAAATGTAAGTTGAAGGGTCAGGCCGAAAAGATGACTGCCAATTTAACTGGTAAGCGCTGTCTTGCTGGATTCTCATAAAATCAATGTAAAAGTAATTTTCTTGGTAAGTTGTAGGCTGCGCGTCTCCGAAAGTTCTCCCTTGTATACTCTCGTTGGCTTGATCTCTCGCAGTAAATTGATGAAAAGTCCAAGCAAAACCAGCAGTTCGCCAAGCACCATCTGCTATGCCAAAGATGGCCTGCTGAATATCAAGTCTGTAGCTAGTATAATCATTGAGGCGCACCATCACATTATCTTTAGACCTTGGTACCCTTATCCTTCCATTTCGAACAAGCAAGTTACCCATGATTTTCTTCCTACTAATTTAAGAGCCGTTGCTAAGTACTTAGGTATTAGTACGTTTTCCACATAATGCCACCGCCCACATGGTTGGTCAAGGCATTTGCAGTAGTGGTTTCCATCTACATGTTGTTAGATCAAAAGCCTTTGTCACAAAATATTAAAGCTTCGCTCTCATAGCTGTTTGTGTTTGGCTGATTTTATCCATAGCGTTTTCTAAACAAAGCACAAACTTATTTTGAAACCGGCTAGCATGATCGGTTTTACTGATTATCGAGTTGCAGCATTTTACTAAGTCATCTGTCGTCTTAGTTACTTTAGTGTGTTGTATCTCATCGAGGACTTGCTCTAATTCAAAATATCTGTCGTCCAGTGTGATTTTGCTAGGTTGGTAAGACAATATTTCCCTTATAATGAGTTTCACGACCAACGGTTCGTCTTTATCTGCTTTTAAGCTTGCTCGTCTCGCTTCTATTTCTTCTCTGCGCTTTTCTGAAAGTTTTATTTGGGAGCGGAGAGTGTTGTTAATGTATGGGATCATTTCAACAGCTTTTTTAGCCGAGAAAAAGCCGAACATTGCTTTTGCTGCTAACATGGTTTTCTCCCTAGTTACTGTTTCTCAAGGCGCTAATCGACGGCATATGTAGTAAGCCGCAGCAGCTGATGTGGCTAGAGTTACAGAAAAAATTCCAAATTTACAGCAAAAACTCGCGTTAGATTTTTCGCTATCATGATTCAGCTTTTCATATAACCGGGGTTCGTTCTTATATGCTGCACGCATTGCCCTTGCAGCAAAGCTATTTTTTGGCGTAGTGCCATCACCTTGTTTGCAAGCCGCAGCCTGAATCCTACTTGCCGCATCGCGAGACATTTTTTCTTTTTTCATAAGTCTTCCAATAGGTACACAGACATGCCAGCAAGCTGCTAACTAAAATGGCCCGCTTGCTTTGGGTTTCGCTATGCTCTACGGCAAACAGCGATTGCTTATTTTCTCGCTTGATGGTGCATGCCTCTTAGATGTTCGGTTATCCTATCTTTCAACGATGTGTCTGTAATCATTGAATTCGGATTTGCGAGCCTTCTGCTGGGATCGAGAGGGCAGTTAGTGTTTCCTCTAAAATACCATTCGGCTAGTGCAGCGCGTTCGTAGGCGTGGCCATCCCCTGGATTTACAGGGTCTCTAATAATCATTCCAGTTATCGGGCAAACCATTTCGTCGTTAGTGTTTGCCTTAGGCTCAATCAAAGGTTCAGAAGCCGCCTGGCGCTGGATAATCACTTTTTGTATCTGTTCGCGCAATTCTTCATTAACTATTTGTAAACGTTCGATTCGTTGGTATCTAGTTCGCAATTCATCACTAGATTGGAATATGGAATATGTCATTAGACTTTCCAGCGAGCCCAGTACTCCGCAGGCTATGCTCAGCGACAAAAAAAAGCTTGATATCTCAAAGCTGTTTAGGCTTAGCATACGATAAGCTAAAATCCCGCTAATAGCACCTATACCTAGAGTCACTCGCTTTATGTTAAGACTAAGTCTACGTGTTTGCAGATTACTTCTAGCTATCTCCTCCCTAATATATTTGGTGATGTACAGCAAACCAATCCCAGCGAAAAGACCGAATACCGCGCCTGAGGCCATAGAGGAAGTTTGACTCGAAAACTTGCCTCCAAACGCAGAAAACCCTGTGGCCTGTAAAGCGGAGCGCACAGGGTCGTGGTTGATGGCTGAAGCTCTAGCAGCTAATTCCATCCTGTAATCAAAGCTATCCCGAGTCACTCCTAACGCCACTCGAGCACCCAATCTGGTTGCATTCTCGATAGAGAGCTTTTGTTCCATACCCCTAAAAATTTCCTTTTTAACTGCCTCGGCTAAACGATGAGAGGTAACGCCTGCGTATAATCCAAAAAGTGTGGAAGAGACTGTGACAAGACCTTTCTTAGTTGGTACATAATCTGATAATTGCATTTTTTCACCTATTCTGAATAAGGTTACAATGGTGTAAACCTGCTTTGATTCGCGGGACCGGTGTAAGCATCTGTGTTGGCCGCTGGCTCAACAACCCGACTGCGCCGAGGTTGCTGAAAAAATCCTTGCTGTCTAAGAGCCTGTTGAATTTGTTCCATACTATCTCGCAGCTGCTGCTCAGACACCCGCCTTTCGTTTCGCTCTGTCTCTAACTCACCGCGTACCTGCACCAATCCCTGTTTCTCTGTCGTTAGTTCTCTTTCTACGTGTGCTAGTCGCTGCTGAAGTTCTTCCCCTCTAACCTCAGAAGTTGCCAAACGCTCTCTCAATTGCTGGTTGCTTTCTATTAAAGCTGCACTATCTCTTGCCGATGCAGCATACATTTTGCTAGTCACCAAGTAAACAATACCACCGACTACGATGGCACCTGCTATTGCTCCAAAAATAAAAGCGCCTGATATCGAAACAGCTCCAGCAGCGCCTAAAGACGTTGCAGAAGCGGCCGTGGTCATTTCACCTGCTAAAGTTACTGCTGCCGCGCTTTCCACCCCTCCGGTTTGTATCATGGCGATCACAGTCGTCCGAGCAGCACCACTAGCGATCAGTTTTGCCACTTCCGCCGCGAGTGCTTCCCCTAACTTTGCAGTGCCGATTTTTGTCGTAGCTGCCAATGCGGCTTTAGCAGCATACGCTGAAGCATACAGATATGCTGTGATACCACCACCGGCTACGCCTCCCGTGGCCACAGCCGCAATTGTCATTTTATTCGCTTCTTTTTTTGTTTGTATCATGGCACAAGCTCCGTTTTGTAGTGGTAAATAAGCACTTTCATGACCTAATTGTAATGATAAGTAACTTCTGGTTTTAAAATCGGAATAAAAATTGTCGAAACTATGATGGGCATTTACACAATATCTCCTGACGTCTTCTACAGGAATGTGCCTATCAAATGTTGGGGTAATAAATCCGCCTAAAATAAATCCTGTTTTTTCTAGCCTGAGTTCTAGGTCCTGTATGTAGCTTCTTATCTGGGGTGACAAAGAAGCATTTGCATCAAACCATCCATGCAAATCATATGCGTCACTGCTTGCTAACCAATTCGCATAACTAGGTAAAGATGGCCAGGTTAGAATTTTTCTTTGCAAAAAAGGGTGTCCTATGCTCTCGTCAAACAAGGACAGTATATTTTTCATACTGTGTTGTCTCTTAACATAGCGAATTTGTTCCGTTGACATCCTACTGACTACGGACGACATCGACGCTAACCACCCCATTGGGGGAATACCTAAGTCACTGAGTTGGTTGCCACCTACATCTGCAAATGGCACAAAAAGCCTGATCATTTGTCCGACATGTTGCCCGGCAACGTTAATACCGTTAGGGGCAGACAAATACGCGGTGACCAAATCATCCCTTATCTCTGTAATGTCAGCATCTCTCTCTAGCGCCTCTCTGCATCCAGGGCTGTCAAATGTCACCGTTTTATGACCAAGAAGATGCGCATTATATTCAGCAAGTATCGCAGCTAAGGAATGTCCAGTTTCAAAAATAGTATAACCATCGCCTAATATCCTCTTGATGGTCTCCGAGTATTGTTTCGATGCTGCAACAGCGCGCGGCCTCCTTTGTAAGAAGATATCCCAATCTGAAGCTAAATCTGCGACTAGATCTGTGCCGCGGTGGGCAACTATAGCCTGTTTATTTGCCCTGTTGATTATCGTGTGTGCTGTATGACCTAGGTGATTTGCCTGTTGTTCGAGGCGAAAGCTCTCCCACTTACCGTGCACTTCGGATACAGAGGCTAATTTGGCACGCAGAGCGCTGAAATCTCTCTCGTATGCTAAATCGCTAGCTAAAGCAAAAATGTAAGGTGATGGCACATCCAATGGCATGTCAAGTAATCCCTCTCTCAACTGCGCGCTCTCACGCGCGCAATATGGCCCTTCTTTACAAGGGCCACACCCAGTTCGGCACGTGTTCCGTCTCGTATTGGCGCACATCATCCGCCGATAGTGCTGCTTAAAACCCGTTCAGCATAGCACTCAACAATGTACAGAGCTGGCAATATATTACCAATTTACCAGTCGGTCAATAGGGGTTTTTACGTATTTTTATTAAATCGATTAATCAATTTCTCAGATTTTGAAACAAGCGCTGTTTGCGTCGAGTGTTTTGCGTTGCTCCGCCCATAGCCGTGGTGTGTTGGTTGTGAGTGCGCTTATGGTGGCGTGGTCTGGCAGCTTGTTGTCGAGGATGTCAGCGACGATGTCAGGTGCCAGGGTGGTGAGGTTAAGCATGCGATTCACATATCTTGGGTCTACGTTGGCTTGCTGTGCGAGGTCTTGAAGATTTTTTGCTTGTCCTGTTTCAAGTGCATCTAGCCAGCGGTGGCCGCGAATTAATGCTTTTTGCATGGGTGTGAGTGCAGTTTTTCGCGTTGCTGGTTGGTTAGGCGAAGTTGTTTGCGTGCGGTGACCACTGCGTTTGAATGTGATTGGGATGTGGAATTGCAATGGGGTAGGGTGAGTATCTATCACATTGTTATCGGCGTTATGCATGTTGACTGCGTGCCTCTAGGGTGAGTTGTTTCACTGGGATAAACTCATGTGCCAGTTCTTGAATACCGTTGTGACGTAGATGCAGTTGGATGTTGTCGTGGTCAACGATGACTTTGTCAACGAGCATCTTAACGATACGACTCTGCTCATCAGGAAATAGCTGCGACCACACCTTCTCAACGTGTATCATCGCAACAGTGGCCTGTGCTTCGTCGATGGTGTCATCAAAAGCTTTGCTTGCTATAGCCGTTTGTTGTATTACAGTCGGTGATTTCAGTATGTCATGCAGTTGGCTTACCACGGCTGATTCCAGCTCGGCTGCTGGGATGCGTGGCATGCTAGAAGCAGCGGCATATTGTTTGTTCATGAGGGTATGCATGTAATAGCCATAGCGTCGACCATTCTTCTTTTTGTTAGTCGTTGTTGTCGTCATGGCGCGGCCGTCTTTGGCAAATACAATGCCTTTAAGCAGAAAAGGTATTTTACTACGTAGATGATTGCCTCGCGTGTGATGGTTGTGTTTGAGAACTTCGTGTGCCTTGTCCCATAACGATTTCTCGATAATGGCTTTATGCGTGTTCGTATACCATTGCTCTTTGTGGCGTAGTTCACCTAGATAGGTACGATTGTGTAGTATCTTGTAAAGGCCGCTTTTATCCAGCACTTTGCCGGGCTTGTGTTTGCCTTGTTTGCTTATCCAAGGTTTGCTGGTGATATTTTTCTGTTGCAGCTCTTTAACCATCTGTGAGGTGGAACCGTCCAATTCGATAAAACGTCTAAAGATGTAATTTACCGATTTTGCTTCCTCTTTATTGATGATAAGTCGCTTGTCCCTCACATCGTAGCCTAGGGGAGGGATACTACCCATCCACAAGCCTTTTTTCTTGCTGGCGGTAATTTTATCGCGTATGCGTTCGCCAGTGATTTCACGTTCAAATTGCGCGAATGACAGCAATACATTTAGCATCAGTCTGCCCATGGAGCTAGCCGAGTTGATTTGTTGGGTGACGGATGCAAACGATACCTTGTGGCTATCAAACACATCAATCATTTTCGAGAAGTCAGTAAGGCTGCGTGTTAGGCGGTCGATTTTATAAACGACCACGATATCAATTTTCCCCTGTTCAATGTCGCGTAATAATCGTTGTAGGGCAGGGCGCTCCATGTTGCCGCCAGAATAGGCTGGGTCGTCGTAGTCGTCATTGACGGCTGTCCATCCTTCGGCGCGCATGCTAGCAATGTAAGCGTGTCCTGCGTCGCGCTGTGCTTCGATGGAATTGTAATCTTGCTCTAAACCATCGGCGTTGGATTTGCGGGTGTAGACGGCGCAGCGTAGTACTGGCTTAGGTGTGTCAATCATGTTTTTTCCTGTTGGTTTTGTTTCGTGTGGTTTTACGCAAATTAAAAAATACGGGTCCCGACCAAGGCGTGCCAGTGATTTCACGAGCAATGCGTGAGAGGCTATCAAAGCGTTTACCTTCAAAAATGAATTGTTCTTCGCTCTCGACCACCACGCGATACTCTTTGCCTTGGTAAACGCGGGTGAGTACGGTGCCGGGTTTGGGGAGTTGGTAGGGCTTGGTATTTTTTTTCTGCGCCTTCTCAGCCTCAAGCAGCGCTTGTATGCGTGCCTTATTGCTTTGGATAAGCGTCTTGTTGTGCCGCTCAAATTCTATTTCTTGTAGCCGATAGGCAAGGCGTCTTTCCAATAGTCCACGCTTCTTGGTATATGGCTCAGCGGCATAGACGTCGCGCCACAGGACTTTAAGCTCGGCTATGCTCATGCGCGATAAACTTGCTACTTGTGCTGCAACACTGGTAACAAGCGTGGGATTAATCTTTGCGTGCATGTTGCTCTCCAGTTTTTAGTTGTCTGCATTTGACAATTGCTGCCGCTAGCAGTTTTGCAATTTCTGTGTGGCGTGCAGCAGCGGACAGCGATGCTGCCTGTTTATTAAGGTTTTGCATGACTATTCCCTCATTGCTTTGTGCAATGCATGTTTTGCAATGCTTGGTTTGTCTCGAGTGCGCCGCTGACCTTCTCGTCCAATACGCATAAAAAGTCATGTTGCGTGCTGGAATCTAACGCCATGAAATCGCCAATAAGCGCAACACTTAACATGGCTTTGGCGTAACGCAGTTGCTCGTCTAGCTGGTCTTTGAGTTCTAGGATATCGTTTGTATTGCAGTTCATTGGAGTGCCCTCCAACGCATGATTAAAGTGCAAAATTCTTTCAATCTATTGGATAAAAGTGAAAGTCCTAAACAATGCTGCTCTATAAAAGCAGCGGCAAATACTATACAATCACGCACGGTCATGACGCGTCTCCTGTTGATAGACGTTGTTGTGGCAAGTGGTGGATGGGTGTTATCAGCACCTATCCACCGCGTTTGATGAGTGTCGCTCGATGTGGCGGAGACATCAAGCATTTGTTGCGAATTATTTTTTGTGATTTTTAGCTGAATTGACTTGCATACAAGCGTGCTTCCATGTCACGCCTTTTCACTAATCCTGGTAGTTCTTTACCCCCTCCCCGTGTCCAGCGCATAAATTCTGCCGGTACTTGTCTGTGCTGGCTGCGGTTAACCTTTTGCCGTAGGGTTGAACGTTGTAGAGCACCAGCACCTAGGTTATAGGCAAACGATACCAGAGCATCGAATTGTCCCTCTGTGAGGGGAATGGTAATGAGGCGTAACACTGCAGACTCTGCACTTTGCACATCTGTTCCAAGTAATGCGCTGGCTGCTTCTTCTGTAATGACATCCGAGAAAGTTTCTCCTGGCTGTATCACATGCCC
>JACCDN010093595.1_pt1 | contig 18334 bp, 22 predicted proteins | sample 7441691 | NCBI WGS metagenome assembly JACCDN01 (sample SAMN15323439, study PRJNA562643) | freshwater metagenome | isolation source: river surface water | place: USA:Blue River Watershed | collected 2017-08-16
GCAGAAAGATGCTATCATTAAAGATATGCTTGGATCAAAAAGGTTTAAAAAAGTAATTGTCTTTTGTTCTAAAAAGCAAAATGTAAAAAAATTAACTGCAGATTTAAAACACGCAAAGCTTTCAGTTGCTGAAGTGCATTCTGATTTAGAACAAAAAGAACGAGAACAAGCATTGCAAAATTTTAGAAATGAAAAAATCTCAATCATAGTTGCAACAGATATTTTAAGTAGAGGTATTGATATAGATGATATTGATTTAGTCATCAACTATGATGTGCCAAATGATGGAGAAGATTATATTCACAGAATTGGTAGAACTGCCAGAGCTGCTAGCTTAGGTACAGCTTTTACTTTAGTTGGACAGAAAGAACAATCTAAATTTGCTCAAATTGAAGAACTACTTGGCGCTCCGGTGCTAAAAGGCACAGTGCCAGCTGAATTTGGGGACACCCCTGAATACAAGCCAGTTACAAAAGGGAGAAGAATCTCAAATCATAAAAGATAAATATTTTGAATAAAAAAGCCTCTTCAAATTGAAGAGGCTTTTTTTATAATGTTGAATACGATTATTTAATTTCAATAATCGCTCTTTTTAATAATTTAGAATCTGCAACATTCAAAACCTGAGCACCTGGTGTAAGTGCTTGAATATGATAAGTTTCTTGTGTTTTAGTTTCAATACCAGGTTTGCCTTCTTCTTCCTCTTCTTCTGTTTTCTTAGAGCTAATACCTGTGATAATTATTTTAAAAGGAGCTGGGGTGGAAATTTTAGTAGACAAAATTAAATTAGCGCCTGGTCCTTTAGCTTCTTTATCTGCTGTATATAAAGTTTCTAATACTTTTCCAGTACTATCTACCACTTCAATATTTAAATTGGCAGCTTCTTGATCTTTTACTTTTTGTAAGATAAAAGTTGTTGCAACACCATTAGTAGAATCTAAGGTTGTTTTTTCTTGGAAGCTTATTCCAGCATCTGGTCTTGGCCCTCTTTTTGGTGCAAAAATTCTACCAAATTCAGCAACAGGTTCTAATACTTCTGTAACAGATAAAGTCAAAACAATTAATCCTATAATACTTGCTACTAAAAGTTCTTTCTTAAATGCTCCTGTAGTTTTATCCTTTGAATAGTTCTTTAAAGAGCCCCAGTTATTCACTATGTGAAAAATGGCAAAACCAAAGAAGATTAACCCAAAGATGGTATGAGTCATTTCTACAAAATGAGGTTTTTGCTTAATGTATAATAAGATTCCCGATGTGCCTAAAACAACAAATGCGAATGCAATGGAAAGGCTAATAATGTTCTTTTTCTTCATAATTTTTGGTTTGGTATAGACAAGTTATTAAAATCTCACTAAAAATCAACTACTTAGCTCTATTTATCAGCCGTTTTAGGTGATTTTATGATAAGACTCATTTTTTTTGTTAAAGTTTAATCGTAATATTGCGATTAATATGGGAACAAGTAAATTAAATGAGTACAATGAAAAAGATCTGCTTATTGCCAAATATGCAAAAGCATTGTCTCATCCTGCTCGTGTTGCTATCATCAATGTGCTTTTGAAAAAGCAGGCATGCGTTTGTGGTGATATTGTGGATGAGCTTCCCTTGGCTCAAAGTACAGTCTCTCAGCATTTAAAAGAATTAAAAGAGGTGGGGCTTATAAAAGGGGATATCGATGGAGTGTCTGTTTGTTATTGTATCGATACTGAAGCCTGGAATAAGGCTGGAGAAGTGATTCATCAATTATTTCAATTGGCAGATACTATACCTACTAAGTGTTGTTAAATTAAAAACTTTTAAAATAAAATTTTATGCAAACCGAAGAACAATTAAAAGAAATCGTAAGAAAAAAATATAGTGAAATTGCTTTGCAAGACAAGGAGACTAATATGTCATCATGTTGTGGAGCAGGAGGATGTTCAACTGAGGTTTATAATATCATGTCGGATGATTATACCAGTTTAGAAGGGTATAATGCTGATGCAGATTTAGGACTGGGCTGTGGATTGCCTACACAATTTGCTAAAATTAAAAAAGGTGATGTTGTGGTGGATTTAGGAAGTGGTGCTGGTAATGATTGTTTTATTGCTAGACATGAAACTGGAGAAACCGGAAAAGTAATTGGGGTTGATTTTACGCCTGCGATGATTGATAAGGCAAGAAAAAATGCAGAAGTTAGGGGATTTAATAATGTTGAGTTTAGACAGGGAGATATTGAGAATATGCCAATTACTGCAAACAGTGCTGATGTAATTGTGAGTAATTGTGTTTTAAACTTAGTGCCTAACAAGGATGCCGTGATCAAAGATATTTATAGAGTATTAAAACCTGGTGGTCATTTTAGTATATCTGATGTAGTGCTAGTAGGTGCTTTGCCTGAAGGATTGAGAAAAGATGCTGAAATGTATGCAGGTTGTGTATCTGGTGCTATTCAAAAAGAAGTTTATTTGGAATTAATTCATGCAAATGGTTTTGAGAATGTAACTATTCAAAAAGAAAAGCCAATTATAATTCCTAACGATATTTTAGTCAATTATTTATCTAAAGAGGAGATTGCTCAATTCAATAATGGCTCAACAGGTATTTTTTCAGTAACAGTATTTGCCCAAAAGCCATTAGAAAATAAAAAGGTTTGTGTTCCTGGTGGGGGTTGTTGTTAAACATCATTTACTAAAATTTTAATTGCAATATTGATGAAAAATGTTTTGGTTTTATGTACAGGAAATAGTTGTAGAAGTCAAATAGCACATGGTTATTTGCAATATTATTATGGAGATCATGCCCATGTATATAGTGCAGGAGTAGAAACGCACGGAGTGAATCCTAAAGCGATTGCTATAATGAAGGAAGATCATATTGATATCAGCAATCATACTTCAAATAATGTATTAGAGTACAAGGATATTGATTTTGATTATGTAATCACTGTTTGCGATCATGCAAAAGAAGTGTGCCCATATTTTCCTTCTAAAGCAGAAAAATTTCATCATAATTTTCCCGATCCATCTAAATTGATTGGAACTGAAGAAGAAATTCACGCAGAATTTGTTCGTGTTAGAGAGATGATTAAATCTTATTGTAGTGAATTTGTAATGAGCCATTCCTAATTTATAAACACAAAACAGTATATTCGCGCCAATTATATAAATATGAAATCAAGTGTATCTTCAAAATTAAAAGACAGATCAGAGGGACAATGTGAACTTTGTGCGTCAAATGCAGCGCAATTTGCATATGCAGTAAGTCCAAAGGGAAATGAGTCTATTGAAAATGAAGTAGCTGTTTGTGAAACCTGTGTTTCTTTGATTGAATCGGGTGAAAAAGATAGCCATTGGAATTGTTTGGCTGGAAGTATTTGGAATACAGAACCAAGTGTACAGGCATTAAGTTATAGAATACTATACGGAATGAAAGACCAAGAATGGGCTAATGAAATTTTAAGCTCTGTAGAATTAGACGAAACAGTTGTTACTTGGGCAGAATCTATTTTTCAAGTAGCTGCAAAGCATGTTGATAGTAACGGAACTATTCTTGAAAATGGAGATACTATTGTGTTAACTCAGCAGTTGAATGTTAAAGGAGCAAGCTTTATGGCACCTAAGGGAACTATTGTTAGAAAAATCAGATTGGTTCCTGATAATGCTGAGCAGATTGAAGGAAAAATCAATAATGATACCATTGTGATTCTTACAAAATTTGTAAAGAAATCGGTATAAATAAATTAATTATATTAAAAAGGGTCTCGATGAATCGAGACCCTTTTTAATTGGGGGAAGTATAATACTTTAGAAATTCTTAGTACCATTTGGTTGGTAAATAAATCTAAAAGTATAGTATCGTTGTTTACTAATTTTTTCTGCATCAGGTGCTGTTGCAGCTAAAGTTGCACCACCCTTATAGTAGGCGATAATTTCAACTTTGGCATATTTACCACTTGCTGTTTTAATTACTAAAACTCTTCCTGCTAAAGGAGTGATCAAGTTTTTAATTGGATCATAAGTATACCATCCTTTACCACTTCCAAAAGTCACACCATAGCTTGCAGGACCATTATCAGTTTTAAAAACAGAATCAGCAGAAATTGTTTTTAATTCATCAAATAAACCCACTTGTACAAATGCGCCTCCTTGTCCAGGTCCGCTATTCCCGCTATTAGTTAAAATTTTGGTACCATTAAATGCTAAATCCCATTTTGTAGTTGCACTATCTGTATTGGCTACAATAGCATTTTTTTCTAAACTAAAAAATGTGTACTTGCCTGCACCATAAGGTTGACCCTGAGGTGTTATTCCAACAATAGTATCTGCTGGCAAATCCTTCACTGTGGTTGCAGTTAAAGGGGCTACAACTGTTGTGGTTGATTTTGAACAAGAGAATAAAAAAATACTTGTCACTACTACCACTAATCCTTTACCGATTGCTTTTTTCATTTTGTTATTTTTTATGTTGTGTTGAATATTTTAAAGTCATATAAAAAGTTCTTCCAGCTAAATTGGGTAAGTTCAATCCATCCATATAGTTATTGATATTGTCAATACCAGCCTGCACTGCAAAACCCTTTTTTAGTGGTTTGCCCATAGAGTAGTTTAAAGTAAAATAGCCAGATCCAAACTGATCGCCATTATCGTATACTTCATTACCATTGGTATTGGCAACTGCCCATTTACTTCTATAAATGGCTCTTATATTAGCGTAGAATCCTTTTCTATTCTCGTAATTAATTTTTGCCTGAAACCTATGCTTACTTGTATTAGGTAATCCAACATAATCGCTTAATCTTAGTAATCTACTTGTGCCATTAGGATTTTTTGTATAAACTGTTCCATTATTGATACTTGCTATTTGGTCTTTGTCTCCAGTTAATAAGAATTGGTAACCAAATGAGCTAGTGAATCCATTGCTATATTTTTGCTTTGCTTCAATTTCAAATCCTTGCGTGAAAGCATTTTTAATATTTAGGTAGCTATAAATTTGACTACCACTGATGTAGTTTCCTACTTGTTGTACATCAATTAAATTATTGATATCGTTTCTAAATATTTGAAATTGTATTTCATTATTTTGATTGGGCTCCCACTCTGCAGAAAAATGAATACCAGTTGCGTATTCCGGTTCTAATTTTTTTAATTGGTAATAGTTGCTAAATAAATTTCCAATTTGTCCTAATTGGTTTAATTGATTAATTACTTTTTGTGCCTCTACTGCTCCAAATACACTGTAACTACCAGCCGCAGCATTCGTAAAGTTTAAATATAACTGTCTAAAGTCTGGCGCCTTAAAGCCTCTACCAATACTTAATTTAAATCTTAAATGAGTATTGGCCTTATACATTAAAGAAAGTTTAGGGCTAAATGCAGAAGCAAAATTTTGGTTTTGATCATATCTAAAACCTGCATTGGCAAACCATTTTTTCCCATTATTCCATTCCCACTGATTAAATGCGTATTTTATGGTATTTGTTTTCGCGCTTTCTATATTGTCATATCTAGAGCTATTTACTTGTTCATTAATCCACCCAAATCCTGCAATAGTATTCAACGATGAATTAATCTTCCATTCAGTTTGATTCTCTATTCTTCTAAAATTTTGTTGAAACAAATCATTGTAAGGGTTTCCAGATACAGTTAAAAGATCTTGTTTGGATTCAAATTGAGTATAATAAGTATTTAATTTTGATTTAATTTTTTCATTAAATCTATGATTCAAAACAATAGATCCATTTAAATCATTGTTTTTTTCATTTCCATTAGAATAGATCGTTGTTCCATTATTGGCAACTGCAATAATACTTTTAATATTTTCCGTATTGTACCTTAAACTACCATCAATGCTAGTCTTATCGGAAAATTTATACTGAAGATTTTGTGTGAAAGTTGTTCTTGAAATGGGGGTAATGAATCTATTATTACTATTGGGCCTTACGCTAAATCCATCTGTACTATAATAATTGTAAAATGTTTGAGCACTAATTTTATTTAATCTTTTTGTAATACTGATATTGCCATCTTTAGTGTTATAACTTCCGTATCTAATATTTGCTGCTAAAGCATCAGCATTCTTTTTATCGGTAATAATATTAATTACACCAGCCATTGCCTCACTTCCGTATAAGCTAGAAGATGGGCCTTTTACAATTTCAATTTTTTGAATATTGCCCACTGCTATTCTGTTCAAATCCAATACACCTGCGGTTCTTCCAATTAATGGTTCTCCGTCAATTAAAATAATGGTATAGTCCGGATTTAAGCCTTGAAGCTGCACTCCAGCTCCAAATCCTGAAGTTAGTGTTATGCCGGTTTGTTCTTTTAAAACATCAGAAAGTCTTGTATTGCCCGCTTGAATAATGCTTTTCCCACTAACCAAGCTAATAGGTACTGAAATATTTTTTACTTGTCTTTCTGATTTATTTGCTGTTACAAAAACGGTATCGCTATATAAAGCAAGACTGTCTTTGCTAAAATTCATTTGCGCTTTAGCATTTGTATAACTCAAAAAAGTACATGCGAAAATAATGTATATAGCTCTTTTTTTCATTGAGCCACAAAGGTCGCTTTACCTCATTTCTCAGCCTTCATTTATTGAATGTTTATAACCTTTACAATGAATAAAATGACACTATCATGACAATCATAATTCACGCTATTTTTCTTGTTTAATTTTACTGATATAAATCACATTTAACATTAAAAATTATATAGAAACGCTAACTTCGCTAAGTAAATATGAGCGATCCAAAACATCAAATATTATTGGTTGAAGATGAAGAACATCTACATGAAGCCTTAAAACTCAACTTAGAGTTAGAGGGCTATGAAGTAAGCTCGGCAATGGATGGGAAGCTTGCGCTTGATATACTCCAGAAAGCTGCATTTGATTTAATCATTTTGGACATTATGCTCCCTAATGTGGATGGTTTTACAATAATTGAAAAGTTAAGATTAAACAATAACCAAACGCCCATTCTAGTATTGAGTGCCAAGAACTCAAGCTTTAATAGAGTACAGGGGCTGAAATTAGGTGCGGATGATTATTTGAATAAGCCTTTCAATTTAGAAGAGCTACTTTTAAGAGTTGCCAAACTCATACAGAAAGCAACTCCAAATAATACTGTATCAGAACAAGCTGTAACATTTGAATTTGCCGGCCATACCATTAATTTTGATTCTTTGGAGGTTATTTTGGCAGATGGAACTAGTTTTCAATTGACAAAAACAGAGGCATTGTTATTACGCTTATTAATAGATAACAAAAACAGTGTAGTTTCTAGAGAAAAGATCTTACAGACGGTTTGGGGTTATCAGGTATTCCCAAATACCAGAACCATTGATAATTTCATCACTGCTTTTAGGAAGTATTTTGAAAAAGACTCCAAAAATCCAGTTCATTTCATATCAGTTAGGGGTGTAGGGTATAAGTTCAAAATATAGTAACTTAGGGCAAATAGATCTTATGACTTACAAAAAAATTTGCCATTTTTTTATTGCTTTATTTTTCCTTTCTAGTATCGCAAGTGCTCAAAATACTAAAACCCCTAATCCATTTCAGCCAGAAATAGATGCATTTGCTAAAGCAGATAAAATCAACATGCCTGATGAAGGAAAAATTCTTTTCGCAGGAAGTTCTTCATTTAGATTATGGAAAGATGTGAATGATTATTTCCCTGGTAAATCCATTTTAAATAGAGGATTCGGAGGAGCCACATTATTAGATCTTATTCAATATTCAAAGGAGACTATTATACAATATAAGCCAAAGCAAATTTTTATTTATTGTGGTGAAAATGATATTGCTGATAATGATACTGTAAAACCAAAGGATGTTTTGGATCGATTTAAGAAATTATATTCCATTTTAAGAACACAACTTCCCGCAACAACACCTATTGTTTTTTTGTCCCTAAAGCCCAGTATTGCTAGATGGTCTATGCATGAAAGAATGGCTGCCTCAAATGATTTGATTAAAAATTTTATTAGTACTCAAAAAAATATTCAGTTTTTAGATGTGTATAGTAAAATGTTGGATACAGATGGTACGCCATTCAAAGACATTTTTATTGAAGACAAATTACACATGAATGCCAATGGATATAAGATATGGCAAAAATTAATCGCTCCTTTACTAATTTCTACTGACAAGCCAACGGCTAATACCAATGCAGGTAAAGTAGCTGGTTTTAAAGAAGGCAATATCAATGTGTTTAAAGGAATTCCATTTGCTGCTCCTCCGGTAGGAGATTTAAGATGGAAAGCGCCTCAACCAGTAAAACCATGGTCTGGGGTGAAAGACTGTATTCAATTTGCAGCAAGTCCTGTTCAAGGTGAACCTATTCCTTTTATGTGTTGGTCTGAAGAATTTTTGATCCCTAAAAAACCTATTGATGAAGATTGTTTGTATTTAAATGTTTGGGCAAAAAATACCGCTGCTAAAAAACCAGTACTCGTATATATTTATGGTGGTGGATTTAGATCTGGTGGTGCTGGTTGTGCAATTTATGATGGCAAAGAAATGGCAGAGAAGGATGTGGTATTTGTAAGTATTAATTATAGAGTAGGTGTATTTGGATTTTTAGCACACCCTGAATTAACCAAAGAGTCTGGTTATGGCGCATCGGGTAATTATGCTTTATTAGATATGATTGCTGCATTAAAATGGGTGAAGCAAAATATTGCTGCATTTGGAGGAGATCCTAATCAAATAACAATTGCGGGACAATCAGCTGGTGCTTTTGCGGTGAATCATTTATGTGCTACTCCTTTAGCAAAGGGTTTGTTCAAAGGAGCTATTGCTCAAAGTGGTGGAAGTGTTTTAACTAGCACTTTAAGACCAACTACTAGTTTACAACAAGCAGAAAACATGGGAATAGATTTTGCTAAACATTTTAAAGTAAGTTCTATTCAAGATTTAAGAAAAATTTCTGCAGAAGATATTTTAAAGTCTAATCAAGGGTTATCTTATCCAATTGAAGATGGTTATGTTTTACCAAACTCAATTGCTGATATCTATGCAAATGGAAAACAAAATGATGTGGCTTTAATATTAGGTTGGAATTTAGATGATAAAGTAACAGGACCACCTGTAAATGCGGAAGCTTACAAACAACAATTACAAAAACAATTTGGAACAAATGCCGAGAAAGTGTTGCAATATTATCCCGCAACCAATGATGCTATTGCAGCAACTTCTCAAGATAATTTAAGCAGAGATGGATTTTTTGGTGTTCAAGGGTATGCGTGGGCAAATGCACAATTACATAAAGGCAAATCAAAAATATTTATTTACAATTTTAATAGAAAGCTACCTGCTTATAGCGCTACTTCCAATTTTGGCGCTTTTCATACAGGTGAGGTTCCTTATGTATTTAATAATTTAAAAACAGTGAATAGGCCCTGGGAAGATATTGATATTCAATTAGCCGATCAGTTATCTAGCTATTGGGCGAACTTTGTTAAAACGGGTAATCCAAATGGAGGTAATTTGACTCACTGGCCATCCTACACTACAGAAAAAGACCAAGTTTTAGTCATTGATCAACAAACCAATGCTACAAAGATGCCTTTCAAAGATGGCTTACGAATTTTATCTACGCTTTATTAAAATACAGATCAAAATAGACCGGAATTAGTAATTTTTGCTACATTTGAGAAATGATTAAAAATCATAATATGAAAAAAGGCCTTATTTCTTTTGTATTGGCGTCTGTTATTTTGATGGCTTGTAGTAAGTCTGGTGATAGTCCAGCGCCTACTCCTAATCCTCCTGCACCTGTTGCAGAAGCATCTATTGTGTTCACTATTGACCCAGATCCAGGAACATCTATATATGCATCATTGGGAGCATCTCAATCAATGTCCGTGAATATATCTTCTACTATTCCTTCAGCAGGTGTAACCATTGATGTAAAGACTACGAAGGATAGTGATGGAAGTACTGTTTCTTCAAGCAGTGTAGCAAGTACTACTGCAAAAAATACTGTTTCTATTGATAACCTAAGTTCAGGTGTGTTGTGTACAACAACGATAACAATTACTTCTAAGTCTAAATCAGATAATAACGCTTCAAAATCTTTCAAGATTGCAAGAAAGTAATTTGAATATTAGAAATATTAAAAATGCCACTCAATTTTGAGTGGCATTTTTGTTTCGAAATAATTAGGTTTAAAGATCAACTTCCTCTAGAACCACCTGTTTTGATAGGTTTCTTATTTGCGCCAGTTGATTTTGTATTTGCCTTAGCAATAAATTTAGAACTTCCACCTTGCACATTTGATTTTGTGTTATTTGCGGCGTTCTTTGCAGCTTTCTTTTCGTTGATATGAAATCCCATAATGGTTATATTTGAGGTATAAATATAATTAATAATCGTCAATATTCATCATGTTACAATCTAGTACAATACAATTTTTAAAAGCCTTAAAGAAGAATAATAATAAAGAATGGTTTGATAAAAATAGAAAAATCTATGAGCAAGCAAAAGCAGATTATTTAAACTTTGTTACCATTATGCTAAATGAAATTCAAGGTTTTGATACAAGTTTAATGGAGTTGCAACCTAAACAATGCATTTTTAGATTAAATAGGGATGTGAGATTTAGTAAAAATAAAGATCCGTATAAAACCAATTTTGGAGCCAGTTTTAGTAAAGGAGCAAAGAAAGTTCAATCTGCTGGATATTATTTTCATTTAGAGCCAGGTGAAAATTTTGTAGGAGGTGGTTTATGGATGCCAATGGCGCCAGATTTAAATAAAGTGCGACAAGAGATTGATTATTGCTATAAAGAATTTTCAAGTATTCTAAAAAAACCTGCTTTCAAAAGCACTTATGGTGATATGGACAATTCAATGAAATTAGTTCGTCCTCCAAAAGGGTTTGATATTGACAATCCTGCATTAGAATATCTTAAGTTAAAAAGCTTTGTAGTGACAAGATCTATAAAAGATACTGAGCTAACGGATAATCAACTTGTCAAAAATGTAGTGAAAGATTTTAAAACAATTGCCCCATTAGTGCATTTCTTGAATAGGGCAATTGAATAAATAGGTTTAATCTTCTTTTTTGAAAATATTAAACAATAAATAACCCATTAAGCCTCCATAAAGGGTACTATTGATGGGTTTGGAAGTGATCATGCAAGTTCCATTGGCACATCCTACAAAATTCCAATAAAGAAATCCTGCTATTGCACCCAGCGTAATTCCAATAATACTCAACTTATTTTTAGTAATCCAATTAGTCATAAATTATCTAATTTTTCCAACTAACACATTCCAAGGTCCGCCGTTGTATACCTCAATACCTGCACCTTGAAGCATTCTTTTCGCCATTCCACTTCTTGATCCGCTTCGACATACTGTAATAATTGGCTTGTTCAGGTTTTTGATTGTCTTTATTTCTCTTTGAATTTTATCCAAAGGAATATTTTTAGAACCTTGAATATGACCATGGTCAAATTCGTGCGGAGTTCTCACATCAATAATGATAGCGCCATTTTCTTTTAATGCTTTAAAATCAGTACCTGGACCGAATAATTTTTTTATGAATCCAAACATGTTAGTTATTATTTATAATATTATTTAATGTAAAAATGCCTCCACCATTAAAAATTTCTGTAATCCCACTTTGCTGTAAAATGCTTGCAGCTACACTACTTCTGCCACCACTTAAACAATATACAACAACTGGTTTAGGTAATTTTTGAATTTCTTGTAATCTTGTTTCAAGAATATCTAATGGTATATTGATGGCGCCATTAATGTGTTCTCCATCAAATTCCATTTTGCTTCTTACATCTAATAATGTTCCCTGATTGGATTTAATTTTTTCAATTATGTTTTGCATAGTTTTTATTTTACTATTGCAAAATTCAATTTATATAAATTGAAAAATGGTGATATTTATCACATTGAAAAAATTATTTTTTAATCCAATCAAAAGAGTTCCTACTTAGCACAATCCATCCGTTATTTTCCATTTTTTTTAAAAGCCTACTAATTACTTCTCTTGATGTATTTAAATCATTGGCTATTTCTTGGTGAGTAAGTTTTATGGTATTCCCGAATTGTTGTACCTGTCTTTTGATGTAAAATTCCAGACGCTCGTCCATGTTTTTAAAAGCGGTTTCATGGATGGTGTTTAACAATTCCTCGTATCTATTTCGATATGTACGAATTACAAAATAATGCCAGCTCTTATATTCGTTTAGCCATTTGTCCATAAATTCTATTGGTATAGCCAAATAGCTAATATCTGTTACTGCTTTTGCTAATACCTGACTTTGCTCTAAGTGATAATTACAAACCATAGTAACTGCACATGCTTCCCCTGGATTTAGATGGTACATAAAGTATTCTGCACCTTCTTCATTTTCTTGAAAAAGTTTAACAGTGCCTTCAACTACCAACATGGTTGATTTTATGTTCTGACCTTTCTTAAGCAAGATAGATCCTGCTTTTGCTGTTCTTAATTCAGCATGTTCAATCACTGCTTGATATAGATCTTTTTCCCAGTCCGGAAATAATTTGACTAATTCTTCTTTACTTAACATTTTGTGTAATTTCTAACATGAAGATACTGCTTATTGTAATATTTGTCACAGAAGAAATTAATTACATAAGTTATTTTTGTAAAAATATTCAAGATGAAAAAACTACTAGCGAAATTGGATTGGATTTTAATGATGCGTTTGGTAATGGGAGGGTCCATGGTAATTATTGGTTATCAATCAAATGATTATATACCTGCTGTGGCAGGAGGTTTTTTTATTGTGTATTCCATTGTTGGCGCTAAATATAAAATTGGCTGTGGTTATAATGCTAGCTGCGGAATGCCAAGAAGATCAGATAATGTAAAGATTCGTCAAACCGACGAGATTGAATTTACTGAAATAAAAAATTAATTATATGTCTACTACTGAAACATTTGGATCTATTATTAAAGGAGATAAACCAGTATTGGTTGATTTTTTTGCAACTTGGTGCGGTCCTTGTAAAATGATGCCACCTATTTTAGAGCAAGTACACAATCAATTAGGGGAACAAGTTAGAATTATAAAAATTGATGTAGATAAGAATCAGCAATTAGCTTCACAGCTAAATGTCTCTAGTGTTCCAACTTTGGCCATTTTCAAAAATGGTGAAATAAAGTGGAGACAACCTGGGGTTCAGCAAGCTGGAGCTTTAGTGAATCTATTGAAGCAACACATTGATGTTTAATTTAGCATTTTAAACTAGAATTGTTTTATATTTATTAAGGCTATCAATAATTGATTTATCCACGCCTTAAAATGTATCTATGAAATTTATTTTAATTGCATTAGGTTTCTTTGGTTTTGTATCTAATTTAAACGCCCAAGTACCAGAAGGCAAGACTGTTATTAGTTCACTTTATGTGTATGATATGTCTACTGGCCAATCAAATTTGGTTACCAGAGAGCTTAGACATTTGGAAGCGCCCAATTGGTCAAGAGATGGCAAGTATTTTTTAATCAATGCATATGGCAGGTTGGAGAAAATGTCCATGACGGGTGATCGAATGGGTTATTTGAATACTGGATCTGTGCAAGATTGTAATAATGATCATGGATTTAGTTTTGATGGAAAGCAGTTATTCATTTCATCCGGTAAGCCAAGTATTAAAGAACATAGTTCATTTATTTATAAAGTTGCAGCAACGGGAGGCGAGCCAGTGCAGTTAACGCCTAATACACCTTCTTATTGGCATGGTGTTTCGCCAGATGGCAAAACAATGGTGTATTGTGCAGCTAGAAATGGCAATTACGATGTGTATGCAATGAGTACAGAGGGTGGGGAAGAGAAAAGATTGACTACCACAGAAGGTTTAGACGATGGTCCAGAGTTTAGTCCAGATGGCAAGTATATTTATATCAATTCTTTTAGAACGGGTCATATGCAAATATGGAGAATGGCTCCAGATGGTTCTAATCCAGAACAAATGACTTTTGATGAAAAGTCAAATTGGTTTGCTCATATACATCCAAATAATAAAGTAGCAACTATTATTAGTTACGATGAAGATCAAGTGCAAGCACATCCTTTTGGCAAACAAGTGCGCATTAGATTGTTAGATCTTCAGTCAAAGAAAATAAAAGACTTAACAGGTCCATTTTATGGAGGACAAGGTACTATTAATGTTCCTTCTTGGAATCCAGAAGGAACAAAGTTTGCCTATGTAAAATATGAATTGTTTTAGAAAGAACTAAACCAATTTCATTGCAATAGGATCCCAATGAATTGGCTTTAATTGCTCTGCACTTAAGTTACATGCAATAGATGGTGCCGCAGCTCTTAATCCAAATGATGCATCTTCAGGTATTGCAGAGCCAGTTCTGATACCATTGAAAAATACAATCATGTGATCTAATCTGTCGTCATAATCATTTGGCGCGTCAAATGCCATTTCTTTGCCAAGGTCATATCCGCCATCTGTATCATCACCATATTCGGACTTATACCATTTCTTAAATTCTTCTTTTTGTTTGTTAGAGAAGCTATCAAAAGAGTCATATCCTCCATATCCTGGTACAGCTCTTCTTTTAATAGTTCTCAATTTGAATCCGTTACCATTGACATCAATTACACCTTCTGTTCCAATTAGTTTTAGGCCAAATGGTCCTTTTCCTTCCCCATCTGTTAAGTTAACTCTAGTTGTTACATGAAAAGCTCCGTGTTTATCTGATGCCTGATAATTCATGATAGCATTAAATATATCATAAGCATCTCTACCATCTTTCCAAAGCTTTAGATTAGCAATACTTGAAATCATATTGGGCCCCTTTGCTTCGGTAATAGTATGAATGCCCGTTAATAAATGAACAATTAGATCTCCTGCTGCACCTGTTCCATAGTCTTTGTAATTACGCCATCTAAAAAATCTTTTTGCATCAAAAGGAACTTTCGGAGCATCGCCTAAAAAGGTGTTAAAATCAATCGTCTCAGGTGAAGCATCTCTAGGAATAGAATATTGCCATGCACCTCTTGCATCAGATCTGTCACAAAATGATTGTATCATGGTTAACTCGCCGATAGCGCCTTCTTGTAATTTCTTTTTCGCCTCCAAAATACCTACTGCACTTGCCATTTGGCTTCCAACTTGAAAAACTTTTTTAGTTTCCTTTTGTGCATTTATAATACCCCAACCTTGTTCAATTTTTTGAACCATTGGCTTTTCACAATACACATGCTTACCGGCACGCATTGCATCTATGGCAATTTTTTGATGCCAATTATCTGGTGTACAAACCAATACCGCATCAATATCTTTTCTATTGAGCAATTCTCTATAATCTCTAGTAGTATAAATTTGGTTACCCCATTTTTCTTTGGCTCCCTCTAATCTACCTGTATATAAATCACATACCGCTACTAATTCCACACCAGGCACTTTAAGTGCTGTATCTGTATCAAAATGTCCAATAATGCCACAACCTATCAGACCAATTCTGATTTTGTCATTAGCACTCACTTTAATATTTGATTTGATTAAACTTGAAGGAATATTTTTGTTTGCACTAGCTGCATTTCCAACAGCTAATAAAGCAACTGATCCTCCAATGTTTTTAAGAAAATTACGGCGGTTGTTTGGCATAGCTTTATCGTTTACTTAAAGTTAATGCTTTAAAATCATAATTTTCTGCGATTTTCTACCACTAACTGATCATCCTTACATACAAATCCTCCACTTCTTTTCTAGCCCATGGGGTTTTTCTCAAAAACTTTAAGCTTGAATTGATGCTCGGGTTGATATTAAAGCAATTGATTCTTACATGCTGTCCAAGCGTTTCCCATCCAAAATGATTGACTAGCTCTGTGACAATATATTCAAGTGTTTTTCCGTGTAATGGATCTTTGGAAGCTTGTTGCATATACAATATTAAGTAATTTGCCGGCATGAATACCGAGAGATACTTTATTATTTATAAGCCAGTGAATATGGTCTCTCAATTTATTAGTTCGCATGAAGTAAGATTATTAGGAGATTTAGGATTTGATTTTCCAGAAGGCACCCATGCCATTGGTAGATTAGATCAGCATTCGGAAGGACTTTTGCTGTTAACCACCAATAAGAAAATTACAAAACTATTATTTCAAGGGGTAAAGCCTCATTTGCGAACTTATTTGGTGCAAGTAAAAAATAAAGTGAGTAAAGAAACCGTTGAATTATTATCAAAGGGCATAGAGATTAGTGCAAGTAATGGTGAGAAATATTTGACCAATCCATGTTTGGTGAAATTAATGAATAAGCCTAACTTCATTAAAGATCCTGAGGTTCCATTACATCCAAACGCAGAATACTCTTGGTTGGAAATTAGCTTGACAGAAGGGAAGTTTCATCAAGTAAGAAAAATGGTTGCAGCTGTGCATCACAAGTGTATTCGTTTAATTAGAACTTCTATCGAAGACATTCAAGTAAAAGATTTATCACCTGGGGAAGTGAAAGAAGTTGAGGAGCAGTACTTTTTTGAAAAATTGAAATTATAAAAAAAGGCCCCTGTAAAGGAGCCTTTTTTATTTGAAAGTATGTTTTTATTTGAGTACTGGTAATTGAATAGTAGAAGCATCATGATAAATTTTGATAGTAGCTTTTTTAAAGTCGCTATCTTTTGCCTCATAGATATTCATAAACTGTTGTGGATTTCTGTCAACTAATGGGAACCAAGTACTTTGAATTTGAATCATCATTCTATGTCCTTTCTTAAATTGATGTGCAATATCTGGTAAAGTAAATTTAACCTGTGTCGGTTTGCCTGGCACAAATGCTTCTGGTTTTTCAAAACTATTTCTGAACTTACCTCTCATTACTTCGCCCCTTACTAGCATTTGGTAACCGTTCATTACATGATTGGTAGGCATCTTGTTTTCAAAATTATCAGGATATACATCAATCACTTTTACAATAAAATCTGCATCTGTTCCACTGGTGCTTGCCATTAAGTCTGCGACAATAGGTCCAGCAAGTGTTAAATCTTCATTCAATACTTCTGTTTGATACACCAATACATCCGGTCTTCTTGCAGCAAATCTTTGATCATCCAACATATATTCTTGTGTACGACCTGAATGAATTTCAGGTACATAAGGCACTGGTTTTGCTGGGTCACTAGTGTATTCATCAAAACTAGTAGATACTTTTGCAACTGCTTTCGCAAAACTTCCATTCTTGCCTAGTGCATAAGATTGCATGGTCATATTTGCAGCAGGCCATGTAGAGAAGTTCCTCCACTCATTGGCGCCACTAATAAAAATTGTTGCTTCTTTAATAGATTCGATAGAGCCTTTGTTTTTCAAATAGTAATTAAAGAAGGGTAGTTCTATATTTTTACCATACCATTCACTGGTATTAGATCCAAATTCTACAAATCCCAAATGTGTTCCATCTGCACGACCCCATTGACCATGATGCCATGGCCCCATTACTATTTTGTTATTATTCTTTGCATTTGTTTCAATGGCTTTATATAAGTTCCAGGCTCCATAACAATCTTCTGCATCAAATAGTCCTCCCACAATTAATGTTGCAATATTGGGATTGATTACATTCACATTTGCTCTAGCATTTCTAGCTTTCCAAAAAGCGTCATAGTTTGGATGCGCCATTAAGTCTTTCCAAAATAGGATACTATCACCCGTCAATTTGGTGAAATTCGTTAAAGCGCCTGTTTGTAAATAAAAGCCATAATTGTCTTTTGTTGGGAAAGGAAAACCACTTGGTCCAATGTTAGTTGGCTTAGGTCTTGGTTTGCCAAATCCTGTATAAAAATTGAATGCATCCAATAACATGAAAGCGCCGTTGTGATGAAAATCATCGCCAATAAACCACTCGCTCACTGGGGCTTGGGGACTAACAGCTTTTAAGGCAGGATGATTACTATGTGCCGCCATATTTGCATAAAAACCAGGATAAGAAGTTCCAAATACACCCACATTGCCATTGTTGTTAGGAATATTATTGACCATCCAATCAATTGCATCAAAGGCATCTGTAGCCTCGTCTATTTCATTTCCTTTTTTATTTGGGTTGAATGGACGCACATCTTGAAAAACTCCTTCACTCATCCAGCGACCACGAACATCTTGGATAATGTATATATAATTTTCCTTGAAAAAGTATTTTCTTGGATTATTCCATATAGCTGAGAATTTATCTTCTCCATAAGGCGCACAAGAATAAGGAGTTCTTGTTATGATTATGGGATGTTTCTCAGAAACATCTTTAGGTGCATAAATAGTGGTAAATAATTTTACACCATCACGCATAGGAATCATCACTTCTTTTTTAGTGTAATTGTTCACTATCCATGTAGAATCTATTTCTTGAGCAC
>JACCDN010853608.1_pt1 | contig 18321 bp, 16 predicted proteins | sample 7441691 | NCBI WGS metagenome assembly JACCDN01 (sample SAMN15323439, study PRJNA562643) | freshwater metagenome | isolation source: river surface water | place: USA:Blue River Watershed | collected 2017-08-16
CTCATGGGCACCGTATCGAAGGGACACCTTCTCGTTAGAAGTCAAACGCTAGCTCCTTTGTGAGGGTTGGCTTTACCCCTAGCCTAGAGCATTTTTGAGGCGGTTTGCAGCCTCAAAAACCTCTTGATCGGTCGCAGTAATCGAGAAACGGACAAAGTTTTTACCAGCCTCTCCATAAAACTCTCCAGGAACAGCCACAATGCCCAATTGAGCCAGTTCGGCGATGGTTTCCCAGCAGTCTTGACCCTTGGTTACCCACAAATACAATCCAGCCTCGGAGTCTTGAACGTCAAATCCATATGCCACAAGAGCTGGCAGCAAAACATCGCGACGCTTACGGTAGATCTCTTTTTGTGTGGCAACGTGCAAATCATCACCCAGGGCCGCAACCATGGCTTTCTGGACCGGCATCGGGACCATCATCCCGGAGTGCATGCGCAGATTTACCAGTCCCTTGATTAGTCGCTCATCTCCAGCTGCAAAGGCAGCGCGATAGCCGGCAAGGTTTGACTGCTTGCTTAGTGAGTAAATAGAAAGAACGTTGGTTAGATCTCCGCCGGTGACCTCAGGATCGAGCATGCATGGGATGTATTCATCCCATGGAGCATTCCAGCCCATTTCGGCATAACACTCGTCATTGACGATTACCGCACCAAGTTCTCGAGCCCTAGCTAGTGCTCGCTTGAGGAACTCAACCGAGTGCACCGAACCATTTGGGTTTCCTGGGCTGTTGAGCCAAATCAACTTGGTGTTTTCTGGCCACTCATTTGGCTCATCGCCAACAAAGATTTCAGCTCCAGCGAATGCTGCCCCAACTGCATAAGCGGTGTAAGCAAAGCGAGGCTGCACAACAACGTCTCCTGGACCAATGCCGAGCATGATCGGAAGCCAAGAGATGAACTCCTTCGAGCCAATTGTGAGTAGAACTTGGTCGGGATTTAGCCCTGGTGTTTTTCTACGTCGCGAATACCATTCGCAAACAGCGGCTCTCGCGGAAACTTCACCCCAAGTCGTTGGGTATCCCGGGGAGTCAGATGCGGCATCGAGGGCGGCTTGAATCACCTGTGGTGTTGGGTCAATTGGGTTGCCAACAGATAGATCTATAGCGCCTTGAGGGTTCTTGATAGCGATTTCTCGATAGGGCTTGAGTTTTTGCCAGGGGTACTCTGGCAAACCATGAAACACTATTCGCCCTGAGGTGGCAGTGCTGAGATCAACGGGTGATCTCCAGGAACTGGGCCAACCTTGGCAGCGCCTCCAGGGGATCCAATCTCGGAGAAAAAGTCAACGTTTGCCTTGTAGTACTCACTCCACTCTCCAGGAAGGTCGTCTTCGTAATAGATCGCCTCGACCGGGCAAACCGGCTCACAGGCTCCGCAGTCAACACACTCATCTGGGTGAATGTAGAGCATGCGGTCACCCTCATAAATGCAGTCAACAGGGCACTCGTCAATACATGCCTTGTCTTTAACGTCCACACATGGAAGGGCTATCACGTAGGTCACTATCTAACTTCTTTCCTTGTCAATTCTTGGGGCTAGGTGCATAAGACTAGCCACCATGCCCTCTATACCAATCGATAGTTTCCACTAGATTGGAAATAGACAACTGCTCTGGAACGACGTCCGGCAACATCGATCGTAAGACGGATACATCGGCACAATGTCTGCGCACATCACCCTGCCTAGGCTTGAGGTGAACAATCGGGTGGTTTGGGACTCCAAGTGCCTCTAAAATAAGAGCCACGAGGGCGTTTATGCTCGTCTCCACACCCGTGGCAACGTTGATTGCTCTGCCGCTTAATCCAGGCAAATTGTGCAACTCAACAGCCGCGTTAGCCGTGTCTCTGACCCATGTAAAGTCTCGCGTCTGCTCCCCATCTCCAAAAATTTCGACGGGAGAGCCCGAGAGGACCTTCTTTATGACAATCGGAACAATTCCAGCATATGTGCCTGGATTTTGCCTAGGACCGATGTTGTTGAATGGGCGCACTGACGTAGCGTTGATGCCAAAGGTGCTTACATAGGAAGAGACAATTTGATCAGCAGCCGCCTTACTAGCAGCATAAGGGGTTAGGGCGTCATGAGGGTGGTCCTCGTTCATAGGAACTGCTCGTGCGCTTCCGTAAACCTCAGATGTTGAAAAGTGTACAAGCCGATCATACTGCTCGAGCCTGGCCAACTCGCAGACAGCCAGAGTCATGGAGACATTAGACTGCACCGTCCATGATGGATAGGTTAGTGAAGTCGGTAGTGGGACAACTGCAAGATCAAAGATGCTGTCAATCTTGCGACTCTGGACGACAGTAGCAACAGCGTTGAAATCGGTTGCGTCGATTCGAACAATTTCCAAGTCTGGGAAGTTGGATTTTGCTGAACCCAGATTAGACTCCGAACCTAGGAAAAAGTTATCGATTACGAATACTCGTGCAGGCTCCTCTGCAATAATTCGATCTACAAGATGACTCCCTATGAATCCGGCTCCTCCGGTAACCAAAACGTTTCGACCTCTGAGGCTAATTTTTTGCATAGCGACAGTTTACTCGTGAAGCCGATTCCGTTAGTTCTGCTGATTACCTTGGTTCAACTCAGGCAGAAAAACTCGGGCTAGCATTCCGTCAGTGAATTGCTTTATGACCTCCCTCTCCGCCCCTAGCCCCCCAAGGTATGGAACCGTCGGTCTCGTCAATAGGGCCACTCCGGAGTCATGTTGACCGGTAATTGCCCCCAAAAAACGAGACGCGACTTGCCGACTACCAAACCTTGTCAAGACCTTCTGATGTCCAATTCTTGCCTTGCTCCTTAGGCTACTTCGATTCTCGGTGAGAATGTCGTGGAGCGCTTGAAATAGCAACTCCGGAAGAATTTGGACCGATGGAGGGGCAAAATTTTGGTAAAACTGCCCTGGCCAATCTAGAAAGTAACCACCGACAATCGATGGGACACCCAATAGGTACGCTTCTGCCGAAGTTACGGGAAAAGGGTAGTCTGAGTACAGCTGGTCGATAATGAGATCCTGCTTGGATACGTGGGTCAAGAGTTCCTCGTGACTTACATTGCTGAGTTCCGAGTACGCGACCTCGGGAAATTCCTCCTCGATTTTGGTCATTATGGACCTAATGGATTCGGTGCCTTTAATTAGTGCCGTTGACGGGACATGTGAAATTCTGAACGGCCCACCAACCGCGGGATCCGATGTCTTGGTCTCAAATAGCCGAGTAGCGAGTAAAACTGTATCATCAGAAAGAGGATGGCCTAAATCGAGAAAATTGAAAAATTGCCCTGGGACGAAATGAGATGTTTGCGGCGAGGTGAAAAAAAAATCCGTGAATTTGTAGAGAAAAAGAATTCGCATTCTCTGCCACAGGGATCTAAATGCTAAAGTCGTTCTCCCGCCCAGGCCCTTTTTATGATTTGTATGAGGGTGATTCATTTGGACTGGCCTGGCTTCCGAACCGAAACCTGCGAGGCTCGCAACTTTCACACGCTTAATCTTGTAAAGAATCAGATCAAGGTTTAGGGGCAAGAGGCCCATTGCAAACTGCGTTATCACAAGGTCGGCGGTCTTCGAAATCTTCCATGCAAGTGAGGACCGAGCTGCAAGCCAACGCAAGTACCCGACAGCGCTTGCCGAATTTCTGTGGATGGGGAGAAATTCATAGGACAAAGCAACCGACGAGGCGTTTTTAAACCTGGCCTCCACGATCTCAACAAATGTGACGTTTTTGCCCAGCTTGACAAGCCCCTCTGCAAGCCCATGCGAATAGCCCGCAACTTCAACGGGCAGGATAAATATCCTGTCGGGCTCGGAGTTTAGAAACTCTACATGTTTAACCAAACCGACAATCTCTCCATCACATGTCTTGAACTTGCTACTCAAAAGGCTTGTTCATAGCCTACGAAGTGCCAGTGAATAATTAGGTTATATTAGGAGACATGCCAGAGACAATCACAGGTTTCCAAAACGAGGGTGCCACTGTGGCCGTGGTTGGTCTCGGAAAAATTGGCCTTCCCCTAGCATGCCAATTTGCAGATGCCGGCCTGAATGTTTTCGGAGTTGACACGAGCCTTCCTTTAGTTGAGCTAATAAACAAAGGTGAATTACATTCGACCGAACCCGGGCTTGAGGAAAAATTGCGGCGGGTTCTAAAGGCCGGGAAACTAGTTGCGACCCACAATCTGCAGTTTTCGGTATCAGAAGCGGACTATGTGGTCCTAATCATCCCGCTTTACGTTGATGACTCTGGAGATCCAGAATTCAAAAACTATGACCAAGCGATCGGAGACATTGGTAGATCGATTACTCGTGGTACAACTGTCATAGTAGAAACAACGATGCCAATTGGTACCACGCGGCAAAGATTCCTGCCGATTCTTGAATCGACTTCAAAAATGGTGGCGGGCGAAGATTTTTTCCTAGCTTTCTCACCGGAGAGAGTTTCTTCTGGGTCAATTTTTACAGATTTTGCGAGATACCCAAAGCTCGTTGGTGGGATCAATGAGAAATCCGCAACTAAAGCTGAGCAACTTTACTCAAAATCGTTTACCTTTGAACCCAGACCGGATCTGGCAAAAACAAACGGTGTTTGGATTCTTGAATCGTCAGAATCCGCTGAATTTGCGAAATTGGCTGAGACGACTTACAGGGATGTCAACATCGCCTTGGCAAACACGTTTGCCGAGCACGCTAGAGATATGGGCATCGATTTCCAAGAGGTAATGCAGTCCTCGAATTCTCAGCCTTTCTCGCACATCCACACTCCAGGCATTTCGGTGGGAGGGCACTGCATACCTGTTTACCCACACTTTTATCTTCACAGTCACAAGAACGCAGACCTTGTTCGCACGTCAAGAGAAGTGAATGTTGGCACTACGCGGAACGCGGTCGACCGCGCTCTAGCGAAACTCGCACCGAGGCGGCCCTCCAGAGTCTTAGTTAGTGGACTCAGTTACCGAACTGGCGTCAAAGAGCATGCATTCAGCGGCGCAAAACTGATCGCCGAGAGGCTGAGAGAACTTGGAATTCCGCACGATCTTACAGATGAACTTTTTGACTCCTCTGAGATTCTCGAACTCGGATATTCGCCATTGCGCTCAGATAGTTACGATGTTTTGATTATCAACTCTGGCTCCAGAAAATACCAACTGGAGCTTATGTCGAAGCTTAGTCTTGACGCGATAGTCCTTGATGGTCGTCTGACATTAGAAGCAGAGGACTGGCCGAACCTAATGCACTAGGTCGCTTTTGGCTCTAGGCGCTTGGCGGGGACGCCGACAACGGTTGCTCCACTTGGAACGTTTTTGACCACAACCGCTCCTGCAGCAACCATCGCGTTCTCTTCGATAGTGACCGGAGCTACGCAAATCGCTCCAGCTCCGATAGAAGCCCCGGCCTTGACGTGGACACGAACAGGCAACCAATCGCTTTGTGTCTTAAACGAGCCGTCAGCATTAACAGCTCGGGGGATTTTATCATTTGTAAGAATCGCACCCGGGCCAATAAACACCCCGCTTTCAAGGACGGCAGGCTCAAAAATCTGTGCGTAATTTTGGATTTTGGAATTGTCGCCAATCGTAACGCCTGGCCCGACATATACTCCTTGGCCGATGGTCACGTTGGAACCAATAACCGCCCCCGATCTAATCTTCGCAAACTCCCAAACTCTCGAACCGGATGCGATGGAGACGCCCTGCTCTACGATGGCAAGTGGCGAAATCCAAGCGTCTTCGCTAATCATTGAGAAACCCTTCCACAACCGCCAGATTTCTAACGCCTTCTTTGATTGAACACAGCTCAAAATTCTCTGTGCCCTTTAAACTCCTGAATATTGCTTCATGTTCGAGCGCAAGAGGTTCTCTGACGGGGACAACAAATTGAACCATCTCGCCCTCCGAGACGCCTCTCAGTTGTTTGTACATTTCCCATTCCGAGCTCGCAACTCCATTTTTGTAGAGTCGTAATTCAGCTTTCAAAAGGTCTGCTACTAATGTGCCTTTGTCGCCAATGAGGGTTACCTGTCTAATTTTTCTTGGACTTATCCAGTTGACCTCGTGAGATACAGTCACCCCAGAATCTAGCTTGGCGATTCCAAGGAATGAAAACTCGTGCTTTGAACCAAATACCTTAAGAAGTTGACTGGATTGCTCGAGGTAACTGTTACCGGTAAGCCAGTGAACTAAATCAATATCGTGGCTTGCTAAATCTAGGACTACACCCACATCGCCAATCCGCACCGGATTTGGGCCGACTCTCTTTGTGGTAACTTGCAGCAGCTGCCCGATGACTCCCTCCTGGAGCTTAGAACGTAAAGCAGCCGCGGCAGGGTTGAATCTCTCCACAAAACCGATCCAGCCAAGCAAATTTGCTTCGTCAAAAATAGCTTCAATTTTTTTGGCGTCCTCCAAGTTTGAAGCCACGGGCTTCTCTATCAATGTCGGAACGCCATATTGAGCACATAAAGCGGCCACGTCAAGATGAGTGGATGTTGGCGTGGACACTACAACGTAGCTGGGCTTCATTTCAAGGAGATTAGTAAGCGAATCTAGCTGCCGGACTTTTGGTGATTCAGGTTTAATTTCCTGGAAGTCATCAAAAACTATGACTTCATCCACCCAATCCGCTTTGGCCAAAACTCTGATGTGATTGGATCCCATAACTCCTGCACCAACAACCCCCACTCGAATCAAGTTAGAACCTGCCTAATCGCGGCCTGTACTTTGTCCATCTCCTTCAGGCCGTTTCTCGGCGAAATTGGGAGGCTGAGGCAAGTTTTTGTCAACTTGTCAGTTACAGGAAGATCTAAATCTTGGGCGTAAGCAGGAAGTTTGTGAACTGGAGTGGGGTAATAGACCGCTGATTCCACTCCGAGATCACGCAATCTCCCCTGGACCTCATCTCTGCCCTCCTTAATTAAGACTGTGAATTGGTGGAAGACGTGCGTTGAACCAGGCCTCACCTCCGGCACTTTCAAACCAGGGATGCTTGACAGGGCTTCATTTAGAAATTGAGCGTTTCTATTTCTCTTCTGATTAAAGGAAGGTAGCTTCTGGAGCTGGACTAGTCCTATAGCAGCTGCTATTTCGGTCATTCGATTGTTCAGTCCCACAACTTCATTTTTGTAGCGTTCGATCATTCCTTGATTTCGCAGAAGCTGAGAAAACCTTTGAATTGAAGCGCTCGACGTTGAAATCAAGCCTCCTTCTCCAGTGGTCATGTTTTTGGTTGGATAAAACGAAAATGCTCCAAAGACGCCCCATGACCCGGCGGGAGTACCGTTAAGTGAAGCGCCATGTGCCTGCGCTGCGTCCTCAAAAACCTGCAACCCGAATTCAGAAGCAACTTCGGTCAGCGCGCTCATGTCGGCCATTTGACCGTAGAGGTGTACAGCCATAATTCCCTTAGTTCGTGGAGTTATCAACGCCCTGACCTTTACTGGATCAAGGGTGAAGTAGTCGGGCTCCACGTCGCAGAAAATAGGCTTAGCACCAGTCAAAGCGACTGAGTTTGCAGTCGCCGCGAAGGTGAAAGAGGGGACTATGACCTCGTCGCCCGGACCAATCCCCGAAGCAAGTAAGCCGATATGAAGAGCAGAAGTTCCAGAGTTCACTGCAATGCTAAATTCAGCGCCGCTGACAGAAGTGAAAGCTTCCTCAAACTCGCGAACTCGTTGACCCTGAGCTAACTGGCCACTTCTTAGCTGACGCACCACAGCTAGAGTTTCCTGCAGGCCTAAAGATGGACCCCCTAAAGCTACCTTCATGCTTTCCCACTCCCAACTGATGTCATAAGGATTCTAATCAACTCAAACTTCTTGATTTGAAGTTTCCGCAATTGCGCGCAGGAAGTTGCTTTGGTCAATCGTTGCGGTGTACCTGCCAGCGTTCTTCGAGGCATTGAGCTTGTAAATCGACCAATTTTCGACAGGAACCGCACTAACGCTAAGGAGAATGTCCCTCCAGGACCAGCCTGCTGCCACAACCCCCAGTTTGCGTTCCCGGACCTCGGCCGCAAGATCTGGATTTGGTCCTGTCACAATAGCCAAACATGCTTGTACTGACTCGAAGAATTTATTCGGCATCGCATGAAGCTCGTTTACTGTGACCGGAGGAATCACCATCAATGCAACATCAAATTCATTGATGAAGCTAGATATCTGCGGAGTAGGAACTGGCGGGTGAACGAAAACCCTTCCCCTTAGGCCCAAGAATAAAATCAAAAGCCTGATTCGAATCAAAAACAAACTGGACGAGAGCAGGAGTAGATGCAGTTCAAATTTCGGCTCGAGATGCTTTAGAGCGCGTATCGAGGCTTCAATGCCGCGGTGAGGCGCGCCAACGCCATGGTGCACTAATTGAATTAAGTCTTCGTTCACCACAGAGGGCTGTAATTGCCTAAACCTAGGCGCGTTTCTGACCGTAAAGACTTTCGCGCCCAAAAACTCACTAAATCTGGAGGAAATACGATCGGACACTGCCGTGAAAGAGATCCCTTTCGCGAAATGCCTAGTGGCTTCCTTCAGGTGTTCCAACTCCCATTTGCGATATGCGTCAAAAACAAAGGACTCGACAAGGTTTCTGGCGAGTGAATCGAGATGGTCTTCATGAAAATCAATCTGCACCCCCACACCCTTGCGCCTTGAAATCTCCATTTGTAGGACTTCGCTAGGCAAGAGCGTTAGGTCGTGAACTATCAGTAAGTCATACGAGCTGAGCAGCTCCGGAGTGATGGCCGAGAGATGCCTCCCGATAAGGAATAAGAATCTCGACTTATTGAATGGGGTCAAGTACGCGAGAAATCGAGAAACGGTCGAACTGGAAGAGAGCTCAAAATGATTGCCCTTCGATCGCTCAAACGACCCCAACCCGACGGTATCAACATTCCAACCTTCACCCTCAAGCCAATCTATCTCTTTCAGAATTCGGGGCGCAGACTCGACATATTTGTAAGACAGAATTAGGGCTTTTTTCATGCGGTTGTTCCAAATCGAGTGAGTTGATTAGAAAACCTCAACGCGTCTTCACCATTCTGGGAATTGAATTGACGGTTTTAATGACCTCGGAGAAATCCATGCCAAGAGTATCTAGGTACCACCGAATGTTTTGGTAGCGAGGGGCATTTTCTTCCAAGGCAAGCTTCAAGGCTACTTCTCTAGTTATTGCGCCTTCTCGAATTTGATTGCTGCGGAACGTATCGTGCTCGGAGAATCCTGCAATCAGGTAGTAAACATAATTGTAGAAACCAGCTGTACCGTCGCCAATTCTCCAGGTGGTTGAGGTGTCTTCAGCGGTTTCCCATCCGTACTCATTGATTAGGGTTCCGTTGATCTCGGACTCGTCCCAACGCCAATAATCAAAAAGGTGATGATAGTCGTCCTTTGGCGAGATGCTTCTGTAGTACTCCCCGCTGAGAGTGTCCCAAAGCGAGGTATTGAAATAGCCGGGAGACCGCACCATGTAGCTGAAACGGCGCCGGTGATATTCCAGCTGGGCAGACCAGCCAGAGCTATAGACCTTTGTGTTTGCGAACTTTGGTGGTACTCCGAGAAAGCCTGCCTTGAAGTGCGTAGTCTCGAGAGGATTAACTCCCCATAGATTAAGTTCGACGTCCGCTTCTGCCTTAATGGCTTTGACGTATTTATAGAAGTGCTTGTCCCCCGCGGTCAAAATGCTCAACATGCCAAGCTGAGGATCCTTGAGCCACGCAGCCAAGTTCATTTGAATGTTTCTTCTCTTTTTTTCAATGTCAGCCGCGACGACAATGTTTTCAACACCTAGTTCCGCGCACATAAGGCTGATATTTCGGCGGCCTAGGTCAGTGACCATTCCCCAGTCGTAGGTGTAAGCGATTGTCCTCAGCCCAAACTCTTTGACTGCTAGGTGAAGGGCAAAACTACTGTCCCGACCTCCCGAAAAAGGCATTATGGCCTCCGTTCCAGTCCTTTTTCTATAGCTATCTATGAGCGTTTCAAGCTGCTCTCGAGGTTTCGGTGAGTTTTGAATCTTGTAGTTCTCGCAGTAATTACATACACCCGCAGCGTCAAACTGTATGTAAGGCATAGTTGCTGGAAGGATGCATTTAGTGCAACGCCTGACATCCGGCACAGCATATTCCAGAAGTCGCTCCTCTGAACTTGATCGGAGAAGGGTTGGAATTAGATTGGCACGTGATCGAGACTGGTCGGATACGCGAATGTCATGAGCTATGGCAAAATTGAAGGTTTCCTCTCCCATAATCTGCCTGACCTCGGCAGACATCTTGTCGAGAGGCGAGCGTTCAGAGGAGAAGTAGAGATTCTTCCCGCCCTCCGCAACGTAGAGACTGCCTGTATTAGAAAACAAAAGTGCTTGCCCAATTTTGGGTGCCAAAATCACGCACGACATAGAGCCGATTAACTTGTCAAGGAGCAACTTGGAGAGGCCTTCCATCGATCTATTCTCTCGAAGGTAATCACCAGCCAAAGCGGCGATTATCTCAGTGTCTACCACCAGGTCTCTCTGCTGAGGAGTCTCGCCCCACGCAACATCGCAATTGACGACAATACCGTTGTGAATCACCACTACATCAGTTTTCACAATGGGCTGGTTGTCCTCCATCCCGTTGGTGATTAATCGACTGTGGCCGAAAACGAGTGAGGTTTTTCCTTTAGCGGTTTTTTTTAGAGATGATTTGACGCGCTCGTCGTACCTTGCGACTTCAAGCAAACCAGAGGGGGTCAACCAAGCGAAACCCGAGGAATCGCGGCCTCTGCGCTCCGCGTGAAGTGCCAAGGCCTCAATAGCTTGATGTATTGTTTTAGGCTCGCCAATGTAGCCAAAGATGCCGCACATAATGCCAAAAACTACCACAGCTAGCAACATGAGCGGGGATGAACTCGCTACTTCCACTGACTCAACTTTGAATCAATTTGGGCCTAACCTATTCCATGTAGAAAAACGGGTCCCAGTATGAATCGGAAAATCTTAATCGTCGGCATGGCGGATTCAATTCATCTTGCAAGATGGCTTGAGCAATTTAGGGACAGTGGGCTTGAATTCAAAATTATCTCGTCTTCACCACATCGAAAAGTACACGAAAAGATTCGTCAACTTATAAGCGAATCCGGAAAGCCTGACCAATCTCACTATTCAATGCCCTGGATATCTCGCCATTTGAGCTTGCCCATGTGGATTCTTGATAGATTCTTGGGCGACTCAATTAGAGGGCTACTAATTCTGCAAGTGGCACGACAATTCATGCCAAATTTCATTCACGTCAATGAGCTTCAAAATGCTGGATACGCGACTCTAAAAGCGCACAAGCTTGCCAGAGGAGGCTACTTCCCCAAGGTTTTTTCAACTAATTACGGGAGCGAGCTAGTTTGGTTTAGGAAGTACCCATCTCACTCGAAGCGATTGAAGCAATTGTTGGAGATTTCCGATGCCTTTTCGGCTGAATGTCAACGTGACTACGGGCTAGCTCGCGAACTGGGGTTTGGGGGGCTGAATATGCCTTTAATGCCCGTAGCCGGCGGTGGCCGATTCACTGCTCCGGGCGATGCACCGAGAACGACAATCGCAATCAAGGGATACCAAAATCATTGGGGTCGAGCTCTCACCGTTCTAGACGTAATCGAGGCTGAGGCCGAGCATCTGAGGGGCTTTAAAATTGAGGTATTCAGCTGCAACAAGTCAGTAGTTCGAAGAGTGAAGGCCATTCAGAAGCGCTCGAATCTAGAGATCGCATCCCATAAAAAAGGCTCCCTGACGCATCAGCAGATGATGGAGCTTTTTAGTCGGTCATTGGCCTATGTTGGTTTCTCGATGAGTGACGGAATCTCAACATCGATGATCGAGGCGATGGCAAATGGGGCGATACCTATTCAAACATGCACATCATGCGCTGATGAGTGGGTTGAAAGAGGGAAATCTGGGTTCATCCTTGGGCCCGAAGACAAACATGGTCTCGCGGATGCAATAACTGCCATAGTTAGAGGAAGTTTCAATGTGGAATATGCGAGACAGCTGAACTACGAAGTTGTTTCTCGACAGTATGATCCGGACAATCTCAAAGCAATTGCTCAAGAGCAGTACACCAAGATGTTAGCGTTGTGAGAATGGAATCATTGGAACCCAAAAAATTTAATGGTCGAAGCCACGTGGACGGTCGAGGTGTCCTACGTTTCAACAATCATGTTGATCTCACTCAATTCAAGCGGAGTTACTCCATTCAGAATTCTTCTGAAAATCCCATGCGAGGATGGCACGGCCATAAGTTTGAGTCCAAGGGCTTTCTCTGCATTCGGGGGAAAGTGAGGATTGGTGGCGTTCAAGTTGATGACTGGAAAAATCCAAGTTCAACACTTCATGTTTTCAAGGAAGACCTGGATGCCAACTCTATGGATTTTGTTTTCTTGCCCGCCGGTTTCGCGAATGCCATTATGAGCCTTGAATCAGGTTCTATCGTCTTAGTTTTTTCAAGTTCAACGCTGGAAGACAGTCAGAATGATGATTATCGCTACGCTCCTGAAACTTGGCTGCTTTAACCTTGCTAGAGCTCCCTATTTAGCCAGTTTGAGGCGAGTTTTGCAGTCGAGAGAATCGTCGACGTGACACGTCGGGAAAAATCTACAATCTCGTAGTCATAGGGTATGGCTGCGGCCTTCGGGGTGGACACGGCAAATCTGACTGCACTACCGAGTTCTTCACCGATAGCCCTCGACATGACAATAGAGCCGGCTTCGAGCGCTTCAGGCCTCTCCATGGAATTTCTTAAGGTCACAGCAGGGAATCCCCCAATGGATGACTCTTCGCTTATTGTGCCGGAGTCCGAAATGACACATCGGGAAGACATTTGAAGCTTCATGTAGTCAAAGTAGCCAAATGGCTCTAAGAAACGTAGCCCTTCGAAATCCAGCGCACCCACATGATCAAGACGTAACTTTGTTCGCGGGTGTGTTGAGACAACAACTGGCAGACCATGACTTTTGGCTAAGAAGCTCAGGGCGCTAAAAACAGACTCTAGCCTGGCTCTCGAATCGACATTCTCTTGACGATGGATACTCGCGACATAAAACTCGTTTGGGACGAGCCCAAGCGATTCAAGAACATTTGAATTGCTTATCTTACTTTCGTAGTGATTCAAAATTTCGGCAATTGGCGAGCCAGTCAAAAAGATGTGTCTAGGGGGCAATCCCTCATTCAGAAGATTCCTGCGGGCATGCTCTGTATAGGGCAGGTTGAACGAAGCTATGTGATCAACCAGACGTCGATTTAGCTCTTCTGGAACGTTGGAATCGAAGGAGCGATTTCCTGCTTCCAAGTGATAAACCGGGACACCCATTCTCTCGGCGGGCAGCGCGGCAATTGAAGAATTCGTATCCCCAAGGACCACAACTGCGTCAGGCCTGAAACTTCTGACTAGTTCCTCGGTCTTGACGATTGTGTCGGACATGGTTCGCCCGAAAGATTCGGTGCTCACTTCGAATTCTGAATCTGGCATCCTAATCCCGAGATCAGAAAAGAAAACGTCTCGAAGCTGGGCATCAAAGTTCTGCCCGGTATAGGCGAAATGGTGGTCAGCGACGGCATCAAGTAGCGGAATGAGCCGGCTCAGCCTGATTAGCTCAGGTCTCGTACCCGCAATAGTTAGTACTTTTAGCATGGTCACAACCCAAGCTCCTGACGAATCTCTGGCACCGTTTTCAAAAGATCAATTACGGCCGCTCTGTCTAACTGTTCGGTGTTGTGTGAATGATATGAATCAGTTGTGGCAGACCTTTGCTGGCCATCACTGAAATAGGCGGAGTAATTGAGGCCGCGTTCGTCCAATGGAACGCGATAGTACCCGCCCAAATCCTCAGCCTTTACAAGCTCTTCGGTGCTGAGCAATGACTCGTAAAGTTTTTCTCCATGCCTGAAACCAACTCTATTAATCTCAACTGAATCTGAGCCAAACAAATCAATCAGAGCTTCGGCGAGGGTTTGAATGGTTGCTGCTGGAGCCTTTCTAACAAACAAATCACCCTGCTTCGCATTCTCGAATGCATATTCCACAAGGCTTACTGATTGATCCAGCGTCATCAAGAATCTTGTCATGGTTGGTTCAGTAATTGAAATCTTGGCTCCACTTCGAATCTGCGAAATGAATAAAGGTATGACCGATCCGCGCGAATACATGACGTTTCCGTAGCGAGTTATCGCGATTGTGGTATCTGAGTCGATGAACTCCCTGGCGATGGCCTGTGCTGTTTTTTCCATCAAGGCTTTCGTCATGCCCATCGCATTGATTGGGTAGACAGCTTTGTCAGTGCTAAGACAAACCAACTTGCTAACACCTTGCTCCACAGCAGAGCGAATGACATTTGCGGAACCATCGATGTTTGTTCGCACGGCCTCCCACGGAAAGAACTCAGCAGAAGGTACTTGCTTCAAGGCCGCCGCGTGAAACACGTGTGTAGCGCCTCGCATGGCCCTAACAACCGATCCTTGGTCTCTGACATCACCAAGAATGAATCTAAGTCGATTGTCTGGATATAGATGTCGCAGCAGGTCCTGTTTAGCCTCATCACGACTGAAAACCCTGATCTCCGACACCGGTTTGGCCAAAAGATTACGCAACATCGTCGAGCCGAACGACCCAGTCCCACCAGTAATTGTTACTACAGCACCATCCATAAAGCTCATATCCAAAGTTTACCCTTTCGCCATGTCGTGGCTTATCAGTTCCTCGCAAAGCTCCTCAATTGATGGCACCTTGGAGTACCCTGCTATCTGCCATAACTTCATGTTCCAATCGGGCGAAACCGTCGACAGAGTCCGATCTACCGATCCGGGGAGATAAGTTTCCTCAATCGCACTTGATTCGTAACCCAAGCCAGTTGCAAACCATTGCAATAGGTCATATTTAGTCGCGGTATCGCTTGGTATCCAATGCGAGACACCTGGCTTAATTTCTTGGGTGACATGCACCGCTGAAGCCAGCCTGGAGAATGCTAACGTGCTCACTCCATTCCAAAAAGCGTTTTTATATCCATAGACTTGAGCACCATGGGCTGCTTGAGACTTAAACCAGCTGTATAGCCCAGCGGATGAATTTTGGTCGGGGCCGACTATCGAGCATCTAATTGCAACCGAGCCTTCTAGATATTGCTCACCCGCTATTTTTGACAACCCGTATAGATCAAGGGCATCCTTCACGTCTTTTTCGTCATATGAACCCGCGTCTCCTCGAAAGACACAGTCAGTGAGAATTTGCATCCAGTTGAATCCAGTTTTTCGACGCCATGAACTGAGTCCATCGATGAGCTCTGCGTTTAATCTATAAGCGCTTGCCTTGTCGCTCTCCAAATTTCCAGTCCCTTTTTGTGGAATCCAGCCGACACAATTGACCAGCGTGTCGCCTGGACCGAGTTTCAAGTTCAATGCGAGTGAGTCAAGGTTCCCTCCAGAGTAATTGAAAGGGTGTTCGCCGCTGCGAGTGACTTCCACCACGTCGAAATCCGCTCGACGAGCTTCATCGGCAACTTGCTGACCGAGCATTCCTCGCGCGCCCAAAACCACGAATTTAGCCACGAGTACCTGAACCAACTCTTTGAATCAACCGCTCGAATGCCGAAACCGTGGCGTTCAATGAGAATGTTTGGGCCAACACTTCAGCAGCTCGCCTGGCAGCCTCTGGTGCGAACTTCTCGCCTTCTAAAGCTTCTCGGACAGCGTGCCAGATACCGTCCTCCGATTGAGCGGTAATCAAAAAAGGGTAGCCCTCTAGACTCGCTTTGAGCCCCGGTAGTTCAAACGAAACAACGGGAAGTCCACAGGCGATGTACTGCAGAACTTTATTGGGAAGAGCAAGGTTCGCAGCTTCGACTTGAATCATGGGGTTAATTGCGATGTCACCGATTCCCAAATACTTCGGCAGCTCCTCGAAACTAACGAAGCCGGTAAAGATCACCCTCTCACCCAAATTCAAGGTATTGACCAGAGACCTAAGTTGTTGGTTCTGTTCACCACCGCCAATTAGAACAAGGTAGTTTTCTGGCGACGAATTTTCCGAGAAATCCTCAATCACCGCTGAGAGGCCGGAGAAATAGAAGAAGCTGCCCATGTAGACCACAACTTTTGCATCTTTGGGAATACCCAGGGCGGCTCGTTGGGTCTCTCTCAATCTTGCAGCATCGGAGAAATGATAGAAGTCCACGGGGGGCTTTTCCGTTGAGACATTGCTTGCTGAAGCACCCATGGATATAGCGTATTCTGCAAGCGCTGAGTTATTCGCGGATACGTGATCCGCTCGGCTGTAAACGAATTTTTCTGCAAGTACAATCAGAGGTCTAAGAACGGACCTTCGAATTCGATTGCTTACATCGAGAGCTCTGAATACAACTGGGACATGGGAGGACTTCGCTGCCATAATTGCCTGCCAGCCAGAAGTTGGAACCGAGTATGAGACCACGACATCAGGTCTGAAGTCCTTCAGAACTCTCTCAAAAGTGCTGAAAAAAGTAAGAGCTGTCCAAAGACGGCCCAAGTAGCTTCCAGGGGTTGCCTGCGGCGTATAGAGGGTCAATTCAGCGTCCCTGACAACACGCCCCTTGATCCTCGACCGCCACCCCAGCTTCTCCACCTGAGATCTGGAGTAACTCTCTGGAAAGTGAATAAAACCAACTTCGTGCCCCAAAGCTGCCAGATGCTCTGGAAACTCATGCATCTCGAAAATGGGTTTTTCGAGGTAGTTGACTTCGTGCAGAAAGAGAATTCTCACAAGCCCTGCTTACTTGATGCGATGAAGCGTGTAACCCTCACCAGGAATCGTCTCAAGCACAGCACCGGAGTAAGTAAGGTCGCCAGTCACAAGAACGTAGGAAGTTCCCTCAGGGACCAGGGATGCGTCTAATACCGAAGCTGCACCAAAAAGATCGTACTTTATCGCCGCAGAGTCTGCCCAAATGGCTACGTTGGTGGCCTCGAATCTCGAAGTCGCGGCTATCCATGTGGAGTCGATCTGTTCTGGGGTGAGGTTTGCTCTTAGATACTGCCCGGCTTTGTCTTGTGCATTCAACTCGCCACGGAAACCCTGGTATTGATCCTGGATTTGATATCCGGTTCCAACCATGGTTACCGGCAACAGTCCAATAAGCACAAGCGGCGTGAACTTGGGGAAGAAAGCGAAAATAATCAGGGAAGCGAAACTAAACAACGCTGCCGCATTGAATACTTCCTGGTTCACGACCAAACCAGCAAGATTTGGTGCGTCAGCGATCTGAATTGTCAAGGTGCCAAAGAAGCCTGAGAAAGCTGGGGTGATAAGGATCAACATCACGACCGCAAGCGGCAGGCGGATCCAGATTTTGGTCTCAGCCATGAACTTGGAAGTTATAGCCGCGAGGCCTGCTAGCGGAACAATCACGAACAGGAAGTCGTAGTAACGCTCGAGAACACGTGTGGTGTGGTCATCGCCTGCGCCAGTAATCCAGCCGGTAAACATCACGATTTCAATGACCAAACTAAAAAGCCAGATGAAGGCCAAGAGGGACAGTGCGGTGACCTTGGTTAGCTCTCGAGTCTTGATCAGTTCAATTACACCGACAGTCACGCCCACAATCGCTACACCCATAATTGCGGAGATCGTGAGCATGTGGACGTTTAACTGTGTGCCGAAAAGGCTGAGCACTCCATTCATAGGAGTCGTAGCCACCGCTGAGGCGGCAGCTACTGAATCAGCGGGTGCAGTCACGCCTATTTGCTCAACTACCCCAGCATTTAGATACTGACCAAAGAAACTCAAGGCCTTAGGTCCGGCCACTAGGAACCCAATTACGACGCGGCCAAGGATTGCACCAATTGAGATTGCTCCAATCGCCTTTAGCAATGGGCCGAAGCGATGCTTCGCATTGGTCAAGCCCAAAACAACCAAGAAGATGCCGATTGCAATGGCTGACAGCCAGGCGTGAGGCTTCACCAATGATGTAACGCCGATTAAAGCTCCAACTACCGCCCAGTCCTTCCAGGCATAGGTGTCGGCAGCCTTCAATACAGCGGCAAAAACCAAACTGAGGAAGAAGAAGTACATCGACTCCGGCAAGAACATAGAGGTATAAACGCTCAGCGGTGATAGCCCAGCCAAGATTGTGAATGCGAAGGCAATCCAATAGTTCATGTATCGCTTGGCGATGATGAAAATTACTGTCAAGAACCCGACGAAGAACACTAGGTTAAGAAGCTTGCCGCAGGTGTAGAAGGCGTCGCCACAGAGGTTGGTTGAGGAGTAAACCAAGTTGAAAAGGTAGTTGGAGAAGTCACCGGCTGGAGATGGATCCCAAGGGGCAGCCTTGCGAGCGTTGATGGA
>JACCDN011061358.1_pt1 | contig 18309 bp, 27 predicted proteins | sample 7441691 | NCBI WGS metagenome assembly JACCDN01 (sample SAMN15323439, study PRJNA562643) | freshwater metagenome | isolation source: river surface water | place: USA:Blue River Watershed | collected 2017-08-16
AATCAGACCTGAGAAAAATACTTGTAGGACGTATCAGCATCTTCATTGATGCCAGTAATGTCTTCTTTATCAATAAGCGCCTACGAGTCAGTATTGATTACTCCAAAGTAGTACAGTTTTTCAAATCCTTCGATAGCGAAGCAAAATGTTACTTCTATTCTGCATTTCAAGAAGATTACCAAAAACAATTAGATTATTTTGACGAGTTAACCCAAGTAGGCATCGTAGTAAAGAAAAAACCCTTAAAGTTTATTAGTCTTCCGAAAATCAAAGGAAAGAAAAAAGAAGCAGATAGTGAAGACGAAGAGAAAGAAGAAGGGTTCTACAAAGGCAACATGGATGTGGAATTGGTGATCGATGCTATTAGACTGATGTCTCAGTATGATACCTGCGTTCTTTTCTCAGGAGATAGCGATTTCTATGCATTGCTTAAATATCTAGAAGAACACAACAAAAACGTAGTAGTTCTCTCTCGCCATGGATTCGTCGCTGAAGAATTGAGAACAGTGGGACATTTTATTGATATTGGGGATTATTTGAAAAGAATCCCTAAACAAAAGCCAAAAGCTAAAGAGCACAAGAAACATAATCAACCCAATACTTACTCAAAACATCGAGCTAAGAGCGATCAACAATGAGTCGAATAGATCAGTGTACTTTTTGTGACCAAGAGGCACTCAAACCTCAGTTATTTTACGAGGACAACCTGTGATTGATAATTTTTGCTCGACGACCATTGGCTCTAGGACATGTTATGGTCATACCAAAAATGCATTTCTTGGACTTGAAAGACCTTGGGGCTAAAGAACTGGCAACCATTGGAATAATCATTCAAAAAGCTTCAACAGCACTATCTAGTGCCTTTCAAGCTGGTGGAATAAACATATTCACCAATATAGGTAAATCAGCGGGACAAACTGTCCCCCACTTCCATATTCATATCATCACGAGATTTGATGATGAATTAATCAGCCCATTCCAAATTTTAAACTCACCAGAAGATTATAAAAAATTACCAAGATTAGGCGAAAAAGAGCTCTTAAAAAAAGTAGAGATATCTAAAAATGGTTTTATCCACAACAACTTATTACCGTAGAACTGCCTAAAAAAGCTTAAAGATTAAATTGAAATATTGGCCCTATATTGTCCCCAAATACTCAAACCTTGAGTTCTTCTTGTTAAGTGCCAGCAGACAGAAAAGCTAAAAAATTACAAACGCATCAAAACCTACAACTGCCTTTTTACCTAACGCTCTTTATTCTTTAAGTTTACGAGCTTTTTATCTCATACTTCATTAGCAAGAATTGTTGATTTTAAAGTATTTATGGTAATTTGATCACTCGAATTTTAAATTTTGTTTATGATCAATTCTACTTCACCTGAGTCTAACAACGGGTTACGGCATTATAAATCAACATTATTCCGTTCACTCCTTTTAACTGCCTTAATGGGATGTAGCGCTACTGTCGCAAATACGCCTACACCCGATGCTGGAAATGATAGTGGCGATGCAAATACATCTGATGCTGCTGATACTTCTAACGATGTTGATCAAAGCTTGCGAGTACATTTATATGCTACATCTCAAACCACATTTCCAGGAAACCCAATTGGCCTTTTTGCTAACGTAACTATTGGTGATAATAGAGTGCTTACTGACAATGTAGGTCGCTTAGCTATTGGTAGCGGCGATGGCAATATTGGTACCCGACCCTATGGTCGAACAAACAGTGACTCTTTAGTGATGATGGATCATGTATGTGTAGAAACATCTGGAACTCATGCTCAGAGAGGAATCTATGAGCAAAGAACGAGTGGCAATTGGAACACAGTGAGTGTTCAATCTCAACCTTGCGACTCCAGCCATCAACTTGATACCGGGTGGAGTGTCGCCCAATTTTATGCCCCCACAGCTATCAGTTCTGCGCAAATGAATTTCTTAAATGTAACCGTACTTAACCGTGCAGATCAACCAATGATGTCTCGTACTATCACCGTCGACGAAATGGCTAGAGGCAGTAATGTAGCGATTACGCCTGCTACTCCGGCACTTACTAGAGGATCAAACTTTTTCGCCATCGTTACCGCAGTAGATTCTAGTCAACCAATTGTATGTTCTATAGCTGGTTTACCTAGTAGTAGTAATGGCGAAGATGGTGTAACCAGTGGCTGTAACACAGATTTAAATGGCCCCATGAACGAATGGGTTCGTCCTCAGACAGCCATGAATCGGACTAATTACTCAGAAGGTTGGTCATTATATGCTGACCAAATCACAGGCTGCACAGTATGGTCACGTGGTTATGGAACAGTTGAAGCTAGTGTGCCATTGACTCTAAGCAACCTCGGTGGAGGGATGTTCCTTTTAAGCGGTACAGCAAACACCGCAGGAACCTGCCATTTTGCAGCGAATCTCAATAGCAGTGGTCAGAATTACCAAGCTAATGCAGATCTGATTGTAAGGTAGTTTGCATCAAAGAACTATCGGATCACCAATATCTCCCACTCGCGTCAATCCCCCTTTCACTTTCAACTCTTGTTACATTTACACCTACCACTCTGATCTGAAAAGTGATTCATTGTTAACAAGAGTGGGTGAATAAATTATGATTGCGCAAGTCGCATTTTTCTTTTAGAATGCCGGCGCTTCATTGCGATTTCGAAGCATGAAGTATCATTTTATTTGTAATTATTTATTATTTATTCCTAAGTTATGGCTGACCTCACGAAACTTCGTAATATCGGTATTATCGCCCATATCGATGCTGGTAAGACTACGGTATCTGAACGTATTCTATTCTACACTGGTAAGACTTATAAAATTGGCGAAGTGCATGAGGGTGAAGCTACTATGGACTGGATGGAACAAGAGCGTGAACGTGGAATTACTATCACTTCAGCAGCTACTACTTGTTCATGGAAAGATGTTCGTATCAATTTGATCGACACTCCTGGTCACGTAGATTTCACTGTAGAAGTAGAACGCTCTCTCCGAGTACTTGACGGTGGTGTGGCTGTATTCGATGGTTCACAAGGTGTAGAACCTCAATCAGAAACAGTATGGCGCCAAGCTGACAAATACCATGTGCCTCGTATCGCCTTCGTCAACAAAATGGACAAGACAGGTGGTGATTTCTTCATGACATTAAACTCTATTCACAAACGTTTAAGCCCTGATGCAGTTGCAGTTCAATATCCAATCGGAAAAGAAGGCGCTTTCAAAGGTATGGTCGATCTTGTTGAAATGAAAGCATATACATTTGAAGGACAACATGGTGAGAAAATTGTAGAAATGCCAATCCCAGATGACATCAAAGATGAAGTAGATCAATACCATGCTATTTTGGTAGAAAAAGCTTCTGAACATGATGATGATTTGATGAGCAAGTTTTTAGATGGTCAACAACCAACAGCTCAAGAACTCAAAGCTGCGTTACGCAAAGCAACTATTGCTAGCAAATTGTACCCAGTACTTTGTGGCACAGCTTTACAAAACAAAGGCGTACAGCTCGTTTTGAATGCTGTAGTTGATTATCTCCCATCCCCTCTCGATCTTCCTCCAATTCAAGCAACTGATGAGAAAAACAATCCAGTTGATGTGAAACCAGTAGATAGTGATCCATTCTGTGGTATCGCTTTCAAAATCGCTTCTGATCCATTCGTGGGCAAGCTCGTATTCTTCCGTATGTACGCTGGTACATTGAAATCTGGTAGTTATATCCTCAATGCCTCAACTGGCAAAAAAGAACGTATCGGTCGTATCGTGCAAATGCATGCTAATAGCCGCCAAGAAATCGATGAAGTGCACGCTGGCGATATTGCTGCTGCTATCGGTCTCAAAGATACTGTCACCGGTCATACTATTTGTGATCCTGACCATCCAATTTTATTAGAAGCAATTACTTTCCCAGAGCCAGTTATTCAAATTGCTATTGAACCTAAGACCAAAGCTGACCAAGACAAAATGGGTATCGCTCTTAGTCGCCTCGCAGAAGAAGATCCTACTTTCCGTGTTTCTTCTAATGAGGAGACTAATCAAACTTTGATTGCAGGTATGGGTGAACTTCACTTGGAGATCATCGTGGACCGTATGAAACGTGAGTTCAAAGTTGAAGCGAATGTTGGTAAGCCTCAAGTAGCTTATCGTGAAACCATTCAAAAAGCAGTTGAACAAGAAGGCAAATACATCAAGCAGTCTGGTGGTCGTGGTCAATATGGTCACGTCTGGATTAAGCTTGAACCAGTTGATCCTGGTGTCGGGTACTCTTTTGAAAGTGACATTAAGGGTGGTCTTATTCCTCAAGAATACATTCCAGCTATCGACAAGGGTATCAAAGAAACTATGAAAGGTGGTGTACTTGCTGGTTACCCAATGGTAGATATCAAAGCTACAGTATTTGATGGTTCATACCATGATGTGGATTCTTCAGAAGTAGCCTTCAAAGTTGCCGGATCTATGGCCTTCAAAGACGGTGCAAAGAAAGCAAACCCATGTTTACTAGAACCAATCATGAATGTAGAAGTGACCACTCCTGAAGAGTTTATGGGTGATATTATGGGTAACTTAAACTCTAAGCGTGGACGTATCGAATCTATGGAAGATCGTGGTTTAGCGAAAGTAATTAAAGCTAAAGTACCTTTGGCAAATATGTTCGGTTACGCAACAGATCTTCGCTCAATGAGTCAAGGACGTGCTGCTTACAGTATGGAATTTTTCGCTTATGAAAAGGTTCCACAAGCCGCTGCTGACTTGGTTATCAAAGAACGAACAGGGGCTTAAATTTCGCACTTTACAAAGCTAGACATTTTCGTTAAAGTCATGTCGCTTTTTCCCAGCAATTTTTCGGCAACCCGTTAAATTCATCAATTCATTTATTATCATAATTTTATTCATTTATGGCAGACAACCAGTTCCAACGAACGAAGCCACACGTCAATGTCGGCACAATCGGTCACGTAGACCACGGTAAGACTACACTTACAGCTTCAATCTGTGCTGTGAGCTTTGCTCAAGGTCTGACCAAAGTAGCGCCTAAGGGGTATAATGATATCGCTAAGGGTGGTACAGTTCGCGATGCTTCTAAGATCGTAACTATTGCAACTGCGCACGTAGAATACGAGTCTGCTGCACGTCACTACGCACACGTAGACTGTCCAGGTCACGCGGATTATGTAAAGAACATGATCACTGGTGCTGCTCAAATGGACGGAGCTATCTTGGTAGTATCTGCTGCTGATGGTCCTATGCCACAAACTCGCGAGCACATCTTGCTTGCTAGTCAGGTAGGTGTAAAAAACATTGTAGTATTCTTGAACAAGGTAGACTTGGTAGATGATCCTGAACTTTTGGATTTGATCGAAGTTGAAATTCGCGATTTGCTAAGTAAATACAAGTACCCTGGTGACCAAATTCCAGTAATTCGTGGTTCAGCAATCAAGGCTCTTCAGAACCCTGGTGATGCTGAATCAGCTAAGTGTATCCTTGATCTTTTAGCTGCTTTGGATAGCTATATCCCAGAACCAGTTCGCACTTTGGACAAACCATTCTTGATGTCTGTTGAGGATGTGTTCTCTATCAAGGGTCGTGGAACTGTGGCTACTGGTAGAATTGAGCAAGGTGTAGTGAAGGTAAATGAGGAAGTAGAAATTGTAGGTCTTCGTGATACTCAAAAGACTGTAGTTACTGGTGTTGAAATGTTCAAGAAGCTTCTTGATCAAGGTCAAGCTGGTGATAACGTTGGTCTGCTTCTCCGTGGTATTGAACGCGAGCAAATCGAACGTGGACAAGTATTGGCTAAGTCAGGTAGTATCAAGCCTCACACAGATTTCGATGCTGAAGTATATATCTTGAGCAAAGAAGAAGGTGGTCGTCATACTCCTTTCTTCAAAGGATACAAGCCTCAATTCTACGTTCGCACAACAGATGTGACTGGTGAGATTGAATTGCCAGAAGGTGTAGAAATGATTATGCCTGGTGACAATGTGAAGATGAAAGTGAAACTCAGTGTGGCTATCGCTATGGAAGAAGGCTTACGCTTTGCTATCCGTGAAGGTGGTCGTACCGTAGGTGCTGGTGTGGTAAGTAAGATCACTAAGTAATTTAAAGCGAACTCTATTATATGGCACAAGCAACCAGTCCTAAAATTCGAATCAAAATCAAAGCTTACGATCACCGTGTGATCGATTCAGCTACAAATATGATTATTGAAGCGATAGAACGCACTGGAGCTTTGATTGCTGGTCCGATTCCTTTGCCTACTCGCATTAAGAAATTCACTCTTCTCCGTTCTACATTCGTGAACAAGAATTCTCGTGAACAATTTGAAATCCGAACTCACAAACGAATCATTGACATTACAGAAAGCACTTCGAAGACAGTTGATGCTCTAAGCAACATCACCCTCCCTGCGGGAGTTGAAATCGAAGTGAAGATGTTGACAGCATAGAAGTTCTTCTATCGCTCATTTAACCGCTCTTTATTTAATTTATGAAAGGTATACTAGGCAAAAAAATTGGTATGGCTCAGATGGTAGATGAGCAAGGCCTGATGAATCCAGTTACTCTGGTAGAAATCAGTCCCAACACAATTCTACAAGTCAAAACCCAAGAAAAAGATGGTAAAAACGCTCTTGTACTAGCTACAGGTAGCCGCAATAAAGCAAAGAAAAATCCTTATCAAAGCTTTTCTTTCATTCGTGAAATTAGCTTTGCATCAGTAGAAGGAATGGCTGTGAAAGCTCAACTTGGACTTGAGCTTTTTCAGGTGGGAGAGAAAGTTAATGTTACCGGTGTATCCAAAGGTAAAGGTTTCCAAGGTGTTATGAAACGCTACGATTTCGCTGGTAATCCAGATTCACATGGTCATGAAGATCACCGTGAACCAGGAGGTTTCGGTGGTCGTACTTGGCCTGGTCGTGTACCAAAAGGTAAACGTTTGCCTGGTCATATGGGTTTAGACACTGTTACTCGTAAGCATCTCTTGATCATAGCTATTGATCAAGAAATGGGTATCATTGCTATCAAGGGACCTCTACCTGGTGGTATCAATAGCTTCGTTAAGATTTGGCAATAATTATATGATTACTATTCCTCTCTACAATTCAGAAGGTAAAAAGCTTGAGGACCTCTCACTGTCATCAAATGTATTTGGTCTCAAAGTAGAACCAGCTTTATTACATCTCGTAACTACTATTTTCTTGGGCAACCAAAGAAAAGGCACAGCAAAAGTAAAGACTCGCGCCGAAAGACGTGGTGGTGGTAAGAAGCCTTTCAAACAGAAAGGCACTAGTAGTGCCCGTGCTGGTACTACTCGCTCTCCAATCTGGAGAAAAGGTGGTCGCGTATTTGGACCAACTGGTGAACAAAATTACCATCGTGATTTACCTAAAAAGGTACGTGTGAAGAGTTTGCTTATGGGTCTCTCAGCAAAAGCTCAGGGTGGTAAAATGTGGGGACTCGATGACCTCAATGTCAAAGAAGTTTCTACAAAGGCAATGAGCTCTATGTTTAAGAACCTACCTACAGCACGATCTATACTTTTAGTTCTTCCTAAGAAGAGTGAAAAGTTAGCATTATCTGTACGCAATCTTCCTCAAATCACCGTTCGTCTTTATGACAATATCAATACTTTAGACATTCTTAACCATGACACTTTAGTGGTAGCAAAAGACGCATTGCCACTGATGGAAAAGAAATGGGGTGAGCTTTCATTCAAAGGCGTATTGTCTGATGAAGAGCTAACAGCAAGTATGAATAAAGTTGCTAGTGGTGAAACTAGCAAGCCAGCAAAAGCAAAAAAAGCAGCTAAACCTGCTAAAAGTGCTCCTGTAGCAAAGGCTAAAGCAGCTCCTAAGAAAAAGGCTGTGACCAAGAAATCTAAAGCATAATTATGAACAACCTTTATAGCGTCATCAAAAAGCCCGTAATTAGTGAGAAGAGTGTTAGTAACACTGCTTCTAACCATTATGTGTTTTATGTCCAAAATAGCGCCAACAAAATTAGTGTAGCTAGTGCCATCAGAGAAATTTATGGCATTACTCCTATAAGCATCAAGATCATCAACCTACCTAAAAAGATTAGTGGACGTGGTCGTGTAAAGCGCTTAGCAAAAAAGAAAGCAATTGTTGTACTTAATCCTAATGATAAGTTAGATATTGCTAAGATGAAGTTCATCTAAACATTTTATTTTCACGATTAACTTTTATTTTGTGTCTATTATCTCTTTTAAACCCACCACTCCCGGACGCCGTCACGGAAACAAAGAAGACTTTGCTCCTTTGTCAGGTGGTAAACCACTCAAAAATTTGACTGTTCGCCTCAAGGAAAATGGTGGACGCAACAACCAAGGACGAATCACTATTCGTCATCGTGGTAGCGGTGCTCATCGCCGTATGTACCGTGTCATTGATTTCAAAGGTAAGATGAATGTTCCTGGTGTAATTAAAAGTATTGAATACGATCCAAATCGCAATGTACGTATCGCTCTCATTGTTTATCGTGATGGAGACAAGCGATATGTATTGCTACCTAACAAAGTAAAAGTTGGTTTCGAATTACTGACAGCTGATAAGGCTCCTGTACAACCAGGTAACCGTATGATGCTCAAATCCATTCCTGAAGGATTAGAAGTATTTAATATTGAGATCACTCCAGGCAAAGGTGGAAAGTTGGTACGTACCGCAGGCGGCAGTGCTCAATTGATGTCTCTTGAAGGACGTTATGCCCAAGTAAAATTATCTTCTGGTGAAATTCGTTTATTTCACAAAGACTGTATGGCCACTGTTGGTACACTCAGTAATGCTGAGTTTACTAATCTCCGTTTAGGTAAAGCTGGTCGCAATCGTTGGAAAGGTATTCGTCCTACTGTTCGTGGTAAAGCTATGAATCCTAATGACCATCCTCATGGTGGTGGTGAAGGACGTAATTCAATTGGTCTACCTTATCCTAAGACTCCTTGGGGTAAACCTGCATTGGGCACTAAGACTCGTAAGAACAAGCGTAGTAATCGTTGGATTCTTCGGGACTCACATGGTTTAGCTAAAAAAAAGTAAAGTAATAATTTATGTCTCGAAGTACTAAAAAAGGCCCCTATATCGACCCTAAGCTGCTCAAGAAAATTCAAGCACTCAATGCTGCGAATGAAAAGAAATTGATTAAGACTTGGGCACGTGATTGTACCATTCATCCAGATATGGTTGGTCACAATATCGCAGTTCACAATGGTAAGACTCATGTGCCAGTATTCGTTACTGAAAACATGGTTGGTCACAAATTAGGGGAATTTTCTCCTACTCGCACATTCAGAAAACATGGTGGCAAGATCACAACAACTGATACTCCTGCTGCCGCTAAATAATATTTTATGAGAGCCTATTCACGTTACATTCGCATTTCCCCTTATAAGCTACTAGTGGTAGCTGGCATGGTTACTGAAAAAGATGTCAATTATGCTTTAAATTTTCTCAAATATTTACCCAAAAAGGGTGCAAGACTCCTCTACGATGTAGTAAAGTCTGCTGCTAGCAATGCTGAAAATAATTTCAAAATTGCACCCAAAGATCTCAAAGTAGCCCGTATCGTAGTCAACAAAGGACCATCTCTCAAGCGTGGTCTACCAGTATCCCGAGGTCGCTGGCATCCAATCCTCAAGAGAACATCATATGTTTCTGTTGAGTTAGCTATGAAAGAATAACATTTAGATTTATGGGACAAAAAGTTCACCCTTACGCATTTCGCCTTCCTCTTATCCGCCCTTGGACCTCAAACTGGTTTGCTAATCGCAAAACTGATTATGAAGCCAATGTTCAAGAAGACATTAAGCTACGCAAGTTTTTGGGCAAGAAGCTCTCTGATGCTAGTGTTGCTGCTATCGAAATTCATCGTAATAGCAAGAGTATCACTGTAATCATTCGTACAGCTAAACCTGGTGTGATTATCGGTAAGAGTGGTGCAACTATTGAGACTCTACGAGATCAAGTGAACAAGTTGATGGGCAAATTAGTTGACATCAAAATCTTTGAAGTTAGAAAACCAAACACTAACGCAGTATTAGTAGGTCAGAAAATTGGTAGCCAGATCGAACGCCGTATCGCCTACCGTCGTGCTATCAAAGGCGCAATTCAAGAAGCGATGGAAGATGGTGCTCTCGGTATCAAAGTAAGTATTGGTGGTCGTCTCAACGGATCAGATATTGCTCGCCGTGAAAGTTATAAAGAAGGCAATATTCCCTTGCATACACTCCGTGCTGATATTGATTATGCTATTTACCACACTCAGACCACCTTTGGTATCATCGGTGTCAAAGTATGGATTTATAAAGGTCTAGTATTTGACGGTCAAGCTGCTAATGATCAAGGTGATCAAGAGGTAAAAGCAGGACTTGGTGCTAGCAAAAAGGTGGATATGCAAGACACTCCAGCTGACGCGGTTGCAGCTTAGGTGAATAGAATTGACTAACCGCAAAATTTACTTATAATGACTGGGCTTTAGGCCCCAATATACTCTATGTTACAGCCCAAAAAGACCCAATATCGTAAGTGGCACAAAGACACTTTAGCCGGAAAAGCCACTAATGGAACTAGACTTACCTTCGGTAAGTATGGTCTCAAAACCATGACTCGAGCACGTATTACTTCTCGTCAGATCGAGGCTGCACGCCAAGCAATGGCACGTGCAATCAAGCGTGGAGGAAAAATCTGGACTCGTATCTTCCCACACAAACCATTTACCAAGAAGCCTCTCGAAGTACCGATGGGTTCAGGTAAGGGTAACGTAGAATTTTATGCAGCAATTGTAAAACCTGGCCATATCTTGTTTGAAATCGATGGTGTTACTGCTGAACTAGCTAAAGAAGCATTCACTCTTGCAGGTCACAAATTGCCAATCAAGTTTAAAATCGTAGAAAACATCTAATTTTATGACATATACTACTGCTGAGCTACGCGATCTAGCGATCGAAGAGCTAAATAAAGAACTCCTCAAGGGCCAACAAGAGATTTTTCGTCTCTCCCTTATGGTTCGCACAGGTGCTGAAAAAAATACTAGCCTACTTCGCAAAGCAAAGAAGTATGTAGCTCGCATCCAAAGCGTAATTAATTCTCCTAAAACCGTATGAGATTCAAAACTGGTGTCGTAATTGGCACAAAAATGGCAAAGACTGTTACTGTTCAAGTGGAAAGACTTAAGTCTCATCCTAAATACAAGAAACAGTATCGCGTGAACAACAAGTTTTACGCTCACAATGAAAATGAAAGTATCAAGGTAGGAGATACTGTAATTATTATGGAGACTCGCCCACTGAGTAAACTTAAGCGTTGGGTGGTAGTAACTGAAGCACAGAAAGCAGCATTTACGAAAGAAGCGCATAAAGTTAATACCGAATCAGTTCATACTCCAGAGATCAAACCAAAAACATTTACTCTGGAATACAAGAAACGCGTCAAGAAAGCAAAACCAGCAGCAGAGGGAGATAAGAAGCCTGAAGCGGAAGCTCCAGCAAATAGTTAATTAATTAGCCACCCTGTTCTAATATACTTTTATGATTCAACAGCAAACTGTAGTAAATGTCGCAGACAATACCGGCGCTCGTCAGGTAATGTGTATCAAAGTGCTAGGCTCTACTAAGAGTCGTTATGCTCATCTAGGCAATGTGATCATTGCTGCAGTAAAAGATGCCTCTCCTACTGGAACTGTAAAGTCTCATGAGATCGTCAAGGCTGTAGTAGTGCGTACTAGAAAAGAATCTCGTCGTCCAGACGGTTCATATGTTCGCTTTGATGACAATGCAGTAGTTATTATCAATAACGATGGTGAGCCTCGCGGTACTCGTATTTTCGGACCAGTTGCACGTGAATTGCGTGATCATGGTTATATGAAAATCATCTCCCTCGCTCCCGAAGTTGTTTAATTTATCCCAAGCTTATGAAAATCAAGAAGAATGACCTAGTCATAGTCATCACTGGTAAAGATCGCAATAAAACTGGAAAAGTATTACAAGTACTGCCAAAAGAAGAAAAGGTATTAGTAGAAGGTATCAATATGCTCACTAAGCATGTAAAAGCTCGTGAAGGAGTACCTGGTGGTATTCTCAAGAGCGAACGTCCAATCAACGCGTCCAATGTCATGTTGATCGATCCAGCTAGCAATAAGCCTACTCGCGTCGGTTATAAAATCGAGGCAGGTAAGAAAAAAGTCCGTTTTGCCAAGGTGAGTGGAGAGATTCTATCTTAATCAAGCATCAATCAATTGTATGAAATTCCGCCAACAATACTTTCAAAAAATCGTCCCAACCTTGCAAAAGGAATTGGCTATCAAAAATATCCTAGCATTACCTCGATTGGATAAAATCGTGATCAATGTAGGTATCGGTAGTATGGTGACTCAACAGCAAGTCAAAGACTTCACTTCTGTAGAGCGCAGCATTGCTGCTATTACTGGTCAGAGACCTGTAACTATCAAAGCTAAGAAGTCAGTGTCTAACTTCAAACTTCGTGAGAACACACCTAACGGTATGAAAGTAACCTTACGCGGTGAACGAATGTATGACTTTCTCAGTAAATTAATCAACATTGTATTCCCTCGTGTACGTGATTTCCGTGGAGTATCAGCTCATTCTTTTGATCAAGAGGGTAACTACTCTATTGGTATGAAAGAAAATGGTGTATTCCCTGAAATCAAAGTTGAAGACGAAATCAAAAACTTTGGTCTAGAGATTACTTTAGTAGTAAAAAACAGCAGTCCAGAAAAAACTGCTCTTTTGTTACGCAGTTTTGGTTTCCCTTTCAAAGATAAGAATAATAACTAATCCTTATGGCACGCAGAGCTTTATTAGTCAAAGCGGCACGGACACAACGTCGAGTAGCAAATGCTCGCAAAGAAGGCCGTACAGCAAAAATGTGGGTGAGAGCCTACAATCGATGTAAAAATTGTGGTCGTGTAAAAAGTTATCTTCGTATGTTTGGCCTTTGTCGTATTTGTGTACGAGAGAGAGCTAATCGAGGAGAATTGGCAGGCGTGCGCAAATCATCATGGTAATCTAAATATATGCATAGCGATTTAATAGCAGATCTACTTACAAGAATCAGAAACGCCAGCCGAGCTGGACTATTCGAAGTCAATGCCCACTTCAGTGGTATTTGTCTCTCTATCAGTGAAATTCTCGCTGAAGAGGGATATGTGAAGTCAGTAAAGAAAACGAAAGACGATAAGAAATTTGATCAAATTACGATCAAGTTAGATAGTAGTAAAAGGGATATTGAGATCAAGCGTATCAGTAAGCCAGGCCAAAGAATCTACGTTAATAGCGAAAAGATTCCTCACGTACTCAATGGTTTGGGCATTGCAATCCTATCCACTTCAAAAGGGATTATGACTGGTAAGAAAGCTCAAGAACAAGGTGTTGGTGGAGAAGTGCTCTGTGAAATTTGGTAAAAGTTTTAATTCATTGCTATGTCTCGTATTGGAAAACTTCCGCTCAAAATCCCCGCTCAAGTCCAAGTGCAATTACAGAATACTACTGTAGTAGTTACTGGTCCTAAAGGAACTTTACAGTTTGTCGTTCCAGCTGGTGTCACTGTTGCAATTGCTGATGGTCAAGTGACTGTCACTCGCAATGATGATCAAGACCCAACTGCAGCTCGCCTTCATGGCACCGTACGCACATGCATCGGTAATATGATCAAAGGTGTAGTCGATGGGTACGAAGAAAAACTAGAAATCCAAGGTGTAGGTTATCGTGTTAGTCTTAAAGGTACCAACCTCAACCTTAGCTTGGGTTACTCACATGCTATCGATTTTCCAGCTCCAACTGGTATTATCTTCACCGTGCCCAATGAAACTTCAATTGTGGTCACTGGCATAGACAAAAATCTCGTTGGTCTTACTGCAGCTAAACTTCGTTCATTCAAGAAGCCTGAACCATATAAAGGTAAAGGTGTTCGTTATGCCGGAGAATATGTCCCACGTAAGGAAGGTAAAAAAGCAGCTAAATAACATTGTATGAATTCACGCCAATCTATTCGTCTCAAACGTCGTAATCGTATCAAAGCTAAAATCGCTCAATATAGCGATCGCCCTCGATTAGTTGTCTATCGCAGCTTGAACTATATTTATGGTCAACTCGTAGATTCTGAAAAACAAGTAATCCTTGTCAGTGGTAGCGACCTCGTTGAAAAAGTAAAAGGGTCAAAAGTAGAAAAAGCACATGCTATCGGTAAACTTTTAGGAGAAAAGATTCTTGCTCAAAAGATTACTGAGATCGCTTTCGATCGTAATGGTTACAAATATCATGGACGTATCAAGGCTCTAGCTACTGGTTTGCGCGATGCTGGCCTTCAATTTTAAATCACATTGTACTTTCTATGAAAAAGAATTCATCTAATCGTTCTCAAAAGCCTCGCAGCGAATTTGAAGAGCAAGTTATCCAAGTAGACCGCGTTACCCGTGTGGTATCTGGCGGTCGTCGTATGCGCTTCCGTGCTACTGTTATCGTTGGTAATCGCAAAGGAAAAGTAGGTATGGGTATGGGCAAGGCTGATGAAGTAGTTTCTGCTGTACGTAAGGCTGTAAATCAAGCGAAGAAAAATTTGATCTCAGTTAATATTTTCAAAGGCTCAGTTGCTCACCGTGTTCGTACTAAATTTAAGAGCTCAGTAGTAATGTTGCTTCCAGCTCCTACTGGTACAGGTGTCATTGCAGGAGGTTCTGTGCGTACTGTAGTAGAATTAGCTGGCATCAGTAATATTCTCAGTAAAGCACATGGTTCAAACAATAAAATCAATACCGCTCAGGCAGCATTAGCTGCACTTTCTGAATTGCGAGCAGTTGCTGAAGAAGCACCAGCATCAGAAGAAAAGGTTGCCGCTTAAGTTTTCTATTCCATTTTAATTTTGTTATATGTTACATACACTCGCTCCAGCTGCACATTCTCGCTACAAAAGTAAACGCCGTGGCCGCGGAGATTCTTCAGGTCGTGGTAGCTTTTCTGGTCGTGGTTGTAAAGGTCAAAACTCACGTGCTGGTACCAAGTTCCGTCAAGGTTTTGAAGGTAACCAGACTCCATTAGCTCAACGCTTACCTCAATTACGTGGTTTCAGAAATATCAACCGTATTAGTTACCAAGTAGTTAACCTACGTGATCTAGAGAAATTAGGTATGGCTACTGTGACTTTAAAAGATCTCAAAGATAAAGGTTTCATTCACTCAGTTAATAAACCAGTTAAACTATTAGCACAAGGAACTCTTTCTAAAAAAGTAACGGTTGAGGCACATGCTGCTTCAAAAGAAGCTACTTCAATGGTGGAGAAAGCCGGTGGTAGTGTTACTATTTTGCAATAAACTTGTAATCACATGAGCGCTATTTTTGTTCACCTCAAACAAGTATTTCATAGCAAGACCATTAGAAACCGCATTCTATTTACTTTGTTTATAGTTGCGGTTTTTCGTTTACTAGCTCATATCCCAGTCCCTGGTGTCAATATTGATAGTATTCATAGTATTTTGGATAGCAATCAATTGTTGGGCACATTTAGTTTACTCACTGGCGGTGGCTTAGAACGTTTCTCATTGATGTTGATGGGTATTTCTCCTTATATCACAGCATCAATTATTGTTCAGTTATTAGCAGTTATTGTACCTTCACTAGAAACACTGTCTAAAGAAGGCGATGCTGGTAGAGAGAAGCTCAATCGCTATACTCGTTATCTTACAGTTCCTTTAGCTTTCTTGCAGGGTTACAGCATGATTCGTATCTTGGATATCAGCTTAGCTAGTACTCAAACACAAATCATCCCTGATACCTCTTGGGGCAATATGTTCTTCATTATGCTCTGTATTACCGCGGGTACTATGGTAGCAATGTGGCTTGGTGAATTGATTTCTGAAAAAGGAATTGGTAATGGTATTTCGATTTTGATTTTTACTAATATCTTAGCCGGTATCCCTAGTATTCTTGGTCCCGCATTAGACCTCAGTACAGCTGATCAAGGTTATCTCTATACCTTAATTGGTATCGCCATTTTCACTGTTGCGCTCACTGTTCTCATCATCATGATTACTGAGGCTCAGAGATTGATCCCAATCACCCATGCTGGTTTACAAGCACGAGGAACAGCCGGCAGCTCTACTTTGCCTATTCGTATCAACCAAGCTGGAATGATTCCAATCATCTTCGCAGTATCATTCATCTCTTTCCCAGCATTAGTAGCAAGTTTCTTCCAGAATGCTAAAACTCCATGGATTGCTGACAATGCCACTTGGTTAGTAAATAACTTCAATGCTAATAACACTACCTATTTAGTGATATATTTCTTATTAGTAATTCTCTTTACGTTCTTCTACGTATCGATCACCTTCAATGCTGATCAAGTAGCTGAAAATCTACAAAAACGTGGTAGTTATGTTCCTGGTATCCGTCCAGGTAGTGAAACTGCGACTTATCTCAAAAGCGTTTCTAGCAGAATCACTCTGTTAGGTGCAATCTTCTTGGGCTTCGTAGCAGTAATGCCAATGTTGGCACAAGCAGTTGGTACTCAACTACAAACTAATGTTCCCCTCCTCATCTCAGGAGCAGGATTAATCATTATTGTAGGCGTAGTATTAGAAATCGTACGCCAAATCAATGCACAGTTGGTGATGCAAGATTACGAAAAACTATACTAGACCAAATTCAGAGTTCAGAATGCAGAATTCAGAGAAGGCTCAAGGGAAACCTTGGGTCTTTTTTAATTACGAAATGTGAATTGCCGATCAAAGAAATCATGCTAACTGTGATTTAGATTTCGGTCACAATCTAGAATCTAGATTTTAGATTCTAAAATTTAGATTTATTATTAATCCCAAAAAGGTATAATAAGATAGTACTATTGAAATAAAATGGACATTCTACTCTTCGGTATTCAAGGTTCAGGTAAAGGAACACAAGCTAGAGCATTATCACTAGCTCTTAATATACCAATCTTTGAAGCGGGCGCAGAACTGCGAAAGATAGCTACGCATAATACTGAAGAAGGAAATACTATTAGAGAATTGATCAACAAAGGCGCCTTAGTACCACAAGGTATTGTCCTTTTAAAAGTGGCAGATTTCTTAGACCATCCTGCAACAATCGATGGTGTCATTTTTGATGGTGTACCTAGAAGCTATGACCAAGCATTAGGATTTCAAAATATGATGGATAGCAAACATCGCGAAACAATCGCGATTGTAATTGACCTGGATGAAGAAACAGCTATTTACCGTGTTACCAATAGAAGAATTTGTAACCGTTGTCAGCAAACCTTCCCACCTGAATACTTACATCAAATTTGTAACTCCTGTGGTGGAGTTTTAATTAAACGAATTGATGATCAAAAAGATGCAATAAAAAAAAGAATTCAGAATTACTACCAAGAGACTGTGCCGGTAATTGACCATTATCGTACTTTGGGAAAATTACTAACTGTCGATGGCAATCAATCAGTCATAGATGTTACCAAAGATATGTTCAATCAACTCTCACCTTTACTTAAAATCAATCATCGCAAACTAGAAAAAGCGAAAGAGTTATTTAAAATAGACCGTTAGGACCCATTCGAGTTAGCTATAAACCAGTTTCAAACCAACTTATTCGTAAAATAAAACTACTATCGCCGCTATTACCAATACACCTGAAACAATCGCTGAAGTCGTGATTTCTTCTTTTAAAAATACCAGCCCCAATGTATTGCTCAGTAATATGGAAACAGCACCAAAGAGAATCATAGATTTTCCCAAACTAAAATTAGCAAATATGTAGAGCTGCCCTACCATTGCTAGCAAGTGAATAAAAAAATACAAAGGGAACCATTGTTGAGTAAAAAATGAAAGTGAAAAACCATTCTCAGACATTCCTTTTCTTCCCAAAAGATCACTAAAAGAAAATAACCCTTGAGCTAGTAACAAAATAAATAGTTTTAACATACCTTAATATTTATTGATAATATCAATCTCACACTTTTTAGTTTTTCACTATACATTTGCACGAGCAAGGAATTTTAGTTTTCAAAATTAAGATTGTATTGAAATAAGGGAAGTATATGGTGCATCTAAGAAAGAAGCAGCAAAAACATTTTGGCTAAAAAACGAATCATAAGCTATAGTATCGACACAATTTATGTATGTCATGTTAATTAAAAGTGCTCAAGAAATTGCCATTATGGCTGAGGCTGGCAAGAAATTAGGAATGATTTTACAAGAACTCCGTAAAGAAGTACGACCTGGCATTACTACCATGATGCTGGATCAACTAGCTGAGAAATATATTTTGCAATCCGGATCAAAAGTTTCTTTTAAAGG
>JACCDN010015525.1_pt1 | contig 18305 bp, 19 predicted proteins | sample 7441691 | NCBI WGS metagenome assembly JACCDN01 (sample SAMN15323439, study PRJNA562643) | freshwater metagenome | isolation source: river surface water | place: USA:Blue River Watershed | collected 2017-08-16
CGGCCAGACGAACGGTCGAGGTCGATGCGTTTTGCTCGTGATCAGCGTGCAGCGTAAAGATGATGTCCAGAGCGCGAACCAGCACTGGGTTTGGTTTGTACTCTTCGCATGGGGTGCCGAACATCATTTGCATGAAGTTAGCGGTGTAATCCAGATCATTGCGCGGGTACATGAACGGCTGACCGATCGAGTACTTGTAGGTCATTGCAACAATCGTTGGCATCTTGGCGATAATGCGATTGAAGGCAACGCTACGCACTTCTGGCTTCGAGTAATCTTCACCATGGTGATAGAACGCTGACAGCGCACCGATCACGCCAACCATTACAGCCATTGGGTGGGCATCACGGCGGAAGCCGTTAAAGAAACGCGTGATCTGATCATGAACCATGGTGTGGTTCTTGATAGTTTCTTCAAAATTAACTTTTTGCTTCTTGTTTGGCAGTTCGCCATTCTTAAGCAGGTAGGCAACTTCGAGGAAGTTGCACTGCTCGGCAAGTTGTTCGATCGGGAAACCACGATAGAGCAGCTCACCCTTATCACCGTCAATGTAGGTTACTTTCGACTGGCAGCTGGCCGTCGATAGAAAACCGGAGTCGTAGGTAAACAGACCGGTTTTGCCACCCAGAGAACGGATGTCAATAACGTCGTTACCATGTGTACCGACCATAATCGGAAAATCAACGGCTTCCTGACCTGTAATCTGGAGAGTAGCTTTACGTTCGCTCATTTGAATCGTCCCAAAAATATGAGGTGATAGACAGTGACACGGGATGGTCGATACAGCTTGTAATTCTGTTGCTGACAGCGTCTAACGCTTACATCGTTAAACTAACTGTCGAGCCTTACTCAGTGCTTACGGATGGCAGCAATAACATCGATTTCCGCAGGATCTTCTGCATCAACCTTGCCACTGATCAGCGCCCAGAGGTCATGATCTTCCATGGCCACGAGTTCAATAAATGTTTTTACCTGCGCTTCGGTTAGCTGTTTAAAGCCATTATCGAGAAAGCGACCGAGCGTGATATCTAGCTCAAGCAATGCGCGGCGCGTACAGTGCCAACGCAGTTTGTTGAGTTCATGGAGTTCCATACTCGGTCGCTTCCTATTCGACAGCGCTTAAACGGCGCGACGCACCATCATGTCTTTGATCTTGCCAATGGCCTTTGTTGGGTTCAAACCCTTCGGACAGACATCAACACAGTTCATGATGGTATGACAACGGAAAAGGCGATAAGGATCGTCTAGGTTATCCAGACGCTCATTGGTTGCCTGATCGCGCGTATCGGCGATAAAGCGGTAAGCAGCCAGTAGACCCGCTGGGCCAACAAACTTGTCCGGGTTCCACCAGAACGACGGACAAGAAGTCGAGCAACAGGCGCACAGGATGCACTCGTACAGACCATTTAGCTCTTCACGATCTTCCGGCGACTGCAGGCGCTCGCGCTCTGGTGCTGGATCGTTATTGATCAGATATGGCTTGATCGAGTGATACTGCTTGAAGAACTGAGTCATATCGACGATCAGATCGCGAACAACTGGCAGACCAGGCAGTGGACGCAGCACGATTGGCTGCTTGAGGCTATCAACGTCGGTCAGACAGGCCAGACCATTCTTACCGTTGATGTTCATGGCATCAGAGCCACAAACACCTTCTCGACACGAACGACGGAAGGAGATTAGATCATCCTTGGCCTTTAGCTTTACCAGTGCATCCAGCAGCTTCTTATCGCTAGGCTCCAGCTCAACCGAGATATCCTGCATGTAGGGCGCATCGTCCTTGTCCGGATCGTAGCGGTACACCTTGAAATGCACAGTACGCATAGTCATGTTTCTATCCTCCGGATTAGTAGGTACGTGTCTTCAGCTCGACCGACGGAGCTGTCAGCGGCGTTAGATTCACAGGCTTGTACTCGATATGGTTGTCACTACCAAACCACAGGGTGTGCTTGAGCCAATTTGGATCATCACGGCCGTTCGGATGTTCCGGAGTATCCGGTGCATCGTCACGCACGTGAGCGCCGCGCGATTCCTTACGGTTTTCAGCGGAGATCATCGTGGCCTTGGCCACTTCGATCAGGTTTTCCAGCTCAAGGGCTTCGACACGTGCAGTATTGAATACCATCGACTTGTCCTTGATGCCAACCTTCTTGACGCGCTCGGCAACCTCAAGGATTTCCTTGACGCCCTGCTTCATGTCTTCGCCGAAGCGGAAAACGCCAGCATTGAGCTGCATAATACGTTGCATGGCAGCGCGCACCTCAAACATGCTTTCGCCGTTTTCCTGTGTATCAATACGATTAACGCGTGCAAGCGAAGCAGCAGCTGCGTTATCAGGCAGTGGACGTAATGCCAAGCCATTCTTGATGGCTTCAACCACCGACTCACCAGCCGACTTGCCAAAGACCAGCAGATCGAGCAGCGAATTGGTGCCCAGACGGTTTGCACCATGCACTGAAGCACAGGCACATTCGCCAGCAGCGTAAAAACCTGTAACCGGTGTGCTTGGATTGCCGTTCTGCGGCACAACCACTTCACCACGATAGTTCGTCGGGATACCACCCATCTGATAGTGACAGGTCGGCACAACCGGGATCGGGGTCTGGATCGGATCCACACCGGCGAATTCAATAGCGATTTCGCGGATGCCCGGCAGACGCTTCATGATGGTCTCAGGCGGCAGATGGGTAATATCAAGCAAGACATAGTCCTTGTTGATCCCACAACCACGGCCCTCTTTGATTTCGGTGGCCATTGCACGCGAAACGATGTCACGCGATGCCAGATCCTTCAGGTTCGGCGCATAACGTTCCATGAAACGCTCACCATCGGCGTTACGGAGGATACCGCCCTCACCGCGCACACCTTCGGTAATCAGCACGCCCGCACCAGCAACACCGGTTGGGTGGAATTGCCAGAATTCCATGTCTTCCAGCGGGATACCGGCACGAACTGCCATACCCAGGCCATCACCTGTATTGATGAAAGCATTGGTCGACGAGGCGTAAATACGACCAGCGCCACCGGTAGCAAAAATCACAGCCTTGGCGTGGAAAATCGAGACTTCGCCGGTTTCCATGTCGAGCGCAGTTACGCCGATTACGGCACCCGACTCATCACGGATCAGATCCAGGGCCATCCATTCAACGAAGAACTGGGTGTTAGCACGAACGTTACGCTGATACATGGCGTGCAACATAGCGTGACCAGTACGGTCAGCAGCTGCACACGAACGGTTTACTGGCTTTTCGCCAAAGTTCTGCGAGTGACCACCGAACGGACGCTGATAGATCTTACCGTTATCCAGTCGGTCAAAGGGCATGCCGTAGTGCTCAAGTTCAACGACACACTCCGTCGCTTTACGCACCATGAACTCGATGGCGTCTTGGTCGCCCAGCCAGTCCGAACCCTTGACGGTATCGTACATGTGCCACATCCAGTGGTCTTCATTCACGTTACCCAGCGGTGCAGCGACACCACCCTGCGCCGCAACGGTATGCGAACGGGTCGGGAATACTTTGGTTAGAACGGCAGTTTTAAGACCGGCTTCGGCAACCTGAAGCGCAGCGCGCAGGCCAGAACCACCAGCACCAACGATTACAACATCATATTTATGAACGGGGATGCTCATCTTTACAGGCTCCACAGAATCTTGCTGGCCCAACCGGCATAACCGATCAGAACGGCGATAGTCAGGACATGCAGCGACAGGCGAATGCCGGTCGGTTTAACGTAGTCCATCCACAGGTCACGGATACCAATCCATGCGTGGTAAAAGAGGCTCAGGAAGAATAGGAAGGTGACAAACTTCATGAAGCCATTGGCAAACACGCTGCGCCAGGCATCGGCGGTATGCGGTTGAACAACCAGCATGGCAACCAGGAAGATTACGGTGTAGATGGCCATCAGCACGGCAGTTGCGCGCTGGGCAATCCAGGTGGTGAGGCCGTAATGAGCCCCGACAACGTTTCGTTTCATTACCACAGCAGACACCCTCCAAGAATAACGGTCAGAGTCAGGCTGACAATCAGCACCAGGCCAGCTGACTTACGGGCCGATGGCAGATCGATACCGATATGCCAGTCGAGCAGCAGAAAGCGGATACCTGCACAGAAATGGTGAAGGTAGGCCCAGAGCAAACCTAGCAAGACGAGCTTGCCAATTGGATTGGCAACTACGGCTTGAAAGAGCTCGAAAGCGCTATCAGTTAAGCTCCACTGAAACAACGCCAGAATGAGCGGTAGGCACAGAAATAGGCCAACGCCACTAACGCGATGCAGGATGGAGACTTTGCCCGGCAAGGGCAGGCGGATCGTTTTGAGGTCCAGATTCTTTGGACGCTGCTTCTTCTTGATGGCTAACTCTGTCATGTGTTTTCCTTCGATCAAGACTACCTAGAACGTAAGATTGTAGCCGAAGCGGAGAGCGATGGAATCCCCCCGAGGGCTGTTTTCTTAAGCTTTTTTTAATGAAACAGTGGGACACGCAAAATTAATGCAACGCAACAATCCGATGTTTTATCCCAACTCATTGAAATAGTGATGATTTACGGTGGAGTACAACCCACGACGCCATTCAGCGGCACGGTCACCATAGGTAAATGCTGTGCGCTCAACGCTGAGCAATGGCGTACCCTCTTCCAGATTAAGCAGGTGTGCTGCAGCCGCATCTGCCGCCACTGCACGAATTTTTTCTTCGGCACGCACCATACGGACACCAAAAATCGATTCAAAGAGGGTGTAAAGAGATCGATCCGAGGTGCGGAGTTGATCCAGGGTCAAATTCGGAAACAAATCTGCCGGTAAATAGATCTCATCGACGACCATCGGTTTGCCATCAAGTCGCAGAATCCGTCGAAGTTGAATAACTGGTTCACCATAGGGGATCGACAACGCTTTAGCAACTTCCTGCCCTGCCCGTAAGGTCTGACATTCCAGCGGCTCACTGCGTGAACGCGGCACCCCGCCCTCATCTGGCACCAGGCGTAGAAAGCGGAAAAATGCCCGTGGATCAGCATGGGTCGCCACAAACGTACCCTTACCCTGACGACGCACAAGCAGGTTCTCTGCTGCCAATTCGTCAATGGCACGACGCACCGTGCCCTGACTCACTTCAAAACGGGCCGCTAGATCCATTTCGCTTGGGATCATTTCCCCTGGTTGCCACTCCTTGTCGGCAAGCGCCTGAACAATCAGGTCTTGTATCTGACGATAGAGTGGCCGAAAAGCTGGCACGTTAGACGGCACGGATGCATAAGAAGACATAGGCGTATTTCAGCACAGTTTTGGTTGCTTTGTGCATTGACAGCGATCCACTGCGCTACTACCATCGAAAAGTTTCATCCAAACTTCAAAATTTCGAGGAGTCTACTAATGTCCAAAGCGCCTATGCGCGTCGCCGTCACTGGCGCCGCTGGTCAGATCGGTTATAGCCTGCTGTTCCGTATTGCTTCCGGCGAAATGCTCGGCAAAGATCAGCCCGTCATTCTTCAACTGCTCGACCTGCCACAAGCCCAGAAGGCTGTGCAAGGCGTCATGATGGAGCTGGACGACTGTGCCTTCCCACTGCTGGCCGGTATGGTTGCCACTGACGATCCAAACGTTGCATTCAAAGATGCAGACGTTTGCCTGCTGGTGGGCGCCCGCCCACGCGGCCCAGGCATGGAACGTGCCGATCTGCTGCAAGCTAACGGCGCTATCTTCACGGTTCAAGGTGAAGCCATTGCCAAGAACGCTAAAGAAGACGTCAAGGTTCTGGTTGTTGGCAACCCATGCAACACCAACGCACTGATCGCTGGCGCCGCCGCCCGTAAGGTTGGCCGCACGAATCCGAACAACTACCACGGCATGCTGCGTCTGGATCACAACCGCGCCCTGACTCAACTGGCTCAGAAGGCTGGCCGTCCAGTGTCGTCGCTGCAAAAGCTGGTTGTGTGGGGCAACCACTCACCATCGATGTACGCTGACTACCGCTTCTGCACCTCGAATGGTGACAGCGTTAAAGACCTGATCAACGATGCCGCATGGAACAACGACGTATTCCTGCCAACCGTTGGCAAGCGTGGCGCTGCCATTATCGATGCCCGCGGTCTGTCGTCAGCTGCTTCTGCTGCCAATGCTGCCATCGATCATATCCATGACTGGCACCTGGGCTCCGACCAGTGGGTCACCATGGGCATTCCTGCTCCAGCCGACAATGGCTATGGCATTCCTGAAGGCATCGTCTTCGGTTTCCCATGCGAGTGCAAGGGCGGCAAGTTCACCCTGATCAAGGGTCTGGAAGTCGATGAGTACTCGAAGGGTAAGATCGCTCTGACCCTGAAGGAACTGACCGAAGAGAAGGAAGCTGTTGCTGCCATGCTGTAATCAGTTTTTCTGATAGCAACTGCTGAAAGGGTCACGCTTGCGTGGCCCTTTTGCTTTATCCTTTCGGATTAACTGAATTTTTTGCTTTTATCTGATTTGACGAGTCACCGATCATGACCAAAACCGCTGCCAACGCTGCGCTAACACCTGACGAAGTTCTGTTTCCGGGCGAAAAGCCTTTTCCCATGTTGCCGGCCGTAGACCACTACTGTGGCTCGGAAAAGCTGATGAAAAAAGCGATGGCAATTCAGGCCGAAATCGCTACCGAATACGGTCCGCTGGCGATGGACATCACCTGCGACTGCGAGGATGGCGCCGCCGCCGGCAATGAAAAAGCCCATGCCGAACTCTGCGTGGCGATGATCAATTCGAGTGACAACCAATTCGGCCGCGTCGGTGCACGTATTCACGATGTGACGCACGATCACTGGAAAGATGATCTGGAAATTCTCGTCGGTGGTGCAGGCAACCGCCTACCTTTCATTACCTTGCCTAAACCACGTGGCATTGAGGATGTAAGCGCTTTTCTCAAAGAACTGCGGGCCACAGAGCAACGTCATGGCATCAAGAACCCAATTCCTGCGCACGTGCTGATCGAAACACACGGGGCGCTGCACGAGGTTTGGGATATTGCGGCTCTAGACGGTATCGAGTCTCTGGATTTTGGCCTGATGGATTTTGTATCGGGCCACTTCGGCGCGGTTCCCGGCAGCGCTATGAAAAGCCCGGGGCAGTTTGACCACCCGCTTGTACGTCGCGCAAAACTGGAAATCTCCAGCGCCGCACTTGGCCATGGCAAAGTGCCATCCCACAATGTGACGACCGAATTATCTGATCTGGAATACATCCGTCGGGATGCCGAACGCGCACGCAATGAGTTTGGCTATCTGCGCATGTGGAGTATCCACCCAGTGCAGATCCGCCCGATTCTGGATGCCATGAGCCCGGACTTCTCCGAGGTTCAGGATGCCGCTGAAATCATCAGCACCGCAGCAGATGCTGATTGGGGTCCTATCCGCCATAACGGCAAATTACAGGATCGTGCCGCCTACCGGTATTACTGGACGCTACTCAAGCGAGCCCGAAGCACCGGGGTACCTTTACCTACCGGCATTGCCGAACGCTTCTTTACTGTTTAACCACTATGACGCACGATACTGCCAACAACAGCGACATCGCTCTGATTGAATTCAAGGGCACGACCCTACCCGTTTTAGCTATCACACTACGCAGCCTGCATCCTAAGGAATTGGCCAATGCCGGTAGCACCTTGTTTGGCGAAGGCGCTTTCTTTGATGATGACCTGGCCGTGCTGGATCTCAGCCAGGTCATTACCTGGCCAGAACAGATTGAATGGCCGCTGATCGTTCAATTACTTACCAGCCATGGCCTGCGCGTGCTTGGCGTCACTCGGGGCAATGGCACACTCACCGATTCTGCCGCGGCCGCTGGTTTACCAACACTCGCGCTCAGCGCCGGGCGGTCAGCCAAGCCTGCGCCAGCGCCTAAAAAGGCATCGATAGCAGACCCGGAACTGGACAAGATACCTGCCAGCTTGCGCAAAGCACCAACATCCGAGCCCGCAACTGCCGTACCCGCTGAAACTACTAAAGCCGAACCCGATGAATCTGTCTTGGAAAATTCAGGCACACTGGTCATCGACCGTCCGTTACGTTCCGGACAGCAGGTCTACGCACGCGGTGGCGATCTGGTGATTCTGGCAGCAGTCAATCCGGGCGCAGAAGTCATCGCTGATGGCAACATCCATGTGTACGCCCCACTCCGTGGTCGCGCATTGGCCGGAGCCCGTGGCAATGCCCAGGCAAGGATTCTCACAACGGTATTTGCTGCCGAACTGGTTTCTATCGCTGGGATTTACCGTACCTTCGAAGATGGCGTCCCGGCGAAGCTGGCTAATCAGCCGGTACAGGTGCGGTTGGCACAGGAACCCGTTGTATCACCCAGCACTGGGCAGAAATCACGGCTGGAAATCGATATTCTTCGTGTGGATTAAGCTGTGAGCGCCCAAAGGGTGCGCCGAATCAGCTAAAATCAACAAAATTTTATTTTCTAATTCCGGGAGCAGATGTGACTCGTATTGTTGTCGTTACTTCAGGTAAGGGCGGTGTTGGCAAAACCACGACCAGCGCCTCTTTCGCCAGCGGTCTGGCCATGCGCGGTTTTAAAACCGCAGTGATCGACTTTGATGTGGGTCTGCGCAATCTCGACCTGATTATGGGCTGTGAACGCCGCGTTGTTTACGATCTGGTTAATGTCATCTCGGGTGAGGCAACGCTTAATCAGGCACTCATCAAAGACAAACACTGCGAAAACCTATTCGTACTTCCGGCCTCACAAACACGCGACAAAGATGCGCTCACCGAAGAAGGTGTAGAGAAAGTATTGAAAGACCTGGAGCACATGGGTTTCGAATACGTCATTTGCGACTCGCCTGCCGGTATCGAACGCGGTGCCGTTATGGCCCTCACCTTTGCCGATGAAGCGATTATTGTGACCAATCCGGAAGTTTCTTCGGTGCGTGACTCGGATCGTATCCTGGGCATTCTGCAAGCTAAATCGAAACGTGCCCAAGCCGGTGGCGAACCTGTTAAAGAGCATCTGCTGGTCACCCGTTACTCACCAAAGCGTGTAGAAGACGGCGAAATGCTCTCGTACAAAGACGTTCAGGAAATTTTGCGCGTGCCTATTATTGGCGTTATTCCGGAGTCGGAATCCGTACTGCACGCATCGAACCAGGGCACCCCTGCGATTCATATCGAGCAATCCGAAGTTGCAGAAGCCTACAAGGATGTTATCGCTCGCTTCCTGGGTGAAGATGCCCCACTGCGCTTTGTTTCGTACGAGAAACCAGGCCTCTTCAAGCGTTTATTCGGAGGCTAAGCGATGTCCCTGCTCTCCCTTATTTTCGGTTCCAAACCTAAAACGGCCAACATGGCCAAAGAACGCCTGCAGCTGATCATCGCCCGCGAGCGCGTGGACGATGGGAAGCCATCTGCAGACTTTCTCCCTGCCATGCAGCAAGAGCTGGTCGCTGTGATCTCCAAGTACGTGCACGTTAATGCTGACGACATCAAGGTGTCTATGGAGAAAAAAGGCAACTATGAGGTTCTGGAAGTAAATATTGTTCTGCCTGAACAGAACTAAGCCTTTCTGTTCCAGCCAAAAGCAAAAGGACCCTTTTGGGTCCTTTTGCTTTTATGTCATTAGCGAATTAGGCAAGAATTTCAGCGATATCGTCAGCCAGTTTCAACTCGCGCTCAAAATCCTGCCATTCAATTCCGAGCGCATCTCGAGCCGACACAATACCAACGGGCTTACCCTGCTCCAAAACAGGTACATGTCGGAATCCATGCTGATGCATCAGATGCAAGGCATGTGACAATGGTTTGTCGGCTTCCAGCCCAATCACTTTCTCAGTCATTACCTGACTCAGCAAGGTATTCTGCGGCGCTAATTCCTCCGCTATCACACGATTCATCAAATCACGTTCTGTAAAAATACCGACAAGAGAATTCGCTTCTGTCACCAGAACAGAACCAACCCCCTTCTCTTTCATTGCTTTTACAGCGACAAGAACACTTGTATCAGGGCTCCCAATAACAAGGGGGCGTTGACTCACGATGGCCTTCAGTTTTCTGTGTGGCATTTGATCATTCCTCAATGTTGGGCAGATCTATACTCCACTTAATTTGTCAACTTACAAGCTGCAACGCAGCATGTTGAATACCTAATCCGGCATTAAACCCACTGCCCCGTAAGGATCTTTTCTGCCCACAAGAGCGCGGACAAGGTTTTACCATCCGTCAGCTCACCCTGACGAACAGCTTCCATAGCCTCATCAAGAGTTAATTCAAGCAGTTCAAGAAACTCACCCTCATCGAGCTGGTTCTGACCAAGCGCAGTCAGCTCCCTCGCCATGAAAATTTCAATGCGCTCATTCGCATAGCCAATGGTCGGATGCATTGTGCCAAGGTGCTGCCAGTCGCCTGCCGTGTAACCCGCTTCTTCAATAAGTTCTCGTTTGGCGGTTAGCAAGGGGGCTTCATTCGGGTCAATCTTCCCTGCAGGCAATTCCAGCATAACGCGACCCACCGGGTAGCGATACTGCCGCTCGAATATCAGCTTGCCGTTTGGTAATACGGGAATAATCACCACCGCTCCTGGATGCATCACGTATTCTCGAATGCCCTCGCTGCCATCAGGCAGGCGCACACGATCACACCGAACATCTAATAGGCGGCCCTGCCATATCTGTTCGCTGTTTATGCAGCTTTCAATGAGATGGGCATCTTCGGGTATTTTATTCATCTGGCTTCACCATAAAAAACGCCCCGATCAACGGGGCGTTTCGAGATCATTCAGTGACAGATTACAGCGAACGCAGCAAAGAGAACGCACAGAGCGACATAATTGTTTGCGGGAACAGGCCAAACAGTGCAATGGCTAAGCCGTTGATCGATAGCAACACGCGCATATCTGTAGGTGCTTCAATCGGAGTTTCATCAATCGGTTCATCAAAGTACATCACTTTGACGATACGCAGATAGTAGAAAGCACCAATCAGTGACATCAGCACTGCATAAATTGCCAGACCAATCTGACCAGAAGCAACCACAGCCTGAAGAATCGAGAATTTAGCAAAGAAGCCGATAAAGAAAGGCACACCCGCCATCGAGAACATGATCATCATCATGACAGCAGCAAACCACGGATTACGCTTATTCAGACCCTTAAAGTCATCCAGACGATCTGCTTCGAACCCTGCACGGGACAGCAAGATAATAACGCCGAAGGCTGCGACGCTCATCATGACATACGAAACCACGTAGAACATCGACGAGCTATAGGCGTTCAGGGCAAAGCGCGCATCACCACCCACAACGCCAACAACGATACCCAACAGAACGAAGCCCATGTGTGAAATCGTCGAATAGGCCAGCATGCGCTTGATATTCGTTTGAGGAATGGCCGCCAGGTTACCGATGGCCAACGAAAGCACCGCGAGAATCAGGAGCATGCCTTGCCAATCTGGAGCCAACAGCAACAGACCAGACACGAGCAAACGCATCGTGATAGCAAACGCAGCCAACTTTGGCGCGCCACCAATCAGCATAGTAATTGCCGTTGGAGCACCTTGATAGACGTCTGGCACCCACATGTGGAAAGGCACAACACCCAGCTTAAAGGCCAGACCCGAAACAATGAAGACCAGACCGAAAATCAGGATGGTTGGGTTAGCGGCATTGGCAACCAGTGCATCAGAAATTTCCGGAATGCTCAGTGTGCCTGTTGCACCGTAAATCATAGACATGCCATACAACAGCAATCCAGAAGCAAGGGCGCCCAGCACAAAATATTTCATTGCCGCTTCGGTTGATGTAACGCTGTCGCGGTTCATAGCAATCAGGGCATACATAGACAGTGTTAGCAGCTCAAGGCCTAGGTAGATCGTCAGCAGGTGATTGGCCGAAATCATGACCATCATGCCTAGAGTGGCAAACAGAACCAGCACGTAGAACTCGCCACGACGCAGATCCGGACGCTGGAGTACGTAAGGGCGAGCGTAGAAAAGGGTCACAATCGATGTGAGATACAGCACAAGCTTCAGCAGGTCACCCATCAGATCGTCAACGTACAGACCGTTGAAGGCATAAACCACCTCACCCGTGCTGGTAAACAGCGTCAGGATCGCGGCACCAACCAGCGTGAGCTGTGTCAGAACAAACGTCGATGTGTGAGTAGGATCCTTGAAGCAAAGATCCAGGAGAAGAATCAGACAGCCCATGGCCAGAACCAGGACTTCTGGACTGGCTGTAATGAGATCGAGCACGTATGGGTTCATTTTGACTGGTTCCGTTACTGGAGTTTGCTGATTGCTACGTGACGCAGCAGGTCATTAACAGAGGTATGCATGATGTGGGTGAGCGGCTCAGGCCAGACACCGAATGCCAAGACGAAGAAAGCCAGAACCGTGAGAATGAACAGCTCACGCTTGTTCGCATCGGTCAGTTCTTCAACATGGTGATTAGCGATTGGACCGAAATACACGCGCTTGTACATCCACAGGGTGTAAGCAGCACTAGTAATCATGGTCGTTGCAGCGATGACAGCCACCCAGAAATTCACTTCTACGGCGCCCAGGATCACCATAAATTCACCAACGAAGCCCGACGTTGCTGGCAAACCGGCGTTAGCCATTGCAAAAAACAAAGCAAACGCTGCAAAGATAGGCATCTTGTAGACGATACCGCCACAATCGGCAATCAAATGGGTATGAATACGATCGTAGATCACACCAATACAATAGAACATCGCGCCAGCAACAAAACCATGCGAAATCATCTGCACAATCGCGCCCTCAACAGCCATTGGCGTGAAGAGGAAGAAGCCGAGAGTTACAAAACCCATGTGTGCGATTGACGAATACGCAACCAGACGCTTCATGTCGGTCTGAACCAGAGCGACAAAACCGATGTAAACCACAGCAATCAGAGACAGCGTAATCATGAGCCAGGAAAGTTCGTGCGAAGCATCTGGCAAGATTGGCATTGAAAAACGCAGGAAACCGTAGGCGCCGAGTTTCAGTGCAATAGCTGCAAGCACAATCGAACCGCCTGTAGGCGCTTCCGGGTGGGCATCCGGCAACCAGGTGTGCAGCGGCCACATCGGTACCTTAACGGCAAAGGCAATCAGGAATGCCATGAAGATTGCGATTTGCGGACCCATTGGAATCGGCATCTGATGCCAATCCAGAATCGAAAAGCTGCCACCCGAATAGATAAAGAGATACAACTGGGCAACCAGGAAAAGCAACGAGCCAAACAGTGTGTACAGGAAGAACTTGATAGCTGCGTACACACGGTTATGACCACCCCAGATACCGATAATCAGATACATCGGAATCAGGGACGCTTCGAAAAACACATAGAACAGGATGCCGTCTAATGCGCAGAAGATGCCGTTAAACAGACCTGACATAATCAGGAATGCAGCATTGTACTGAGCCACCTTGAACTTGATGACCTGCCAGCCAGCCAGAACTACGATCAGCGTGATGAAACTGTTCAGAATAATGAATGGCATCGAGATGCCATCAACACCTAGGTGGTAGTTGATGTTGAATCGTGGAATCCATGGTGCCAGTTCAACAAACTGCATCACGGTCGACGATGCGTCGAAATTTGTATACAGCGGGAATGTAATCAGCAGACCCGCCAGGGCACCGATCAGGGACAGGATGCGCGAAAGCCCGGGATTGCTATCACGACCGACTGCCAGAATAAGCAGGCCGGCCACGATGGGAATCCAGATAGCAAGCGAGAGTAGCGGGTAACCAGACATAGTCATTTCCAGAAAATACAGAGGCAGCGCAATTGGAACCGGTTAATCGAAATCAGGTTGTGAAGAACCACAGCGTTAGCAGGGCAAACACACCAATGATCATCGTAAAAGCGTACTGGTACAGGTAACCCGTCTGGAAGTGACGGACAATACCCGCCACGACGCCAACCAGTTTGGCCGAACCATTGACGAAAAAGCCGTCAATCAGCGTTGCTTCACCAAATCGGTTCAAGAATCCACCAAGCTTACGGGCACCACCAGCAAATACGGCCATGTTGAAGGCGTCGAAGTAGTATTTGTTATCCATGAGCGTGTAAATGCCATGGAACTTCTTGGCCAGAGCTGCTGGAATCGAAGGCTTCACCATGTAGAAGTAGTAAGTCACAACCAGGCCGGCAACCATGAGCCAGAAAGGCAGTGTTTGTAACGAGTGCAGCGCCATTGCCAGTGGGCCATGGAACTCTTCTTTCATTTCTGCCATAACAGGGATGGCCTTATTGACGTAAATGACACCGTCAAAGAAAGAGCCATACAGCATCGGATCAATGGCGTAGTAACCAATAAGCACCGACGGAATCGCCAACAGAATCAGCGGAAGCGTCACAACCCATGGCGACTCGTGTGGTTTGTCACCTGGCTGCAGACCATGATGGTGTTCTTCGTGGCCATGATCGTCATGCCCGTGGGCGTCGTGTGCATCATGTGCGTGGTCGTCATGCGCATGTGCAGCAGCAACATGCTCTGCATCATTCCAGCGTTCACGGCCATGGAACACGATGAAATAGGAGCGGAATGTGTAGTACGTGGTCACAAACACACTGGCAGTCACGGCAAACAATGCGTAACCCGAGCCAGGAATGTGTGAGAAATGCACCGCTTCAATGATCGAGTCTTTGGAGTAGAAACCAGCAAAGAATGGAAATGCGATCAGTGACAACGAGCCGATCAGCGTTGTGATCCATGTAACCGGCATGTACTTCCACAGGCCACCCATGTTGCGGATGTCCTGATCGTGATGCATACCCATAATGACCGAACCAGCACCAAGGAAGAGCAGCGCCTTAAAGAAAGCGTGCGTCATCAGATGGAAGATCGCGATCGGGTAAGCAGCCACACCCAGTGCAACCGTCATGTAACCCAGCTGCGACAGGGTTGAGTAAGCCACGATACGCTTAATATCGTTCTGGATCATGCCCAGGAAGCCCATGAACAACGCGGTCGTAGCACCGATGATCAGGATGAAAGACAACGCGGTTGGGGACAGGTTGAACAATGGCGAGCAACGAGCCACCATGAAAATACCAGCCGTCACCATCGTAGCCGCGTGGATCAGCGCCGAAATCGGTGTCGGACCTTCCATTGAATCAGGCAGCCACACATGCAATGGTACTTGAGCAGATTTACCCATAGCGCCAATAAACAGGCAGATACAGGTCACTGTCATCAACGACCACTCTGCAGTGCCCCACAGATTAATTGTCTTGTCAGCCAACGACGGGGCAGCCTTGAACACTTCGGCATAATCCAGCGTACCGAAATAAGCCAGTACCAAGCCGATACCAAGGATGAAACCAAAGTCACCAACTCGGTTAACCAGAAAGGCCTTAAGGTTAGCGAAGATAGCTGTATCACGGTTCATGTAGAAGCCGATCAGCAGGTACGACACCAGACCCACCGCTTCCCAGCCAAAGAACAGCTGCAGGAAGTTGTTGCTCATCACCAGCATGAGCATCGAGAAGGTAAACAGGCTGATGTATGAGAAGAAGCGGCGGAAACCGTCGTCATCTGCCATATAGCCAATGGTGTAGATATGAACCAGCAAAGATACCGAGTTGACGACACACATCATCATCACTGTCAGGGTATCAATCTGGAAGCCAATGCTAAAGGTGTAATTGCCACTGGTTGCCCAAGTGTACAAGTTGCCATAGAACGTATGCCCCGCAAGCACATCTTGCATGATCAACAGAGATGCGACCAGCGAGATGGCAACGCCGAGGATCGTGACACCTGCTGAAAACCAGCGTGGTGTTACGCGGCAGGTAAAACCAGCGAGGGCAGCACCAACGAGTGGTGCCAAAGGTACGGTGAGGTAAAGGGATTTCATGTCCATGAGACGATTCCTGCTTAGCCCTTCATACGATCGAGATCGTCCACATGAATCGTGGACAGATTACGGAACAGAACAACCAGAATAGCCAGGCCAATTGCCGATTCGGCAGCAGCCACAGCCAGAATAAAGAACACGAACACCTGACCATTCAGATCCTGTAGGAAATGAGAGAAGGCAATAAAGTTGGTGTTCACGGCAAGCAGCATCAATTCGATGGCCATCAGCAGAATGATCAGGTTTTTCCGGTTAAGGAAAAGCCCGATCACGCTAATGCCGAAAAGCACAGCAGCCAGGACGAGGAAATGTGAGAGGGTCAGCAAGGCAGTCTCCGGTTCTAACTCGGTCTGGGTTACTTGGTCGCGCCGTCGCCAGCTTCCGATTCGGGAGCAGCAGTGACAGCGGGTTGAGGTTTTACTGCGTCCATTTTCACGACACGCAGACGATCAGCTGCTTTAACAGCCACCTGATCAGAAATGATCTGACGTTTTGTATCCTTACGACCACGGTGCGTCAGGATAATGGCAGCAATAATGGCAACCAGCAGAATGGATGCAGCAACCTGATCCGGATAGGTGTACTGGGTGTAGAGCAGCAGACCCAGATCCTTGGTGTTGGACGAATCAGCCAATTCCGGAGGCAGTGGCATATCCAGCACCTGGAAGTACTGACCACCCAGCACAATGCTCATTTCCAGAATCATCAGAATGCCAATCAGCGCACCGAGCGGTAGATAGCTCCAGAAGCCCTGACGCAGACGATCGAAATTGATATCAAGCATCATCACCACAAACAGGAAGAGCACCATCACCGCGCCCACGTATACCAGAATCAGCACAATGGCCAGAAATTCAGCCTGAGCAAGCATCCATACCATGGCGGCGGTAAAGAAGCTCAGCACCAGAAACATTGCGGCGTTTACAGGGTTACGAGCGGCAACCACACCCAGGCTGGATCCAACCAGGATGGTAGATAGCACGTAAAAGAGGATTAGTTTGAAGTCCATCTTTAATCCTTATCGATATGGGGCATCGCCAGCGCGATCAGCAGCGATCTGGGTTTCGTAACGATCCCCGTTCGCCAGCAACATCGGCTTGGTGTAGTACAAATCACCACGTGCTTCTCCGTGGTACTCAAACACGCGCGTTTCAACAATGGCATCCACCGGGCAAGCTTCTTCGCAGAAACCGCAGAAGATGCACTTGGTCAGATCGATATCGTAGCGGGTGGTGCGACGGCTGCCGTCATCACGCTGGTCCGATTCGATGGTAATAGCCATGGCCGGGCAGATTGCTTCACACAGCTTACAGGCGATACAACGCTCTTCCCCATTCGGATAACGGCGGAGTGCGTGCAGACCGCGGAAACGACGGCTCTGTGGTGTTTTTTCTTCAGGATACTGAACCGTGATTTTTGGCTGGAAAAAATACCAACCGGTCACACTCAGACCTTTACAGAGCTCCTTCAGGAACAGGCTGTTAACGACCTGTTTGCTCTTGGTGACGAATTCGCTAATGGCACCCATGATCTTAGTTCCAGATATTCAGCGGGGAAATCAACCAGACACCCGTTACGACCAACCAGATGATCGTTAGGGGAATGAACACTTTCCAGCCCAGACGCATGATCTGGTCATAACGGTAACGCGGGAATGTTGCGCGGAACCACAGGAAGCAGAAGAGCAAGGCTGAAGTCTTCAGCGCTAGCCAGAAGAAACCGTCTGGCAAGAAGCCTACGGGCGACAGCCATCCACCCAAGAACATGATGGCAGTCAGAATGCTGATCAGAATCATGTTGGCGTATTCGGCCAGGAAGAACAGTGCAAAGGCGAAGCCGGAGTAATCAACGTGGAAACCAGCGACAATTTCCGACTCACCTTCTGCTACGTCAAATGGCGCACGGTTTGTTTCGGCGACACCGGAGATAAAGTAGACGAGGAACATCGGAAACAGCGGAATCCAGTTCCAAGACAAAATGCCTACACCATAGTCGGCAAACATGCCCTTGTCCTGGCCATTAACGATATCGGACAGATTCAGGCTTTGCGACACCATCAATACACAGACCAGCGCAAAGCCCATGGCGATTTCGTACGAAATCATTTGCGCGCCCAAGCGCATTGCACCCAGGAAAGCATACTTGGAGTTGGAAGACCAACCCGCCAGGATGACACCATAAATACCGACTGACGACAGTGCCAGCACAAACAGCAAACCGGCATCAATATCAGCCAGTACGACACCATCGGCGAACGGAATAACCGCCCATGCCACCAGCGCAGGTGCAATCGAGAGCACCGGCGCCAGGAGGAAAAGAAACTTGCTAGCTACCGTTGGAACGATGCTTTCTTTAAGCAGCAGCTTCACACCATCCGCGATTGGCTGCAACAAACCCCAAGGACCCACACGGTTAGGGCCGATACGAATCTGCATGTAACCGATGACTTTACGCTCGAAGTAAGTCAAATA
>JACCDN010807784.1_pt1 | contig 18300 bp, 18 predicted proteins | sample 7441691 | NCBI WGS metagenome assembly JACCDN01 (sample SAMN15323439, study PRJNA562643) | freshwater metagenome | isolation source: river surface water | place: USA:Blue River Watershed | collected 2017-08-16
GAGAAGAAAGTGAAAGACAAACTCCCCGGAGAAGTCTATGATGAGCATCATATCCCTGTCGCTATCATCGGCCGTCCCAATGTCGGCAAATCCACACTCATCAATCATCTCACTGGCAAGCCTCTCTCCAAAGTCAGCCCTATTCCTGGGACGACACTCGACTATATTTCTGCGACGATACCACAAGGCAAGAAGACATACACACTCTATGATACCGCTGGCATCAGGAGAAAAGGTCAGATTCACGGTCTGGAAAAGATCGCTTTGGATAAGACCTATAGTATGTTGAAGTATTTCCAACCAATCGTACTCTTTCTCATCGATGGTGATGAAGGTGTAACGAAGACCGACCGTAGCCTCATGAGCAAAATCACCGCTCTCAATCTCCCGACCATCGTCGTGATCAACAAGATCGATCTCCTGGATGAGAAGCAAAAAGAGAGACTCCTGACAGCAGTCCACGAACACTTCGGTCACAAAGATCGTCTCTTCACCGTGGGCATCTCAGCCAAGACAGGGGAGGGGATCGTGAAGATCTGGACGATCATCAACGATCTGCGAAAGCGTGCTCATCAGCCTATCACGACCGCTCAGCTCAACAAGATCGTCGCTCATGCCTTCATCGTCAATCCACCGACCTTCCCGCAGAGCAAGCCTGTGAAGATCTACTACACCACACAAGTCAAAGCCTATCCGCCTGTCTTCATGTGCTTCATCAATAAGAAAAATAATCTCGCAGAGTCCTTCGAGAACTGGCTAGAGAATCAGATCAGATCAGCAGGTAACTACAAATGAATCCCACTCTGTTTCCTCTTCAAAGACAAAAAGATGGACACCGAATGATATGAAAAACATGTCGCAAAGAGGAAGAAAGCCGTCAAAGAAAGACTCAAGCGTACACCGACCGAGAAGATTGCTGCGAAGAAGAAAGCCGAAGAGCGTATCAATAAGAGGGGAGGACTCAAGAGCCCGAGAGGAAAAATATAAGACAGATATCACGGTAATCGAGTGACATTCTCGTGGAATGTCCTTAAACATATATAATTAGTTTTAGTTTTCATCTTGGCTTGGGTCATGACCACTCGACAAATGATCAAAAGATTTCTAGAGCCCATTACATCATCTAAAATTAATTTTTTTCTGAGTCTTTGTTGTGGGTTAATGGAATGACTAGTCGCTACATATATTGTGATCTTCTTGAAATATATTACTGATGCTATACAAAAGAATGACATACTACAAGTAAAATATCGAGCGATTATACGATCAGTCACGATCACACTATGGTTTATTCTGAGAGTGTTCTACAAAACAGTGCCATTTAGGCTCATAAGAGATATACATTCCTCTATCTATGCATCTATTATGAAGGTGTATTTTCAGGGAAATAATACAAAAATAGAAAAAATAGGAAGCTGAAGGATTATTTCTTTACTACAAAAGTGATTATTTTCCTGGATACATCTTATCTTCATATTGTCTCGAGATGTAGCTGCAAGATTATTTACCACATTACTTATATTCTATCAAGTTGGGAAAGCAAATATATGAATAATGACTATATGAGTATGTATGCTTATCTTTTGCTTAGGACGAATCTATACCATTTATCCCAAAGCATTAGTATGGAGAAAAAAATGAAAACATGTAGATACTGAAATCGATAGACTAGTAGTCTTACATGTTATGAATAAGTTTGAGATATATCAACAAAACAAATCAACAGAAGAGACAAATAAAATAACAGAAAAGAATAATGAATGGTGTTATTATAAAACTAAAGAAAAATTTTGGCAATGAATTAGTTATGATGGAACAGACTACATAACTCATTGCGTAGTTTTGATTTTGGCACTATATTATGCATACCAAATATTACATGGACATGCAACATTCGGAGATTTCATCCTCTTTACCTGATTGGGGTGATTATTGGCCGACCAAATTACTAAGTTTCTTGGCATAATGAGAGAATTTGCTGACAATCATATTCATATTGAAAAGTTATATATGTTAGTTGATAGTATTTATGAGCCAGATCAAAACAATATACACAAACCCTCTCTTATCTGGCAAAACGGCAACATTCATATACAAAATCTTTCTTTTTGCTATGAAGATTGATCTACAGTGTTCGACATGCTTTCTCTTTCGCTGCAATGATGAAGAAAAACAGCTCTCGTATGACCTAGTGGATGAGGGAAATCTACTCTCCTTAAACTAATCGCTGGATATATGAAACCTGATACATGATCTATTGTCGTAGATGAACAAAATCTCCAAGACATTTCTCTTATCACATACTACTCCCATATAGGTTATCTCACCCAAGAACCATCCGTCTTCGATGGGACAGTCAGAGAAAATCTCCTCTATGGCGTCACAGCGGACGCTCCCCTCGTTAGCAAAGAGGGGTCGGAGATGATTGAAAAAATAATCACACTCGCCAAATGCGAATTCATCTATGATTTTCCTCATGGACTCGATACGGAGATCGGAGAGAAGTGAGTCCGTCTCTCCTGATGACAGAGACAGCGTCTCGCTATCGCGAAGATTATGCTCAAAAATCCCGATATCATCCTCCTCGACGAACCTACCTCTGCTCTCGATAGCTATAACGAAGAACAAGTCACCATAGCTCTCAATAATCTTTTCGCAGGCAGGACAGTCATCATCATCGCTCATAGACTCCAGACAGTCAAACATGCAGACGATATCATCTACATCGCTGATGGGAAAGTCATCGAGAGATGAACGCATGACGAACTACTGAAACTCAAGGGAGAATACTACACAATGGTAGAGTTACAGAGTGGATTTTAATCTACAACTGATTTACCCTTTAGTTATTTTATCTGGCACAGTTACAGATGTAAATTCATAAGGAGTGCAACGCAGTCTATGACCACCATGATCATTAATTAAAGCTGGCATCATACCCTCAAATCAAAGAATGAATAAATCTTTTAAAAGATCTTTTCCATCAGGAGTATCAAAGAAAGCATAAGGACTAATACCATTTATAGTATCCTTTCACTCTATACCGTCTTTATTCTCCATGAAAACGAAGTTTATAGAACTTTTATATGCCAACCATCATATAAACTTATACAGTTTTCTCGTCACTTGCCTTCTTTCAAGAGTGTTAATTTTAGATCGCTTGTCATTTTCGCTAAAAGATCCATTTAAATCTAAAAATCTAGCAAACTTAAATATATCATCATGAATAGTAAAACTTATTTTCTCACGCTCTGGTCATCGTGTATATACTTTTTCTCAATTAATTTCGACACAACTCAATTCCTCAGGAGGAATTTCTAAAAGGCTTTTAAAGTGTTCCTCATTAGAAAACTTGCTGATAGAGTGTGATTTTAGGATACTGAATCTTTCATTCATAAAGCTATGCATACGACTACGAGAAATTTCCGATTCAGAATTTTGAAGATAATTTTGAAGAGCTAAAAGAGCATTTCTTTCGGTAGTATCCAATTCTCAGGATAATAGATCTACCAATCTTACACTTACTTCTTTTACTTGTATCGCATTTTTTAAATCCAACTGATCTTGTACGAAAATTTCCTCTCCTAAAACCAATTTCAAGGCCAAATCAGTTAATTGTTGGTCATAAGAAAATAATCTACCCAAAATACGTTTTTGAGTTCGTACTGGACTTACTGGTCTTTCTCTAGACATACTAGTATAAAAAAATAAATCTTTCTCTTATGACTTCTTCACTCTCTCTATCTGCATCATCATCATCCTCTCGGGACATGCACAGGTAAACTCCATACAAGAGAGGACAAACATCCCTTCGATGACCGATCTCGCATGACTTACTGTCATAGAAGAGGAGGGAGTGACTATGTTCATTTCCCCATCTTCTCTATTTTCCCTATTATCACTATCTTCTAACAGAGTCTGATATTGTTCATCCAATCCCTCCACATAATGGACGAAGTACTCTCTATGATCATAGACATGACGGATCTTATAATAATGAAGACTTTTGAGAAAAGCCCATATATCATCATACAAAAATGTCGTCAACGATCCTTCAGGTAACAATTCGTGAAGTTCAGTCAGCATAGTATCTTTGGTCATAGAAAACATATAATAGTTAAAAGTTTAGAATGCAGAGTTAAAAGATATTCTGAATTCTTAATTCTTCATTCTGAACTCTAAAATTTGTACTCCGTCACCTTCGTATGCTCCCTCACATACTGTGCCAGCATCTCATCATGCGTCAGTAACAAGATCGTATGCCCCACATCATGCATCTGGATGAGAATATCTGCTATACGACGAGTCTGCTCAGGATCGAGATTACCTGTCGGCTCATCGATCAGCAGAAACTCTGGCCTATGCACGAGAGCTCTCGCCAGACAGACGAGCTGTTTTTCACCTTCAGAGAGATGGGAAACAAGAACATCTGACTGATGGATAAGTCCTATTTGCTTGATGATATTGTCAATCGTCTGATGTTTGATAGCCAGTGGCATCTCAAGCAGGCTGAGAGGGAAAGAGATATTTTCTCTAACAGTTTTCCAACCGATCAACTTATGATCTTGGAAGACTGCACCGATTTTACGTCTGAGCTCCTGCACCTCACGAGGAGAAAACCTACTCATATCTTCTTGTTTGTGATAGAGCATCTTCTTGGGGACGCTGTATTGCCCCATGAGGAGCTTCGCTAATGTTGTCTTCCCTGAGCCAGACTTTCCTGTCACGAGACAGAAGTCATGCTTATACAGTCAGATATTGAGCTTGTAGAAAGTCATCGAAGGCGATCCAGGATATCATCGAGTGAGATCCTTGGTATACATGAGCAGATCATGTGGCTGACGAGAATGGTCCATAGAAGAGTTATAAGGTTATAAAGTCATAAGGTTTATAAAGTTTTTGTTTTCGTCTTAGTTTTAGTTTCACTGTAATAAGTATAGGCATATTTTCCCCAAAACAATACTTTTGCCGACAGCATACAATGTTTTGGTTTGACAATTTTATTTTCACTTGTATTTGATGGGTAATCTGACTATAAAAGCAACAGCGAACCAAATCTCCATCCCGAATGCTTTCGGGACTAACTTCATCCAAATACATCACCATGAAACTTGCTACACTCATCTATGTCCATGACGAGAAAGAGAAGAAAACGCTCATGATGCTGAGAAACAAGAAAGCAAATGATATACACGAAGGCAAACGAAATGGACTCGGATGAAAGCTCGAAGCAGGGGAGTCACCCGACCACTGCTGTGTGAGAGAACTCGATGAAGAATCATGACTACAAGCACAACATATCGAACTCAAAGGCATCCTCACAGCACCAGATTTCACTCCCGATCATGATCGATATATCTTTATCTATGTTGTCACTGCACGAGAAGGAGAATTGAAAGATTGTCATGAAGGCGAACTCCATCGGATCGATGATGATCAACTCATGGGACTCAACACACGAGCATGAGATAAGAAATTCCTACCACTTCTCTATCAACCATGAGTCTTTCATGCGACGATGTACTACAAGGAAGGGAATTTAGAGAAATGGGAGATGAGGTAAGATGTAATAATGTACTATAACATATCAAAAAGATACTGCCTACTGTTTAACTGCCTACTGTGTATAATCTTATGAACCTTACCACTTTCCTCCAACACATCGAATCTGCCACCACTCTTGCAGAACTCGAGATAGCCTACGAAGCATCGCTGGGTAAGAAATGACGACTCAATGAGCAATTTGCTCAACTCAAGACTATCAGCTCTGCTGAAGAGAAGAAAGCTCTCGGTCAAGAGATCGCTACGGCAAAAGAGTCACTCACGATTGCCTATGATCTCCAATACAAGAAACTCAACGATGCTGTCATCAATGCCACACTCGACGCCGATCCTCTCGACATCTCGACTCCTAGTCCGAGCAAGCATCATGGCTCCTACTCACTTCTCAGCTCGACTCGTAGACGTATCGAAGATATCTGTCAGTCTATGGGTTTCCACATCCACTATGGTCACGATATGGTGAGTAAATTTGCCAACTTCATATCGCTCAACATCCCCCTCACCCATCCTGCGACAGAAATGCATGACACATTCTTCATCGATGAAAAAGATGCTACAGGAGAGAATTTCGTCCTCAGGACACATACCACTGCGATGGATAATGAACTCATCAAGCATTATGCCGACAATCTCACACAACACAGACCCATAAAATTCATACTCCCAAGCAAAGTCTACAGATACGAAGCGACCGATGCATCACATGATACGACATTTTACCAGCTCGATGGGGTCTATATCGATGAAGGGATAAGCATCGCTCATTTCAAGGACTTTATCCAGAAACTCCTCAGTGCCATCCTCGAGACAGAGGTCAAAGTCAGGATGAGACCATGATACTTCCCTTTCGTCGAACCGGGCTATGAGATCGATGCATCCTGTCCTATCTGTCAAGGAGAGGGTTGTTCACTCTGTAAGAAGACATGATGGATAGAACTCATGGGTGCAGGGATGCTCCATCCTGAGGTACTTCGCCATGCAGGTATCGATGGAACGAAATATAGTGGCTATGCCTTCGGTATGGGTATCAATAGACTCGTTGCCGTCAAATATCGTATCAAAGACATCAGACTCTTTACCAATGGAGATATGAGATTCGCCCGCAGTTTTGCTCATAGCAGATAGACTTGACTATGCGAGAGCATTTATCTATAATGAGAGACATATTTTTGCTTTATTTTTTAGCTTTCGCTGATTTATGGTTACTCTTCTCAACGCTCTCCTTATCATAACATGACTTATCTTCACTGCGACAGTGATGCTCATGTCACCTAAAGGTGGTATCGGATTCGCTATCGGCGGTGCCGCAGCGAGTACCAACGAGTACGGATCGAAAAAATCGATCGAACACACATTCAAGAAAGCTGCATACATATCAGGTATCGCTTTTATCGTGCTGTGTCTTTTGTATCCCTATATAACCTCGATACATGGATAATTTTCCCCAACTCAGAAAGCTAAGCAAACGTGTCATGCTCTCTGGGTATGGCATTATTGTACTCGTATGGGCTATCATCACAGGATTCATATTGTATGATTATACAATCTCTTTGTTTGAAGTAGAAAGTACGAAGTGATGAACATTCGTCGAAGCAATAACCGAACCTCTCTCCTTCCTTCCCTATCGGTGAGATCCAGAAAAAAATCATTTTTTTCAGACACTATTGTTTCGTGGTTGTATCACGATGCCATGATTGGAGACCAATGTATCGGGAGATCGGACCAAGAATCTCTGTCAGATTATCACTCTTTCTCCCAAGGAATATGAGATTATCATTAATAGTGGCTTTCTCTGGTCAGACAAGACTGCGATCACTATCGATGATGTATTCTTTACCTATCAACATATCATCAAAGAAAATAGACGACAACAGAGCTATCTCGAGACATACAATACGATTACTTTGACAGGAAAAACAGAAAACAGTTTTCGCATAAGCTTCCCCAGTCATATCAAAGATCATGACTTTTTCTTTTCATTGCCTATCTTGCCATCCCATGCATTGGAGAATATAACTGTCGCTGAAGCATATACGGCACTATTTTCTCGTGAACCTATCACATCGACCTGTGTCACACTCGATACGACGACCAATGATCCATCTAGTCTCGTCTTCGACATGAGCCAGTGCAGAGATAATAATATCAATTATTATCAGTTAAAATCTTTTGATAGCGATACGGCTCTCACAGCATATCTGGAAAATAACGCATCCAAAAAATTCCTCTCACTCGTACCTGGACAAAATACTATAGCATGATACAAATTATTGCCTGTCTATGATGACTCGTTTATGACGGTATTTTTTAATACGCAATCAGCAAGACTGACACCAAGGATACAGAGAGCTATAGCATGATATATCAACAACCACTTCCGAACACAGACACATGAATGATATCTCGGTCAATATACCGGTATCGTCAACACATTTCAAAGTGATGGTGCCGATGTCGTGACATATATCCAAGAAAAAAACCCTCGTCTCGCATATGATAGAAAATGATTGGAACAAGCATGAGTATCGCCACTGCCTGAGAGTGTGAGCATCGATGGTATCAATAACAAAAGAGCCTTCTTTCTCCCTGCACAGACCGATACATCATATAGTTTCTCACTCGTCACCGACCAAGAGATGCCATCTATCCAGTGACAAAGCGATAAGAATAAAAAAGCTCTCACTATCACATCTGATAGAAGCAAAAAAAATCACCGTATCACTATGACATTGTGACCAAATGAACAAATACAGGAATGAGTAAATACTATCACCATCAAATGAAAAGAGAATAAAGTCGTCGATATAGATATTTATTATCTCGGACAAACAAATACAGAGAGCGAAGCCACTGAGACAAATAAACTCAAACTCGTCTATTATAAAAGTGCATTGTCAGATTATATTATCGCACAGTTGGAGAGGGTATTTGCACAGTGATGACTCACAAGTGTGATAGATATAGTATGATATGACAATATCGACAATTATCATGACATCCTCAATAGCAAAGAATATGACATCACTCTCGCACCAGTACGCATGAGCTCTGCTTATGACATAGCGACGATATTGAGCACCAACGATCCGACGATCAATCCATCACTCAGCAACAACCCTCCACTGATCAATCTCTTCACACAGTATGCCAATGAAGCAAGTAGAAGTCTCGAGAATCAGATACGCACTACCATGGGTACGCAGATGCCATTCTTCATACTCGGACAACACAACTATGCATATCACATCAGAGATTCTATCACATTCAACTATACAGGCATACTCTCACTGGACACACTCAGATGGACATTGTTACATAATATCTCTCTCGTCTCGCATGTGAGCGTCAGAGGCGGTAAACTTATCGAACGAGATTCTCTTCTATCCTATATCCGCCAACAAAAGCATATCACTCAACCAGCCCTTACACCAGATGAAGACGATAGTGATGATATAGACGCTATAAATATGACAACTGGTAACGAGAGTCTTTTATCTGGCAATTAGAAAACATGTTTCATGGCACTTCTCTCACCACTATGATCATCCCGCTTATAATCACTGCTATCATACTTATTATCAGCATCACCGTCCATGAGTTTGCTCATGCTCGAGCATCAGACAAGCTCGGCGATCCTACCCCTCGCATCCAAAAAAGACTCACACTCAATCCGCTCTCCCATATCGATCCGATAGGACTTATTCTTGTTTTTCTCGTAGGATTTGGATGGGGAAGAGCGGTGCAGATCAATCCTCGTTACTACAAGCATCCACTCAGAGATGAACTCCTCGTCGCACTAGCCTGACCACTAGCAAACATCATCTTGACCATCATCGGGATGATCATCTTACTCATGTATGAGTATCTCTTCCTCGGAGTGAATGCCACATTATCAGGATCATGAGATATGGCATCACAGTTTTGGATACAGTTTTGTTTTATGAATATCGCATTAGCAGTATTCAATATGATACCCTTACCTCCCTTGGATGGTTATAGGATCATCAAGATATTCTTTCCTGACACTATTGCACGTATTGAGCCATATGGTCAGTATATATTGCTATGATTTGTCGTCCTCTTTATCCGATGACCAGGCAAATGACTCTTGGGCCATTATATCAAATCTGTCTCATCAGCGATATTTAATATCTTCTACGCTCTTTTCTCTTTTTTCTTTAGTTAGTTAGAATAATTCTCTATATCAGTGACGTCATTGCGAGGAACGAAGCAATCTATAAGTTTTAATATATAATTACTACATGCAAGAAAGACATATACCCTCTACTATCACTATATACACATCAGCAGAGGAAGCACCTCATGCACGCTGACTTGCAGTTATTATCGATGTGTTTAGGGCATTTAGTGTTGAGTGCTATATTTTGCATAATGGAGCAAAATATATCATTCCCGTACAAACACTTGATGAGGCCTATGCATTAAAGAAAGAACATCCTGATTATATCCTTATAGGAGAAAGATGATGAATAAAGCCAGATTGATTTGATTATGGCAATAGCCCAACAGAATTACTCAATGTAGATTTTACTGACAAGATCATAGTACACACAACAATGAATGGAACTAAAGGGCTTATGCTTGCTACGCAAGCTGATGATATTATCACAGGCAGTTTCGTCAATGCATCAGCCATTCTTAGATATATAAAGGAAACAAAGCCAAAAATCGTATCTCTGGTCTCTACCTCACATCTCGCCACAGAAAATAATGAAGATATTCTTTTCGCCAACTATATCAGCGATACATTACAAGGGAAAATAGTAGATCAAAAGTATATAAGAGAGATGATGCAAAAAACATGAGCATATGCATTACTTTTTGATGAAATAGGTGTCCCTGCGACTGATTTTGATTTATGTCTCGAGGATAGATTTCCTTTTATTATCAAACAAGAAGAACAAGACGGTAGGAGAATATTGATTAAGATAGATATCTAGAATAAGAATAAGTACTTTACAAACCTTATAACTTTATAAACCTTACAAACTTCTCCAATGCTCTCCAAACTCTCCTCTATCGAATCCACATACCTCAACCTCAAAGCACAGATGATGGATGAATCTATATTCTCTGATATGACGAGGATGAGAGATGTCGCTAGACAGATGTCACAGATGGAAGATGCCTATCATCTCTATCAAGCATACAAACAACAAGCTGCTCAGCGTGATGAAGCCAATCAGCTACTTGCTTCCGAGTCAGATCCTGATCTTGTTGCTATGGCCAGAGAGCAACTCATGGATGCCAATGAGAAGATCACACAGATCGAAGAACAGATGAAGATAGCACTCTTGCCCAAAGATCCCAATGATGACAAAAATATCTTCTTAGAGATTAGACCTGCTGCAGGAGGTGATGAAGCATGACTGTTCGCTGCAGAACTCTACAAATGCTATATGCTCTATGCTCAGTCTCAGTGATGGAAAGTGGAGATCATCGATGAACAGTTTAATGATATCGGTGGGGTGAAGAATGTCGTCGTGAAGATCTCCGGAGACAAAATCTACAGCAAGATGAAACGAGAATCATGAGTCCACAGAGTCCAGAGAGTCCCTGCCACCGAAAGTCAATGAAGGATCCATACATCCACCGTCACCGTCGCTGTCGTCCCCGAAGCAGAAGAAGTGGATATCAAGATCGATCCAAACGATGTCGAGATCGATACCTATGCAGCATCATCATCATGATGACAAAATGCAAACAAAAATCAGACCGGTGTCAGACTCCGCCACAAACCATCATGACTCATCGTCACCATTGGCGACAGTAAATCACAAATGCATAATAAAGAAAAAGCACGAGCAGTCCTCAGATCGAGATTGTTTCAGATCGAGATGGACAAGAAGCAATCCGAACAAACCAATGCCAGACTCGATCAGATCGGAGGAGGGGATAGATCCGAGAAGATCAAGACCTACAACTTCCCCCAAGATCGTCTCACCGATCATCGTATCAAAGAGTCTCGATCCAATCTCCCATCGATCATGCAGTGAAATATCGACGAGATGATCCATGCAGCTATCCTTGCCAACCAAGCTGCATTATTGACCAAAGCGACAGAGTAGCCAGCAGAGGAGTTTCCTCCCCTGATAAGGGGAGGTGGCGAAGCCGGAGGGCTTTGTACAACAGACGATCACGCCTCCCTCCTCTTGTGACCAAAGGAAATCCCCTTGGGAACAAAGGGAGAATTGAGGGAAATTTGTAGCAAACAGAATATTTTTCTCACAAAAGGAAACCCCGAAGCTGACTCAGCTAGGGGGAGTTTTTTTGCGGTTCTCGTACCATGCCAAAATGGCGTAGTAAAGTCCGGCACCCATCAACCCCAAAACCAGGGGGAGGGTTACTTTACCAATAATTTCGGCCACCACAAGGCCGATAACCAATCCACCCAAGCTCATCCCGAGCTGGGCGATGAATCCTTTCCAGTTCATATTTTTTTACGGCGATGTATACTACCGCTTTCCGACTATACGAAAAAGAAAGCGATTGTCAAGTATTTTTTATCATATTGTGTCTCGATATCCGAGAAATCGAGGTGAGGACTAATAATTCCTTCTATCACTGATGGACAGATTGCCATCTGTCCCTACATCTCCTCTAGCGTCTACGGACGCAATGCGTTCCTACCTCTCCTGATGTGAGGACGACCCAAGAGATCGTCCCTACACCCCCTCTATTGTGAACTCTGCCTTGCAGAGCAACCGGTTGCTAATTGTGAATTCTTAATTCTACACTTTTAACTCTATTTACACTCCTTATCTATCCTTCACTTCAGCACTACTGCCTGCTGATAATAATCGAAGTAATACATCGCTATATCCTCATAACTAAAGTTCTCAAAACGAGCACGAGCATCACTGATTTCTTTGATAAGCATAGCATCACTACATGTCGCTTGTTCGGTAAGATAGATAAGTTCATTATATGTCTTCACAAGTGTGGACTTCTTCTCGATCAGATCAGGATCCTGTCCCGTGACACGATATCGGAGACTAACGACCTTCTCTCCCATCATCTGAAATGCAGGTATAAGCGATGCCTTCTCGCCAGGATGCTGATTGAGATAGGCGACGATCATGACCCAGAGAGCTAGACCGATACAGAGGATAAGCATATTGTGACGCAGTCTCGCAAGCATTGTGATAAGCAAAAAACAAAAGATAACGAAGAATTATATCCATCCCCATCGTCGTTGCAAGGACAAATGAAAAAGGTCAATCAGGCAAAACCTGTGACCTCTTCATAACAACAGGAAAGCCCGTTGCTAGATTTAGGAACTCTTCAGCTCCCACATGAGACCTGATCCTCCCCAGAGGATAAGGTATATGATTACTGTAGTCATCGCCTTTTCAGGCGATACTGATTCCACAATCGACCTTAAAGTCGATAAAAAAAAATGAAAATCAACCATGGCACACAATAGTGTGCCAATAGCAAATAGATAAAAGATCACCGCCATGATGGCGGTTGGTACGATCCAAAAATTGAATACTTTCATTTTTATTTTTGCCACATCAGAGCGACAATTAGAGCATAACGATTACAGAAAAAAAATCAAGTAGTTATTTGACTTTATCTACTTCATAGTTATATTGTCTATTTACAAGAGATGATCTTGCTTTTATCGACGATTTGCCTATAGTAAAGCATTCAAAATCTAGAATTTAAAATCCAAAATCATTGTATGTCTGCTCTCTCCGATCTTATCCTCTCCCATATCGATATCACCCAGCTCGTTGGGAGATATGTGTCGTTGAAGAAATCTGGCAGTAACTACGCTGGTCTTTGTCCTTTTCATAGTGAAAAGTCCCCTTCTTTCCTCGTCTCTCCGACCAAGCAGATCTATAAATGCTTTGGATGTGGAAAAGGTGGGAATGCTATCAGTTTCTATATGGATATCGAACGTCTCGACTATGGTGATGCTATCAGAGGACTCGCTGACACCTATCGTATCGAACTCAAAGACTTCGAATCCAAACGAAAAGACCACCAAGAATTCGCCTCCGACAAAGAGAAACTCAAACGTCTCTCCACCATTACGCAGAAATTCTTCGTCGAGAGTCTCACGCCCTCCTCCCCTGACAAGGGGAGGTCGGGAGGGGTTTGAGATCCCTACTCCTATCTCACCGACCAGAGAGAACTCTCTCCCTCGCTCATCACCGAATATGGTCTCGGTTACGCTCCGACTTCCAGTCAGACCTATATCTCTTGGTGTAATAAGCAATGATTTAGTGTCGAAGATCTCGCACAGGCATGACTCGTGAAGCAGTGACAAGATGGCTATTATGCGTTTTTTCGTGATAGGCTGACGATCCCGATCAGAGATCATATCGGCAATATCATCGCCTTCGGTGCCAGAGCACTCCATGCTGATCAACAACCCAAATATCTCAACAGTAGTGATAGCATCATCTATGATAAGTCGCAAACACTCTACGGCATTGATCATCTCAAGCAATGAGTTAAAGATCATCATGCGATCATCGTCGTCGAGGGATATTTTGATGTCATCGCTCTCAGTAAAGCAGGCTATGATATCGCTGTCGCCACCTGTGGGACATCACTCACTGCCTCACATATCAAGATCCTCCAGAGATATAGCGACCGTATCCATTTCCTCTTCGATGCCGATCCTGCAGGTAAAGAAGCGACTCGGAGATGACTCGCTATCGCCTACGCTCAGTGAGTCTATCCGACCATCATCTCCTTTTGAGTCCTCCCTGATAAGGGCCTTAACTCGAACGAAGAGAGAGGAGGTGCCGAAGGCGGAGGGTTTAAAGATATCGACGAACTCGTCCGTAGCGACCCTCAAGCTACCGAGACGATCAAGACACTCATGGATACAGCACTCGATGGCTTCACGTGGGCATTACAGGATGTTCAAAGCAATTTCGATACCACATCTCCTATCGAGAGACAAAAAGCGATGAATAGACTCTTCGATCTCATCTACGAGCTCAATTCACTCAGTACGCAGGCACTCTTTCTCACGCAGATGGCGAAGCATCGGGGGATGGACATGACCCTCATGAGCAATCAATACAAACAATATAGCAAAAAAGAAAAGAAAGTATTCTGACCGAGAGCGACAGACAAAGCCCAAGAACAAGCAATACAAAAACAAGATATGCTCGACCAAAAATCACATCTCCTCGATGCTCTGATCGACAACGACCGATGACTCAGTCTCGGTATGGATGCTTCACGATTTAATACGCTTAAGGATATACTCTCCCTCATAGGCTACCAACCCACGAGTGATCATGAAGCTATAGCCACATCGCAGCTTCGACGAGAGAGAGAGATCGCTCCTGATGAGACGATCACCGATGCGACTCTCTCCGAGAATAGGAAAGTAAGCATGATGAAGAAGGCTCAAGCCGTCCTCCATACGCATATCCATACCCTCATCAAACAAGCCACGAAATGAACGAGCATCACTCCTGAAGAAAAAAAGAAACTGCTCGATCTGATGAAGAAGGTGGGGTAAAATATTACCATACAATCTCTGTTTTCCCCATCTGCTCCAACAACTCATTAGCACGACGAAAATGTCCACAACCAAACCATCCACGATATGCTGAGAGAGGAGAGGGATGGGGTGCAGTGAGGATATGATGCTTGGTCGTATCAATCAGTGAACTCTTACTCTGAGCGTATGCTCCCCAGAGGAGGAAGATAATTCCTTCTCTCTGTTCACTCAGCGTACGGATAATCGTATCGGTAAATTGTTGCCATCCGATCTGACTATGCGATGCCGCTTCACCTGCTCTCACGGTCAGGATAGCATTGAGAAGCAGTACTCCCTGCGTCGCCCATCTTGTGAGATCTCAGGATTGATTGACATCATAGCCTGGATACTCTTCGGCTAATTCTTTGTACATATTGACGAGTGATGGTGGCTTCATAACTGTCGGTGGCACAGAGAACGAAAGACCCATTGCCTGACCGACACCATGATAAGGATCCTGACCAAGTATGACGACTTTCACATCATCAAAATGAGTCAGATCACATGCTTTGAAAATATTCGCCCCTGCAGGATAGATGACTTTCCCTTGTTTTTTCTCATTAAGGAGAAACTCCTTGATCTGAGCAAAGTATGGTTTATCAAACTCTTCGTGTAAGTGTTCGTACCGAGAGTGATGAATCTGTACTATAGCCATGATTGCATATACTTATAAAAGATATTTATAGCTTCTTTAATAGTTTTCGTTGATCAGTAGAAAGTTTTAAAGGAATTAACAAAAACTCACAATCTTTACATTCAGCATCTGAGTAATATCATGTATAAAATCGGAGTTCCCTAAAAGGAGTCAATTGAATAAAATCATTCAAGATATCCAATGAATTGTAAAAATCATCCAAACTAAATATCGAAGACCTATTATCTATAATAAGCACTGTATTTTCTTTATCAAAATGATTTTTACTTAATTTCTTTTCTATGGTTTCTTTTAGATTCTCAGTAAAAAAGTTTTCTTGCTCTTTTAAACCATACATAAAAATACTTTTTCATCGCTTATAATAGGGATTTATAACAAAATCATTATTTCACAATAATTGATTATATCTTTCTATCTTCTCATTAATCTCTTCATTAATAAACCTTTCGTTAACTTTTTTAAGTTCGTTAAAACTAATTTCCTTATTATGTGTGTTCTTCATAAATCTATCCTGATCGTTATAAATCTTAAATAAATCTTCATTGTCAGCAATAGATGTAATTTCAATGTTAAATATACACTCATTGTTTAATTTAACTTTAAAGTCTCGAGGAAAATCTCTGTCAAGAATATAAACATCTTTTAATTTAGAAAAAAATATAGCCTTGTAGTTAATTATATAATGACGAGCTATAATTTCCTCTCTTACTTTTGAATCAGCAATATCTAAACAAACACGCTCTATAATCGTAGAATCCCATCCCAATCTAAAAATTCTTTTATAATTATGCTTTGTTGATAAATCTTGGAGAGGATAAAAATCACTTCTTTTTATATTCATATAGTTAATAAAAGGTAAATATTCATACATTGATTTTCAATAGACAATGATATATACTATATTACCTATACAAATACAACATTACTTTAATTAGTTTAAATTATCTATGCTCCTCCTCATCGATAAACCATCCGGCATCACGTCCCATGATGCCATCTCTGCAGTCAAGAAACATCTCCGTCAACCACTCCGAGATGCTCTCTCTGACGAAGACAAAGCACAAGGCATCAAACCACCGAAAATAAAGATCGGTCATGCAGGGACGCTCGATCCGATGGCTTCCGGACTCCTCATCGCAGCGACCGATAGCGATACCAAACAGCTCCACACTATCACCGATCATGATAAACGATATGAGACGACGATAGACTTCTCTATCCAGACCGATACACGAGATATGGATTATCGGAAAGAGATTATACAGCTCCCTCTCTCGTGAAGAGAGAATTCGATGCCCATGAAAGACCAGATTGAAAGTAGACTGCAATCGATCATCGGCACCCACGACCTCCCCCTCACACCATTCTCGGCGAAGAAAGTCGACGGCAAGAAGCTCTATGACTACGCCAGAGCATGAAAGCCAATTTTCCTGACTGTCCCTATGACCATTCACGGCTATGAAATCATCGACTATGCATTTCCTCTTCTCTCACTTCGTCTGCATGTCTGATCAGGGACCTATATCAGATCTATCGCTCATCGACTCGGGAGACAGTTCGATCTCGGAGGCACATTGACGATGCTGAGAAGGACGCAGATAGGACAGTACAACATCGATCAGATAACGGATGATAATAGGCAAGTAGCTACATGGGACGAGAAAGAGGTTAATTATAGTATTAGTGGTTAGAAATTAAAAAACACACAATACCATTATGATTATAAAAGTAAAAGGTATCGTCCAACTCGGCACCTGACCTGCAGGTGATCAGACTATCGTGACCAGCAATTTTATGATAACATAAAGATTATGTAACTTGCAGTTTGTGTTCTCGTGGTTCAATTATATTATCTTGTCATATTGCATCATATAACGAAGACAGACATCAGAAAATTTCTGCTGATCAAGCCGATGGGAAAATGAGAGTTTCTATTGCCTTAGGATATGTGGAAACAATAATATCTGATGAAATATCATGTTGTATTCATAATGAGGATCCTTCTGGCGAAGTACCAACATACTTGACTGTATGAGGAATACTGTCTAGATCGCCACCTAACACTAAAAATAATGCTTCAAGAGCACCCCTAACCATTTGAGAATGACCTCAATCATGAGTGAAAAAAACTTGATTATTCCTAGCTGTATCTCATGGACTTTTATGAACAGTCAAAGAAAAACTTCACTCTGAAGACTGTTCTAATTCAATATATCATCATGGCTGTTGATCATGATATCTTCTCACTGGTCATTTCATAAGTTTTCTTTATCTTTTAGATAAATAAATATACAAAAGCCATACTTTTGTGACACCCATAGTATATTATAACGATAGAACACCAAAATGCAAACATAAATTCACTTCCTCTTGCATCACTCATCCCAAACGAGTACTATCACAAGGAATATAATCGCCTCAATCTTCTCTATTTCCCTGATCTTCTCTATTCTTTTTTTAGTATTCACTCTTCTATGCAGCTCTCCGCTTACGACTACGCTCTGACCCTTCTCTCTTACAACCCGAAGACCACCTACGATATGCGTAC
>JACCDN010586166.1_pt1 | contig 18298 bp, 19 predicted proteins | sample 7441691 | NCBI WGS metagenome assembly JACCDN01 (sample SAMN15323439, study PRJNA562643) | freshwater metagenome | isolation source: river surface water | place: USA:Blue River Watershed | collected 2017-08-16
CCCCAGAAACATCGCCATCGCCATGGCTGCCCTCCGGTTCCGCTTCGCTCCACCTACGGCCACCCATGGCGCAGGAGGCAATTATGCACTAACAAACAACACGGACCACTCGGTGGGGGCCGGTCAGGCTTGAAAGCCAAAAAGCACGCCTGGTTCAGCGCCGACGTAGAAATCAAGCGGGCCAGTGCCACTAGCGGCAATCTGCCCTGCTCCGACAGCAATCGACAGGATCGCGAAAGCGGCGAGGATCGCTAGCAGGCGTTGCCGTTCACCAACCGAAAGGCTGGCCGTCAAATGCATGGCAAGCAGGGGCGGGAGCAGCGACAGCAAGGCCTCAAGTGTGCGCTGCGGCGCAACTGAAAGCGGACGCCAATGCGCATTCGCTTCCACAAGTCGGAGTGCGTCAACCACCAAGTCGCGGCCAGGGAGCCTATGCCAGAGCTGCGGCGGGAGCGGGATCAATTGGATAATGAGAGGAGCCAGAATCAGGCCAGTCACCCACAACAGGGTGCGGGTGGCAGTGCGCTGGCCCTGCAATCCAACCCAGGCGATCAGCGCGAGGGCCGCCAGCACCTGACAGAATAGTTCCGACAGTGGAGCAGGGCTTCCGCCACCACCAGCCATCAGCAACAGCGGCACATAAATGAAGGTTAGCCAGCCGATTGGACCGATCAATGGCTTCAAGTCGGACATCCGTACAGCCACTGTTAGAAGGCCCGCCCCGTGCGAGAAGGGCCAATGCGTTCGGTCAAGCTTCGGGCCAGAGCCAGCCTCAACCTTTGCTGGCTTCCCCGAGGGTAGCCGCGAGGCCTCCCGCTCCTGTTGCGCCGATGATTACGGGCAGGACACTGCCCGCGGGAGCAAAGCTGGCACCTTTGGCTGCGTTTGCAGCCTCATTGCCAGACGCAGGTGTGTTGGAGCATTCGCGGTTGTTGAGGACTCCATTAACCGCATCCTCAGCCGGGCCATTGGCTGCGGCCGCCCCGGTGGTCACAACGCAAACGCAACTGCCATCAGCCAACTCCTCGCGCACTATGTCTGCCACGCCAGGTGTCCCGTTACGAACGACCCGGACCGAGCATTTGCCAGCATTAATTGAGGCTGCAGGCGCCCCGGCGGCAAGTGTAATCAAGGGGAGCGCGTCAGCTGAACGAACCGCACCAGTGGCCGCTGCACCCACAGTTACCAAGCCAGCTGCGGCGAGAGCGCCAATGAAATAGCCAGTCACGAATCAACTCCTGCACGAGCCTGATAATCGCGCGCCTAACATAGGTATAAATTCATAGTAAAGTGGGAAACTATCTTTAGAATGTCAGGCTGGCTCTTGCCTAAGGCAAGTTCAATAGGCCCGTTCATGCGCTACGACGCGAAGGGTGCGCAGAATGATTACGATGTCTCGCCACAGCGTCCAGCCTTCTTGGTATTCAAGATCGGCCTGCAACCGCTTCGTCAGGTCTGCCTCTTCGCGGGTCTCTCCTCTAAATCCCCGAATTTGAGCCAATCCACTCAGTCCGGGCTTGAGTGCATGGCGCTGCCAATACCGGTCATCAACTTGCCAGAAGAGTTTGTTACCCGCCTGTGATCCCAGGGCGTGGGGGCGCGGGCCAACCAGGCTCATTTCACCCTTCAGGACATTGAACAGCTGCGGCAGTTCATCGATCGAAGTCCGGCGCAGCAAGCGACCGATGCGGGTCACACGGTCATCGTTGCATGAAACCGAACGAGCGCCTGCGTTATCACTATCGGCGGGCCGCATTGTCCGGAATTTATAGATGTCGAAGAATTGGTTATTGCGGCCCACGCGACGCTGTATGAACAATGGGGAGCCACCATCCTCCAGCCGGATTATGATCGCGATCAGCAGCATGGGCATCGCGAACAAGAGTAGGGCAGGGATTGAAATCGCCAGATCGAGCGCACGCTTTAGCATGCGCGCCCGCAGGCCAAGCGGCCCCGACGCCACGACCAGCGTGCCAAGTGCTCCGACCCGCGCAGTGCCGATGATGCCAAGGCTGTCGACACTTGATGAGATGATTTCCCCCCGCATGTGTCCGCCCTTCAGGATCATTGCCCAAGCGTGTTGACGCTCCGGCGGACAGCTGACGACCACCCGATCCATTGGGCCGATTAATCTAGCCAGCCGATCGAGCAGTTCCGGGTTATCCCGTTGCGGTGCAATGCCAAGCCGATCGGCCACAACCCGATGACAGTCAGCCAAGTTTACGCGCGGACCGCCATCATCGATGAGCAGGAAATTGATTGCCGAAGGCCCGACCAGGCGTCGAATGAGTGGTTCAAAGTTGTACCGCGCCCAAACAATCAAGAGCAGCGCGGACACGCAACCCAGCCCAAATCCGAACCGGGAAAGGAGTAAGCTGCTACGTGCGAGGAAGAGGAGCACCACCACCAGCATGCCCGTGAAGAGCAAACCTATTGTTGCACGCTGGACCCCATATTCCGGCGCGACCAAAGCCTGAACCCCATACGTTCGATTGAGGAGGGCCACTGTCCAGAACAGCGGCAATGCCAATTGGGCCGATCCCCAAACGGCGTCATCGAATGGGCTGCCAAGATAAAGCCAAGTCGAGAATGCGAACCCCGCCAGCAGCATGGCGCCATCGAGCAGCATCTGGATCAAGTAAATCCGAAGCCGGGTGCGCTCGAGCGATTGAGGAATGGTAAAGGGTGCGGCCGTCACGAGGGTTGAATGCCGGTGCGAGAACACCGAATTGAAGCTATAAGTGATAACGCGTATTCTTTAGCAGCGTTAACGCCTTGGCCAAGCCTCTATTTTCGCGGCGCGGCAACCCTAGCGATCTCGGTCAGTCCCTGGGCAAGCAAGAGCTCGGCCTGTTGGCTGTTGGCGAGCAGTACACGGTGCAAGCCAATCAGTTTCTCGACCAGACGTGACAGCCGTGGGCCGCGCCACTTCTGCAATTGGCGCAGGATATCGCCCTTGTCCTTAAAGAAAATCCGGCGCGCCGCGGTCTCGGCTTCGACAAAGCGTTCGATATCGCCACTGCGCCCGATCTTCGCCGCCAATTGGGCCAACTGCGCCGCACGCCGTTCGACGGCGAGCAGCAGACCAACCGGGTTGAGGCCAAGTTCACGCATTCGCCGCAGTTCCCCGGGCAGGCGTTGGACATCACCAGACAAGACGGCGTTGACCAACGGCATCAGTCCGTCGTCCTCGGTCCGGGCGCCAATCGCTTCAAAGGTCTCGGCATCCGCGGTGCGCGGGGCCTGCGGCGTTGCGTCCAGGTAGAGCGCAAGCTTGGCCACTTCGCTGGCCGCAATTCGCGTATCGAGTGCCGCTGCACGGGCGATCCGCTCAGCCAGATCGCCGCCTAGCTTGACCCCGGCGGCCCCGGCCATGTCACGAACCGCGCTGCTTACGCTGCGCAGGTCTGGCGGATAGAACATCGCCATCAGCGCGTCGGGCCGGCCGGCCAGCAATTTGGCCGTGCGCGACTTGTCGGTCGCGCTGCTGGCCATGACGATCACCGGGCAGGGCTCGCTTTCACCCTGGAGCATGGCCTCGATCGCATCGTGGGCTTCATCGCCACTGGCGCGGACCAGGATATGGCGGCTCCCGCCGAACAGGGAGGTAGAGCGGGCCTCATCGCCCAGCCGGGCCGGATCCTTGCGCAGGTCGGCACCGGCCAACTCGATGCGTTCCCCGGCATCGGGTAGCAGTTCGACCAGCAGCTGAGCCGCATCCTGAATGCCGGCATCATCCTGCCCACACAGGAAGAACACCCGCGCCTCGCGCACGGCGCGGGGGGCGATTGACTTGAAATCCTTCTGGGTGGCCTTCACTGCCCGCCTGCTCGGCCTTCACGCAGCTGCAAGGCCAGCCGCGCCACGATCTTGTCTGCCACGACCTTTGCCAGATTTTCGAGCGCGGTCTGCTCAGCGGCGATTGTCGCATACTCCGAGCTGACCACGTCGATCCCGGCATCCGATCCTGCCGTCGCATCCAGGACAATCGCGCCGCTCACGGTATCGACCAATTGATAGCGCGCGCGCAGCGTCCGGCGTTCGCGGCCGATCGCATCGTTGGAAAGCAGGCCAAGGCCTTCAAGCTTTTCATCAAGCCGGACATCAAGCCGGTAACGCGGCATGGCCGATCCGGCCGCGCCCAAACGGTCAACCAGCGCATTGCGGACCAGCCAGCCGGCCTTGCCCTCAATTGCCGGAACCTCGACCGCGGCGAGGCCTTGGGCAACTTGCCCGCCCGCCCCGCCGGCATACATCGGCTTCAACCCGCAGGCTGATAGCAGCATCGCGCCGGCAAGGATGCCGACATGCCTCATGCGACGAGATTGACCAGCCGGTCGGGCACCACGATCACTTTCTTTACAGGCTTGCCGTCAAGCGCACGCTGCACCTTGTCGCTGGCCAGCGCAAGCGCCTCCAGTTCCTCGCGCGGCATGCCCTTCGCCACGGTGATCGTGTCGCGCAGCTTGCCCAGCACCTGGATCGCGATGGTGACTTCGTCTTCAACCAGCAGCGCCGGATCGACTGCCGGCCAAGCCGCATCGGCCACCAGACCCCCAGATTCTTTGGCGCCGCCGATCGCGGTCCAGGCTTCCTCGGCCAGGTGGGGCATCATCGGTGCAACCAGCAGCAGCAGGGTGCGGATCGCGGCCGAACGGCTGGCGCTTGGCGCCGCCTTTTCGACTGCGCCGGTCAGTTCGTAGATCCGCGCCACGGCCTTGTTGAAGCCCAGTGCGGCAATGTCCTGCGTTGCCGCATGGACCGTCTGGTGGGTCTTGCGGTCCAGGGCCTTGTCTTCACCGCTTGCGCCGCCATCGTACTGGCCAAACAGGCGCCACAAACGCTGGACAAAGCGGGCGCAGCCTTCGATCCCGGCTTCGGACCACGGCAGGTCGCGTTCAGGCGGGCTGTCAGAGAGCATGAACCAGCGCACCGCGTCGGCACCGTACTGGGCAATGATGTCGTCAGGGTCGACAACGTTCTTCTTGCTCTTCGACATCTTGATGACGCGGCCAATCTCAACCGGCTGACCATCGGCCTTGAGCACTGCGCTATCCCCGCCGCGGTCGACTTCGCCAGGGCTGAAGTAGACCGGCTGACCGTTGGTAGGATCGATCCGCGAATAGGTCTCATGCGTCACCATGCCCTGGGTGAACAAGCTGGCGAAGGGCTCTTTCACATCGATCAGACCGATGTGATTGAGCGCACGCGTCCAGAAGCGGGCGTAGAGCAGGTGCAGGATCGCATGTTCGATCCCGCCGATGTATTGCTCAACCGGCAACCACTGCTTGATCACTTCCGGATCGAATGGGCGGTCGCCCGGCTGGCTGGCAAAGCGCAGGAAATACCACGATGAATCGACGAAAGTGTCGAGCGTATCGGTTTCGCGCTCAGCGGGCTTGCCGCACTTGGGGCAGTCGACGTGCTTCCAGGTCGGATGGCGCAGCAGCGGGTTGCCGGGCACATCGAAGCTGACGTCCTCGGGCAGGGTGACCGGCAGCTGGCTCTTCGGAACCGGCACCACGCCGCAGCTATCGCAATGGATGAACGGGATCGGCGTGCCCCAATAACGTTGGCGCGAGACGCCCCAGTCGCGCAGGCGGTACTGGGTTTCGCCCTGACCCCAGCCATCGTGGGCCGCCTTGGCGATGACAGCGGCCTTGGCTTCGTCGATGGTCATACCATCAAGCCATTCGGAGTTCACGATCCGGCCCGGGCCAGTATAGGCCTCGTCACCATCGAACGCGGCATCGGTCTGCTCGCCTTCGGCGACCACGCGGGTCACCGGCAGCTCATACTTGCGGGCAAAGTCCAGGTCGCGCTGGTCATGCGCCGGGCAGCCAAAGACCGCGCCGGTGCCGTAGTCCATCAGCACGAAGTTCGCGACATAGACCGGCAGGTGCCACGATTTCTTGAGCGGATGTTCAACCGAATAGCCGGTGAAGAAGCCCTTCTTTTCCGCGGTCTCCAATTCGGCTGCGGTGGTGCCGCCTTGCTTGCATTCGGCAATGAAGGCTTCGAGCTCGGGCGAGCCGGCGGCCAGCTTCTGGGCAAAGGGATGATCCGCGGCGATTGCCACGAAGCTCGCCCCGAACATGGTGTCGGGCCGGGTGGTATAGACCTCGATCCCGTCCGTGCTGTCGACGAAGTGGAACTTGCAGCGCAGGCCCTGGCTCTTGCCGATCCAGTTTTCCTGCATCAGCCGGACTTTTTCGGGCCAGTCTTTGAGCTCACCCAGGCCGGTCAGCAGATCGTCGGCGAACTGCGTGATCTTGAGGAACCACTGGTTGAGCTTACGCTTTTCGACCAGTGCGCCCGAGCGCCAGCCCCGGCCGTCGATCACCTGCTCGTTGGCCAGCACGGTCATATCGATCGGGTCCCAATTGACCGCCGATTCCTTGCGGTAAACCAGGCCGGCTTCATAAAGGTCAAGGAACAGAGCCTGTTCCTGGCCATAGTAGTCCGGCTCGCAGGTTGCCAATTCGCGGCTCCAGTCGAGCGCGAAGCCCAGCCGTTTCAGCTGCGCCTTCATGTTGGCGATATTGTCACGGGTCCAGCCGCCGGGGTGAACGCCCTTTTCCATTGCGGCATTTTCGGCCGGCATGCCGAAGGCGTCCCAGCCCATCGGGTGGAGCACTTCAAAGCCCTGCATCCGCTTGGTCCGCGCCAACACGTCGCCCATCGTGTAGTTGCGCACGTGGCCGATGTGGATGCGGCCCGAGGGATAGGGAAACATTTCGAGCACGAAGGAGCGCGGCTTGGCGCTGTCATCGTTCGCGCGGAAGGTCTGGCGTTGGTCCCACGCCTGTTGCCAGCGCGAATCGGCGCTGGACGGATCGAAGCGTCCGGACTCTGGATTTTGGCTCGTCATGGCCTGCCCTCTAGCCGCTATGCGCGGCTTGTCGAGGGGGCGATTATTCAGCGACGGCACCCCGGCGCAGGTCACGGGCCTTGGTCAGGATGATGTCTTCCAGCTTCTGGACCGTAGCGGCCTGGACCGGGGCATCAACCCAGACGCCATTCTGGGCAACCTGGCGGCTGGCGGCGACGCGCAGAGCATCGGCACGCAGGTCCTGGTCAAGGATCGTGACGGTCACCTTCATCCGCTCACCCGGGTTGTTCGGGTTTGCATACCAATCGGTCACGATCACGCCGCCGTTGCTGTCAGTCTGGAGCATTGGCATGAAGCTCAACGCCTCAAGGCTGCCGCGCCACAGGTAGCTGTTGACGCCGATCGTGGTGATCTTGGATGCCGCCAGGTCAGCCTTGGGGCGATCCTTGCCGCCGCAGCTGGCAAGCGTGATCGCTGCCATGGCAACCAGGCCGGCGCGGCCGATGCGGGAAAGGGTGCTCTGGCCGGAAAAGACGGTCATCATGGTCAAGGTACGATCCTGTTATTGCGGAAGCTGCAGCCACCGCGCGAAACCTGCGTTGCTTCTATAGCCAAGGCGGCAAAGGCGGCAAGTGCGCATTGGCCGCCAGCGGCGTGAACCGCCGCTGAATGTGGGGCCGTTGCAAGCGGTTCAGGCCGAATTCATCGGGCAGCAGACAGTTTGTGCTTGGATTCTGAAGCCAGTCGCGCGAAAATCCGCGAGTCTCAAGCTGGATAGCTGCCAAGCATAATGACTGTGACCAAAAGCATCGCCGGCAATCAGGCCAAGGGGCGCAACACCGCCTCGGCTATGTTGCTGACTGCGGCCGTCACGGTGCTGGCATTGCCCAGTGGGGTTCTGGCGCTGTCAGTTGGTATTGGTCCAAAGTTATCCGTCCCATCTGGCGACGCTGATATTGGCTTCGAACCGGCCCGGGTCGATCCGCGGCTCGCGCGGTCAATTTCAGTCCGCGCGCTTGGTGCCGGGCAGACCTTCCGTTTTACCCCCGGCGCGGCGCCCAACCGGCTTGACCGTTCGGTAACCGTCGCGGTGCGCGTTGACGGGGGAATGAGCCGGTCTGGACGCAATTCCCTGGCCGCTAGCGACGGCGGGTTCCGCATCGCGCCAACGGCCTATAGCCTGGGCGTTTCGCGGGGCTACCGCGGCTTTGCGCAGAACGGTACCACAAGCAGCGAATTGCGCCGGGTCGAGTTGCCAGACCTGGCCAGTTTCAAGCCCTCTCCGGGGGCAAAGGCCGATCCTTCGCGGTTTAGTCCGCGCATCGCACTCGATGGCCGCGAGCCTGCCGGTCGATCTCCGCGCACCCTGCAAGGTCAGCCAGAAGAAGTCGTCGATCTTGGCGGTTCCTATCGTCTGACCCGCAATATCAATGTGACGGCCGGCGTACGCAGCACATCGGACCGCGATCGGCTTGCGCCGCTCAGCGATGGTCGCAAGGACAACCAGGCCGTCTACGTCGGCACCCAGTTCAAGTTCTGATTTCAGGCCTGCGAATAGCTATGCTTAAAGCTTGTCGGACCTGCGGGTCTTGCATAACCTGACGCTACGTCTTCGCGGTGTAGGAGTGGGTCTGATGGCACGTGTGGCAGTGGTTACCGGCGGTACGCGCGGGATTGGTGAAGCGATTTGCCAGCGGCTGAAACGGCAGGGTCACCTGGTGATTGCCAACTATGCCGGCAATGAAGCAAAGGCCAGCGCCTTCACTGCGGCCACCGGAATTCCTGCCTATCGCTGGGATGTCGGTGACCACGAAGCGACATTGGCTGGCTGCGCCCGGATCGAGGCGGAACACGGCCCGATCGACATTGTCGTCAACAACGCTGGTATCACCCGCGATGGGACGCTGCACCGCATGAGCTTCGAGGACTGGAACGAGGTCCTGCGGATCAACCTGGGCGGCTGCTTCAACATGGCCAAGGCCACCTTCCCCGGCATGCGCGAGCGCGGCTGGGGCCGGATCGTCAACATCGGTTCGATCAACGGCCAGGCCGGGCAATACGGCCAGGTCAACTATGCCGCGGCCAAGTCTGGCATCCACGGCTTTACCAAGGCGCTGGCCCAGGAAGGGGCCAAGTTCGGCGTAACCGTCAACGCCATCGCGCCGGGCTATATCGATACCGACATGGTGGCGGCGGTCCCTGCGCCGGTGCTGGAAAAGATTGTCGCCAAGATCCCGGTCGGCCGACTGGGCATGGCCGAGGAAATCGCCCGCGGTGTTGCTTTCCTGACCAGCGACAACGGCGGCTTCATGACCGGTTCGACCATGAGCATCAACGGCGGTCAGCACATGTACTGATTGCCGATCCCGTTGGCGAAAGTGGACACAGTGGACACCGGGTCCACTTTTTCCAACAGCCAGTGCCGGTCATTTATCGTCGAATTTCGGGCTTTTGGCGCGGATCATCAGGGCCATGGCGTTCAAACAGAAAAAATTCTTCCGGCCCGGATCAAGTCGTTCTGGAGCCGGCAATTTCAAAGAGCCGCGCCTTATCGCAAAGATCTGCGCGGTAGGAAAACGGTTTGGCCTGATCCGATGCAGTGCCTATTCGACCATGATCGACACTACTTTCCAGGCTCCGCCTTCCTTGGCGAGCGCGAGGACTTCGGTAGCATCAGGCTGCTTGCTGTAGCTGGCCTTGAAGGTGATCTGCCACTGGCCGTTTGGCGGCGCGGCGGTGAAATCGACAGTCGACAGCTCGCGCGACTGGATCGTCCCCACCTTGGCGCGCACCTGCTTTGAAGCATCGCTCCACCATTCAACCGTGTTGAGCAACTGGAACGATTTGTGGGTCGCCTGCCAGCTGGCAGTCCAGTCGTCGCGATCGACCAGTGCCATGAATTGCCGCGCTGCATCGATGGCTGCGGCTTCAGCCGCGGGAGTGGGTGATACGGCTGCCGCCGTGGTTAGCGGCATGCTGGGCGCAGGGCCCGACCCCGACAGCGATGACAAGGCGAACAACGCAAGGCTGAGAGACATGACAATTCCTCCAACGATCCAGCCGACGCGGCGGGTTATGCCGCGGTCTTGAACTGGCTGATGCTGGTGTGCAGGCGGAACCTGGTGCGGGGCACCCCCCAAAGGCTTGTCCACCAGCAATTTGGGGGTTGGAGCTTCAGTCTCGCGTAGCAAGCGGGCAGCTTCACGGCTGGAAGAGGTGCCCAGCTTGCGCCGGGCATCGCGCAGGCGTTCATTGATGGTGTGGACCGAGAGGCCGAGGTGCCGCGCCATCGATTTGGCATCATAGCCTTGCAGCAACAGGCGAAGGGTTTCCTTCTCCTTTTCGGTCAGGGATTGGAGTGGCGGGGTCATGCCGAGGATGTAGGATGAGGCCTGTTTCGCAGCCACCCCAAATTTTTCGTAGGTGGACAAGCGCAACTGCCGCTAAATCGACACCATGACGACGCCGTTCCATCCGCCGGTCAAACGCTCGGTCGAAATCGCCGGGCACAAGACCTCGATCAGCCTGGAACCGCTGTTCTGGGAACTGCTCAAGCAGGCGGCGGATGCCGAAGGCCTGCCGATCAGCGCGCTGGTGGCCCGGATCGACAGCGAACGGATCGTCGCGCCGACTCCGCCGGGGCTGGCGGGGGCGGTGCGGGTATGGCTGGTCGGCCGGCTGGCGTCAAAATTGGGCCAGAACCAGCCCACCTAGGGCCGTGGTCCCCAGCACCGGCAGCACCCCCCATTTCAGGCGGAATAGCAGCACTGCGCATATCATGCTGAGCACGGCCGCGCGCCAATCAAGGCTGGCCCAGACCGGCAGGCCATTGGCATAGCTGCGGAACAGGACATGGCCGCCAAACCAGAGCGCCAGACTGGCGATCACCCCGACGACGGAGGCAGTGACTGCCGCCAGCGCGCCCTTCAATCGCACCGCCTGGTCCATCCGCTCGATCCACGGCGCAAAGGCAAAGATCCACAGGAAGCAGGGGGCAAAGGTCACCCAGGTGGTCAGCGCAGCGCCAAGGATACCGGCGACTAGCGGCGTGAACGGCTCCGGTGCGCGGAAGGCAGCGAGATAGCCCACGAATTGCGTGACCAGAATCAGCGGCCCGGGCGTGGTTTCGGCCAGGCCCAGCCCGTCGGCCATTTCACCCGGCTGCAGCCAGCCAAACCCGCTGACGGCTTCCTGCGCCATGTAAGCGAGCACGGCATAGGCCCCGCCGAAGGTCACTACGGCAAGCTGCGAGAAGAGGCTGCCGATCTGCCACAACACATGATCGCGCCCCAGCAGGGTCAGGACCAGCGCCATCGGCAGCGCCCAGATCGCGCCCCAGATCAGCACGGCTCTCAGCGAGGCCGCCCAGGGACGCGGCGGTAATCGCCTGGCTTCCCCGGCTGGCTTCAGCGCCAGCAAGTCAGGCCGCAACGCAGCAACAGCAAACCCGATCAGACCCGCACCCAGTACGGCGACTGGAAAGGGCAGGGCGAACAGCGCCAGTGCCAGGAAGGCGGAAACGGCCAGTGCTTGCTTAAGCCGCGTATCAAGCGCGCGCCCGGCGATCCGCAGCAGCGCCTGCACCACCAGCGCCAGCACGGCCGCCTTGACCCCCAGGAACAGCGCCGCAAACCAGCCCAAGTTTGCTGCCGCCGCATAGAGGACCGAGAGTGCGAGGATCACCATTGCGCCGGGCACCACGAACAGCAGCCCCGCCGCCAGACCCCCGCGCCACCCGTGCAGCTTCCACCCGATCCAGGTGGCCAGCTGCTGCGCTTCTGGCCCAGGCAGGAAGTGGCAGAAGTTGAGCGCGTGGAGATATTGCGCGTCGGTCACCCAGCCGCGCTCTTCCACCACCTCGCGGTGCATCAGGGCGATCTGGCCGGCCGGACCGCCAAAGCTGAGGCAGCCGATCCGGGCGAAGGTTTTGACGAGTTCGGCGAAAGTCGGGGTCGGTTGCGCAGTCACGCCATGCTCCATGCCTAACGCATCGCCGATAGGCGATGCATTTCAGGCAACGCTTGGGCGGACTGGCGCCTGACCGGGAGGTTGCGTGGCCCCGATGCCGCAGAAAATGCTATGGCAGCGGGGCCCGGTCAAGCGGCTTCAGGTAAACTTGCCGGCGGCCGGCGGGTCGCTTGCCGGGAAGCTTTCGTCGCTGGCTTCGTCAACCTGGTCCCAGTGCTTGGGATCGCTTTTCATCGCTTCGGGCCCGGCATTGCGCACCGGGGCAAAGCCTTCGGTAGCCTCACCATTGGCAAAAGCGGCGGAAGCCTTGGGTTCGGCGCTGCGGGTGGCGTAGCGATAGATGCCGTAGCCAACGGCACCGGCGAAGGCGAGTTTGAGCAGCATGGCATGGGCTCCTTCCATAAGTTTGCCCCATGCCTAACGGCTTTGGCACCGCCGGGTTCCGGCGATGATGTCAGTCCCCGCCGACCCGTTCGATCTCTGCGCCGACCAGCGCCAGTTTCTCTTCCAGCCGCTCGTACCCGCGATCAAGGTGGTACAGCCGGTGGACCTGTGTCTCACCCTCGGCGGCAAGGCCGGCGATCACCAGGCTCATCGAAGCGCGCAGGTCCGTCGCCATAACTTCGGCGCCGGTCAGCTTCTTCACGCCGTGGACCACGGCGGTGCGGCCCTTGGTTTCGATATGCGCGCCCATCCGGTTCAGTTCGGGTACGTGCATGTAACGGTTCTCGAAGATCGTCTCGGTCAGCACCGAACTGCCATCGGCCAGGCACAGCATGGCCATCAGCTGGGCCTGCATGTCGGTGGCAAAGCCGGGATAGGGCGCGGTCGAAAGCGTCACCGCCTTCATCGGTCCGTCGCGCCAGACTTTGATCCCATCGTCCGCGGGCTCAACTTGAACCCCGGCATCGCGCAGTGCTTGGAGCGTTGCATCCATTTCGTCTGCAACTGCGTGCTTAAGGAACACCTCACCCCCGGTTATCGCCGCCGCGCAGGCGTAAGATCCGGCTTCGATCCGATCGCTCATGACGCGATAAGTGGCGCCGTGGAGACGCGGTACGCCGTGGATTGTCAGGTCGCTGGTGCCGATCCCTTCAATCTGCGCGCCCATCGCCACCAGCAGCTTGCACAGGTCAACGATCTCCGGTTCCCGCGCAGCGTTGTGCAGCACGGTCTTGCCGGTGCAGAGCACGGCGGCCATCAGCGCATTCTCAGTTGCACCAACCGAGACCACCGGGAAGGCATAGCGCCCGCCGGGCAAGCCGCCATCGGGTGCGATTGCGCGGACATAGCCGGCTGCCAGTTCGATTGTCGCGCCCATCGCTTCCAGCACCTTGAGATGCAGGTCGATCGGGCGGTTGCCGATTGCGCAGCCACCGGGCAGTGAAACAGTCGCCTCGCCCATTCGCGCCAGCATCGGCCCCAGCACCAGGATCGAGGCGCGCATCTTGCGCACCAACTCATACGGCGCGACCGAAGAGGTCATCCGCGTGGCCGACAGGGTCATGACCCGGCCAAATTCTTCGGGCCGTGAGCCAGCGATAGCGGTAGAAACACCGAATTGATTGAGCAGGTGCTGGAACCCGTCAATGTCCGCCAACCGCGGCAGGTTGCGCAGTGTAAGCGGCTCTTCGGTCAGCAGCGCGCAGGGCAGCAGCGTCAGCGCAGAGTTCTTGGCGCCCGAAATCGGGATGGTGCCAGACAGGCGCTTGCCGCCCTGAATGATGATCTTGTCCATGGAGGCCTGATTTAGCTGGTTTCCGGGAACCGGCAAGCGCCCTGCAATGCTATGCACAGCCTGGCACATCCGGGTTGCCAAGCGGCCCGTGCTGGCCTTAACCCGGCTGCAACAACTGAAGGATAGACGGCCCCCATGACTGAAGCCGCCAACCGCAAGCCGATCAAAAAAGCCGTCTTTCCCGTTGCCGGGCTTGGCACCAGGTTTCTGCCTGCCACCAAGGCGATCCCGAAAGAGATGCTGCCGATCATTGACCGACCGCTGATCCAATACGCGGTGGACGAGGCGCGCGAGGCCGGAATCGAGCAGCTGATCTTTGTGACCGGACGCGGCAAGAGCGCGCTTGTTGAGCATTTCGACATGGCGTTCGAGCTTGAGAAGACCATGGCCGATCGCCACAAATCGCTCGAAGTGCTGGAGCCCACCCGGATCCAGCCGGGTAATCTTGTGGCCGTTCGTCAACAGGTCCCGATGGGGCTGGGCCATGCGATCTGGTGCGCGCGGGCGATCGTGGGCGATGAGCCCTTTGCCATCTTCCTGCCGGACGAATTGATGATCGCCCACCAGGGCGGGGGCGGCTGCATGAAGCAGATGGTCGAGGCTTACAACGCGCACGGCGGGAATGTGATTTCGGTGCTGGAAGTGCCGGAAGCCGAGGTGTCCTCTTACGGCGTGATTGCCCCAGGCGCGCAGGTAAGCGCGCAGGTTACCGAAGTGGCCGGCCTGGTTGAAAAGCCCCGGCGTGAGGAGGCGCCCAGCAACCTTATCATTTCGGGCCGTTACATCCTGCAGCCCGAAGTGATGCGCGTTTTGGAAGGTCAGGCCGCCGGGGCGGGCGGGGAAATCCAGCTGACCGATGCCATGGCCCGGATGATCGGTCAGCAGCCGTTCCATGCCGTCACTTTCAATGGCCGCCGATTTGACTGTGGCAGCAAGACCGGGTTTGTCGAAGCGACTCTGGCCTTGGCGCTGGAACGCGATGACATGGCCGATGAAGTTCGTGCCATGGCCAAGCGGCTGCTGGCGCAAGGCTGATTATTGCGCCAATAGGTCGCGATGCGGATTGCCCTGTTCGAGCCCGAGATTGCCGGAAACGTTGGCGCGGTGATGCGGCTGGGCGCCTGTCTCGGCGCGCAGATTGATTTGATCGAGCCGCTGGGTTTTGCCTGGGATGATCGCCGCGTCCGTCGCACCGCGATGGACTATATCGATCACGTTTCGGTTACGCGCCACGTCAGCTTTGCAGCCTTCCACGAGACGCTGGGGCAAAGCCGGCTGGTGCTGTTCACCACCAAGACCACGCAGAGCGCCTATGACGTGACTTATCGCCCGGACGATGTCCTGCTGTTCGGCAAGGAAAGCGCCGGGGTTCCGCTGGAGGTGGTTGGCGCTGCCCATGAACGCGTCCGCCTGCCGATGCGGCCGGAAGTCCGTTCGCTCAATCTCGCGACCTCGGCCGCGCTCGCATTGGGTGAGGCGTTGCGGCAGACGGGTGGATTGCCGGGTTAGCCCCGCACTTGCCCCGGCGTCACCCCGTGCCGCGCGCGGTAGGCGCGGATGAAGGCTGTGCTGGAAGCATAGCCGAGGCGCGTTGCGACATCGTCAATGGTCAGCGAACGATCGCGGAGCAGGGTAGTGGCAAGGCTGTCGCGGGCGTCGGCCAGGAGATCGCGAAAGTCACGGCCGGCAGCCGATAGCTCGCGCTGGAGCGTCCGGGGGTGGCGGCCCAGCGCGCGCGCAACGTTGGCCAGCGAGGCGCCGCCCATCGGCAAAAGGGTGTGGATCAGCCTGACCACGGCGATCTCCACCGCATCGGCCTGCTGCGCGGGCAGGGCGTCGAGCAGCCCGGCGGCGTAGCTGGCCAGCGCGGTATCGGCGGCGGGATTGACCCGATCGAGGTCAGCCACCGCAAATTCAAACCCGTCGAACGGCGCATCGAAATGCACGGGGCAACCAAAGAAACGGCGGTGCAGGCTCGGCCCGCGTGGGGCCGAATGGGTGAAGTGCACCGCATCGGGCTGCCAGCCTTCGCCCAGCAGCAGGCGGAACAGGTGAACGAAGGCCGCCAGCCCCAGTTCGCGTGACTGGCGCTGCGGAGCAGAGCTGCCGATCGCCAGACCCAGCACGGCCGTTGCCGCCTGCGCTTCTTCGCGCAGGTGGAGGCTGAGCGAATCGCTCATCAGATGGCGATAGCGTTCAACCATGCCAAGCGCTGCCCGGACGGTCGACTGCTGGCCCAGCACCAGCCCGGCCACGCCGATATTGGCCAGCCGGCGCCGGGTGGCAAGGCGCAGGCCAAGGTCGGCGATGCCATGCCGTTCGGCCAGACCATCCAGCAGCCAGGCCACCGTTTCAGCCGGAATCGTAAGGTCCGCGCGGGCGAGCATCGCCGGATCGATCCCGGCCTGGCGCAGCGCGGCATAGGGATCGCCCCCTGCCTCCAACACCACGGCTGGCAGATCGAGCAGAGCGGTGGCGCGGACTCGAGTGGCGGCGGGCATTTTGGCCTTGTCGCAAACTATCTATGACTTGTCATCAAATGATAGCACGCGGCGGGCGGCAAGGCGGTAGACCGGCAGCAAGAAAACGAAGGCTTGGGAGAAGGCCGATGAAGGTAACACCGCTCACCTGCGCATTGGGAGCCGAGATCAGCGGCATCCGCTTGGCCGAGGCGGCGACGAACGCCGATCTGGGCGGCGCGCTTGAAGCTGCGCTGCTGCAATACAAGGTCCTGTTCCTGCGCGATCAGGAGATGACCGATGCGGAGCATGCCGGGGTGGCGCGGCGCTTTGGCGAGCTGGAGGACCATCCGCTGACTTCCAGCGTCGATGGCGAGCCCGGCATCATCCATATCTGGAAGAGCCCGGAAAGCCCGCCGGAGCGCTATGAGAATTCGTGGCACCACGACGCGACCTGGCGCGAATGCCCGCCGATGGGGGCGGTGCTGCGCTGCCTGGAATGCCCGCCGGTTGGTGGCGACACGATGTGGGCAAACATGGAACTGGCTTATGAGCGGCTGCCCGATCACGTGAAGGAAGACATTGCCGACCTGCGCGCGCGTCATTCGATGGAATCGGTCTTCATGGCCGCCAAGCCGATCGAGGAACGCCTGGCGATGAAGGAACGCTTCCCCGATCCGGAACACCCTGTGGTCCGGACCCATCCGGTCACGGGCAAGAAGTCGCTGATGCTGGGGGCCTTTGCCACCCACTTTACCAACCACCACACCGCCAAACGGGTGCGTTTTGGCCAGGATGCCTCGCCCGGCCGGAATGACCTGATGAATTACCTGCTCTCGCAGTCAACGATCCCGGAATACCAGCTGCGCTGGCGCTGGACCCCGGGTTCGGTGGCGATCTGGGATAACCGCTGCACCCAGCACTATGCAGTGATGGACTACCCCCCATGCGTGCGCCGGATGAACCGCGCGACGATCATGGGCGACCGCCCCTTCTAAACACCAAGCCAAAGCATAATCCGGGAGAATGCCATGAAGTTCTATTCCGACAGCGTCGGTACCGCCTGCATCGATGTTGATGCCCTGCCGTGGGTGCCCTTTCTGCCTTATTCAGACCAGCTGCACCTCAAGCTGATCAAGCTTAACCCGATCAATGGCGAGTGGACCTCGCTGCTGCGCGTGCCGGCCGGGATGGAAATGCCCAAGCACCACCATGCCGGAACGGTCCACGTTTACACCATCCAGGGCAAGTGGCGTTACAAGGAACATGATTGGGTCGCCGGGCCCGGCAGCTTCGTTTACGAAACGGCGGCCTCTGCTCACACCCCGGTGGCCGAGCCCGGCGAAGACGTGATCACGCTGAACATCGTGGTGGGCGATTGGAACGTGCTTGATGAAAACGACAACATCCTGGCGGTAGAGAACTGGAAGTCGATGCTGAAGCGCTATGCGGACTATTGCGCCTCTGCCGGGATCGAGCCGGTCGACATCACCAGCTTCGCCGGCAATTGAGCCTCCATGCCGGCGCGGTTTGAACACGCCCGCATCGCCGTTTCCCGCGCCACGCTGCACTGCGTGAGCGCGGGTCCGGCCGATGGCGCCCCACTGCTCTTGCTGCACGGCTGGCCGCAGACGTGGTTCATGTGGCGCGACGTCATGCCATTGCTGGCCGCGGCGGGATACCGCGTGATCGCGCCGGACCTGACCGGGCTGGGGGATTCAAGCCGTCCCGAGGAAGGCTATGACAAGGCCACGATCGCCCGCGACATGGCCGAAATGATGACCGCGCTGGGCCACGATCGCTTTGCGGTAGTGGCGCACGACTGGGGCGGGCCGGTCGCCTTTTTCCTGGCCGTGCAGTTTGCGGAGCGGGTGCGGGCCATGGCCGTGTTCGACGCGCCAGTGCTGGGCGATGGCGGACCGATCGAGCACCACGGGCGGTGGCATTTCGGGTTCCATGCCTTGCCTGGTCTGCCCGAAGCGCTGACCGAGGGCCGGGAAGACACCTATCTGCGGTTCTTCTATCGCTTTGGCGGGGCCAGTCCCGACGCGATCGCGGAAGCAGCGCAGGCCGAATATGTCCGCGCCTATAGCCAGCCCGGGGCGATGACCGCCGGCTTCAACTATTATCGCGCTGTCCCGCAGGACATTGCTGCGGCCACGGCTCTTCGCGATTCCGGCCAGCGGCTGGCCATGCCGCTGCTGATCTATGGCGGCGATCCCGCCACCCGCGGCCGCGGCATGACCGCGCTGGAAAGCTGGGCGCGGGTAGCGGACAATGTCAGCGGCGGGGTGGCGGAGA
>JACCDN010257534.1_pt1 | contig 18291 bp, 14 predicted proteins | sample 7441691 | NCBI WGS metagenome assembly JACCDN01 (sample SAMN15323439, study PRJNA562643) | freshwater metagenome | isolation source: river surface water | place: USA:Blue River Watershed | collected 2017-08-16
GGAACACAATTTGGCCAAGATATACATAGAGAATAACAAAGAAGATACACAGGAGGGGAACACAGATATATTCTACGAAAATACGCAGTACCTTGCTCTTTTCTACTACTTCAGGAAGAGATTCGTGCACCTTGGGAAATCCTGCCAGAAAAAACCAAGCACCAAAAATTCCAATAATTACAGACCAAACTTGCGCATAAATTTTACCATCAATATTTACAGAAAATAAATAATTGATAGATACGAAAGAAAGAGCAATCCCTGCCCAGAGTGTTACACTAAAAAAAACAGCAACAACTCCTCGTGCAAATGCAGCCTCTACAAAACGCCAAAATTTGAGTGAATGATTCTTCTCATAAAATGGAAGAGAAAGAGCCAAAAGATAACTCACAATATTGAAAATGAACAAACGCGAACCGTCTATCATGTTCATGTTGATAGGATCCTTTGGCAAAAAGAAATAATAGATTCCTAAGAGCACCAGTCCTCCAAGTTGTACAAGCGCATGGGGGTAAAATTTTAATTTTAATTTTTCTGATACCAGAGTAAGTCCTGTCAAAAGTGGAAAACCAAGACTCGTCATGAGCACAATCTTGAGCATAATACTTTCAAGTGAAAGATTTGCTGTATCAGAAAATCTATCGACTTGAAAAAGGATTACACCCGCGATTGAACCAACCAGAGTATTCAAAGCAACAACAGGAAATCTTTTAAAAAGATTTTGGATATTCAAAAGAATATTTTTGACAGACAACCACTTGAATTTTTTAAACATAGAGTTTAAGAGTTAAAGAATAATTTTATTTTTTTATAATATTGTTTTTGTAAAATAATTTTGGTAGAGAGATGCCCACCTTTTTTTAACAAGATACATTTACAGCCAACTTTTTTTGCAAATTTTTCTACTGACTTACTGCTCACGACCGTATCATCTTTGGCATGGATCATCATGATTTTATTTTTATCAAATTCTTTTACCTGACTTATTGGATTATAAAATTTTCCTGTTTTGAGTTTATTCCAATTTTTACGTTTCATTCGATAGGCTTCACCAAAAGCCTCTTGCACCTGAGTAAAAAACCAATCAAGAGGTTCATCTTTACTTGGGGCTTGCCAATCGACCACAGGCGAAATTGCCAAAATCTTGGTGATTCTCGGGTCTTTTGAAGCGAGAAGCGCTGCGGCCCCACCAAAGCTTCCACCGATAATAAAAATCTTTTTAGGGACTACCTTGTATCTTACTCTCTCCCAGCTACTTGTAAAGCCCCTTGGGAACTCATCTATGATATCCAAAATATCTTGGTGCGGTGATTTTTGCAAAAATTCTCCCCCACTTTCCCAGGTTCCACGATAGCGCGGATGAAATACCCAGTAGCCTTTTTTGACAAAAAACTCCAGAATCGCTCGTTTATTTGGCACCCCAGGCATACCATCACAAAAAATAATGACTTTATCCGAAGGCTTTTTTGGTACCAAAAATTCTGCGATAATTTCTTTTTTGAATCGTGTTCGTAGTGTAGGCATAAAATATTATTACCAACTTCCTCCACCCCCACCGCCTCCACCTCCACCCACTGATCCACCCCCACCAGACGAATGGGTGGCACTGAGTGTCTGATTGGCAGTCGTTGAAAAACTCGACAAACTACTTACTAAAGCAATACTACTGAAGTTTGAACCAGCACTCGAACTATACCAAGAAAAATTATTCAAAGAAAGATCTTCAAATTGTTTGGCCCATTCTTTTTCTACTCCAAGCGCCATAGCAAAAGGGAGATATTTTTCAAAGATATCTGGATTTTTTTCTGGTGCATTATGAAAGTTTATTCGATCTTTTTCTGCGACATTCAAATAATTTTTCAATCCCAAGATATGTTCTTTGGCCGCGACGCCTTTTTCAGTTCTTTTGGACATGAGTGGGCTAAAAACAAAGAAAAGACAAGAAGCAACAATCAAACTCACCAGGAGTACAACATTATCAAAATTCAGAAGAAACCCAGCTGAAACAATGCTCATGACCAAAGCAAATATTCCAATTCCAAGAAAAATTCCTTTTGTAGTTTCAGGATTTTTCGGGAAATAACCTTTTTGTACCACTTCTTTATACAAAGAAGTTTGTATTGTAGTCAAATCTGAAGCAAATTTGTATTTCAAATCACTCAGTTTCACTGATTCCAAAAGATCATCACTATTTTCTTCTAATTTTTTTTGAAATACTTTTTTGAGATCTTTCAAAGAAGTAATATCTGTTTGTCTTTTAAACAAAGACTCGAGGAGCAAAATTTCAAATTCATTTTGAAGTCCTTCGATCCCCTTTTTGCGCTCGAGAAGATAATCTTCTGTTGAGAGAAGTCCTGTTTTTTCAAGCCTGGTAATTTTGATATACCCTCGGATTGCAAGGTCAATGAGACTTGACCAAATATCCTTGTTATGGGCTCTTTCATCGAGGACAACTCCGACTTCTGCTGGAGACAATTTATCTGGTGCATCAAACTCAGTAATAAGAGTCCCCTTTCCTTTTGGATCTCGTCCATGACGTGACCAATGCCGATAGAGAAAAATAAAAACAAGAATCGGTATAATGACTCCCCACCATTTTTTAAGTGCAGCAAAAAATATTTCTTCTCGTGTTGGGGGTGGAATTGTTCCTTTTTGAAAATCAAGATCAACCGTTACCCCGCTATAACTTTCCAAGTTTGAAATTTTGTAGAGCAGTGCGCTTTCGGTTGAATTGCATGCCTGTGTGCTCCCCCAAGCTCCAAAATAACAAGTGGCATTTTGCAAAGCAGGAGTTAATTCTGGATCAAGTTTTATTTCTACTGTTGCGGAATAAATTGGTACTTTCCAAAAACTTCCAATCGCATTCCAGCTCAGTCTATCGACACTTTCCAAAAATACAAATGGTTTTTCAATCGAATAATCAATAATATATGAATGTTTTCCCGTTATAAGTTTATCCGCATCACCAATTTTTATCTGCAACACACCGCCATTTGACGATGTCTCAAATGATAAATCTTTTCCTTGTTCATCTGTGACAGCAATATCTGAAATCTTTAATCGAACTTTTTTTCCCTGTTGATTCAATACCGTTGGTATATCTCGATAAATTCCGTGTCGGTCTAAATTACCAAAATCATAATCAATTCTTTCTGATACAGAAAGATCACCGTTTTTTTCAACGCGCATCAAGATGTTATAGTTATCGATTTTTTCTTCCGATATATTTGCCTCTTGTGCAGATACACTTTCATAATATTGCGCAAAAGAAAACAAAATAAAAGCCATTGATACAATACCTGCAAGCAAGATTTTTTTCATATTTATATTATTTTATCCAAACCGTTTTGATATTTACAAATTCCTTCATGCCATAGTGCGAGAGTTCTCGGCCATAACCAGAAACTTTGGCTCCACCAAATGGCAAAGATGGTACAGATTTTACAATGCCGTTGATAAAGACACTTCCCGCATCAATCTGCGAAGCGAATTTTTTCGCTTTTTCAATATCACGAGTCCAAATCGAACTTCCGAGACCAAACGGTGTGTCATTGGCTACACGGATCGCTTCTTCTTCGCTCTCGACAACAATCACTGAGGCTACCGGCCCAAAAATTTCTTCGTCGTAAGCAGACATTCCTTTTTTTACATTGGCCAAAATAGTCGGTGCATAAAAAAATCCTTTTTCCCCAATTCGTTTTCCACCGGTTACCAGCTCTGCTCCCTGGGCAAGCGACTCCTGTACCTGACGTTCAATTTCTTCTCGTGCCCCAGCATTTACCATTGGCCCCATCTGAGTTTTTTCATCGATAGGATCCCCTACCACATAATTTTCAAAGGCTGTTTTGAACCTCGAAAGAAATTCTTCGGCAATATTTTTGTGAACAATAAAACGCTTGGCAGCAATACAACTCTGTCCACAGTTCTGGAGACGTGCGTTTGGAGCTTGTGCAGCAACCAGATCCAGGTCTGCGTCTTCCAGGACAAGAAATGGATCACTTCCACCGAGCTCAAGAACCGTTTTCTTTACTTCACTCCCCGCGGCTTCAGCGACTTTTTTTCCAGCATATTCACTGCCTGTGAGCGTGACTGCTTTTACACGGCTGTCACGAATCAGCCCCTCAACTTTGCTTGAACCAATCGAAAGATTTTGAAAGATCCCTTCAGGAAAACCAGCTTCCAAAAACATTTTTTCCATCTTCTGCGCACATCCCTGAACATTCGATGCGTGCTTGAGCAGTCCTACGTTGCCAGCCATCGCGGCAGGAACAATAAAACGAAAAACCTGCCAATAGGGAAAATTCCAAGGCATAACAGCAAGTACAATACCAATCGGATCAAAACGCACAAAACTTGTCTCCGCATCGCTCTTGATATATTCTTCCTTCAAAATATTTTCAGCATTTTCGGAGTAGTAATCACACAGAAGCGCACATTTTTCTACTTCGGCAATTGCAGCAACAATAGGTTTACCCATTTCAAGAGTAGCAATCTGTGCGATTTCTCGTTTTTTTTCTTTGAGAATTGCAGCCAGATCCAACATTTTTGTTTTTCTCTCTTCAAAAGTAGTCTGTTTCCAACTTTCAAAGGCTTTTTGTGCCAGAGCAATTTTATTTTCAACATGCACGTCATCGAGTTCACTATACTGCGCAATTACTTCTTCTGTGGTTGGGTTTACTGATTGCATATGCACAAAAATTAAATTTCACAACTTTTTTCTTTGAGCTCTTTGGTAAATACTTTTACATTTTCACTATAGTCTATTGGAACTTCAATCACATGTACTCCTTTTTTATTCAAACAGTCTTCGAGAAGTTGTCCAAACTCATCAACATGTGTCACTCGGTATCCCTGTGCACCATAACTCTGCGCATATTTTACAAAATCTGGATTTTGAAATTCAAGTCCAAAATTCTCCATACCCATTCCCTCTTGTTTCCATTTGATCATTCCATAACCTGAATCATTGAGAATTACCACCACCAGATCAAGTCCAAGACGAAGCGCTGTTTCAATTTCTTGTGAATTCATCATAAATCCTCCATCGCCGCACAAAGCCACAACCTTTTTTTCAGGAAACAACAGCTTGGCTGCCATAGCCGAAGGAAGACCTGCTCCCATGGTAGCGAGAGCATTATCAAGAAGAAATGTATTTGGATTATATGCCTTATAGTTTCGCGCAAACCAAAGTTTGTACATACCATTGTCGAGTGCCAAAATAGCATCTTCTGGTAAAACATTTCGCACCGTAGAAACGACTCGCTGCGGTACCAGAGGAAATCTCATATCGTTTTCATCCCGAGCAATATGTTCTTCGATTTTTGTTTTTACTTTTTGAAAATAAGTAGCATCAAAATTCAATGATTCTTGCTGAGCAAGCAATTGTTTCATTTGCCACAGAGCATTGGCAATATCTCCGACCACTTCAAGCTGGGGAAAATAAATATTATCGACTTTTGCAGAATAAAAATTTATATGAATCACTTTTTGACCATTTCGTTTCATGATAAATGGCGGCTTTTCTACAACATCATGTCCAATATTGATAATCAAATCAGCTTTTTCAATCGCACAATGCAAATAATCACCACTCGAAAGTGCAGCACAACCCATATACAAGGGATGTCTCTCATCCAAAACCCCTTTTCCAAGCTGTGTATTGAAAAATGGAATGCCCGTCAAATCGACAAAATCACCGATCATTTTGGAGATAGTCTTTCTATTGGCACCAGCACCGAGCAGAAGCAATGGTCTTTTTGCCTGCAAAAGCATATCAACCGCCGTTGCAATTGCCTTTTCTTCGGCAACCGGTCGACGAAGTTTTTGTACCGAAAATAACTCAGTTTGATCAGCCTCTTCTGCGGCTACGTCTTCGGGAAGCTCGAGATGTACTGCACCAGGACGTTCTTCCATTGATATACGAAATGCTTCACGCACCTGGCAGGCAACTTGATTCGCATTGATGATTTGTTTGGTAAATTTTGTCACTGGAGCAAAAATTTCACAGGTATTTACTATCTGAAAATGTCCTTGCTTACTGCTGTTGATTGGCTTTTGCCCCGTAATCATCAGCATTGGCATTCCACCGAGCGTAGCGTACGCAGCAGGCGTTACAAAATTGGTTGCTCCAGGACCAAGGGTTGAAAGACACACACCTGGTTTACCAGTGAGACGACCAATTGTTGCCGCCATAAACCCTGCCGCCTGTTCGTGACGCGTGACAATCAGTTTTATTTTTGACGTGCGAAGCGATTCGAGAAAATCCAAATTTTCTTCACCAGGAATACCAAAAATATATTCCACCCCTTCGTTTTCTAGTGCTTTGACGAGTAGTTCTGATGCTTTCATAAAATAGTTAGACAGATAAACAAATTCAAAATATTTCTTTTTTTTCACCAATTATTTCTTCTGTGCTGTTATTTGAAGATAATACTGATTTTTTCCACTTCCTCGAATAAGTATATATGAGGCGAATCATTTTGGGAATACTGATCAAAATAAAAATAATATTGATAGTCGCAATCAGAGCAGCGAGGGCAATCAAAAATTCAACACTCACCTGACTCACAAATTTTAAGAGTAAGTGGACAAAAGGTGCATCTGGATCAGTAGAAAGTTCACGAGCAAATACTCGCAAGAGAAATTGACGAGGACCAAAATATACGGCAAGACCCAAAAAAAGAGCAATACCAAGAAAAAAAACATGAGAGGCTGTTTGAAAAAGAAAAAGCCTGCGACCCAAAACGTTCCTTGGAATATGAAACCACTCAAGTTTTATTTGAGCAACAAGATAATCTCTCATCATGAGCATTCGCGCCACAAACCCTTTCCACAAACCATATTTTTTCTCCTTTATTGTTTGAGTCAGACCATGAAAAACCTTAAAACGAAAACCTTTGCCATAATATTTGGCATAAAAATTCAGTCCTGCTTCAATACGAAACCGCTCTTTATAATATGCAGGAACTCTATTCCAGAGCGACTTGGTCAAAACACGCTCCCCACCAAGAAGCGGAATAAATGCCAAGATAAATCGCAGTACATACGATTTGCGATTTCGCATCGCAATAAACATTTCTACCTTTCCCTGTATGACAGGCTGTGCCATTTCTTCGATCATCGATGCCTTGAGACCACGAATATCAGCATCACAAAAAAAGATAATATCCGAAGTTGCTTCTTTCACCCCTCGTTCCATAGCAGCACCTTTTCCACTATTTTGTGACATCCTGATATACTTCACTCGATATTTTTTTACCACTTGTTCAGTATTATCACTTGAACCATCATCCACCACAATAATTTCAGAAAGGACTCGACACTCTTTAAGCACTTCCAAAACAACTCCAATACGAGCCGCTTCATTGTAAGCAGGAACAATTGCACTTATTTTTGCACTATTTTTTTGTTGATCCATACATTTATCAAACGATACACAATAAAAAAGAGCAGCAGTGCTGACAATCCATATCCAATGTTATGAAACATATCAATCAGCGTACCATATCCTCGTCCGGCCCAATAACCAATGAGCAAAAGCACTATGAGCCAAAAACTTGTACCAAGCACATCAAAAACAACAAACTGCCACAATTTTATTTTTCGAAAAGAAAGATAAATGATAGTCAAAATACGAGTGCCGTACAAAAATTTTATCACCAAAAGAGAAAGATAGGGGCGATTGCCAATTTTACTATCGATTTTATGTATCAATTTTTTATATTTTTGTTCATGTTTTTGAAATTTCTTTGTTTTCAATATTTTATTTCCGAGCAAAAACCAGATCACATCTGAAACAACCGTACCAAGCAGAGTAACAAAAAATATATTTGAGAGGCTCCACCAACCTTGCGCTGACAAAAATGCGGCTGTGAGAATAATGGTTTCACCAAATAAAACAGCTCCTGCAAATAAAGCAGGAAGCTGGTACTGAATGAGAAACTCTGAAATAATTTCTTGCATAAACTACTCGTTTCGCTTTTTTATTTCGAGAAATAAAAATAAAGGTATTTCTTTTCGAGATCGCTCAATCGCTCCAAATCGCTTCCCTTTGGGTCCTTGCCTATGGGAAATCCATTCTTCGAGACGTGACACGCACAAACCATTTTTCGAAAGCTGCTTGAAATAATACTGAAGCGGACGATGAAAGGACAAAGTTTTTTGTTTGACCGTTTGTCCTGGATGCATATCTATTGGAATTTTTTGCTCTGAAAGATATTTGTCGATACGACGATACTCTATTTGTGCCTCCTCATCCCAGCCCCACTCACTTGCCTTGGGGATCCTATAATTTGGATGATTGAGCACCACAAAGAGACTTCCATTTTTTTTGAGTACCCGTGCACATTCTGAAAAAACTCCACCCACATTTTCAATATTTTGTATTGCCAAAATAATCGCAACTTTATCAATGGTGTTTGTTTTGATCTGGGGAATTTTATCTGCAGAAGAAACAGTATAATCAATTTTTGGTGAAGAATTTTGTTTTGCAATTTCAATGAGTTCTTTTCCAATATCGATTCCCTGCACTTGGGCTCCTTTCTGAAAAAATACATTGGAAAAAAAACCGGTGCCACAAGCCAAATCCAAAATCTGTTCATTGGCCTGAATATCCATGAGACGCACCAGGTTGGGCAAAATCACTTGTGATTGAAAACTATTTTTATCAGCAATCATTTCTTCATACCAATCCGCCACATCGCCCCAAGAAGTTTTATTCTTTTGTTTCATAATTATTTGGCTTTGAAGATAAAATCATCACGGAGTATTTCATCCAACTGATCATAGGGAATCTTTACTTCAACTACACCAACAGCATACGGAGCCACCTGATACGGATTAAAATAGAGATTAAAGGTACCTCGAGCAATTCCAAACTGTGAAAAATTTTCTTGATTTGAAGTTGTTCCTTCTTCTATACTTGATCGAAGCGAGTCAAATTGAGTCCCAAATTGCGCTTTCATATTTTCGCGCGACAAGTCTGACAAAACCTTGAGATAATCTTTTTCACTATCAAAAACATCTTCAAGACCTGAGACAGGTTTATCGTTGATAACATCATAGGTGATAGCATGCACAAAACTATTTGGATGTGCAGCACCTGCGGTATAATTTGAAATATTAAATTTGAAACTAATCATTTGACGACTCAGCTGCAAAATATCATAGTCCATAAAAATTTCACTTTTTTGTCCGACAGGGATATCATTGATTGTTATTATTTCTGCCTGAAATTCTTTTACCAAATTTTGTGCATATTCTTCAAAAATTTTGTTTATTTTTTCCTGAGTCTTTTTCTCTGAAATACCCGAAACTTGCGGATATACGAGATTTATTTTGTACGTAATCGTATCTTCTGTGATTTTTTTATCATTCAAAACAATTTTTTGAACCGAAGCATCACTTGGGTTTACAGAAGTAGACGATGTTACCTGTGCTTGATTTTGAAGTGGTTTACCAGTCTGAAAAAATGTATAAAACAATAACACAACAACAATAGAAAATACCAAAAAAATCAATTTTTTCATAGAAAATGAGATTACTTGAAAGCTTCAAACTTATCTCATCATACCCCAAAAATAGCCTCTTCGTCAAACAAAAAACAGCCCTATTTGAGCTGTTTTTTTTAATATGATACCTTTCCTGCTGGACTTTTTGATCACCAATTGAACCTTTTTATTCTAAATTTACATTTTCCCAACTTTTTTCGTATTTTCTGACTAAAATTTGATTACTGAGAGTATTTACTTCTGCGGGCACTTTAGAGCTATCTGAGTCAAAAATAAACAAAGTAGGTATTATTTCTGATGTTAAATATCTCGTAGGAACTTTTAACACGGGCAACTCATCTTTGATATTCTTTCCGGCGAGGAAAAATCCCCATTGTCCAAAAGATGGTACATATACCGTATATGGTTTTACCCAAGAAAACTCGGATTCTAATGTTACTCCAATAGTCCAATAAGCCTCACGAGCGAAATACGGTGATGTCGCTTGAGTTACCAACAGTCCATCCACGCTCATTCTTTGTTTTACACGTTCATAAAACTCTTTGCTGTACAACCTTCCGAGGGTAGTATCTTCAGGATCAGGCAAATCAATAATTACCACATTATAAAATATTTCCGTATTCTCAATAAATTTCAAAGCATCTTCATTAATTATTTTTACCTTTGTATTTAAAAGGGATTGTTCATTCATTTCCAAAAAAAACTTATTTTTCTTTGCAAAATCTGTTATTTTTGGGTCAATATCGACAACGGTAATGTGTTGGACTTCTGGATATTTTAACAACTCACGTACAACTAGTCCATCTCCACCACCAAGTACCAATACCTGTTCTTTTTGTTTTACATATGAGAGTGGAATATGAACTAAGCTTTCATGATACCGGTATTCATCAACTGAACTGAACTGGAGATTCCCATTGAGAAATAAACGAATATCCTCTTTAAATTTCGTAACCACAATTCTCTGATATGGAGATTGTTCTGTAAAGATAATCCTATCTTGATAAGCATAATTTTCAAAAAATTTTGTAATCGAAAAAGAAAAAATAAATCCAGCGACGAGGATTATTAATCCCATAACAGACACTGCTAAATATACTCTTTTCTTTTTGAGAGTATTCCAGAAAATATAAATTCCCACAGTAGCAATCAAAATATTTATAAATCCAATAAGAAAAGATGTTCTCATTATTCCAAGATAGGGCAAAAGAATTAAAGGAAAAATTACAGAAGCGACCAAAGCTCCCACATAATCAAATGTTAAAATGTGAGCAATGGTATCTTTTAACGTGTGACGTTCTTTGAGAATACGTACAACAATAGGTATTTCTAACCCCATAAGTGTACTAATGCTGGCAATCACCAAAATAGAAAAAAAGAAATAAGCCTGGGTAACACTAAAAGCATAGTAGAGAAGAAAACTAGAAAATCCCCCTATAACCCCAATGAAAATTTCCATCCGTATAAACCACTCTAATAAATCCTTTTCGATATATTTTGACAGATAAGATCCTACTCCCATAAAAAAAAGAAATAGGCCTATGGTCAAAGAAAAATATAAAACACCGCTTCCTAAAAAATAAGTAGAAACGGTGCTAATAAGAAGTTGATAAAAAATGCCACAAGAAGCGATCACAAACACAGAGAACAAAAGAAACCCTGACTGTACTTTCATTTTCCCTTCTTGATTTGAATCAAACATATTTCCTATCCGTGAATTGCGGCAGCAATAATAATAGATACACCGAGCATGACAGCACCGACCACAATTGCTAAGGCAATATTTTTTTCATGAGCCAACTGTTTTGCTAAATGTCCAGGTGTCATCATATCAATCAACATATATACCAAAAAACACAGGATAATACCTACACCCGCATAGATAAGCGTTGAAATTAATCCGGCACCATATTCTGAATTCACCAAGTTAGATTGAGCAGATACAAGGCTCGGAATTAAAATTCCTACAAATAAGATACTCGCTGATAAAAAATTTTTCATATTTGTTATAAAAATTATAAATAATGAATTAAAATGTTATTTTCCTGTTCCTGTTCCACCACCCAAGAAACTTCTTGAATACCGAGATCGAAAATTTTGATTTACAGGACAGTTCCCATTTTTATCTTTTTGCTGGTCAGTACAATCCTTATTGGCAAGCACTATTTTTGTGTTTTTTTCGGTACCCACTCCCCATCCTCGAGGTGCAGCAAAAAATGGTACTGCCAGAGCGCCAATTCCGAGTGAAACAAGTAAAATACGTAAGAGTGCACTCATATTACATTTTATTATACCTGGAAGCCTTTCGTAAACAATATAGCACAATGATGGTCAGTATCAAAGCTGCTAAATAATACCGTGTTAACTGAATGTTTTCATAAACAATCAAAATCAAATCTCCTCGAGATTGGATATTATTAATTGGATTCGATGTCAACCGTACATAATAATCTCCTACCTCCTCCAAACGAAAATAATTGTTTTTAGTTTGTGGATCACTTATTATTTCATCATCTCGTTTCCACAACTCTCCGTTCATGAAATTAATTCTCTTTTTCTGCACATCCAAAAGTTCAATATCAACTTCAATAATATCTTCATAAGAAAGAAACGAGGGGGTGGCTACTTGTACATTGTATACTTTTCCTACTTTGTTCAGTAAAATTGGTCCAAATTCTTGTGTTTGAGATTGTCCAACAACAGAACGATAAATAAATTCTTCCCTATATATTTTATTACCCGGAAAAAGTGAATATATCGTTAAAATCCCTAAAATAACACCAATGATGTAAAAATATTTACTCCACCGATCATACTCTTTAGAAACACTAAGTTTTTGTTCTTCTTTTTGTAACAGTTCTGTATAATTAAAAGCTTTTAAAATTTGCATGTTCGTTAATACTCTTTCACGAAAATAATAAACATCTTGTTCTTCTCCTGGATCAATAGTTTCCCACTCCATTCCATAATAATCGTTTTTGTATTGATAGGCAGCATATTCGTTTTCAAATCCAACCTCTACTCCATGGGTATTTCCTTCAACAAAAACAACTTCAAGCTTGCCTCGTTCTGTAATTTTTTGCTTCGTGTGTTTTTGGGAAACATGTAACTCTCGTTCTGGTTTTTCTGGCAGAGATGTACCTTTTGGTACTGGCCAAGCATATCCAAAATAAAACACTCCCTCTTCCTCGGTAATATAGACATCATCATGGATTCCCCCTTCTAAAACCCATTCATCATACGTTAAGGGGTAGTTTTCAAAAAAAGCATCTTCAGAGTCCCACTCTTCAATCTGCCCACGATATCGAATTCTTCCGACTACCTTATAATGACGACCAAAAAGAGTTACTGTTTTCCCAACTTGTACATAAGAAAAATTGTGATGTGCGCCTGGTTTGACCATAAAAATATTTCTTTATTTTCTATATAATATCATACTTTTATAGATAATTCATGACTCTTGAACAACATGTTACAGACTCATGTCTTTTTTACTTTTTTGGTTATAGTATAAAAAATTTTTAAATAATCTCTTCCCAAAGAACAAAAAACAGCCCTATTTGAACTGTTTTTTTTCGTCGGAGTGATAGGACTTGAACCTACGGCCTGATGGTCCCAAACCATCCGCTCTAGCCAACTGAGCTACACTCCGATATCCTCCACACCGTGGAGGTATGTGCCGCGGGCCAGGATTGAACTGGCGACACAAGGATTTTCAGTCCTCTGCTCTACCACTGAGCTACCACGGCTTGGCTTTTAAAAAACCTAAATCTTGCTTGATTTAGGCCTAGTGGACTCGAGGAGATTCGAACTCCTGACCTCCTCGGTGCAAACGAGGCGCTCTACCAACTAAGCTACGAGCCCATAACAGTAGAAAATAGTATACAAATAACTGATAAAAAAGTCAATAGAATATCAATTGACGCCTATTCATTACAAAAAATTACCCTCTTAGCCACCTTTTTTTCTGTGTACAACTCTCTGATAAAAATCCACCAAAACCTGCCGTTTGATCCATAAAATCCCCAAAACACCCACCACCCCAATAACAATGGTGGTAATATTTTGAATCCAATTATCTTCCTCATCCCCTCCTTTGCGAGGGATATCTCTGGAGACAATTTCTTCATCTACAAGAAGAGTAGACGTCGAAAAAACCTCTTCATGGCTGTGTATGTCGTCAATTGATCGAGGTAATATCTGATAGGACCCTTGTCCAATCGAAACAATTCCTTCGACCGAAACCGTACTTCCAATGACCAAACTTTCTTTTTCAATCCCACTGCCTGGTTTGAAAGTAATCTTTATTTCACTGGTACCATCATCGATATACATAAAATTTGTTTTTACCTCTGTGATTTCACCAGATACTTTGACCAGTGCTCCTTCGAGTGACTTGTCTACCGCGATCACCTCGACTTCTTGTGCATTGAGTTCACCATTTTTACCAAGCACAACCATATCTGCTTTTGAGGTTGTCTTTAATCGTGTTTCACCGTACGCAAAAGTTACCTCACCTGTTACCTCAAGCATATCCCCGACATTTATCGTTGGAAAATCTTTTTTATTGTTATAAATTTGCACCCCCGACGCTTCACCAACAATATAAAAATACTGTGAACCAAATATCCCCGGTTCTACAGCAACGGTTCCACGTACTGTTATCAATTCACCTTTGGAAAGATCCCGTATATCTTCGAGAAGCACATCGATTGATCCTTGTATTTTGGTACCAAGTACTTTTTTGGGTGCCTTATTACTATTTCTCTCCAAATTTTCTGTAAAAACATTTTGATCTCCTGGCGTAATTGTGTTTGTCCAAAGAAAATCATTGTTTTCATCAATGATATATGATTGGTTTTCCTCTGCCTCGTCATACGAAACAACCAAAATTTCACTTTGGTCTTTCCCAAGCAACCGGACACTATCAGCAGTATTATTAAAAATAAGTTTTGTTTGATCTTGAGAAAATACTAAATATGTTCCTGGTTCGAGGATGGTATTGTCTGGAATCTTATAAGGTTTTGATCCCCCATCAATATCATCAAGAAAAAATCCTCCGAGATCAATAACCGTATCACCATCATTTCCTACTTCTACAAATTCTTGTATTGAAGATTGTACTGGTGCAGGAAATATTTCAGAAAAAAATATTCCTTTGAGATTTTGATTTATCTCAGCTATTTCAGTACTTTCTTTTTGTGATTCTTCCTCTTGAGATTCTTGAATATTTTCATTTTTTTTATCTACAACAGTAAACACATTTTCTTTTCCCATCGTGACCGTTGTTGACCATTCCCAATCATTTTTATTCTGACGAGCATAACTAAATTCTTCACTAGAAGTGGCAGAATATTGTACAAAATCAATCTGGTTTCCATTTGAATCAAAAAGTGTGAGTGATTCTTCTTCAGTATTATTGAGTGAAATTTTCGTTACTTTTGACAAAAAAACAGCAAAGGAAAATGGCTCTATTACTTTTTCTTGAATAGAATATGATTTGTTACTCTTATCGACCAATTTCCATCCGACCAGGCTCACACTTGAACTTGTTGTATTATACAACTCAATAAATTCTGTATCTGTATCACTTCCTTTTGGATTTGGAAAAAGTTCGTTAATAAGAATTGTCCCTGAGGCAAAACTCTTATTTGTATTTGGTTGTGCTGGTGATTTTTCACCTATTGTGGTACTGCGTTCAGAACTCGATCGATTTGAACTGACGGGTGAGGTTGGCAAAACAGGAGCTGTAATACTATTTTGAGCACCTTTTGTAATACTTATACTTTCGGCAAAATCCAATTTATCATTATCAGTATCGACACTATTTATTCGAGCCAAACTATTTCCTTTATTTGGAGCTGGAGCATTATCATCAAGATTTCCATCTTCCCAGTCGCCATAGATGACACTGTCGACGATTTCTCCTCTCGCATTTTTCAAAAAAATACTGTCCCCTCCATTATTGAGCTTACTACTATTCAACTCAATAGCCACAAAACCTTGCGGATCGATCGTACTGGTCGGACTGGCAATCACACCAGCACCATCGATCAGAGTGAAGCCTCCCAAATCGACTGTTGAAGATCCCACATTCAAGAGTTCAACCCATTCTTTTCCTTCACTTGGATCTGAAACAAATTCATTGATAATTATTTTTATTGATGTTGTTGCAAATTCATTTTCTTCAGGTTCAGGCATATCCATGATGGTAATACTTTCTGTAGTGCTCGCGAGAGCACCGTCATTATCATCAACAATCAATTCGACTTGAAACGTCCCTGTGGTGGTATAGAGGTGATGTATCATTACCCCTTCACCAGTAGCTCCATCACCAAAATTCCAAAGATAATTCTCAATATTTCCATCACTGTCGGTTGACGAAGTTGCATCAAAAAATACGCTATTCCCAAAATAAACACTCGAACTTGAAACAACAAAAATCACCACTGGTGAGAAATTCGGCTCATCAAATACTTCTTCGTCTTCCTCTTCTTGTACAGGATCATGATTGGGATCAATACTTCCTTCTTCACTTTCTTCTGATGGAATATCTTCTCCAACAGTAAAAGAATTTTTTACTCCGACCGTATTTTCACTCAAATGCTCTATCCAATTGCTGTTTGAATAATCATCAAGTTCTGCAACTATTCTTTCAAGAGAAAAATTTGGTGCGGGTAAATATATAAATTTTTCCACAAAATCATTTTCACCATTGCCAAACTTAAGCCCTATTTCTTCACCATCTTCATGCAGAGTTCCCCAGGCACTATCAAAAATTGTTGTTGTTACGAAAGAATACTTTTGCAAAAATTTTTGATCATCCTGAACAATCAAAGCAAAGGCCCCAGGAGCAAGAAGCACTTCACCTTGCTTGAGCGCAAGACCATGATTGACACCAGCTTCCCAAAATCTCCACCCCGTCACATCCACAGCTTCGTCCCCGCGGTTAAAAATTTCTATCCATTCATAGCCACTCTCTTCATATGCACCAATTTCATTGATGATCACCTGAGCCGAATTCCCCGAAGTGGATGAAAAAAAGAAAAAGATACTAAAAACCAAAAACATTATTTGCAAAAAAAATCTTGACTTATGCATATAAAAAATTTAAAGATAAATACTCCTCTCCATAGTAAAACATATTTCACCTCAAATTTTTCTAAAGTGTTTTTATCTCTTATCAAATACAAAAAAATGCCTTTCATCGAGAAAGACATTCTATACAAATACCAATCACATGACTCATGGCTCAATTATTCTGTTTGTTGTTCTGGTTTTTTGAGTACCCGTACAATTTTGCCTGCAACCGTATAATCTGCAAAATCATCATGATGAATAAAAATAGGCGAAAAATCCTGATTTGACTCAGATACCAGTGTAATCATTTCAGATTTTGGTTGTACCAAAAACTTTTTAATATTTGCAGCACCATCAATCAGAGACAAAACATAACTCCCATGAAGATGTTTTTTATCGCCAACCTGTCGATCAACGACCACATAGTCCCCATCGTCAATCGATTGCCCAGAAATATTGGCACGATTCATTGATGAGCCAACGGCTTTTACGACAAAAAACCGATGCTCTGGCTTTTGTGGCAATGGTCCAATAAGCCGTGCAGATACTCGTAAAAATCCCTCTGGGGTAATATTTTGTGCCAATTCAAGAGCTTGTCCGCAATTGGCAGAACCCAAAATAGGAAGTGAAATAAGCCCACTTGTTTTTTTGCGTGCAAAACTCGATAGCATGATATCACCCGTTGCTTTTGAAAGTATAATATAGCCATGTTTTTGGAGTGCAGTGAGATGGTGCTTGATCCGCTGGGGGCTCTCTGCATCCCCTACCATTTCCCCGAGTGACCGCAATGTCCAGTCGCGGAGCTTGCCTTTTTTTTCGAGAAGTTTGAGAATTTTTTCTTGGATAACATGCATACATTTATTTTTTTAATTTTCGAATTTTTGGCTTAGGAGAAGATAAAAAATTTTTTCCAGTCACGACCTTTTTTCCAGTTTTTTCTTCGAGTGCTATTCGTGCATCCCGAGCAATTTTTCCTCCTTTTTGCCCAGCGTTTTTATTTTCTTCAAACCCACGAGCTTCATCACTCTGTGCAATCTGCCTCGTAGACATTTCAGCCAGAGCCGTAAAAATGAGTTCGGCTTCGCTCATATGATCACGAAGATTTTGCGTTTTCAAAGATTTGAGCTGTTTATGTTCTTTTACCGATACACCGGCCCATTCTTGATGGATCAAATTTGTCAGTATTGCGTATTCTTTGGCTTCTTTTACGTCATGATCCTGCCAATAGTCAGTCAACTTATTCCGCACTTCTTGTCCCATCATGCGACGCTGTATCCATGCCTCGTCCCGTCCATATTTTTTCCAATTTTCCCGGGCACGATTCAAGGATTGCTCAGGATCAGCTATCTCTTGAATACGTTCATAACCTACCTTTGCAAGCCATAGCTTTATAGGCTCTGCTTTTGGCGAGGGTACAGACCGAACAAGACGAAGGATGATTTCAGCATCAGCTACGTCTGTAAGATATTTTTTACCATCTTGGGCGATCATTTTCAGTTGGTTACATTTTGTAACCAACTCACTTCCCTCTTTTTTAAGTCTATCTTTTAATACTTTCCAATAATTTCTTGCCACCTGAAAATCAGCCTGGTCTAGCAGTGCTCGAATAATATCCACTACAGAAAAATACCAAATTTCAGCCTCTTCGTCATACTCCCGACGAATCTCGTAATCCTCAAAGAGTGCAAGCGATGGTTTTTGA
>JACCDN010430541.1_pt1 | contig 18284 bp, 15 predicted proteins | sample 7441691 | NCBI WGS metagenome assembly JACCDN01 (sample SAMN15323439, study PRJNA562643) | freshwater metagenome | isolation source: river surface water | place: USA:Blue River Watershed | collected 2017-08-16
CGCCCATCGCAGATTCGCTACCTGCTAAATATTTTAACTTTCCAGGTGCACGGCGCACGCTGGTAATCTGCCAATGCAGACGCAATAGATCGCGACCTTCGCGCACCGGTGCCTGATGCCAAGTTGCTATGTACGCCATATCAATTCCAAATACTCCATCTAAACGGCGCATAACTTCGAGTGAAATCTCAGGAAAAGCATCTGCTTGTTCTGGAGTTAATTCAGCTAAGTCGGCGACAGGTTTTAGCGGTGCCACGTGAATTTCAAATGGGTAACGAGCCGCATAAGGAACAAAGGCGATCCAGTGGGCGCTTTGAGCAACGATACGTACTTGATCTTTAATCTCGCGGGCAACAACATCATCAAATAAAACTTTTCCAGTTTCATCCATATATTTGCGTGCAACTGCCAACATCTTCTGAACGCGTGAAGGCAGATACGAGTAAGCGTAAATTTGTCCATGTGGGTGAGAAAGTGTCACGCCAACTTCTTCGCCACGATTTTCAAACGGTGCGATGTGATGGATATACGGCTCTTGCGAAAGTTCGCGCACGCGATCGATCCATGCTTCGAGCAGAACGCGCACGCGTTGCGGTGATAAATCTTTAAATGACCCACCGTGATTATCGGTAAAGCAGATAACTTCACACTTTCCCGCAGCGGTTCCGGCATCGGTTTCGGGCCCGACCATATCTGGGGCAGCCCAATCGCCTTCTGGCTTGCGTAGCGAAGGAGAGCGATTATCAAAGACAACGACTTCATAATTTGTATCGGGAACTTCGGTAAGCAGTTCGCCTTTAGTCGGACAGAGCGGACATAACTCTTTCGGTGGCAAGAAGATACGCCCCTGTCGGTGCGCGGCCATAACAACCCATTCATTTAGAAGTGGATCCAGGCGAAGTTCGCCGATGCCGGGTTGCTCTTCTTTAGGGCGTTGATCTTGCGCTGTGCGAGATTGGCCTTGCGAGTCGTAATAACGAATGGTGCGGCCATCGGCCATCGCTAAATTGTTGCGAATAACGCCAGCGCTTAGCTTTTTCTGCTCGCTCATAATGGGTTAACTCTAAGCCTTAACGGGTGCGATTTAGCGCTAATCAACCCAGTTAAAACTACGTTCGACTGCGCTCTTCCATTTCGCTGCACCCAAGTTTCGGGTTTTCGCGTCACTCTCTGCCTGCCAGCGGCGATCTTGCCGCCACTGCGCTTTAACTTCATCGGTTGATTTCCAGAAACCAATCGCTAAGCCCGCAGCATATGCCGCACCAAGCGCTGTCGTCTCAGTAATCAAAGGTTTCACAATGTCGATGCCCATTACATCTGCTTGTAATTGCATACATAGTTGATTAGCGGTTATGCCGCCATCGACTTTCATCTCAGTCATTGCAATATCGCTATCTGCAACCATCGCATCCATGATCTCCATAGTTTGATAGCAAATCGCATCTAATGCAGCGCGCGCTAGATGGGCCTTAGTTGTAGCGCGAGTTAAGCCGACAATTACACCACGAGCATCGCTTCGCCAATATGGTGCAAATAAACCAGAGAATGCGGGTACAAAATAAACACCGGCAGAGTCTTTAACTTGCAGCGCAAGTGCTTCAATTTCAGATGCCGATGTGATTATTCCAAGTTGATCACGTAGCCATTGAATAGCCGAACCGGTTACCGCAACTGAACCTTCTAGGGCATATTGCGCAGGCTGGTCACCGAATTTAAAGCAGACGGTAGTTAGCAAGCCATGTTGAGAACGAACAATTTCGGTTCCGGTATTTAGAAGCGCGAAGTTGCCTGTGCCGTAGGTTGTCTTGGAACTGCCCTTTTCAAAGCAGGCTTGCCCAACCATCGCTGCATGTTGATCACCAAGAATTCCGGCGACAGGAATTAGGGCTCCGAATGGACCATCAATCTTTGTTTGACCATAAACTTCAGATGAAGATTTAATCTCAGGCAAGATTGCCAACGGGATACCAAATATCGTTAGTAGCTCGTTATCCCAAGCTAGAGTCTGCAAGTTCATCAACATAGTTCGTGAAGCATTTGTAACATCAGTTATATGAAGGCCACCTGTTAAATTCCAGGTTAGCCATGAATCGATCGTGCCAATCCGAAGGCTTCCTGCTGCCAGAGCCTGTTTTACCGGCTCTGCGTTGTTAAGCAGCCAATTGATTTTGCTCGCAGAGAAATAAGGTGCGATCGCAAGGCCTGTACGGTCGGTGAGGAGTTCTTTATCTGATTGGCTAAGTGCATCTAAGAAATCAGCGGTACGAGTATCTTGCCAAACTATTGCAGGGTGAAGAGCTTTACCGGTCTGTGCATCCCAGGCCACGATCGTTTCGCGTTGATTGGTAATGCCGATGGCGCCTATCTCTATCGAATCGAGACCGGTCTTTTTGCCGGCAGCAGATATCGCTTCCGTGATCACAAACTGAGTATTCGTCCAGATCTCATCGGCATCATGCTCGACCCAACCAGATTGAGGAGTGAATTGCTGGTGTTCCTTCTGGACGATAGCGATAACCGCACCTGAATGATCGAAGATCATGCAACGAGAACTACTCGTTCCTTGATCAATACTTGCAATCAATGACATATCCTTAACCCTATATCGAAAGTATTGGCACCGATAGACAGGGGGAGAAAGTGTTTGATTCGCAGTTCAATCCTGCACAACGGATCTCCGCCCTTAAATCTCTCGCTTCGGATGATTTTGATGTACTAATCATTGGCGGTGGAGTAACTGGTGTTGGTGCCGCGTTAGATGCCGCATCGCGCGGATTAAAGGTAGCTCTAGTTGAAAACCAAGATATTGCAGCAGGTACATCAAGTAGGTCAAGTAAGTTAATTCATGGTGGACTTCGTTATCTCGAGCAATATGATTTCAAGTTAGTTCGCGAGGCGCTACACGAACGCGAGTTAATGGTCTCTTCTCTTGCACCACATTTAGTTAAGCCTGTTGGATTTCTATATCCTCTCCATGAAAAGTATCGTGAACGCACTTATGTAGGCGCCGGCCTTGCTTTATACGATGTGCTTCGTGGTTTTCAACGCGCGCTGCCCTGGCATAAGCATTTAAGTGAAAAGAAGATTGCAGAAATTGCACCATCTCTACGTGGCGACCTCATCAATGGCGCAATCAAATACTTTGACGCTCAAGTAGACGATGCCCGTCACACTTTGGCTGTTGCTCGTACCGCCGCTCGCCATGGGGCGGTCATCGCCACCCGTGTGCAATGCGAAGAGTTAGTTCGTGAAGGAAAGCGAGTCGTTGGCGCAAAAGTTCGCGACCTTAACTCTGGCAAGAAAATAACAGTTAATGCGAAGGTAACTGTGATGTGTGCAGGCGTTTGGAGCGATGAACTCCATGCGAAGTTTGGAATCAAGCCAGGTTATAAAGTCGCCATGAGCAAAGGCGCACATATCGTCCTTCCAAAGAGCGCAATTAAATCTGATGCCGGAATCATCCTAAAAACTTCAGTCTCAGTTCTCTTTATTATTCCTTGGGCTGATAAATGGATTGTTGGCACAACTGATACTCCGTATAAGGCAGATCGCACCAACCCTGTCGCTACTAAAGAAGATGTCGAATACATCATCGATCAGGCAAATCGCGTGCTCCACCCCAAAATTGATGCCGCTGAAATTCTTGGTGTTTATGCCGGATTACGTCCACTGGTTGCAAATGCAGCAGGATCTACGACAACCAAGCTTTCGCGCGAACATACCGTTGATCGACCAGTGCCGGGATTTGTAAGTATTGCGGGCGGAAAGTACACCACCTACCGCATCATGGGTAAGGATGTTATTGATTTAGCTGTTAATGACTTGCGTCGTATTGTCGCCGAATCAATTACCGAGAAACTTCCGGCAGTCGGTGCAGATGGATACTTCGCCTTGATGCAACAGCGTGCGCAGTTGGCGCAAATTAGTGGATTATCAGAGCAAACTGTTATTCATCTCTTAGACCGATATGGCTCGCTGATTGATGAGATATTTGAAATCATAAAAACAGATAAGAAGATGGCAGAACCTTTGACGCCAGAACTTGCTTACTTAAAGGCAGAAATAGTTTATGCAGTTACACACGAGGGAGCACAAAGCGTTGATGATGTGCTATCTCGCCGTACCCGAATTGCATTCGAAGCAAGTGATGGTGGACAAGATTTAGCTTCAACAGTTGCAACTCTTATTGCGCCAATTTTAGGTTGGGATGCCGCAGCCAAAAAGGCTTCGGTAAGTGAATTCACAAGTCACTTGAAGAACGAACGGGCAGCGCTAGAAAAACTGCTTGCTGGTACTCGCTAATTCTTGATCTGATTCCTGCATCCATCTGTGGTTGGCTTCTTGGTAGGTGCAACTGTTGGTTTTGGGGTCGGTGTTGGAAGGTTTGGATCTCCAGGCAGAATTGAAAGAGTAATTGGTGATCGACTATCGGCATGTGTGCCTGTGGCATCCAAGAATCCGATTCGTCCGCTCCAAGTACCGGCAGGAATTCCTTTAATCGTTAACTTCCAAGAACCGCTAGTTGATCTAACAACTGTTTGGGTTGGCTTAGGGTCAATCGGAGTGCTTGAGTTAACGTAGAAACGAACGGTACCTGTAACAACTGGTTTTCCATCGGGGCGCGTCACATCTACTTCTAACGTCACCGGTTTATCACTGTTGGAGAACTTAACATTTTTATAGACCAAGGTACTTGTCTCATTCTTGGGCATTTGATCTACCACTTCCGGAAACCAACTGCCCTTAACTAAATCTAAGAATGCACTTGGTTCGCCACGGAATACATTTAAATCAAGACGCGTTCCGGGAACGCCATATTTAGGAGCAATTCCGCAGGAAGAGTATTGCCAGATAATCCACTGTGATGAGCAGTTTGCTGCGGTCCATGAGTGAACGTAGCAACCGCCTTCTTTAAGCCCAGGTTGACCAAGTGGATCTGCTGGATCAATTCCATATTGCGCCAGCCAAAGTGGGTATTGGCGCAGTTCATCATCGCGAACCATCGCACCCTCGAGGAAGCTTGGGTATGAATACAGAATTGGCATGCGATCGGTTTTCTCGCGCAGCACCTTTAAGAAAGTTTTTGCCCAAAGAGTTATCTGCGCCTTTGGCAGATACCTGGCACAAGTTTTTCCAGAAAGACGCACACAGTTATTCTCTAGATCAAGGGCGTAAGGAAGATCGCGGTCGTTGTAGCCACCGAGCGCTTCGAGCCTCCAGATAACTTTCTGAGCCTGGGTTTGCGCATCTGAAACAACTTCAGCATCAGTTCTGACATCGGGCAGAACTGCGTAATGATAAAAACCGGTGTACATGCCAGCGGCCTGCGCTGCCAATCTATCCATAATTACATATTTCAAAGCCAGCGCATCTGCTTCATCGCGCGTATCGGAAGCCTTGATCATCACAAATCGCATTCCAGCGCTGTACTTCTTAACAAAATCAATCGGTGCGCCATTTGGATGTTGCCAACGACTTACATCAGAGCCATGGATTCGACCACCAGGACCTAGTTGATCAACCATCACATTTGTCACTGCGTTAGAAATCTCAGGAACCGAGCGCACAGTTATCTCGCGAATATTTGAGTAAATACTCTTTGAACCTACTCGCACCTTGGCGCGGTATTTAACTTGAGCATTTAGCGCCGTTGCAACAGCCACAACCTTCCAGGTTCCGACCTTTGCCGTTCGTGTTGAAAATCTCGTATCTTGCCATTTCCCATTTAACTGGATCTGTATCTCTACCTTTACCGATGATTTCGCAGGCTTGAGATTTCCATAGAGAGTGACAACCGGTTCTTCTCCACCTGGAGTTTGCGCAACAGTGAGGCTCAACTTCGATGTTGCCGCGCTAGTTGAAACAGTTTGGATTGAGAAGAGCGCAAGGCTCATTACCAGTACTGAAATAGTCTTTTTCATACTAGTTCCTCAATCTCAATTGCGATATCAAGGACCGCTTGAATCGAGGCTTTGAGTGAGTTCTCCAGCTTTACTCGCGCGGGAGAATATTCATGTCCACCAGAGAATTTGCGAGCATCAGAGAAATCTAATTTCAAGATAGTTCCATCGAACTCAGCAAGGCGGGCATCGAAATATGCGATCCAGGCGATGCGATCGTGTGATTCGAGATGGTCTAAAACATCGTTCCACTGGGCCCGAAGTTCGGCCAAAGTAAGGGAAGTGGACATAGTAGAAACTTTAGTGGGTGCGTTAAACAAGTAAGAGCTAGTGGCGCGGTGCGCCGATCCATTTGAAGTACTCGCCAGTTAATACAACGCGTAAATTCTGAGTTCGGTCTGGGAGAACCTTTAGATGCTGTGCAATGCGGGCAACTATCTGTTCGACCGATTTCTCGCTGACAAAACGAACCTTTGCTATCTCGGAGTTGCTTAACCCTTTAGCCAATAAACGGAAGGTTTCGATCTGAATATCTGTGAATTCGTTGAGAACGGATGAAAAAGAATTCTCATGTAGTGAGCCGTGGCTATCTACCCAAGCCATCTTCTCTTTCGCATCTACAGCAGCGATTGAACGGACAATCGTGTGGCTAACCACTGTAAGGTCTGCGATTGATTTCTTTAAAATCACTTGAGCACCTAATGGAATCTGCTTCTCTAAGAGTCCAAGTAAACGCAGATCTGGACATGCGGTCATTAAAACAATCCCGAGAGATGGATTTACTTTTCTAAATTTGTTAACCAGCTTGAGCGCTTCAGCGCCTGCAAACTGTAAATCAATAAGGACTACCTGAGGTGATAGAAACTTGTAGAGATTTTCGGCAATCTCGTTAGTGCTAGCTTCAGCAACAACGTTGATCGATTGCAGGCGAAGTGCTGCGCTAAGAGTTGCTAACTCAAAAGCGTCATCGCTTGCAACGAGAACTGTTGGGGAAATGGCCACAACTGAAGGTAGCGCATGCATTAGTTCAAAGTGGGTTCAAGAAAAAAATCTAGGGTGAACCCCATTAGATAATTTTTCGAATTGCCTCAGGAATAAATCTTATAATTGATGTGGCAGATATAGGGGAATCCTTAGATGCTAAAAGTGCAGCGCTATTGTGAATAAATGCGCCCGTTGCAGCAACGCGCGCTAAATTATTTTCATCATTTAATATTTCGATGTAATTTGTGGCAACAAGCGCGCCAATTATTCCCGCTAGTACATCTCCGCTTCCGGCTGTGGCAAGCCACGGTGTTGCTTTAGGAAGTTCAATTAAGAAATCTGGTTTTGCAATATATGTGGTGGAACCTTTCAAAAGCACTGTAACACCTAACTTCTCTGCAGCAACCATCGACCACTTTTTAGAATCTGCTTCTATTGACTCGGATGAGACCTGAATACCGCGCTTAACAAGCAGCTTTGCGAGTTCTCCAGCGTGAGGTGTTATCAAAGTTGGTTGAGTTAGCTTGCCCGCCCAGTCCATTGCGCCTGCATCAAGAACTGTCGGAACGCTCTGTGCGCTCATTAACTTAAACCAGCGATGGCGTAGCCAAGTTGTGTAATCGCTATATTTCTTATCGCTAACGCCAGAGCCCGCAAGCCAAGTATCAACCTTTCCGGGCTGAACTAACGCTTCAGGAGCGGCATGTAAAACAAGGTGAGCTAGCCCAGATGAACTATGGAAACGCAGGACTCCAAGCCCAGTGGCAATCGCTGCCTTCGAAGTTAAAACTGCAGCGCCAGGAAACTGTGCCGAGCCAGTAATGACTCCAAGGGTTCCTCGCGAATACTTATGGTCCAACTCGCTTGGAACGATGATGTGCTTCTTAGAATCTTTCGCAGTCCAACGTTGGCTCTTCATAAGTTCTATCTTACGCCTCATTGGCTAAAGGCAATTTTGCAAGTATTGTCCCCGTTATGGAAAAAGCACAAGGAAAAGTACGTTGGGGATTTATCGGCGCAGGCTACATTGCAAAGTTAGCGCTCTATCCAGCGTTACTAAACTCAAAAGATGGCGAGATCTATGCCGTTGGTGCAAAAGATCGCGATAGAGGGCTAGCACTTTCTCCTTCAGGTTTGGTTTACACCGATTACGACGAACTCCTTGCCGACCCTAACGTTGAAGCAATCTACATTTCGCTTCCTAATTCTCTGCATATCGAATGGTCGATTAAAGCGATGCGCGCTGGAAAGCATGTGCTCTGCGAAAAGCCTGCCGCGATGAACGTTGCAGAGTTAAAGGAAGCAATTGCCGTTGCCAATGAAACTGGCTTGATCTTTATGGAGGCGAGTTGGAACCGTTGGCATCCGCGCACTCTACGTCTAAAAGAGATTGTTGATTCAGGTTTGATCGGTGAAGTTGAAACTATTCGCTCTGCATTTACTTACGATGGTTTAGATCCATCAAATATTCGCGCAGTTTATGAACTCGGTGGCGGCGGACTTTACGATCTCGGTCCATATTCAGTAGCTGCCCCTATTTGGTTAATGGACTTTGCACCTATAAGCAATATAAAGACAGATGTTAAGTGGCATCCAGGTGGATGCGACGAAACGGTTACAACATCATTTGATATCGGTGGAGCTCACGCTGAGGCTCTAACTTCAATGAATACACCGAACACTCTCTACTTTGATGTGGTTGGCACAAAGGGACGAGTCTCCATGACCGGAAACGATGCCTTTAACTCGCATAACAAACCAAGCACTTTGGAAATTGAAGTAGATGGAAAGGTGACGGTTGAAAACTTTGCTGCCTGCGATCCTTATCAAATAATGGCCGATGCCATGTCGCGCCGGATTCGCGGGGGAGAAGGTTGGCTTATGCCGCACTCTGATTCGATCGCATTTGCTGAAGTATTTGACCGAGCATTTGAGGTAATGGGACGTCCCTAGTTAATGTCTGCACCGCTCTGGAGTCCTAGCAAATCCTATAACCCCTCGCTCATTAAATTAAATGAGCTGGCGAAGGCTAAGGATTACTCGGAACTACATAAGTGGTCGATCGATAACTCTGCTGACTTTTGGCGCTTTGTTGTCAGTGATTCGGATGTCATCGGCGATTTTGGCGACACCGCTATCTCTGGCTCTGGTTTCTTTAAGACGGAATTCTTTCCAGGCGCCAAGTTAAATGTGGTCGATACCTTACTTAAGGGAGATCCCAACCAAATAGTTATTACTGAGATTTCCGAATCTGGAATACGCCGCACATTTACAAGAGGTGAAGTTCGAAAGTTAGCTAACCAAGTTGCCAGATCGCTATTAAACGCGGGTGTTGTAGAAGGTGATGTAGTTGCAGCCTGTGTAGCAAATACTGCCGATGTGGTTTGCTTTGCGCTAGGTGCGCTCAAAATCGGAGCGATCTTCTCAAGTACTTCAGCAGATTTCGGTGCTGCCACAGTTCTAGATCGCTTTCAACAGATATCGCCGAAGGTTCTGTTAGTTACTACAGATTATGGCTACAACGGCAAAGAGATAGATTGCCTAGAGAAAATCAGCGAGATCGTTGCTGGTTTGCCATCGTTAGTAAAAGTGATCGCCATCGGCTCAAAACCCAATCCCTATCTTTCATTTGATGATTGGCTTAGCGCAAGTGATGGAAGCGAAGAGATATCGGTAAAGGGTTCCTTCAACCGCCCTGGATTTATCCTCTTTTCATCTGGAACTACAGGTAAGCCAAAGTGCATTGTTCATAGCGCAACAGGTGTATTACTAAAGACGCTAAGCGAACAGCGTTACCACTTAGATATCCGTGGCGGCGATAAGGTCTTTTACTTCACTACATGTGGCTGGATGATGTGGAACTGGTTGGTTGCCTCCCTTGCAACTGGCGCTGGCATTGTTTTATTTGATGGCAATCCGATGTATCCAGCCCCAGAAAGGCTCTTTGATATCGCAGAAGCGGAAGAGTTATCCTTTCTTGGCGTATCAGCGAAGTACATAGACTCAATACGCAAAGGCGAGCTAACGCCAAAAGATTCACATAACCTTTCCAAGTTAAGAACTATTGCTTCTACTGGTTCTCCGCTTAGCCACGAAGGCTTTTCTTATATCTATGAATCGGTCTCGCCAACAGTTCACTTGGCATCAATTTCTGGCGGCACCGATATTTGTGGCTGCTTTATGTTGGGTTGGCCCGAACTTCCAGTTTTTGCGGGACAGATACAAGTTCCCGCACTCGGCATGGATGTGCAAGTTTTGAATTCGGATGGAAGTGCGACAAAGCCCGGAGATAAAGGCGAGTTAGTTTGCGCCAACACATTTCCCTCTGCACCACTTTTCTTCTGGGGAGATAAAGAGAATGAGAAATACATCTCCTCTTACTTTGAAAAGTTTCCGAATATCTGGACGCATGGCGACTTTGTCGAGCCAACCCAAGAATCTGGTTTCATCATGCATGGAAGATCTGATGCGACTCTAAATGTTGCAGGTGTTCGAATCGGGACCGCTGAGATCTATCGCATTACCGAGGAGTTTGAAGAAGTCCTAGAAAGTTTGGCGGTAGCTCAGAAATACGAGAGCGATACGCGGGTAGTTCTCTTCCTTAGGTTAAAACCAGGCTCTGATCTGACAAATGCTCTCTCCGACCAGATAAAGCAAACGTTCAAGAAGAAAGCGATCCCGCGCTATGTGCCGGCTTTGATATTGCAGGCGCCAGATTTTCCTAGAACAAAGAGTGGAAAATTAGTGGAGCTAGCGGTTACGCGAGCGGTAAATAAAGAGCCAATCGATAACTTAGGAGCGTTAGCAAATCCTGATTGTCTGGAATGGTTTACAGACTTAAATCTTTAACTTTCTCCCAAGTACGTGAACTCCAAGAGTTAATCAGCGCCTGCTGAACGCTGACCACATCAACTGCCTCTTTAAAGCTCTGTCCGAACTTTGTGCCTTCGGCAATTGATTGCATAAATGAATAATCTTCAATCGCAACGAGATCTTCAAAGCCAATCGCGTTAGCTTGTCCCGGAACAAAAGCGCCATGGAATGGGAAGCGATCTCCACCGTAGATGGTGGTGTAGCCAGTGTTTAGAGAGGTACCTAACTCGTAGTACTGAAGTTCATTTATCTTCTCTAAGTTCCACATCAGCGAGCCTTTAGTGCCGTAAATTTCAAAAGCGTTCTGGCTCTCTGGGCCAACCACTGTGCGGCTTACTTCAAAGGTACCTGTTGCTCCGTTTTCAAAGGTGCAGAGCATTGATGCAAAGTCTTCGTTTTCGACATCGCCCTTTGGATCAGTTGCCTTTCCGCGTGAGTAATGTCCAGCGTTGCCACTTGGAAGTGGGCGTTGCTTAATTGTGGTGTTCTGCATTCCAACAACTTCAGAGATGCCACCAACTAAAAACTGAGCCATGGAAACGCTATGGCTAAGAATGTCGCTAGAGACGCCGTAACCAGCATCGGCTAATTTAAATCTCCAAGTAAGAAGACCGAGCTCATCGCTGCCATACATACTTAAGAAACGACCGCGGTAATGTGTAATTTCACCAAGTGCGCCACTTGCAATGAGATTCTTTGCATGAAGCACTAAAGGCGCCCAAACATAGTTATATCCAACGCCAGTTGGAACGCCAGCAGCAGTTGCTAACTTGTATGCCTGAACAGTCTGTTCTGGCTTTCCGCCAATTGGCTTCTCGCTAAATACTGCTTTACCCGCTTTTGTTGCTGCTTCAATCATTGGCAAGTGCAACATATTAGGAGCGGTAACCCAGACAGCATCGACATCATCGGCAGTTGCCGCTTCCATCCAATCGCCGGTCGCGCGCTTAAAACCATAGTTCTTTACTGCGCTCTCTTGGCGCGCAGGATCTACATCAGCACAGACTTGCAAGACAGGTTCAAATGAACGATCTGGAAATAGTGAAGGAATACGTAGCGCAGAACGTGAATGCGCCTGTCCCATCCAACCTAAGCCAAGGACGGCGATGCGGATCTCTCTCTTCATTTAATTAACCTTTCCATGTGCAGAAGTCATTGGACAACGTGGATCTTGTACCTGATCGTTCCAGGAATCGCGGATCCAGTGATGTGCTGGATCATCGCAGAAAGCCATGCTGCGCTCTGGTGCAGGCCCAGCCATAACATTTAAGAAATACATTGGATATTCAGGTGAGGCAATTGATGGTCCGTGATAACCGTGAGGCACAACGTAGGTATCTCTATCGTGCAAGGTAACGGTTTCATCGACGGTCTCATCAACGGTGTAAACATGGAAGAAGCCAACACCTTCGGGATCTCCGTGATCTGATCCGTCTTTGCCGATCTGGAAGTAATAAACCTCTTCGTTAATTGTTGGGCAACCAGGGAATTTATCGTGGCGATGTGGAGGCCATGAAGAGAGATTTCCACCTGGTGTTAGTACTTCACAGACAAGAATCTTGTGGCATTGGGTGAAACTAGTTGGAGTTGCAATGTTATTTACCTGGCGCGTTGCTTTACCTGATCCGCGTACTTCAACCTGAACTTGTTCTGCAGGTGTGTAGCAGACTGGGAATTTCTCACTCGCCTGCGCCGTAAGCAGCGCGATCTCACCAGATTTACCGCTAAATGAAACCTTTGATCCAACTGGGAGATAGATCCAATCTGAAACAGCGGCAAATACACCTGTTCTACCTTTGAGAGTAAATGCCTGACCATCAACCGAAACAGATACGTTCTGTGCAGAGAGCGGAAGTAGAACACCTTCACGACCGCTTAACTCAACGCTAAATTCAGATTTCGTTGCGAAGTTGTAGGTATAGAAACCGCAGTATTCCCAGCCAGAATCTTGTGGCGAGAGTGAAATTTCATGTTCTGCAGTCTTTAGCGAGCCCGCGGGTTTATACCAATTACTCATTTGATTTATCCTCTTCTGACCATTTGTGCGGCACGAGCAACAGCAGCTTCAACATCTAACTCATCGCCAAACAATAATGCGCGCCCCGGTACTAAACCGCGGATATTTGGGACTTTCATCGCGTTCTCCCATTTAGCAAAGACATCTTCCCAATTACTTCCGGGATCTCCGCCTAGCAACAAGATTGGGCAGCTAGTTGCTGCAGCGACTTTTTCAGGATTCGTTGGTGCGGGAATCTTCAACCAAGTAAATGCTGAAGAAGAGCCAAGTCCAGAGGCGATAGAAACTACTTTGATCAACTTCTCTTCAGAAGGATCAAGAACCGCTCTGCCGCTTTCATTCTTGATATATGGCAGTGGCTCAATCATCGAAACGAGTTCAAAATCTGCGAGCTGCGTTGTTACCGCAGCGACCATCTCAATGGTTAGGGCGGTGCCAGGGTCGGTCTCATCGATGCGCAGCAAAGTCTTTCCGCCATCTAGACCCATGCTGCGAATATGTTCTGCGTCATATGCAGATAGGCGATCATCTAGTTCCCACGAAGCGCCGATGATTCCGCCGCGGTTCATAGTTCCAATCGCAACTTTCTCTTCCAGCGCGCCAAGCCAAGCCAATTCTTCGAGAATATCTGCGCTGGCCATTACTCCATCTACGCCTGGAACAGCCAATCCTCTAACCAATTTATCTAGCAAGTTATATCGATCAGCGATTGCAGTTGGATTATTTCCTGCAGCGATGATTCCGCGTGCGGTGTGGTCTGCTGCGAGCAACATCAAACGACCGTCTTTACCTGCAACGCTACGGCGCAGTCTCTTCTTTAGGGCGAGTTGGAAAGATTTAGGGTTATTTATGCGCGCCTCAATTAATTCGAGGTAACGCTTTTGCTCTAACTTCACCGATTGCTCCCCGTCTGTTCTATAAATTTATCTAAAATAGCTAGCGATGGCATGGCATCAGCACACATTAACTCAGAGGCTAAATAGGCACCAGCCGCATTTGCAAAAGCCCCGATCTTCTCTAGATCCCATCCGCTGAGCAATCCGTGAATTAACGCCCCACCGAAAGCATCTCCAGCTCCTAAACCACAAACCAACTTAATTGGGAGCGGCTTAACCACATGAACTTTATCTTTGGTAGCAAGCAGAACGCCGTCGCCACCCATCTTCACAATTGCTAATGAGATTCCACGATTCAATAAATCTTCCGCTGCCTTATTTGGATCAGTAATGCCCAAGGCAACGTCACATTCGGCAATGTTTCCAATGGCTATCGTGCAATGTGAAAGCGCACGTTGTGCCGCAACTCGGGCATCATCTCGGCTCTTCCAAAATGAGGGGCGATAATCTAGATCAATAATCGTTTCTTTTGCGCGGCCTCTGACTTCTAACCAATGGAAGATACTTTCGGCAGTCGTTCCTTGAGAAAGCGCACAAGCGCTAACCCAGAAGTTCTTAGCGCTTTTCAGAGTCTGGTCATCAATATCCGAGACAACTAGTTGAGTATCAGGCGCTGAAGGCTGGCGATGGAAAATTATCTTGGGATCTTCAGGTGGATCTTGTGAGGCAAGAACAACGGGGGTAAGTCCACTTTCGGCAACCTTCACAAAACTGGTATCTACTCCAAAACTTTTCAGCTTATTTACTACAAACTCACCCAGCGGATCTACGCCAACCTTTGTGACGATTGCGCTCTTATGGCCAAGTTTCGCCGCGGCAACGGCGACATTCGTTGGCGATCCACCAATTGATTTTTGAAAAGTCTGCGGCTGGCTAAAGGATGTATTTATCTGCTCCGAGAAAAGATCGACGCTTATTCGACCCACAGTTAATAGGTCGAGAGGGGATGTCATCATTTCCTAACTTAAAAGAACGGAGGAGCGCTTCATTATTTATAGCCCAAACTATATAGTGAAGGTCTTGCTTAGCGGAATACGGAGTAGTCCAGCAAATGAGAATTGCAGTCATTGGTGCTGGTCGTATGGGTGCAATCCGCGCTGAAGATTTGATTTCCGGAGGCGCTGAAGCAACCCTTTTCAACCGTCGAGATAACGTTGCAAAAGAGTTGGCCCAGAAATTGAATTGCAATTCAGCAGAGTATGCAGATCTCCTAAAACTAGATTTTGATGGATATGTAGTGGCTACAGCCACTAACTCGCACATTGCAATTTTGGATGAGCTGATTCCGCTGGGAAAACCAATTCTTTGCGAGAAGCCAATTTCACTTACTGTGGAAGAGACAGATTTAGTTATCGAAAAGTGTAAAAAACATGGAACAGAAATTCAGGTTGGATTTCAGCGCCGCTTTGATCCACCTATTTCCGTCGCCGCCAACAAAGTTTCTTCTGGTCAAGTCGGCACTCTCTACGCGATGCACATGTACGCACACGATCACCAACCTTCTACCTTGGAATTTCTAGAAGGTAGCGGCAGTATTTATCGCGATCTGCATGTTCACGATTTCGATCTCGTTAGATGGATTACTCAGAGCGAGATTAAAAAGGTCTATGCGACTCAGGCTGTGCGCGAGCATCAACAATATGCAAAGTACAACGATGCCGATGTTTCGCTAATTTCGTTAACCACCGAATCAGGTGTTCAAGTAGCAATTACTGGCACCCGCCATAATCCAGTGGGCCACGAAGTTCGCTTTGAAGTATTCGGGTCTAAAGACTCGATATCCGTGGGGCTAAACCTAAAGACACCTATCCATGACATCGAAGGCGAGATTGGATTCAACGAAACCAGATACACCGGCTTTATTGAGCGCTTTCGCCAAGCTTTCGCCGAAGAATCTCACGCCTTCATTAAATTCGTTGAAGGAAAAACTTCCAACCCATGTCCACCAATCAATGCCCGCCAAGCACTGCGCGTTGCTATTGCCTGCGAAGAATCAATTCTTAGTGGTTCTGCAGTAGAATTGTAATCTGATGAAGTTTGTGGCGATTGACTGGGGAACTTCATCCTTTCGCGCTTGGTTGATTGAACACGATCAAATCGCTGACTATCTCCAATCCGATCAGGGCGTTAAGAACTTTGCCTCTGGCTCTCATCGCGCCTATCTCACCGAGGTATTGGGTAAGTGGCAGGGACAGTACGAACGCATAATCGCTATAGGAATGATCGGTTCAAGTATTGGCCTTCACGAGACTGATTTCTCTCCATTGCCTGTAGATATCGATGAAGTAAGTAACTCTCTTGTGAAAGCACCAAATTTTGAGCCAGCTCTTTACATCGTGCCAGGAGTATCAAAGACCGGTGATGTAATGCGTGGAGAAGAATCACAATCTCTTGCTTCAGGGCTTGAAAATGGGCTAGTTATATCGCCGGGAACGCACAGTAAATGGGTTGAAATCAAGAGCGGAAAGATTACAGATTTTCGAACCTACCTAACTGGAGAGCTCTTTGAAATACTAAGAAATCACAGCACCCTTTCCAAGGCAACTGATTCATCAGCGAAATTAGCAGCCTCGCGAGATTTTGTAGAAGGCCTTAACGCACAAGCCTCTGACTTAACGCATGACCTATTTGCAATCCGCGCGAACTGGTTACAAGGCAAGACTGAAGATGCATCGCGGGAGTACCTCTCTGGGCTATTGATAGGGGCTGAGATCAAGTCTGCAAAGAGTTGGTGCCAGGCAAGCCAGGCCACGATCGTGGCATCTGATTCGCTAGCCGAAATCTATATATTTGCCCTTGCACATTTTGGAATTAAAGCCACCGTCGAAGATCACGGAAACCTAATCAAGTACTTTGTCGCTCTAGCAAAAAAGGTGGAGAATAAAACGTGAACAAATCCGATCAGCTACTTAGTAATCTGAAATCTGCACCGATCATCGCAATTCTTCGTGGAGTAACTCCAGATAAAGTCTTAGAAGTCGGAGACCTTCTCGTATCTGCCGGCGTCAGAGTGATCGAAGTGCCACTCAATAGCCCAGATGCTTTTACAAGTATTAAAGCGCTGCGCGATCACCTTTCGCCAGATATCACTGTTGGCGCCGGCACGGTTTTAACGGTGGCTGATGTAGAGCAGATTGCCAAGGCAGGCGCTGAGATCTGCATTAGTCCAAACCTTGATTTGGAAGTTGTTTCAGCAGCTCAGAAACTTGGATTGATCCCGATACCTGGAGTAGCAACTTCCTCGGAGTTCTTTGAAGCCTATAAACATGGCGTTAGAACTATGAAGTTATTCCCGTTCTCTAATCTAGGCGTTCCATTTATGAAAGCCCTGCAATCAGTTTCACCAAATGATGCACACTTGATTCCAGTTGGCGGAGTTTCTGTTGAAGATACTTTTGAACTTGTTCAATCAGGTGCGTTGGCAGTTGGTATTGGTAATTCGCTTTTCGATCCAAAGATTTCAAACGATGAATTTATTGAACGCTGTTCAAGTACCAAGAAAGAACTTTCTAAATTTGCTTGATTAAGGTTATTGCCAAGATTAGACTTCAAGGAAAATATTGGGGGATATCTTGAAAGTTACTAAGTTCGAACTATTTTTCGTTGCGCACCGTTGGTTATTTCTCAAGATAGAAACCGATGAAGGTATTTCAGGATGGGGCGAACCTGTCTTAGAAGGCAAGGCGCTAACTGTCGCGACCGCCGTAGATGAATTAATGGATCACGTAATTGGTAAAGATCCATTCCAGATCGAACGTCATTGGCAGAGAATGAAAAAGGGCTCCTTTTACCGGGGCGGCGCAATCATGGATTCAGCTATCTCCGGAATCGATCAAGCGCTCTGGGATATCAAAGGTAAGGCGCTAGGCGTACCCGTCTATCAACTGCTTGGCGGACAAGTTCGTGATCGCGTACGTATCTACGGACACGTTGGTGGAGTCGGTGGAAAAGATGGATATACCCACAATCCTGTCGCCGAAGATATTAAAGAGATCTTGGCTAACGCCGATACTCAGTTAGCAAGAGGATTAACCGCACTTAAATTTGCCCCTTCAGATGGCTTGGAACATATAGATACCGCGCAAGAGCTAAAGAACATCGTTGCTCGAGTTACAGCAGTAAGAGAACATGTCGGAGATAAAATCGATATCGCTCTTGATTTCCATGGCCGCTTTAGCCTGGCTATGGCTCGCAGAGTCTTCCCTTACCTAGAGCCTTTAAATCTTTTGTTTATTGAAGAACCCGTTCTACCTGAATTTTCTGACAAGTTTGATTTGATCGTCTCTTCTACTTCTACCCCGATTGCAACCGGAGAGCGACTCTTTGACCGCAAAGACTATAAAGATGTACTTCGCTCTGGAATCGCCGTCGCTCAGCCTGATTTGAGCCATGCTGGTGGCATCTCTGAATGTCGCAGAATCGCAACTATGGCTGAAACTTACGATGTCGCTGTTGCACCACACTGCCCACTTGGACCAATCGCCCTGGCATCTTGCTTGCAATTAGATTTTGCTACCCCGAACTTCTTGATTCAAGAGCAAGTCTTGGGTCTTGGAAGAGGCAACAACGGCTCTCTTATGAAGTATTTAGTTGATTACTCTGTCTTTGATGCCC
>JACCDN010072417.1_pt1 | contig 18283 bp, 14 predicted proteins | sample 7441691 | NCBI WGS metagenome assembly JACCDN01 (sample SAMN15323439, study PRJNA562643) | freshwater metagenome | isolation source: river surface water | place: USA:Blue River Watershed | collected 2017-08-16
CCAAAAATTATCCATCATAGCCCTATGCATAATAACCGGCGGATAACCTTCTGCTATATATTCTTTCAATACGCTTTTATCTTGCTTACTCAGCTCATCACTTGCTGGTGATGCGGGTTCTGAAGCGTCGTGCGGATGCGGTGAATGGGATGCTGTTGGCTGCTTCGCGGGGTGGCTGGCGGGATTATGCCCTGATCCAGCCGGATCAGCTTCCTGCGGGGGGGTCGCAGGTGAATTGCTGTCCCGCTTCTTTGCCCGTTCAACCCGTTTATTATACCGCCCGCACCGCCGCGCTTCCGCCTCTTTTGCTTTCTTACACTCCGGTGACGCTTCATTTGCGCACATTTTTTTTGTCGTATTTTCGGCTTTAGCGCATTTTGTGCGGTCTGGCTGTCCACTTTCTACAGTTTCCGGTATATGTTTTTTCAATACGTTTTTATCTTGATTACTCAGGTCATCACTAGCTGGCGATGGGGATCCTGAAGCGCTGTGTGGATGGGGTGAAGGGGGCGTCGAAGGTGAATTGCTGTTCAGTTTCCTTGGTTGCTTGCATCGCGCCAATTCGATCATTCTTGCCATGTCACACTCCCGTGACTCCTTTACGCACTCTTTTTTTGTCGTACTTTCCGCTTTCTTGCATCTTCCGTTTAGCTGTCTATTTTGTGCAGCTTCTGCGCTCTCTATAGAGCTTCCTGAAATAATGCCCATACCTAAAAACAGGCTGGATCTTAATTTTAAAAATGTTCTTGTATTTTTCATCATACAACCTTTCAAATTTTCTAAAACCTGTAAGCCATTATATAATCCATCCTACTATGAATGAGTTACAAGTTCGTTAACCCTCACTTTAATCAGCCGTATTTTATGTATCCCCCTAAAAACACGGCTCCTGTCAAATCTCCCCTGTCCACTCTTTTCAAAATCCGCTACTATTTTCTTCACGAACGGATTTGAAAAAAGAAATAGTTATGCCTTTATCAACTTACCCCGTTGACCAGCTAACGCCGCGTCAAGCCGAAGAAGAACTTGCCCGTTTGTCAAGGCTCATTGCGCATCATGATTATTTATACCATCAACTGGCGACGCCGGAGATCAGTGATGCGGCGTATGACGCGCTGGTTGCGCGCAACCAGGCGATTGAAAACCGTTTTCCCGATTTACGGCGTATGGATAGCCCCTCCCTTCGTATTGGGGTCGCCCCCGCGCCCGGATTCAAAAAGGTTAAACACCGCACGCCTATGTTGTCTTTGGACAATGCCTTTTCCCCGGAAGATATCACCGGTTTCCTGAACCGCATCCGCCGGTTTCTTCAATTGCCGCCCGATCAGCCCATTGAAATCACAGCTGAACCCAAGATTGACGGGGTGTCCGCCTCCCTCCATTATCAGGATGGTTGCTTTGTCCTGGGGGCGACACGGGGAGACGGGGGGGAGGGGGAGGATATTACCGCGAACTTGCGCACTATTAAGGGCATCCCTTTAATCTTGCGGGGAGAGACGATTCCTCAAAGTTTGGAAGTCCGGGGCGAGGTTTATATGCGCCGGGCTGATTTTTTATCTTTGAACGAGGCGCGAACCGCGATTGAAGAACCTGAGTTCGCCAATCCCCGTAATGCGGCAGCCGGGTCTGTTCGGCAGCTTGACCCCAAAATCACGGCTAAACGTCCTTTACGCTTTTTTGCCTATGCTTATAACGCCTTATCGGCCCGTCAGGACCGGACGCAAGAGGAAATTCTGGAGTCTTTAAAATGCTGGGGGTTTTCCGTAACGGCGTTGCGCCAGGTTTGTCAAAATGAAGACGATTTGATGGCATTTTACCATAAGCTCGAAAGCATCCGGGCTGATCTGGAGTATGATATTGACGGGGTGGTTTATAAGGTTAACAAGCTTGACTGGCAAGACCGCCTGGGCGCCGTTGGCCGCACGCCCCGCCATTCCATTGCCCATAAGTTTGCCGCTGAAAAAGCGGAAACCCTTGTTGAAGATATCCTTATTCAAGTCGGGCGGACGGGGGTTTTAACGCCAGTCGCCGTCCTAAAGCCTGTCACGGTCGGGGGCGTGGTTGTTCAACGGGCAACCCTGCACAATGAAGACGAGATTATACGCAAAGATATCCGTATCGGGGACCATGTGGAAATTCAGCGGGCAGGAGATGTGATTCCCCAAGTGCTGCGGGTGATTCCCGACAGGCGCCTTCCGACTTCCCGGCCTTATATTTTCCCCAAATGTTGCCCCGTTTGCGGAAGCGAGGCGGTGCGCATAGAAGGAGAAGTGGCGAGGCGGTGCGCCGATGGCCTTGTCTGTCCTGCGCAGGCTGTGGAGCGGTTGAAGCATTTTGTCTCGCGCCATGCGTTTGATATTGAAGGGCTTGGCGAAAAACATATAGAAGCTTTTTACCAAGGGGGGCTGGTTCGTATTCCGCCGGACATCTTTACCCTGGAAGCCCGTGACCGTCAAAGTTTGACGCCGTTAAGGAATCAGGAGGGCTGGGGAGACCAGTCAGCTAAAAATTTATTTCAAGCCATTGAACAACGCCGGACGATTTCGCTGGAGCGGTTCATTTATGCGCTTGGCATTCCTCAAATAGGGATTGTGACAGCCAGGTTACTCGCCCGTCACTATCGGTCTGTACAGAATTTGCGTGACCAGCTGGGTCAAGCGCAAGACCTGAATTCTGAGGCTTGGACGGAATTGTTGACCCTTGAAGGAATCGGTAAAAACATGGCTGCAGATCTTGTGGGCTTCTTTAAACAACCCCATAACAGCGAAATTATGGATGCATTAAGCGCGGTTTTGACCATTCCGGATTTTATTGCTGAAGTCCCGGTTTCTTCACCATTGACGGGTAAAACCATCGTGTTTACAGGGACCCTGTCCACCTTAAGCCGCGCCGAAGCCAAAGCTTTAGCCGAACGGAGAGGCGCCAGGGTCACAGGCAGCGTAACCCGTAAAACAGACTTTTTGGTGGCCGGAGCGGATGCGGGGAGCAAAGCCAAAGCGGCTCAGGAATTAGGCGTCCAGATTTTAAGTGAAGCTGGGTTTAGGGAATTGATGCAAACAAAAAAGAGATAACAGAGCATGGTTGTCTTGCTTACTTCTTCTTTAAGTCTTTCAAAGCTTCGGCAAGCGGGTTAAGCGCCTCTTTTATAGGCTCTTCAGGGAATTCCGGGGCATCCGTGGAATGGGGAAAGGGGTCAAGTTCCAGGTAAAGATATTGCGCCGCCGTCTCGCCTAAATCAATAAATTCTTCTGTGTAGTATTCGATATCCCTTTCGTCTTCAAGGTCGATGATGAATTCTTCTTCCTGATCTGCGCCCTGGCTGGGGCGCAAGAGGATATGGAAGGTGGCGTGAATATGAGCGGGAACATCCTTGAGCGTCGAAACGCATGACTGGGTCACATCGCCATTCACTTCACCTGTAATACGGTAACACCCGGGCTCTTCAGCATGGGAAAGGTGGAACTGGGCGCTTAATTGATGAATGGCTACCAGATGAAACCGCGCAGCCAGAAGGCGGCGTTCCTCTTCCTTGGCTTCAACATGGTAAGTTGCTCCCGTGATGCCGATTTGGTCAAAAGATAGAATACGGCTAAACTCAACCTTGGGATCTGCCTCCATCTTATGAATCTCCTTTTAGATCAACCAGGACCTGGGGAATAGGCGTTTCTTGCAACCATTCCCATGTTTGGCGCGTATAGGCAACCAGCCCCTCAACAACATCATCTGCAATTTTGTCCACAATGCCATACGCATTCCGGCGGATAGCCTGTTCTAGCATGTCTTTATCATTTGATTCCAGAGCTTTATCATAAACAACCAAACGGCCATAAAATCCTTCCATAAAGTTTTTCAGATGACGGGTGATTTGTAGTTCCCTGACCCGCATAGCGCGTAAGGATTCCTCAACATCAGCGACAACCCAGTCACACAAATTTTGGATAAGCCCCTGAAAATTTCCCAATTCTTCAGGTTGTAAAAACTTTAAACGGCGCAGCATCAAGGCCAAATGGAGCGTCAGCATTTCAAACCGTCCCTGGGGCGTATCCGGGACTTGATACTCATCAAAAAAAATAAATTGCCGGGCCTGGCAGGTTACAGCTGCGTAGAGTTGGGCGGTAAGGTGCGCCGCTAATCGCTGCTTTTTATTCAAAATTTCCATGGCTGCAAAACCTTTATGATTGACAGTTTGAATACATGATGTCAAATGTAGGATAGTTTTTTATTTTTTTATATACAGAGTTAATTTAGGTTACTATCTCATGAGCCGCATTGTACACCTGTTTGCTTTATTGGTTTTCGCATCTTTTGGCGCTGGCTGTTCCCCCACGATTGAAACGCGCGGGTTTAATGCCGAAAATGTTCAGTTTAGCCAGATTAAACCAGGCATTCACTCCAAACAGCAGGTTCAAGACATATTAGGAAGCCCCTCTACCATATCTTCTTTTGATCAGGATACATGGTACTATGTATCAAAGAAAACAGCGGCCACGTCCTTTTTCACCCCAACGGTTCTGGACCAGCAAGTGACAGTGGTTACTTTTGACAGGCGCGGCGTCGTCAGTGATATCAAAACCTATAAAGGTGAAGAAGCAAAGAATATCAAACCCATTGAAAGAAAGACAGGAACGACCGGTTATGAAAGCGGCATCTTCCGTGAAGTGTTTAGCAATTTTGGCCGGATGAGCACTAAAAAACCAACCAAAGGAGCTTAGTGGTCTCGGCATGAGGGTGTGGAATACGAAGGGGGATTCCGTCCTTGCTAGGCTGACAAGCAAAGCCATGAGGTTGCGGCAATCCAAGGATGCGGAGGCTCTTTCTCACGGGGCAGGGAGTTCCCATGGGCGTTGAGTCACCCGTCAATTGAGTAACAAGGAAAGTCAATTTATAAACTGATGAAAGTTGATTACAAAAATACTGTTTTCCTTCCTAAAACCGCCTTCCCCATGAAGGCGAATTTGGCAAGGCGGGAGCCTGATCTCCTTAAATTCTGGCAAACGACCGATTTATATGCCTCTTTGCGCCGTCAATCACAAGACCGCAAAAAATTTATCCTTCATTTTGGCCCTCCTTACGCCAATGGCCATATTCATATTGGTCATGCCCTGACGGAAATTTTAAAAGATATCGTTAACAAGACCTACCAGATGCTTGGCTACGACGCTCCTCTGGCGCCGGGGTGGGATTGTCACGGGCTGCCCATTGAATGGAAGGTTGAGGAAAGCTACCGCGATGCCGGCTTGAATAAAGATGACGTTGATGTTTTGGAGTTCCGCGCTGAATGCCGGGCATTCGCCGCAAAATGGATTGATGTTCAACGCGAAGAATTTAAGCGATTGGGAATTATCGCGGATTGGGATAATCCTTACTCCACCATGGATTTCAAAACCGAAGCCCGGATTATTGAGCAGCTCGGGCTTTTTCTTCTGAATGGAAGCTTATACCGCGGGCAAAAGCCCGTCATGTGGTCTGTGGTTGAAAAAACCGCTTTGGCGGAAGCTGAAATTGAATATAAAGACCATACTTCTCATTCCATCTATGTCGCTTTTCCCGTTATTGAAGCTTCCCGGCCGGTTTTACGCAACGCGGTTGCCGTCATCTGGACGACAACGCCCTGGACCTTACCCGGTAACCGGGCGATTGCTTATGGAGAAGACTTCGATTATTCGGTTGTTAAAAGCAGCGACCATGAACAACCCTTCCTTATTGCGACTAACCTGGTCAAAGATTTTACAGCCCAATTAAAAATTGAAACGTACCAAATTCTGGAGACGTTAAAAGGCGCGTCCCTGGCGGGAACGATTTGCGCCCACCCCTTGCGGGGGCAGGGGTACGAATTCGCTGTTCCTCTTCTGGCTGGCGGCCATGTTACAACAGAAGCCGGCACAGGACTTGTCCACACTGCGCCCGGGCACGGCCTGGAAGACTTTGATGTGGGTCAAAAACACGGGCTTGAAATTCCTGCAACGGTTAGCGACGATGGTCATTATTATGATAACGTCCCTCTATTTGCCGGGCTTCATGTCTTTAAGGCGAACGCCAGGGTGATGGAAGCCCTTCAACAAGCTGGATACTTGCTTCATGCCGCCAGGCTGGTTCATAGTTATCCTCATTCCTGGCGGTCCAAAGCTCCCTTAATATACCGCACAACGTCCCAGTGGTTTATCAGTATGGAAACAAGGGACCTGCGAGACAAAGCTTTAAAGGCCATTGAGGGAGTCACCTGGTTCCCAGCCCAGGGGAAAAACCGTATCCGATCCATGGTTGAGGGACGTCCTGACTGGTGCTTGTCCCGTCAACGCGCCTGGGGAACCCCCATGACCTTGTTCGTTCATAAACGGACAGGGGAAGTTTTGCGGGATGCTGACGTTCATGCCCGTATCGTCAGCATTGTTTCAACTGAGGGCGGGGACGCCTGGTATGCCAGTGAGGCAAGCCGTTTTTTAGGTCTAAAATATAATCCGGATGATTATGAAAAAGTAACGGATATCCTCGATGTATGGTTTGACAGTGGCTGTAGCCATGAATTCGTTCTGAAAGACCGTCCAGAATTGCGCTGGCCAGCAGACTTATACCTTGAAGGATCCGACCAGCACCGGGGCTGGTTTCAAACATCCTTGCTGGAAGCGTGCGGCACGGTTGGAAAAGCCCCTTACCAGCAAGTGTTGACCCATGGATTTACCTTGAATGAACAAGGACTTAAAATGTCCAAATCGGAAGGAAACGCTTTAGCGCCTGCTAGTATTATTGATGACATCGGGGCTGATATTTTGCGTTTATGGGTTGTATCCGTTGACTATACGGAAGATATGCGCATTGGCTCTGAAATTTTGAAATATCAGGAAGATATTTACCGCCGGTTACGGAATACCTTGCGCTATTTACTAGGTTCGCTTGATGGTTTCACCGAGGGGGAACACCTTAACGTTAAAGATATGCCAAAATTTGAGCAATGGGTTCTCCATCGTCTCTTCGAGCTTGACAAATCTTTGCGCAAAAGCGCTGAATCATTTGACTTTATGAATTTTTATGCAGAACTGCATCATTTTTGCGCGGTTGATCTGTCCGCCTTTTACTTTGATTTACGGAAAGATTGCCTCTATTGCGACGCTCCCTCTTCTTTAAAACGCCGCGCTGTCCGGACGGTTATGAACCATATCTTCACTTATTTGACCCACTGGTTAGCGCCTGTCTTAAGCTTTACGGCGGAAGAAGCCTGGCTATCCCGTTATGGGGAACAAGTCAGCAGTATCCATTTACAAATGTTCCCTGAGGTTCCTCTAGCGTGGAACAATGCGCTCCTGGGGGATCAATGGCCCGCCATTCGTGATATCCGCCGCGTCATGACCGGCGCGCTTGAAGTTGAGCGTGCCGCAAAAACGATTGGATCGAGCTTGCAAGCAAACGTAACCATATATGTTACGCATCACATCGCAGAAATTTTAAAAGCGCTAGACATGAAAGATCCGGAATTGACGGAACTTTCCATTACATCAAAAGCGAACCTGGTCATGGCTCAACCGCCTGCGGGCGCCTTTGCGCTGGAAGATGTCATGAACATTGGCGTTGTCGTTAACATCGCTTCTGGACAAAAATGCAGCCGGTGCTGGAAAATTCTTGAAGAAGTCGGACGTGCGCATGATGACTTATGTAAACGATGCGCGGATGTTGTTGAAGAATGATGAAGATAAACCAAAAACAAAAAAACAAAAACGCCAGGAACCACGGCAGGAACAAAAGCGGCTATCCGCAAGATTTTATACCGCTCCCGCATTGTTGGCGTTTGATGGGGATGGGACTCGCAACGGTTGTTTTATTACTTGATCAGGTATCAAAATGGATTGTTTTAAATCATGTTATGGTTCCCCCTCATACCGTATGCGTCACGTCTTTTCTTAATATTATCCTGGCCTGGAACCGGGGAATCAGTTTTGGTTTATTGTCGAGCAGCAACCCTTATGGGGGCTGGATTTTAGCCGCTATCGCTTTTGCTTTTTCCGCAGTTTTGATGTTATGGATTTGGCGGGCTGAAACGAAAGTGACGGCTTTAGCGTTTGGTTTGGTCTTAGGAGGCGCTGCCGGCAATTTGTTTGACCGCCTTCGATTTGGCGCCGTCACAGACTTTCTTGACTTCCATGCGTATGGACGCCATTGGTATACGTTTAACATTGCTGATGCCGCCATTGTTGGAGGCGTGGCATTAATTCTTCTTGCATATATGAAAGAAATATGGTCAGAAAACAAAAAGTAACTATTATGATGATGAATGAGTGAATAAAATGAAGAAAATATATATATCCACATCTGTTTTATTATGCGCGTTTGTGTTAGGGGGATGCGATACTTTTAGAAACACATTTGGCCTGGATCATTATAGGCCAGATGAATGGAGCGCTGAACCAAGCCCAGGGTTAATTCTACCTCCTGATTTTGCGCAACGTCCGAAACTGCCTCCTCCTGCGCCTGGCGTTCCGAATCCCCATGTGGTTCCAGAAACGGTAAAAGCTCAAAAAACCGTTTTGGGGGAGGAGCATTCTATAGATACATCTCTCTCTACCGCTAAGGGAGAAAGGGATATTATAGAAAAGGCTTCTGAGAATCAGCCCATTACGCCCAATATTCGGGAAGTTGTTGATGAAGAATCACAAACAGATAGTACGGTTTCCAGTAAAGTGATTTCTAAAATCCGGTCGTGGAAAAAAGAAGCCGCGCAAAATTTGGGACTTTCTCAACCCAAGGTAACGCACTCTGGAGATGATGATCATACCACAGATGTTGCCAGGACTCATCCAGAAGAGGAAACAAGCTCATGATGACCTCCCGAGTTATTCTTGACGCCTGTTGCGTACAACAGAGCCAGTCGAGGAAACAGACTTTCTTTAGCAAAAGGTTACTTTTTGGTTCCTGGCCTCTCTTCATGACTTTGGCTCTGAGTAGCGCGCCAGGCCTGGCGGAAGTTCCCGTAAATCCTTCCCCTGCAATAAAACTTCAGCCCACATATATGAATGTTCAGGAAATTAAAAGCAGCAAGGGAATCACTGCATGGATCGTAGAAGCCCATGATATCCCTGTTGTCTCTGTCGCTATCGTCTTTAAAAATGCCGGGAATACGGCAGACCCCGAAGGATGGGCTGGCCTCGTTCAGTTATTATCCGGTATGCTTGATGAAGGAGCGGGAGAGTGGGACAGTCAGGGTTTTAAAAAATTCCTCTTGCAAAAAAATATTGAGTTAAATATTACAGCATCTCAAGATGTCTTTCAGATAAATTTTCGCGCCATCAAGGAAAATGTTGGGGAAGCATTCCGGGTCCTGAACACGATATTAACAACGCCCCGGTTTGATGAAGCCTCATTAGCCCGGGTCAAAAACCAGATTTTAACAATATTAGAACAGTCCCTCCATAATGAACGCGCTCTTGCCCTGCAGAAATTAAACTCCCTCATATATGGGGACCATCCTTACGGAAAAACAGTCCAGCAAATACTCAAGGAGTTTTCAAAAGTCACCGATGTTCAGTTGCGCCAGTTTATGAAGGAACGGTTTGCCCGTGATCAACTCCTGATATCTGTAGTGGGAGATATTACAGTTACTGAAATGCAGGATTACCTGGACGAAACGTTTGGAGATTTGCCTGAAAAAGCAACCCCAACGGATGTAAAAGACGCAACATTCCTTAATATAGGCGCCACAGTTGTAGAAACTTTAGACATTCCTCAAAGCCTGGTTTATTTCATACAGCCGGGAATCTGCCGTAACCACCCTGATTTTTATGCCGCATTTATTATGATGAAAATTATGGGTGATGGGCAATTTGAGTCCCGTTTATGGAATGAAGTTCGCGAAAAGCGGGGCCTTGCCTATGGAGTTGACGCGGATTTACAGTGGTCCCAGCACGCCTCTCTCCTTTTGGGCGGAACAGCGACGAAAAATAAGAATGTAAAAGATGTGATCGATATTGTGCGCAAAGTTTGGAAAGAAATGAGCCAGGGGGCAACCCAAGCGGAAGTGGACTTTGTCAAAAAACGAATGATCGGCAGCTTTGCTTTGAATTTCAGTTCAACGATAAAAATCGCCAAAGCATTATTAATTTACCAGATTGATAATTTGGGGGTAGATTATATTAATAAACGGAATAAAATTGTCTCTGCCTTAACGCTGGATGAAATCAATAAGGTTGCAAAATCCCTTTTAAAACCGGAACAATTGACCTTTGTCATTGTTGGGCAACCCCAAGGGGTTTCTTCTGAAGGGTTAAACCAGGAAAAGAAACCGGGAGAGAGCGAATAATGAAAGGCTGGATTATTTTGGTGATGTCTCTTTTTGTCAATTCAATAACGCCATCAACTTGGGCCAAGGGTATTTTTAACCCTGTAACCGCTACTTTACCGAATGGACTGCACGTTGTGCTGGTTCAAAATCATCTGGCCCCTGTTGTTTCAATCAACCTTATTTACAAAGTGGGAACAGCGGACGATCCGGTAGGGATGCATGGCCTCTCTCACTTCTTAGAGCATCTGATGTTCAAAGGCACAAAAGATATCCCAGCCGATCAATTCAAAAAAATTATCTCCAGCAATGGGGGAATCATCAATGCTTTCACAACGCCTGACTTAACAGCCTATACCTGTGACATCGCCCTTGAGTTCCTGGATTTTTATCTTAAGCTGGAAGCTGATCGCATGCAAAATTTGGTGATGGATCCCAAGGAAGTCCTGGCGGAACAGAAAGTTGTTCTGGAGGAGCGTCTGATGCGCCTGGATAACAATCCGTTTGGCGTGGCTTATGAGGCCTTGTTACGGGCGACTTACTGGTATCATCCCTATGGAATCCCGGCCATTGGTTATCCACACCATATTGCCGCTTATACCCGTGATGCGGCTTATGAGCATTATCAAAAATGGTATGCGCCTAATAATGCCATTTTGGTGATAGCGGGAGATGTCACCATGGAAACGCTACAACCCATGGTAGAAAAACATTTTGGAAGCATTCCTTCCCGTCCTTTACCCCCACGGCATCGAATACCTGAGCCAGACCATAAGAATGTTACCATTACTTTAGAGCAGGAAAATCCCCGTATTAGCCAGGTCAATATCAACTGGAATTATGCTGCGCCCAGTCATCGGGGACCTCATGCTGAACATTATTATCCGTTGATTGTCCTGGCTCAAGTTCTGGGAGGTAATGATATCAGCCGTCTCCACCGGAACCTGGTGGAAGAAGAAAAGGTTGCTGTGAGTGCGACTTGTTCCTATGACAATGATGGTTATGATCCGGAAACATTTGCCTTTTCAGCAACCCTTGCGCCAAACAGTGATCTCGGTTCTCTGAAAATGGCGGTTGGCAAACACATTCGTGATATCCTTAAGAACGGTATTACAGCGGAGGAGCTCCGCCGGGCAAAGCGTGACCTCCTCGCTGAACTTGCTTATGCGCGAGATGGAAATAGCAGCAGCGTTATGGCTTTCACGCGTTTAGCCGTTGGTTTTACTGTAGAACAAGTTGAAAGTTGGCCCAATCAAATAAATGCTGTCACAGCCAGCCAGGTCCATGAAGCGGCGAAGTCCATCTTATCCAAAAATCCTGTGGCCATTATGGCCATCTATCCTGAAGGATACAAGGCAAAAGAAAAAAAGTTGGAAGCTGAATGCATGCTCTCCAGCCTGGATAAAAATAAAGAAACCCGTAAGGACCTATCCATAAAAAGATGAACGCCGTGGTTCTCCAAAATGACCTGTTCACCCAGAACCTGGATGGTTTTCCTGCCTTTATCGAAGCCCCTGAGACTTTGTCCTATTTACAGTCTTTGAACCAGACGCTTCCTCTTTTCCAGCAAATTCAATCTGATGATCTTGTGGCAGACTTGGGGCCTATTGTTAAGCGTTTTCAAGATTTCCAGGATATCGTCATTTTGGGAACAGGGGGTTCAAGCCTTGGCGGGCAAACGCTCCTGGCCTTGCGAAGCCCGGTGAACAAGCTCCCTCGTTTTCACTTTTTAGATAATATTGACCCCCATACGATTCAAAACCTGCTTTCAACGCTCGTTTTTGAAAAAACCGCGGTCATTGCGATTTCCAAATCAGGAAATACAGCGGAGACCCTTATGCAACTGCTGGTCTGTCTCCAACATGGGCGCCAAACCCTTTCACAAAGCCAACTGAAAGACCACTTCCTCATTGTGAGTGAGCCTCTTGAGAATGGTATCCGCCACTTAGCCCGAACTTATAACCTTCCGTGCCTGGACCATCCAACGGATATTGGCGGCCGCTTTTCTGTTTTCACCATTGTCGGCATGTTACCCGCTCTGATTGCCGGAATTGACGCCAAAGCGGTACGAAAAGGCGCCCGCGAGTGTCTTGCGGCTACTTTAGCAGCAAAAAAAACAGAAGAGTGCCAGCCGCTTCAAGGCGCTCTTGCCCATCTTACTTTGGCGAAGGCTGGCATAACGCAAACAGTTCTTATGCCGTACATTGACCGTTTAAATACCTTTACTGTATGGTTTCGCCAACTTTGGGCCGAAAGTTTGGGAAAAAAGGATAAAAACAATAACCGTCAGGGGGTAACGCCCATTCAAGCGCTGGGAACGGTAGACCAGCATTCTCAACTTCAGCTCTATCTTGATGGCCCGCAAGATAAGTTTTTTACAGTTATCACCCTGGATCATAAAGATGATTTCCTTAAGGTTACTTTACCGTCTGTCGGCCATCCCGCCGTTGACTTATTGAAAGGGAAAACAATGGGAGAACTGATGATGGCTGAACAAAAAGCCACCATCGACACCTTGCGCCGCCACCACTGCCCCACCCGGGTTATTCATTTACAAAGCCTTGATGAAAAAATATTAGGAGGGTTAATGATGCATTATATGCTTGAAACCCTGGCTATGGCGCATCTTTCAGGCGTCAATCCGTTTGACCAGCCAGCAGTTGAGGAAGGCAAAATACTGGCTCAACGCTACTTGGGCTTCTCAGTATGACGGTTCGCTTTCTCGACCCAACTTTAATCAACCAGATTGCGGCAGGCGAAGTTATTGAACGCCCCGCATCGGCAATTAAAGAGCTGGTGGAGAACGCCATTGACGCAAGCAGCACAAAAATTGATATTGTTGTTCGGGAAGGGGGCCGCACGCTCATTTCCATCACGGATAATGGCCATGGCATGCCTCAAGATGACCTGATGCTCGCCGTTGAACGCCATGCCACATCCAAGATCCCGGACTGTGATTTATTTAATATCCGAAGCTTGGGCTTCCGGGGGGAAGCTCTTCCTTCTATTGGGGCCGTGAGCCGTTTGACGATCACCAGCCGAACCGTAAAGGCTGACACAGCCTGGCGTTTATCCGTTGAAGGAGGGAAGAAGGGAGAATTAGCCCCGGCCTCCTTTGGTTTTGGAACACGTGTTGAGGTGCGGGATCTCTTTTATGCAACGCCTGCCCGCCTGAAATTCCTGAAAGCCCCAACAACGGAGCTGTCGCATGCCGTCGATATTTTAAACCGTTTAGCGCTGGCTCATCCTGAAATTCAATTTTCTTTAATGGATGGGGACCGTCAAGTATTTTCTTATGGAGCGAACAAGGATCGTATCCCTTCTATTTTTGGAAAAGATTTTTTAGAAAATGCTTCTCCTGTTTTGATGGAACGGGAAGGACTAACCTTGAAAGGATACATCAGCGTTCCCACTTTTAACCGCAGCAATGCAGCGGCCCAATACTTGTTTGTCAACGGGCGGCCTGTAAAGGATAGAGTCCTGTCCGCCGCGGTTCGCATGGCTTATCAGGATTTCCTGGCGGGCAACCGTCATCCCGTTCTGGCCCTATTCCTTGAAATTGATCCGGCGGAAGTTGATATTAACGTCCATCCCGCCAAGGCTGAAGTCCGCTTTCGGGATACAGGACTGGTACGGGGCGTTTTCATGAGCGCCCTGAAGAATGCCTTACATGAAGCGGCCCATCGCACCTCAAGCGCCATCGCTCAGGATGCGGTTGCGGCGTTTCAACGCCCTTCCTCTCCCATGCCGTCTCCTTCTGCATGGTCGGGAAAGACATATTCAGGGCGCTCTCTTCCGGGTTCTGGCGCTCCCGCTCCGCGCCTTGCTTTTCCAGAACGGCGCCTGGCGCCAGGTTTGGCAGAAACGATCGCATCCTACCAGGCAGCCCCTGTAACATCAGCCCCAACCCCCGAACTAGCTCCCCAACCTTCTGAGGATTATCCGCTCGGGCTGGCGCGCGCCCAAATTCATAGCGCTTATATCCTCTCAGAAGCAGCAGATAGCCTTGTGATTGTCGATCAACATGCGGCCCATGAACGGTTGGTCTATGAAAAAATGAAACGTGAACAGGACTCCCATGGCATTAAACGACAAGCATTGCTGTTGCCGGAGGTTGTCGATCTTCCCGAACAAACCTTGAAGGCCATTCTCTCCCGCATACCTGACCTTGCTCAACTTGGACTGATTATAGAGGCGTTTGGCCTTACAGCCATCATGGTGCGGGAAGTGCCCGCTTTACTGGTTAAAGCGGATTGGAAACAGCTTATTCAAGACTTGGGCGCTGAAATTCAGGATATAGACGCAACCTTAAGTTTGTCTGAACAACTGAATGAAATTTTAGGGACGCTGGCGTGCCACAATAGCGTAAGGGCCGGGCGTCACCTATCAATTGAGGAAATGAATGCTCTCTTGCGCCAGATGGAAGCGACGCCTTACTCTGGCCAATGCAATCATGGGCGCCCAACTTATATAAAACTCCACCGTCATGATATTGAAAAGCTTTTCGGACGGCGATAGGCTCCTGCACTCCTTGCTGTATTCACTAAATCAGCTAAAAATTTATATGCGTTCTTTTGTCGCAAAATCATATTTTTAATATTTTTACTATATTTTTCAATTAATTAAGAACTTTCCCAAAAGGGTTCAAAACCAAATTTTCCCTTTTTCATAAAATTATTTTTAAGATTTACATTGCAACCTACCGTTCTTTTTTGCTACACAGTGTCAGGGGCTATGATAATAAAAATAATAATTAGCCCCGTGTAATCTTATCTTTCAAATATTCCCTATAAAACTCCAAGAAAAAGTAACCCTTTTAAAAGGGTTGAGTGGTATGATTAAGGTAAGGGGGCAAATGCTCGTATGAACTCAATACACGCTCGGAACCATCAAACGCAAAATGAAACGGTAAGCGCTGGCAAAAAAGCAATCAGCGACGAGGTCAAAAGCATGATCCGTGTCAATCAGGCGGGAGAATACGGGGCCGCTCGAATTTACGCAGGCCAATTAGCTATTTTAAAAGGAACTCCGGCGGAAGAGGCCTTGACAGAGATGGCGGCCCAGGAAGCCGAACACCTTCAAAAATTTAACCGCTTAATCATTGAACATCAAGTTCGCCCCACCATTCTTCAACCCTTATGGCATGTGGGGGGCTATGCCCTTGGCATGCTGACGGCAATGATGGGCGAAAAAGCCGCCCATGCGTGTACCATTGCCGTTGAAGAAGTGATTGACGGCCATTATCAAAGCCAATTGAAACGCCTGGAAAGCCCCATTGACTCCGGGATCCCTCCTTTAAATGCGCATTCCATAAACGTTCCTTTGGCGGAACTCATTGAACAATGCCGTCAAGACGAAATTGCCCATAAAGAAACAGCCATTCATTTGGGTGGCCGTAACGCTCCAGCTTATGCAGCGCTAACGACAGCCATTAAAAAAATCTCTCGAACCGCTATTTGGCTTTCTTCGCGGATTTAAAGATATACGCGTCTCTTATCTCAAGGATTTTCATGAGGTGGCTTCCCTGTATCAAGTGGTTAAGCCCTTGCAATCCTTTTGGGGGATGGGTATATTTTGGAAGGATATGTCGGAACGTAGCGCAGCCTGGTAGCGCACTATTCTGGGGGGATAGGGGTCGTGGGTTCAAATCCCGCCGTTCCGACCATTTTTTCTTCACATTTGTCTGAACTTGAGTAAACGGGGCATCGAGGAAGACGCTATACCCGCTTGTCAGGGAATTTTTAAAGTCTGGCATCTCTTCCCTCTTGCTTGTGGGTTGGTTCAGGAGTCTTCTATCATAACCAGCAAAATATGCAGACGCTGTGACTAAAAATATTTTACCTAAAAATCAATCATATTAATAAAAATTTAATCCCTTATCAATGACAATAAGACATTGAACGATGAATAGAAGGGAGTTATTTCGCATGTTAAAGAAATCATTATTAGCCAGCATTGCGCTCGTTAGCCTGAACCCCATCCAGGCGAGTCAAGCAACAACGCAGCCTCCTGCGCCGACCCACCATGCTCATAACGCCGAAAAGGCTCCTTCTCACTGCCCGCCTTGCCCCTGTGGTGGCGTGACTGGATGGGTATTGATTCCAGCTGGTCCCGGCACGCCTTGTAACCAGCATGCCGGTAAACACGATGAAGAAGCGGAAGGAAAATCATCTGGCGAACCGGCGCCTGATACGGCGGCCTCTCACCACCATAAGCCTGGGGCTAAGTCCCTTCACCCTCTTCCTACCGCTGAACAGGAAAAACTTGCCGCTGATTTAAAGGATTTGCCGCGGCATATTTATTTAAGGGCGAATCCGCACAGCCCTGATCCGAAAAAGAAAGAAGGTGAGTGGGGGAAAGAACTGAAGGGCAAGGTATATTTCAAGGAATTAGGCAATTGGGTGCACGATCCAAGCGTTAAAGCGGAAAAAGACGAGAAAGATAATCTGAACCCGCATACGGATATGGTTAAAAAGAGGGACATTAAAGCTGAAGCGCGCGCCATGGACGCGGCGCAAGGGCACCCACAGTCTCCCCAAAGGGCAAAACCAGCCGTAGCGGCAAGGCCAGCCGTAGCGCCAGTTGAGAAACGAGCAGAGCAGGAAGCGCCAGCGGAACCCCCGGCGCCTCCGTCAGCAGCAGGAAAAGTCCCCCCGCCACCGCCGCCACCCCCAAGTAATAAAGGTTCAGCATCATCGCTCAAAACCTCAGGTAATAAAAGCGGTTATCAAGGTCGGCATCATGAAGTCAAGCTACCTGCTCGACTTATTCCAACGGCGCCGAACATGACCTCTAATCTGGGATCTCAGGGCAATCAGGTTTATCCTTCGCTTGTGCCCGGCGCGCCTGGAACGCCTGAAGAACAATTAAATCCTGTCAATAGATAGTAGGCTCCGCCTGGAAATGAGGATGGCATGAATTTTGACAGGATAGCTTATGGACGCTCAATGGACGTGAAGATGCCTGGATTGTCCTGTTGCTGCGCTTCTTGCCATGACGTAACAAAAATTCAGCTATTGCAAGAGGCGAGCACATAGCAGGAAAGTATCTTCAAATGTGATCAGTATATAACCTGCCAGGGGAAATTTTACTTTTGGATAAACGATGGTGGATGATGATCAAGAGACGAAAGCCAACAGATCCGGAAAAGCGCTTTTACGGCTCTGCTTGATGTCATTGGCGCTGGGAAAAGAAATTTTTTCAGCGGACGCCCTTTTTCGACTTCCCCCTCAATCTCCTGTTGCAATAATCAGCCCCGCCGAGCTGGCCGGGAGAATGAAGCAATGGGGTATGACGCCTGCCGCCATTGACGAAAAACTGAAGCAAAGTAAATGCCTCACCATGCGGGCCGTGTGCGGGCATCGTGTTTGCGCTATTCCGGTCATTGCTATTCCTGTCTGTGCCCAGCCTGTTTTGGCGCATAAGCAAACGGTATGTAAACCCTGTATGCCTCATAGACCAAGAGAACTGGCAATCCCGCCGGATGAACCGGATACGTCCTCAGGGGACGAGCCGGATACGTCCTCAGGAGATGAACCGGATACGTCCTCAGGAGATGAGCCGGATACGTCCTCAGGAGATGAACCGGATACGTCCTCAGGAGATGAACCGGATACGCAACCAGGGGATGAACCGGATACGTCCTCAGGGGATGAACCGGATACGTCCTCAGGAGATGAACCGGATACGTCCTCAGGGGATGAACCGGATACGTCCTCAGGAGATGAACCGGATACGTCCTCAGGAGATGAACCGGATACGTCCTCAGGAGATGAACCGGATACGTCCTCAGGAGGTGGTCCAAACATGCCATCAGGTGGTGGTCCAAACATGCCATCAGGTGGCGGTCCAAACATGCCATCAGGTGGTGGTCCAAACATGCCATCAGGTGGCGGTCCAAACATGCCATTAGGTGGTGGTCCAAACATGCCATCAGGCGGTGGTCCGAACATGCCATCAGGCGGTGGTCCGAACATGCCATTAGGTGGTGGTCCGAACATGCCATTAGGTGGTGGCTCG
>JACCDN010567186.1_pt1 | contig 18276 bp, 18 predicted proteins | sample 7441691 | NCBI WGS metagenome assembly JACCDN01 (sample SAMN15323439, study PRJNA562643) | freshwater metagenome | isolation source: river surface water | place: USA:Blue River Watershed | collected 2017-08-16
CGCCTGATGCCATTGCCCAAACCATTCGATGGTTATGTTGAACAACCCGCCCGGGTGACAGCCACATCACTGATCCACTTCCAGCGCAACCGTTACAGCGTGCCCTGTGAATGGGTGAACTCCGTGGTTAGCCTGCGGGCCTATCCCGAGCGGCTGCGGGTCGTCAGCGTGCACGGCGAGGTGGTGGACTTGGTACGCAGTTTCGAGCGTGATCAAACCATCTACGACTGGCAGCACTACATCGGCCTGATCGAGCGTAAGCCAGGCGCATTGCGCAACGGCGCGCCTTTCAAGACCATGCCCGAGCCCTTACAGGAACTGCAACGCCAGCTAATGAAGAAAGCCGGCGGCGATCGGGTGATGGCTCAGGTTCTGAGTGCCGTGCCACTGCATGGGTTGGATGCGGTGTTGGCAGCCATACAGGTTGCTTTGCAAGCGGGCCGGGTCAGCGCCGAGCACGTCCTCAACACCCTGGCCCATCTCAAGGACGAGTCGCATCGGCTCGCTATGGGTGAAGTTGAAACGCCACTGACCCTGCAAACCCCACCATTGGCCAATGTGATGCGTTACGACAGTCTACGCAGCAGTGCGATGGAGGTCAGCCATGTCCAATGACATCGTGACCGCATTGAAGGGGCTGAGTCTGCACGGCATGGCCAGTGCGTGGCCGGAAGTGTTGGGTACGGCGCGCATCAAGACGCTGGACCATGAAACGGTGCTGCACCAGTTGCTCAAGGCTGAAGCAGCCCAGCGTGAAGTGCGCTCCATGGCGTACCAGATGCGGGTGGCGCGGTTCCAGTCACACCGGGATTTGGCAGGGTTTGACTTCAGCCAGGCCGGGGTCGATGAGAGTTTGATCCGGGACTTGCACCAGATGAAGTTCCTGGAATCGGCGCACAACGTGGTGCTCATTGGCGGCCCAGGAACAGGCAAGACACATCTGGCCACCAGCCTGGGCGTAGAGGCTATCCGTAACCATGGCAAACGGGTGCGTTTCTTCTCTACGGTAGAACTGGTCAACGCGCTGGAACTGGAGAAGGCGCAAGGTAAATCAGGGCAGATGGCCTACCGGCTGATGTACGTCGACATGGTGATTCTCGATGAGATGGGGTACTTGCCATTCACCCAGACAGGCGGTGCCTTGCTGTTTCACCTGCTGTCCAAACTCTACGAACGCACAAGTGTGGTGATCACCACCAATCTGAGCTTCTCGGAGTGGGCCAATGTATTTGGGGACCCGAAGATGACGACGGCCTTGTTGGATAGGTTGACCCATCATTGCCACATTGTTGAGACTGGGAACGAGAGCTGGCGGTTCAAGAATTCCAGTGCGCAGGCAAGAACACCACGCAAGACCAACAAACCAAAAACACCGAAGGGAAACGCACAGGATGTAGACTTATCCACAATCGACTAGCCAAAAATACCTTTAAATCGAGTGGCTCAATATTCGATTGGAATCTGGCTCAGTTTGCCTCTGGAATCAACATGGCATCCGTTGTAAGCCGCATGAACACATCAACTCGCTCCCTGACGAATCATTTTGACATTGCCGAACGTCGCGACACGTACCAAAGAATACAAGTCGCTGGAATCGTTGGGCCTTTCGTTGAAGAACTGTCGCGAACCAGAAATCTTGACGCCGTTTGGGCGGTCGCGTTTCCTTTTGTGGACATCGTCCATCCATTGCGCCCAACGCTGACGCTCAGTGGCGTAATCAAACGGGCAGAGCGCGAAGCTGCAATCGAGCACATGCGGGTCGATTCACTGGAGTCTGCACGCCGGGTGCTGATCAAGGCCGGAAACTACAGTGAGTGGACCGAAAAATCTTATGCCCCTTTGGTCGAATTGTTGGATATGGCGATCAGCAATACCCGCTCAAAACTCACTGCTAATTCCTAACCACAGTCGTCAGGATGAGACCATTCCCAACTCAGCGTTGTTGAGCAAGGCTTCCATATGCATGACGATGAGCATGCGCTCGCCGACGTGGGCCAAGCCCAAAATAAAGCGTGAATCGATTGCCGACTCGAACTGCGGCGCAGCTTTAATAGTTTGTGCATCCAAGGTCACCACGTCGGATACAGCGTCGACAACTGCGCCAATGACTGAACCACGGATGTTCAGGATAATCACCACGGTGGAAACGTTGTACTCAACCTTGGAAAGATTGAGCTTCATGCGTAAATCGACGATCGGTACGATCACGCCGCGCAAATTGATGACACCTTTGATAAAGACCGGCGAGTTGGCCATGCGGGTCGGCTCTTCGTAAGACCGTATTTCCTGGACGCGCATGATGTCTATTGCGTAGTCTTCCTCACCCAATCGCAACGTCAAGTATTGGCCTGAGTCAGCTGCTGTAGCTGCGGCGGCTGGGTTGACCTTTGCTTGAAACGAGGGAGAGCTCGATGTGGACTGCATGTCTGACTCCTTGACCTTTAGGACCGGCTGACACGTTAAACATCAGCGTTCAAACAATCATACACGGGACATATCAAGGCATGGTCGAGATATTGCGTCTGATCCACATGCCTTGAAATCGTTCGATTTATGCCACTTGGTTGTTGTAATTGGCCATTCCGTCCAAAATCTCTTGGCGCGCAGACTCAGGACCTTCCCAACCCAAAATCTTGACCCACTTGCCCTCTTCCAGATCTTTGTAGTGCTCAAAAAAGTGCGCAATGGTCTTCAGACGGAATGGGTTCAGATCTTCAGGTTTCTTCCACTGGCTGTAGAGCGACAAAATCTTGTCGACTGGCACTGCCAAGACTTTGCCGTCTTCACCCGCTTCGTCTGTCATTTTCAAAATGCCAATTGCCCGGCAGGTAACCACCACGCCAGGAATCAGCGGAACCGGTGTGATCACCAAAACATCGACTGGGTCGCCATCACCTGAGATGGTCTTGGGGACATAGCCATAGTTGGTGGGATAGTGCATGGCCGTACTCATAAAGCGGTCCACGAATATTGCGCCTGTACCTTTATCAACTTCGTACTTGATGGGGTCCGCATTCATGGGGATTTCAATAATGACATTGAATGCGTCGGGTGCGTTTTTGCCTGGGGTAACGTTGTCAAGGGACATTGGAGCTCTCTATGCTTATAAAAAAAGTTGCCGTAGATCAGTATTTACCCTCATTTTACTGACTCAACTCTTGCACCGGTCAAATTACCCCATTTTTCCAGTTACAGTCCGCGCGTTGGCCAATCATCTCCGTACCGCTCTGTTGGGCTGGAGCTAAGAGGAAGCAACGCAGTGGAGGCATCACTAGCGTTGCCTCCTCTTTCGCGAAACAACAATAGAGGAGATTTCTATGACAGGCAACTCAGCGCTTATTCTGGCGCTTGTCTGCGGGTTCATTGCCGTTGCATACGGTTTTTGGGCACGCAGCTGGATTCTTTCCCAAGACGCGGGCAATGCCCGTATGCAAGAGATTGCGGCGGCGATTCAGACCGGCGCAGCGGCCTACTTGGCGCGTCAATACAAAACCATCGCAATCGTGGGGGTCGTGTTGACCATTCTGATTGGTGTGTTTTTGGACCCCCTCAGTGCAGTCGGTTTTGTTGTCGGCGCCGTCCTTTCAGGTGCCTGCGGATTTATTGGCATGAACGTTTCCGTCCGTGCTAATGTGCGCACAGCACAAGCCGCAACCAAAGGTATTGGCCCAGCACTGGACGTAGCCTTCCGCGGCGGTGCTATCACTGGCATGCTGGTGGTCGGCCTTGGCCTGCTGGGCGTCACCGGTTTCTACTGGTTCCTGACGATGGGCGGAGTGCCGGCTGATAGCAAGGCCTATGTAGCCTTGTTGAATCCGCTGATTGGTTTTGCTTTTGGCTCATCATTGATATCCATCTTCGCCCGCCTGGGCGGTGGCATTTTTACCAAAGGCGCTGACGTGGGCGCTGACCTGGTCGGCAAGGTGGAAGCTGGCATCCCAGAGGACGATCCACGCAACCCTGCCGTGATCGCAGATAACGTTGGCGACAACGTGGGTGACTGCGCTGGCATGGCCGCTGACCTCTTTGAAACGTATGCCGTGACCCTGATTGCCACTATGGTTTTAGGAGCACTTCTCGCAAGCAGCGCGGGGGCTACAGCTGTTTTATATCCACTGGTATTGGGTGCTGTATCGATTGTCGCATCCATCATTGGCTGCTTCTTCGTAAAGGCGTCGCCTGGCATGAAGAACGTCATGCCTGCGCTATACAAAGGCTTGGGGATTGCAGGCGTGCTGTCATTGATCGCGTTTTACTTCGTGACCCAAGCGCTGTTCCCAGCCGCTATCACGCTGACCGACGGCCACGTGATTTCCGCCAGCAGCCTCTTTGGCGCGTGCACCGTAGGCTTGGTGTTGACCGGCGCCCTGGTCTGGATCACCGAGTACTACACCGGCACGCAATACGCGCCGGTTCAGCACATTGCACAAGCATCCACGACCGGCCACGGCACCAACATCATCGCCGGCTTGGGCGTTTCTATGCGTTCCACCGCTTGGCCAGTGATTTTTGTCTGCATGGCGATTTACAGCGCCTTTAGTCTGGGTGGTTTGTATGGCATTGCCATTGCAGCCACGTCTATGCTGAGCATGGCTGGAATTGTGGTGGCATTGGATGCATACGGCCCCATCACCGATAACGCAGGTGGCATTGCTGAAATGTCTGAACTACCAGCCAGCGTACGTGACATTACCGACCCACTGGACGCGGTAGGCAATACCACCAAGGCCGTCACCAAGGGCTATGCCATTGGTTCGGCTGGTCTGGCCGCGTTAGTCTTGTTTGCGGATTACACCCATAAACTGGACGCATTTGGCAAGCACATTAGTTTTGATTTGAGCGATCCAATGGTCATCATCGGTTTATTCATTGGCGGCCTGATTCCTTACCTATTTGGTGCAATGGCCATGGAGGCTGTGGGCCGGGCCGCTGGTTCTGTGGTTGTCGAAGTGCGCCGTCAGTTCAAGGAAATCAAGGGCATTATGGATGGCACAGGCAAGCCTGAGTACGACACCGCTGTGGATATGCTGACAACTGCGGCCATCAAGGAAATGATGATCCCATCGCTGCTGCCAGTCGTAGTACCCATCATTGTGGGCTTGGCGTTGGGACCAGCAGCGTTGGGCGGCCTGCTCATGGGAACAATTGTGACCGGCCTATTTGTCGCCATATCCATGTGTACCGGTGGCGGTGCGTGGGACAACGCGAAAAAATATATTGAAGACGGCCACCACGGCGGCAAAGGTTCAGAAACCCATAAGGCAGCCGTGACGGGAGACACCGTCGGTGATCCATACAAGGACACGGCAGGCCCCGCCGTCAATCCTTTGATCAAAATTATCAATATCGTGGCGCTGTTGATCGTGCCATTGATGATGAAATTCCACGGCGGTTAAACACCCCCCACCGAATTCAAGCCCGCGCAAGCGGGCTTTTTTATGGGCGAGCGCGAGAACTGTGTATCGAGTGACAATATGCAACTATGTCAGAACGCTTTAGTCCCGCAGTAATCCCACTTCACGATATGCGCGCTGTTGCTCAGACCGCGCCTTTGAACTTTCCAGCAGCAGCTCCACGCGACAAAGCCAATGGCTTGCTGGCAGATTCCATGGGGCGCAACCTGCGTGACCTGCGTATCAGCGTGACAGACCGTTGCAACTTTCGTTGCAGCTACTGCATGCCCAAGGAAGTATTTGACAAAGACTATGCATACCTTCCGCACAGCGCATTGCTGTCGTTCGAAGAGATCGTGCGGATCGCTCAGCAGTTTGTGAACCTGGGGGTTCAAAAAATTCGACTCACCGGTGGAGAACCCCTGCTTCGCAAAAACATCGAAGTCCTAATTGAACAGCTTTCTGCGCTACGCACGCCTGAAGGCACGCCCTTGGATCTCACGCTCACCACCAACGGTTCGTTGCTTGCGCGCAAGGCGCAGGCGTTGAAGGCAGCAGGCTTGAATCGCGTGACCGTCAGTCTGGACGGTCTGGATGATGCCGTTTTTCGCAAAATGAATGATGTGGACTTTCCGGTAGCAGATGTATTGGAAGGTATCCAAGCTGCACAGGCCGCAGGCCTTGGCCCTATAAAGGTCAATATGGTCGTAAAACGTGGCACCAATGACCAGGAAATATTGCCCATGGCCCGCAATTTCAAGGGCAGCGGCATTGTGCTTCGCTTCATTGAATATATGGATGTCGGTTCAACGAATGGCTGGCGTTTGGACGATGTTGTCCCTTCTGCCGAGGTGATTAGTCGTCTAAGGAACGAAATGCCTTTGGTGGCTCTTGACCCGACACTCCCCGGCGAGACCGCGCAACGCTGGGGCTATGCCAAAGCGGATGGCAGTCACGATTCAAAGGCCGGCGAAATTGGAGTGATCAGTAGTGTGACCCAAGCCTTTTGCGGCGACTGCAACCGCATTCGCTTGTCCACCGAAGGAAAGGTATACCTCTGTCTATTTGCGCGCCAAGGCTATGACTTGCGCGAGTTGATTCGAAACAAGGCAACTGATCAAGAAATTTCCTCAACGATTGAGCATATCTGGAGCGGACGTGCCGATCGCTACTCTGAACTTCGCGGTGCAATGCAAACCAAAGGTATAGACACTGGACGCCGCGTTGAAATGAGTTATATCGGGGGCTAAACGCACCAGACAACTATGCCGCGCGCACTTCTGGCGTTGTGATGGGCCCCGTCCCACTAAACCGGTCCAACGCCAAATAAATCACTGGCGTGATGTACAGCGTGACAGCTTGCGAAAACACGAGTCCACCAACCACTGCCAACCCCAGGGGCTGCCGCAATTCGGCACCTGCCCCTAAGCCAAAGGCAATCGGAAGTGCGCCCATTAGCGCCGCAAAGGTTGTCATCATGATGGGCCGAAAACGCAGAATGCATGCTTCGCGGATCGCTTGCTCTGGTGTCATACCATGGTGGCGCTGGGCATCCAGCGCGAAGTCAATCATCATGATGGCGTTCTTTTTAACGATACCGATCAGCAACAAAATGCCGATCATTGCAATCACAGTCAAATCCTGACCAAACAGCATCAATGTTGCCAGCGCGCCTACCGCGGCAGAAGGCAGTCCGGCAAGTATGGTCAGTGGGTGGATATAGCTCTCGTACAAAACACCCAACAGCACATAGATGACCAGCAACGCCGAAATAATCAGAATGGCCTGACTCCCTTGGGAGCTTTTGAAGACCGCCGCTTCACCGCCGTAGCTGGTAAAGATAGAACTGGGCAAGTCAATTTGATCCCTTGCCTTGTCAATCTGCGCGGTTGCATCTCCCAAGGCCACGCCCGGTGCCAAGTTGAACGAAATAGTGACCGCCTGCAACTGCCCAACATGGTTGATCGAAGTCGGCCCCGCCGCTCGGCTTACAGTGGTGAAAGCCGACAACGGTACCAAAGCACCAGTAGACGCACGCACGAAAATACTGGCTACTGCACTTTCATCTGCTTTGGCCGCAGGCGCAAGTTCCAAAATGACCTGGTAACTATCCGTGGGCAAATAAATTGTGGATACCTGACGTTCTCCAAAGGCACCGAAGAGTGCAGTACGGATGGTGTCGATCGAGATACCCAATGCGTTAGCCCGTTCGCGATCAATAGTGAGCTGCGCCTGCAATCCGCGCATTTGCGCATCGCTGGTGACATCGCGAAATAATGGATCGGCACGCAACTTCGCCTGCAATTTCACCGCCCACTCACCCAGTTCGTCTGCCTTAACGCTTTGCAAAATGTACTGGTATTGCGCCTTGCTAAATCGGGCACCGATTTGCAAATTTTGAACCGGTCGCATGAAGACGCTGATTCCTGTGACATCGCGCAGCTTGCGCCGCAGCCCCTCGATGACTTGCTTGATCGGCAAACGCTGGCCGCGCGGTTTGAGCGTGACAAACATACGCCCCGAGTTTTGCGTGCCACTACCGCCATTGAATGAACTGACTGCGAAGATATTGGCATCGGCTCGGATGACCGCTGCCGCGCGCTCTTGCAAGCGCACCATTTCTGCAAAAGAGGTGTCCTCAGACGCCTCTGTTGTAACAGTAATCTGACCAATATCCTCTTCAGGAAAGAACCCTTTGGAAATCACATTGAACAACACGCCAGTCAGCAGGAAAGTCGCCAAAGCCACGCCAAGGACGATTTTTCGATGCCGCAAAGCCATGTCCAACGAACGGCTATAGGCACTGAGCGTCTTGTTGAAACCGGTCTCAAACCAACGTATGAGCGCACCATGTGTTTGATCGTGTGGTTCAGGTTTCAAAAAGCGGCTGGCAAGCATGGGCACCAGTGTCAACGATACAAAGGCGGACACCAAAATAGCCAGACCCACAACCACTGCGAATTCGTGAAACAGCAAACCTATAACGCCTGGCATGAAAAATATCGGGATGAACACTGCAATCAACGACGTCGATATGGAAATAATGGTGAACCCCACTTCGCGCGAACCACGCAAAGCGGCAGAGAATGGTTCTTCTCCGTTTTCCACGTGCCGCATGATGTTTTCCAACATCACGATCGCATCGTCCACCACCAAGCCCACCGCAAGGGTCAGCCCGAGTAAGGACACATTGTCCAAGCTATAGTGCAGCCCCCATAGCAATGCAACAGCCCCAATCAGCGAGACGGGTAAAGACAGCGTGGGGATGGCGGTCGCCACAAAGCGCCGCAGGAACAGAAAGATGACCAACACCACGAGAGCAATTGTCCCCATCAGCGTCAGCGACACATCGTGCAAGGCCTCGCGAACCGACACCGACCGGTCGTTGACGGGTGTCATGTTGACCGACTGCGGCATTTGCTCTTCAAGCTTTGGTAGTGCCGCCTTTACAGCGTCCACCACATGCACTGTATTGGCACCGGGCTGGCGCAGGATGGCCAAGGTAATCGATGGTTCGCCATTGAGATTGGCTTGGGATCGGACGGACTCCACACTATCTTCAACGTTAGCCACATCCTTAAGCCGCACCGTAATTCCGTTTCGACTGGCCACGATCAGGTCAGCAAACTCCTGGGCATTGCGCAGCTGCTTGTTGGCTTGCAATGTCATGAGCTGCTTGGTTCCTTCCAATGTACCGATGGGTGTGTTGACGTTTGCACTGCGTAAAGCCGCGGACAACTCTTCAATAGTGATGTTGCGTGCCGCCAAAGCCTCTGGAACCACGCGCACGCGTATGGCAAATCGCTTGGACCCGAAAATATTGACCTGTGCGACCCCGTTGATCGTTGAAAGCGTGGGCGACAGTAAATGCTCCGCGTAATCCTGCAAGTCCGAGAGCGGCATGGATGGCGAAGTCAATGCCACCAGCAAAATCGGCGCATCCGCAGGATTGACCTTGCGATAGGCCGGCAACTGCGTCATGTCCTGCGGCAAAGAACGTTGCACACGCAGCAATGCGGCCTGGACGTCCAACGCCGCGCCATCAATACTTCGACCTTCTTCAAACTCCAGCGTCAGCGTGGTATTACCGAGCGTACTGGTTGAACTGATGACGGACAAACCTGGGATGGTCTGGAATTGCTTTTCCATCGGCAAGGCAACCGACGTTGCCATCGTCTCTGGATTGGCACCTGGAAAACTCGCTGTCACGTTGATCACGGGCGTGTCGTAGCTCGGCAAGGCTGCTACCGGGATGCTCCGGTACGCAATGACGCCCGCAAGAACAATAGCCAAATTCAACAATACCGTCATCACCGGACGGCGGATAAACAGCTCCGAGAGATTCATGGCGCAGCGGAAGCAGCGGAAGCTGCCGATTTGGCGGGAGCAGCAGACGCAGGGGAGCGCTCGACCAACGGCGAATCAGGTCGCAGGTTCTGACGGCCTTCAACAACAACCTTTGCCCCTGCCGCAACGCCTTCGACGGCCGTATCTTCGCCTTCCGAAGCCAGCACTTTGACGGGGCGCAACACCGCCTTGCCGCCATCCGCGATGTAGACAATGGAGCCGCGCGCACTTTGAATGATGGCAGTTGTCGGTATGACCACCGCGTCCTTCAGCGTGTCGGAGACCAGTGCGACTTTGACAAAGGCACCCGGCCACAGTTTGGCATCCTGGTTGGCAAACCGCGCTCGCACCTTGACTGTGCCCGTGGCTGCGTCTACCGCGCTGTCGACAAACTGCAATTGACCGGTCAATTTTGTCTTTGCATCTGCCAGCTTTACGCTAACCGTTGCGCCGCCAGATTTCAGACTCGCCAACACGGCCTCCAAATTACGCTGCGGCAAACTAAAACTGATATTGATGGGATCAAGCTGAGTGATGGTGACCAAGACAGTTTGGTTAATCTGTACCGCAGTGCCCGGGAAGACATTGATCGCGCCCAAGCGCCCCGCACCAACGGCCCTGACCGTGTTGTACGACAGCGCCAACTGCGCCGCATCCAGGGCCGCCCGGTCTGCGCCCAAATTAGCCAACTGGGAATCCACCTGGGCTTGGCTAGAGTCGACTGCACCTTGCGACACAAACCCCTTGGACAAGAGGTCTCGGCTACGTGCGAGTTGTCGCTGTGCGTCTGCCAACAAAGACTGGTCCTTCGCCATTTGCGCCTGTACCTTGGCAACGTTTGCTTCATCCGCACGGCCATCTAGCGTAAACAGGATCTCCCCTGCCCTAACAAATTGCCCCTCTTTGACATGCACCTGCTTCACTAGGCTATTGGTTTGCGGCTTCACGTCCACGCTGGATAAGGGTGTAACTGTGCCGATCGCTTCCAATACGACTGAAAGGTCGCGCTTGGTGGCAACCGACGTCGTCACCGAAACCGGCTGCCCTGTCCCTTTGCCCTGTGCTGCTGGTGTGGGTGCGCTGGCACCACTTGCAGCTGGTGCAGGGCCCGTATCTGCGGTTTTCCCACATCCGGCCAAGGACAGGCAAACCAGCGCACATGACAGGGAAATACGGAGATATTGGGAATTCTTATGCATGGTGAAGACGGATTATCAACGGCGCGCTAGTTACCAACGGCAAGCCACAGGGGTACTTTGCAAAACTTTCATTGGTGAGGCTATTGGCGCAGCGCCTTTTCGACGCCAAGATTGGCCAACGCGTCGGCTCTTTCGTTGCCGGGGTCGCCGGCATGCCCCTTCACCCAACGCCAATCGATTTGGTGACCATTTTGCGAGACCAACTGATCCAACTGCTGCCACAAGTCGACATTTTTTACCGGCTGTTTGGACGCTGTTTTCCAGCCCTTGGCTTTCCAACCCGACAACCATTCCGTAATGCCCTTTAGAACATATTGGCTATCCAAATGCAAAGTCACCACACAAGGCCGCTTGAGTGCGACCAAGGCTTGAATCACCGCCATCATTTCCATGCGGTTGTTGGTTGTGCCCAATTCGCCGCCGCATAGTTCCTTTTCAGTTCCATCGGGTGAGCGCAAAAGTGCACCCCAGCCACCGGGCCCCGGATTCCCTTTGCAGGCACCATCCGTGTAAATTACAACCTCGTTCAAACGCAGTCTCCCATTCAAAAAATTATTGGTCTTTGGATCGGTTGGCCACCGAAACTGGTTTGCGCGCACCCGCTTGCACATTCTTCCAAGCAGGGCCCATGAGCCGCATGCCCCGCACGCGCTTAACGGCTACCAGGAAATATGCTGCCCCAAAGATCGGCCACCAGCGTGGGCCAGCCCGATCCATCCACTCCAAGCGTTGCAACCAATTGTCACTGCTTACCCCCGCCCGGTAGCACCCAAATTCACCCTTTTCCACCTCAAACCCCAGCAAGCGCAACCAGTCACGCAAACGCCAGTAGCCAATAAACTCGCCGCCATCCGGCAAAAATAGTTTGCCGAAACCCAGCCGCCGGTACACATGGCCGCGCCGCTGCTGCAGACCCCACAGGCTGGTAGGGTTGAGCCCACATATCACCACACGCCCCTCAGGCACCAGCACACGCTCTACTTCACGCAACGCGGCATGGGGGTCCGCGCTAAATTCCAGTGTGTGGGGTAAGACCACCAGGTCCAGGCTGCTGGCAGGAAACGGCAAAGCTGAAAAATCACACAAAAGTACAGCCTGCTTGACCGCCCCCGTATCATCGCAGGGTAAATGGTCACCAGCCAACCATTGGTGTGGCATGCGATTGGCGTGCAATCCATCAAGCTCGGGCAAGCCCAGTTGCAGCGCGTGGTAGCCAAAGATGTCGACAACCGCTGCATCCACGCGGCCGCGCTCCCACTCCAGCAGGTACCGGCCCGCAGGAGTCTTGAACCAATCATGCATACCTATAATTTGCTCGCTCATGAAGTTATTACCGCTACCCGCTTTTGACGACAACTACATCTGGCTGCTCCACGATGGGCACAAGGCACTAGTAGTCGACCCGGGTGACGCACAACCTGTGCTTCAGGCCTTGCAACACCATGGCTTACTGCTGCAGGGCATTTTAGTCACCCACCACCATGGCGACCACACTGGAGGGGTTAGCGTTCTGAGGGAATCCACCGGCGCGACTGTTTTCGGCCCAGTGAATGAAACCATGCCAGAACCCATCCAGCGCGTTAGTGAAGGCGACACTATCAACCTGCTCGGCCTAGAGATCAAGGTTTTCGACGTACCGGGTCACACCGCCGGTCATATCGCCTATTACTGTACGGTGGACCATGAATCTCCCCTGCTCTTTTGCGGTGATACCCTGTTCAGTGGCGGCTGTGGCCGCCTGTTTGAAGGCACAGCCCAGCAAATGCAAGCCTCTCTGGCACGCCTGGCGCAGCTACCGGGCGCAACTCGCGTATGCTGTGCCCACGAATACACCCTGAGCAATCTAAAGTTTGCTTTGGCCGTAGAACCTGACAACCCACGCCTTGTGGCCTACCAAACCAACTGCCAGGCTCTGCGCATGCAAAACCAACCCACGCTACCCTCAACCATCGAGTTGGAGCGACAGATCAACCCCTTCTTGCGCACCACTGAAGCCACCATCATCGGATCGGTAGCCCAGTTTGACGCAACAGCACTCGCACGTGACGGCGCATTTGCCACACTGCGGCAATGGAAGAACCAGTACCGATGAACGTATTTAAAGCCCTGAGCATCGTTGGAGCACTATTGCTCTCGGCATGCGGAACCCTGCAGCCCACCAGCACCGACGGCGGCACCTTAGCCACCAGCAACAGCGCCGGAATCGCGCTGAAGCCCAGCACCGACATTGCAACCACACCGCCGCCGCCCAAGCGGCAAGCCCCCCTCCAAACATTTGGCAACCACCCGCCGCTGTCCCCCATCGATGCGCAACTCACAGCATCCCGCAACGTGGCAGCACTGGCTGCGCCGGTTGACCTGTGGGACCGCATTCGCCGCGGCTATGCCATGCCCGACCTGGACAGTGACTTGGTGCGCGACCGCGAACAGTGGTATGCCACCCGGCCCGACTACATCTTCCGCATGACGGAGCGCTCAAAAAAGTACTTGTTCCACATCGTTGAAGAATTGGAACTGCGCAACATGCCCACCGAGCTGGCATTGCTGCCCTTTATCGAAAGCGCATTCAACCCCCAAGCCGTGTCCGGTGCTAAAGCGGCTGGCATGTGGCAATTCATGCCCGCCACCGGCAAATACTTTGAGCTCAAACAAAACGCCTTTCGCGACGACCGGCGTGACGTGCTGGCCTCCACCCGCGCCGCACTGGACTACCTGCAAAAACTGTACGGCATGTTTGGTGACTGGCATCTGGCCCTGGCTGCCTATAACTGGGGCGAGGGCAGCGTAGGCCGCGCCATTGCCAAGAACCAGCGCGCTGGGCTGCCCCAAGGCTACCCCGACCTGAACATGCCCATGGAAACACGGTTGTATGTGCCCAAGTTGCAGGCCGTCAAAAACATCGTCGGTCGGCCTGAACTGTTCAACTCCAAGCTGCCGCTGATCGAAAACCACCCCTACTTCCAGTCCGTCACCATCCACCGCGATATCGACGTGGCGCTGGCCGCCAAGCTGGCAGAGGTGCCATTGGAAGACTTCAAGGCGCTCAACCCCTCCATCAATCGCCCCGTCATCATGGCCGCAGGGACTCCATTTATCCTGTTGCCTTGGGACAATGCCGAAGTGTTTCAGAGCAACCTGGAATCCTATAGCGGTGGCCGCCTTGCCAGCTGGACCGTCTGGGTAGCCCCCACCACCATGCGCCCCGCCGATGCAGCCAAGCGCGTGAACATGAGCGAGGCCGAGTTTCGTGCGGTCAACGCCATCCCGCCCCGGGTTGTCATCAAAGCTGGCTCATCACTACTTGTACCACGCGCCAACAGCATGCAGCAAGATGTAGCAGTGAAAGTGGCAGACAACGGACAACTCTCGCTAGCCCCTGAAGTGGTGCTCAAGCGCACCGTGGTGAAGGCCGGCAAAGGCGAGAGTGTGGCCACCATCGCCCGGCGCTATAAGGTGGCACCAGACCAAGTGGCGCAGTGGAACAAGGTGGGCAATGCAGCCAGCTTTAAGCCAGGCCAACAGGTCATCGTTTTCTTGGCGTCTGCAGCTAGACAAACGAGTGGCCGTGCACGGACCACTGTACGAAAAGCTTCCCCAACCCGCAACGCAAAGGCGCATGCTGCGCCAAGCCGTGGGGTGAAGCGGAAGTGATTTGAAGGTGGCTGCAGTGGGGCGAAACCGGTCATAAAGAATGGACCTTCAATTCGCGGGGAACGCCCAAAGAATACGATAAGCTTCGCGGCGACATTGTCGTTTTCAATATACCTGTATATTTGACCAGCCATCAAGCTTAAGTACTTGATTTAAATGACGAATCTGAAATTTTCGCTGCCACGTTATCCGACTGGCGCCGGTGTTATCCCGCAAAACTGCGGGATATATCAATAGTTATGTCGCATTAAAGGGGGTACTCGATGGACGCTGAGCAATTCGTTGCCGCAATGCGGAGTGAGCACATCGACCAGTTGGTCTCGTCGTATGCGCAGTCGCTTACCGATACTTCTCTCGAAAGAGTAACCGACCAGGGAATGCGGGAGCTCTTCGGGTTTTGGAAAGCTGCTGACGAGGCTACACGCGGCATTCTCATCAAGTTCATGCGGCTGGCGTCTCAGAATACACTCGCCTCCGTGTTCTCCGTCCTCGACAACGTTTCCTCACAGTTCTCTGAAGATTTCACTCTAATGGCGAAGTCATCCGCAGGGGAAGAGTCTCGACTGAGTGGGGATCTGCTAGACACATTTTGGGCGCAGGAAGAGGATGCTGGGCATGTCACCGCTGGTGCGACATAACGGGTTCGTCGAATGGACCCACAACGGCGGTCAGCTTGGTCGCCATTCTTCAATGCTGAGTGCGCCGTTGCGGCCCATTCACGGTAGACGTTAGGTACCACAGAATGTCATCCTTCTCCGATCCAAAAGCTATTGCCGGCTACGCAGAAAACGCAACCCGTCGTGTCCCTGGCTTAAGTGACATACATCGCATGTCAGCCTTGCTGTTAGCTGAGTGCACACCACCCAATGGGCATGTGTTGGTGGTTGGCGCAGGCGGCGGCATGGAACTCAAGGTCTTCGCGCAGACCTTCCCGAACTGGCAATTGGATGGCGTTGATCCGTCTGCCGAAATGCTCAGTCTCGCGAAGTCCGCTCTCGGACCGCTCTCTTCGCGCGTAAACCTGCACCAGGGGTATGTCGAGGCGGCTCCAGCTGGACCGTTCGATTCGGCGTGCTGTCTATTGACGCTGCACTTCACCACCGAAGCGGAACGCTACAGAACATTGTGCGAAATCCATTCCCGTCTGAAGCCCGGTGGGGCATTCGTATGCGTTCGGCCATCCCCTATTGACCACTGACGGCAATCGTGGCTGACAGTCAGTCGGTGTTGGCTTGCCAGCGGTGTGGCAGGAGTTCCTCAATCCGACTGGCCCGTTGTGTTGGCAGCCGTGTGAGCACATCCTTCAAGTAGGCATACGGGTCGTGTCCGTTCATGCGGGCTGACTGAATCAAACTCATCACCGCAGCAGCACGTTGCCCTGCACGCAGGCTTCCCGCAAACAACCAGTTGTTGCGCCCAATGGCGATTGGACGGATTTGGTTCTCAATCCAATTGTTGTCCACGGGCAATTGCCCGTCGTCCACGAATCGTGTGAGGGCCACCCAGCGTCTTAGGCTGTAGTCCAGCGCTTTTGCAGTCGCAGAACTCTGCGGCACCTTTTGGCGCTGTAAGGTCATCCATTGATGCAGGGCATCGAGCACGGGTTTGGTTTTGTACTGGCGGACCTCTTGGCGCTGGTTGGCGTCAAGTTCCTTGACCTCGCGCTCAATGTCATAGACGCGGGCAAACTGCTCCAGCGCGAATGCGGCAAGCTGGCTTTTGTTGGAGGCATGCAGATCAAAGAATTTACGTCGGGCATGTGCCAGGCAGCCGACCTCGGTCACGCCACTGGCGATCAAAGCCTTGTAGCCGCTGAAGTCATCGCAGATCAGACTACCCTTCCATTCGTCCAGGAACTTCCTGGCGTGCTCACCCGCGCGTGACTCGCAGAAGTCGTACACCACGGCGCGCGTGGCTTCAAAGGCGCCCGGGGCATAAGCCCACAGGTAGGCTCGGTGCGTCTTGCCTTCACCGGGTTTGAGCATCTGTACCGGAGTTTCATCGGCGTGCAGCACGTGGTGTTTGAGGATCTCAGCCTTCATGGCATCCACCAACGGCTGCAGTTGCACACCGCAGACGCCCACCCACTGCGCCAGGGTGGAGCGCGGGATTGCCAAGCCGGCGCGGCCAAAGATGTTCTCCTGACGGTACAACGGCAGGTGATCGGCGTACTTGGCTACCAGCACCTGGGCCAGTAAACCCGTGGTGGGAATGCCTTTGTCGATGATGTGCGCATCCACGGGGGCCTGAACAATGGTTTCGCACTGGCTGCACGCCCATTTGCCACGAACATGACGCTCCACGCTGAAGACACCCGGCACATAGTCCAGCTTCTCGGCCACGTCCTGACCAATGCGCTTCATCTGGCAACCGCAACCGGGCGTACTGCAGGTCGTGGAGTCGGGTTCGTGGCGGATCTCGCGCCGGGGCAGGTTGGCTGGCAGTGGTTGGCGTTTGGCCTGTGTCCGATCTGGAGTAGGACTGGCCGGGGTGCCGATTTGCGCAATCTCTTGTGCCACGGCCGCCAGGTCCGCATCAATCTCGTCTTCCAGCAGGTTGCGTTGCTCTGGGCTGAAACGCTCGGACTGGGCAGCGAACTTCATGCGCTTGAGCAGCGCGTTCTCATACGTGAGTTTCTCATTGAGGGCTTTGCTGTGGCGCAGTTCGGTGAACAGTCGCGCGGCCATCTCGCGCAATTGCTCGGCATTCAAACTTTCTAAGGAAGGTTGCTCCAACACCATGGCCATGACTGTGCCAGCGCATCAGCGCATGCGCCATTGGCACATCTCCCAATTGGCACAGGGGGCCAGTATTCGATTGGCGCCGACAGGCAAGGGATGCCAATCAATACGACGATTGCCTCACGACGCTCACACCACGGTAATGACACCTGCCTGGCCCATGCGCTGCCAGGGCAAACCCAGTACCAAGGCGTCGAGTTGCACTCGCTCCAGCTGGCAGCGGGTGTCACAGTCAGAAGCCCAGACGAACTTACCTTGATGCAGTCTGCGTGCTGCCAGCCAGATGCCAATGCCGTCGTGCACCAGGATCTTCAATCGGTTGGCGCGCTTGTTGGCGAACAAGTAGGCATGGTGCGGCTGTGCAGCACCGAAGACGGTGATCACGCGCGCCAACGCCGAGTCAGTTCCGGCGCGCATATCCAACGGCGCCGTGGCCAACCATGCCGCATCAATGCGGATCATTTGAGGACGGCTGCGGTCCAGCTTGCGAGCTCGGCAGCTGCACTCAGGGGCCAGGTGACGACCATCGACAAAGCGCCTTTGCGCAGCTTAATCTTGACCTCTGACTCCTCAGACACCGCAGTTGCCGCTGGTAAGGCCAATGGCATGAACGCCGGGGTTGGCGATGTGACGCCATCGCCGGCGCGCATACTGGATGCCGTCAGTTGATGACGCCCACTGTGCTGATGTTCCTTGAGCCAGCGATGCAGCACATTGGCATTCATCCCTTGTTGACCCGCCAATGCCGCTATGGAGGCGCCCGGTCGCTGGCACGCCGCCACCAGTTGGGCTTTGAACTCAGGCGTATAAGTCCGATGGGTGGCGCGTGGCGCCGAATATTTGGAAATCTCTGAATTTTTGAGCATGGTGTGCACGATCTATTGCGTGCACACGATCTTGCGAGACAACCGACTTCGCCTCAAGATGGGTTCGCCGGACGCTTAC
>JACCDN010062177.1_pt1 | contig 18274 bp, 22 predicted proteins | sample 7441691 | NCBI WGS metagenome assembly JACCDN01 (sample SAMN15323439, study PRJNA562643) | freshwater metagenome | isolation source: river surface water | place: USA:Blue River Watershed | collected 2017-08-16
ATTAAATCCTTGTAAACGAATGAATTTTGTATTCTAAACAATACTGCGGGTTGTTCTATCTGTGATTGATACGATTTTTGATAAAATAGAATCAACATGAAATGATGTATGGGCTTCGATGATTGTTCGCATCTTGAAGTGGAACGGGTATAGGTACGGTTTAAATCTTCTGCATATCCCAGAGCTTCTTATAAAGGCTATTGCCTGCAATCAGGGACTGATGCGTGCCTTCTTCGATAATTTTGCCTTGTTGCAAGACAATAATCCTATCCATGTGTTTGAGCGTCGATAAACGATGTGCAATGGCCAGCACTGTGACAGTACTGTCTTCCAACAACCTATTTAAGCTGCTTTGAATAAGTCTTTCCGTTTCTGCATCGAGACTCGAGGTGGCCTCATCCAAAATAAGAATGGGGGCATGCTTTAAAATAGCGCGCGCAATGGCAATGCGTTGACGCTGACCCCCACTTAATTTAACCCCACGCTCACCCACAAAGGTCTGGTATTGCTCTGGCAAGCCCCTAATGAAATCATGAATATTCGCAGCCCGTGCTGCATCGATCACTGCCTGTTCCGAGGCTTCCTCACACCCATAACGAATATTATCTAAAATACTGCGATGAAAAAGTAAAATATCCTGCGGGATCACAGCAATTTGTGATCGAACACTATCGGCGGTGTACGCGCTTGTAGATTTTCCATCGATCAGAATCTGACCCTCCTGAATCTTAAAATACTTCAGCAACAAAGATACCAAGGTGGATTTTCCCGCCCCCGATACACCCACCAAACCAACTTTTTCACCCGCTTTCATTTGAAGGGACAAATCCGAAAAAATGGGCGCTGCGCCTTCATAGGCAAAAGAGACTTTTTCAAAAGCAATACTGGGTTCTACAATCTTTAGATCGGTATGTGCCAATTCCTTTTCTTGGGGCATTTGCAATAGCGAAAAGGCGCTCTTAAAGTCTCCAATATCTTTCATAAAATCTTGCATTTTCTGGATCATCTGCCAGAGTTCCCAACTCATTTTTATAGTAAGGCCCATCACAAAAACGAGATCGCCTGTAGAAACTTCGTTTGTTTTTCTAAGATGAATCATAAAAATAAATAGACTGATCATCATAATCCAATAGAGAACTGCTGCAATGCTGCTCGAGAGAAAACTGAATTTGTATACTTTCAAGGTAGAGGGTATAAAACGCTCTTCAATGATAGTATTTAAACGCTTAGATTCTTTTTTTCGTGTTGCAAAAGAAAAAACCGTGAGAATATTTGCTATATTGTCTGCAATTAAACCAAAAATAGCATGCCTATCGTTGGCATTGGCAAAAGAAAGTTTATCAATCACGGTTGCAAAACGATACATGATGATAAAAAAACCAAGGCCCCAAAGGGAAACAAATAAACACACCTTGAAGTTTACAATGGCTAATGCAGCTGTTAATACGATAGTGTTCGCGGCTTTTGGCGTAAATTCGTGATGCATCGCTGCCCAGAAATGATCATAACCATCGACAATGCCTTTGATTTTACTACTGATGCTACCGGCTTGGGTATTTTGGAAAAAGAGATAGGGGTTATGCTGAATATGATCATACACCTCTAAGAGAATAGCCTGCCTTACATAGGGCTCGGAGCGCCACTCAGCAATATCGGCACCACGCCATAGTAAATCGAGTATAATTTGTGCACTGATAAAGAGCGCAATAGGCCACCAAAGGGCCGCATAACTCACATGCACATCTTGCGAGAAGGCATCGACGACCAGCTTAATCGCATAATTATTGGCAACATCATAAAAGGCGCCCAAAATAGGGGCCATGAGCATAACAGCATAATGCCATTTATAAGGTCTAATCACCGACCACAGAAAAGTATAAATAGACTTATAACGCATAAACATTCCACATGGGGGGGGATGTTAAGCCCCGATATTTAATTGAGCAACGGCTGCATTGAGTTCTTGAACAGCCTTCATAGAAATAGTTAAATTAGCCTGCTCTGCCACTGTTAATTGTACTTCGATAATAGCTTCAACCCCTTTGCTGCCAATCTTCGCAGGCACCCCTAAGAATAAGGACTCTTTCATACCATAAAGGGGTGGGTTTAGCTTGGCTGCGACCGGTAAAATGCGTTTTTGATCAAACAAATAAGACTCTGCCATGGCAATCGCGGCAGAGGCGGGTGCATAAAAAGCGGACCCTGTCTTTAAAAGATTCACAATCTCACCACCGCCTTGGCGTGTTCTTTGTACAATGGCATCCAATTGCAGTTGCGTAAGCTTTCCCTCGGCGACGAAGGTATCCAAAGATACGCCGGCCACATTGCTTAAGCCCGTTAAAGGCACCATGCTATCGCCATGACCACCCAGCACATAGGCGTGTACTTCGTGAATAGAAACGTTCAAGGCTTGTGCTAAAAAAAATCGAAAGCGGGCTGAATCTAAAACACCTGCCATTCCCACGATTTTTTGATCCGGTACACCGGAAAAGTCGTGTAACAAACGCACCATAATATCCAAAGGATTCGTCACACAAATAATAAAGGCATTCGGACAATACTGTTGAATGGCAGCACCTACCGTTTTCATAACACCCGCATTGGTTTCTAATAAAGCATCTCGACTCATACCTGGTTTACGGGGAAGTCCAGCCGTCACGATCACAACATCGGCATCTGTGATATCGCTATAGTCATTAGTGCCTAGGATTGCTGCATCAAAGCCCTCGATAGGACCACAATGGCTTAAATCTAAGGCTTTACCTTGGGGTATGCCCTCGGCAATATCATATAACACCACAGACCCAAGCTTTTTCAGTAGTAATAAGTGTGCGAGTGTACCGCCAATATTTCCGGCACCAATCAGGGCAATTTTAGGCTTTCCCATCGATAATCTCCTAACAATCGAGTATTGCTACCCTTCTCTCCCGCAACGGGAGAGGGAAGCACCTTTCTATATTACGAGACTTCGCAGGGATATTCCACATAATTGGTTTGGGCTACACCTGATTCGATGGCGGCTTGTGCAACAGCCACGGAAACGGCTCTTAGTAAACGTGGGTCAAAGGGTTTAGGCAAAATATACTCAGCACCAAAGGCTAAGGGGATCCCCGCATAGGCTTTGGACATCGAGACAGGCACAGGCTCTTGGGCTAGAAGCCGTATAGCATGCACAGCGGCCATGAGCATGCTTTGGTTAATGCAGCGCGCGCGCACATCCAAGGCACCTCTAAAAATAAAGGGAAAGCATAAAACATTATTCACTTGATTGGGATAATCGCTTCGCCCAGTCGCCATAATGAGATCAGAACGTGTTGCCAATGCTAAGGCTGGGTTGATTTCTGGATCAGGATTGGAGAGTGCAAAAATAATCGGCTTAGGCGCCATGCTTTTTAACATCGCTGCACTTAAGACATTAGGACCTGAAACCCCAATCACAACATCGGCATCACACATGGCATCCGCTAAACTGCGTTTGTCAGTCTCTTTCGCAAAAGCGAATTTATAGGCGTTTAAATCTTCGCGTCCTACATGCACAATGCCTTGGCTATCGACCATCGTAATAGAATCACGATGTGCGCCTAAAGACATGAGCAGACGCATCGTCGCAATACCTGCAGCGCCCGCACCCAAGCAAACAATTTGTACTTCTTGTAAAGTCTTCCCTTGTATGCTCAGCGCATTCAGCAAGGCCGCGGCTACCACCACAGCGGTACCATGTTGATCATCATGAAACACAGGAATATTTAAACGTTCGATCAGTGCTTGTTCAATCTCAAAACACTGAGGCGCTTTAATATCTTCTAGATTAATAGCCCCAAAGGTAGGTGAAATATTCACCACTGTCTCGATAAAGGATTCTGGGCTGGGGGCGGCTACTTCTATATCGAATACATCAATATTCGCGAAGCGTTTGAAAAGAACAGCCTTGCCTTCCATCACCGGTTTAGAGGCCAAGGGGCCTAAATTACCCAACCCTAAAATAGCCGTACCATCGGTAATCACTGCAACCAAATTGCCCTTGATGGTATAACGGTATACTTCGTTGGGATCGGCCGCAATGGCACGTACAGGCTCTGCAACACCCGGGGTATAGGCCAAAGAGAGATCTTCCGGTGTTTGGGTGGGCTTACTTAAGCCGACGCTTAACTTCCCAGGCTTTGGGAAAGCGTGATAATCGAGTGCCGCTTGGCGACCTTTCTGATCCATGCTCAACCTCTCTTTTGTTTTTAAGGTGTTTAACTTTATTTTACAGTCCCTTTAGCTTGTGCCCGCGGCTTTGTCGGCCACCATATTACCAAAGCGCTTGGTAAATTTATCTACACGGCCGGCGGTATCCATAATCTTTTGCTTACCGGTGTAATAGGGATGGCAGGCGTTGCAAACCTCGACATGCAAAGACTCACAGAGTGCAGAGCCTGTCTCAAATTGGTTACCACAACTACATTTCACTTGAATTCTTGCGTATGCTGGATGGATGTCCGCTCTCATTACAAAATCCTCAATCACATGGCTTTTAAATGGTTATCTTAAGCACCTTGGTGCCAAGACTCTTATATAGCCCTCGGATCCTACAGGAAGCCTGCTTTAACCGCAACTGAGGAATTAGTTTGTTGGCTTATTTTAACGCTGACGATTTATTGAAGCCCATTGTTTTTCTGGGACGACAGAAAAATGCATACCTATAGCACCCAGAAGTTCGGTTGTACTTCTCAAGTAAGGGTTTCCCTTTTCTGAAAGAGATTTATATAAGCTTGTACGACTTTTGTGTGTTTTTTCTGATAGTTTAGTAATGCCCCCTTGTGCTTGAACAACGTTTTGAAGCGCTAGAAGGAAGACGGCCGTATCGCCGCCAGCAAGCGCGGCATTTAAATAACCTGCAGCTTCTTCAGGATCTTTTAGAGATTTAATTAAATAGTCCTGATAGCTAACGCTTTTTACATCTTTTTTGACCATTCTTTTTTTTTCAACAATCTTAGGGTTGTTTCTTCTGGAAACCCTTTTTAAAACATTCATTTTTTTAGTACCTTTAATCATACATCACCTCGATAAATAATCTTTCCAACAAGTGTCACGCGGTCTAGTCTTTCCTTAATTCTATATCTTAAAATTTTATCTTTTAAAGAATCTAGCCATATACCAAAAGGTTGTTCCCCTTTTTTAGTGGTATAAAGTTCAATCTCTTTTACTTTTTCAAGCCTCATAGCCCATTGTATTCTATGGGATACAAAAGTCAATCCCTTGCAGATGATTTTCACCGTTTTTAGCTTAGTCGCTCATTTATAGTGAGACGGCCCTGATCCCTATGGCTCTTTGATGGCGTATCGCCCCCCAGGGTAATCGTTCCATGCAGCCTTTTCGCTTCTCTTTAGAGCCCTACGCCCCTATAATAGCCGCTATGCATCCTTATCATCCCATTGGTATTTTTGATAGCGGCTTAGGTGGTCTGACCGTGGCAAAGACTATTGCCGAACAAATGCCAAACGAGCATATGATTTACTTTGGGGACACCGCCCATGTACCTTGGGGCGATAAGTCGGTCCAAGCTATCCAACACTATGCCCTTAAGATTTGCGAAGTGCTGTTAGCACAGCGTTGTAAAGCCATTGTCATGGCTTGCCATACTGCAAGCTCTAATGCTTTTGAAATAGTCAAAGACTTTGTGGGGGATCGGGCACTGGTTATGAATGTGATTGATCCCATTGTGCAGCACATTCAAAAACAACACGCGCACAAAAAAATAGGGCTGATTGGTACCAAACAAACCGTACGTTCCAATCTTTACCAAAAGGCCATTGATGCGCTTGATCAAGAAACAATCCTTGCCTCCCTTGCAACGCCATTACTGGTACCTGTGATTGAAGAAGGATTGGCGGAATCGACACTTTTAACGCCCATTATACAGCACTATTTATCGCAGCCATCCTTAAACAACATCGAAGCTTTAATCTTGGGATGTACACACTATCCGCTCATTAAAAAACATATTCGGGCCTTTTATCAAAAACCGATTGATCTGATCGATGCGTCCGAACTAACCGCCGCTGCCCTTCAAGAACAATTGCTTAAAACAGATTTGTTGAATACCGAAAAAACCGCCATGACAAACAGAACCTTTTATTTAAGCGATTACAATGATTTTTTTGCACACAGCGCCAAGCTTTTTTTCTCTAAAGACATTGTGATTGAGCATTATCCGCTCTGGGATTAGCACAGGCCATCCTATCTTCTCGCACTTTGCGAGATGCATGCGGTTGGCGCGCCGACAAAAAATTATGCACCTCGACTGACACGCGTCACAGCAGCGATACTCCTTAACCCACGCATGGTCTTCGCTAAATGATCACGGCTCTTAACGCTTAATAAAAAGATTATCACGTTATGACGACTATCGCGCTCGTCAATCTGTACATTTTGGATACTCACATCGTGTCTGGCTAAAGTGTGGGCTAAAGATGCTAGAATGCCACGATTATTCAATACTTCAACCCGCAATGCCACGCTAAATTCACCTTCAACAACCGAAGCCCAACGTACAAAAATGCATTTTTCAGGTTCTGACCGAATACTGCGTACATTTTTACAATTTTCCCGATGCACGATAACACCTTGCCCACTGTTCAAAAACCCCACCACGGGATCGCCAGGAATGGGATAACAACAGGGTGCATAGCTCACCACCATACCTTCGGTCCCATGAATGGCCAAGGGGTTTACACTCAGCGGCGCTTCAACAGCAGGATCTGCAACAAAACGACGCACAACCAAGGCGGCATCTTCATTACCCAAGCCTACTGCTTCACACAATTGCTCAAAGCTCGCCAGTTTTAAATCTTTCAATACCCTACTTAATTGGGCGCTGGATACATCCTCCAAGGATAAAAACAGAACATTCATCGCACGTTCAAGCAAACGTTTACCTAAAATACCGGCTTCAAACGTTTGTTGGGTTCTTAAGAACTGACGTATGTTATTTTTGGCTTTTCCAGTGACCACAAAACTCAACCAAGCCGGATTAGGATGGGCACCGGCCGCCGTCACAATTTCTACCGTCTGGCCACTGCTTAATTGTGTGCTCAGCGGTAACAGTCGCCTATCAATCTTGGCTGCAATACAGGCATTACCGACATCGGTATGGACTGCATAGGCAAAATCAACGGCTGTGGCATGATTGGGCAACGATAAAATATCGCCCCCAGGGGTAAACACGTAGACTTCATCGGGATACAGATTGATTTTTAGATGTTCTATAAATTCTTTTGAACTATTGGTATTTTTTTGAATATCTAAAATACCCTGTACCCACTCGCGCGCACGCATTTCAGCCTCGGTAATAGCACCTTCGGGCGTTTTATATAACCAATGTGCAGCCATACCATGCTCTGCCAAATAATGCATTTCTTGGGTACGGATCTGTACTTCAATAGGAACCCCATGGGGCCCTAAAACAGCGGTATGTAAAGATTGATAGCCATTCATCTTGGGTACTGCAATATAATCTTTAAAACGCCCATGCAAAGGTTTATAGGCATTATGAACGATACCTAAAACACGGTAACAAGTATCAACGCTATCTACTAAAATCCTAAGCGCGTAAATATCCATGATTTCCGATAAAGAAAAATCTTTTTTCTTCATTTTTTTATAGAGGCTATACAAATGTTTTTCACGCCCCATGACGGTAAAAGGCTGGATCCCCTCTGTGGCCAAACGGGTTTCAACATCCATTTCGAGCTTAGAAACAACTTCTTTGCGATTACCTCTGGCTTTGAGTACTGCTTTTTTTAATACCCGATGCCGCATTGGATAAAGATGTTCAAAGCCCGTATCTTCGAATTCTAATCTGAAACTGTTCATGCCTAAACGATTGGCAATAGGGGCGTAAATTTCTAAGGTTTCCTTAGCAATGCGCCGCTTTTTTTCACGTGGCAAAAAAGCAATGGTGCGCATATTATGGAGTCGATCGGCCAGCTTGATTAAAATAACACGAATATCACGTGTCATCGCCAACATCATTTTTCGTAAATTTTCAGCTTGCGCTTCCAAACGACTGGTACATTTAATGCGGTCTAATTTGCTTACGCTTTCAACCAGCTCGGCAACCTCTTCCCCAAAATGCTCTGCAAGGGTTGCACGATCAACCGCGGTGTCTTCAATCACATCATGCAAAATAGCGGCTGTAATACTTTGGCAATCCATATGCATATCCGCTAAAATTTTAGCGACTGCAATGGGATGAGAAATATAAGGTTCACCAGAAATACGGCTTTGACCTGCATGTGCCTGATGGGCCAAGTAAAAGGCCTGGGTAACGACTTCAATGTGCGCAGGGCTTAAGTAGAGCGCCAATGCTTGTATGAGTTCAGCAAAGGCACTGCTAACGCTCGCATCCCCAATGATGGGTTCGGCAAGCGGTAGCTTAGACGACTTCGGGGCTGTCTTGTGCTTCATCGGGTGTTTCTTGCTGTACATTGGCAGGCACCCCCCCGTTCACGGCGATTGTTTTTAAGGCTAAGACCGTTGCTTTATGATTGTCCCAGGGCAGCACGGATTCGACAGTGCCTAAAGCCAACTGTCTGGCCATTTTAGCCGCCAATAAAACTAGATGAAAACGATTTTCAACCTTTGTAAGACAATCTTCTACCGTTACACGTGCCATAATAACCCTCAAAATAATTTAGAAAATAGACTTTATGCTTAAGAAATCATACGCGTTTCGGTAGCATACAACACTTCGGTACTAAGCTAAAAGATTTTTTAGTAAACTTTCTTGCAACACACGCTGTCGTACAAATTTTAGCCGACTGGCTCGTATGATAGATTGTAAACCCTCTAGCGCCTGCTCAAAGTGATCATTACAAACAATGTAATCATACGTGTGCGCGTGTAGCAAATCATGCTGCAAGCCCTGTAAACGTGCTTGCACCAAGACCTCATTATCGGGGTGCCTATGCTGCAACCGTTGTCGCAGGGTTTCAAAGCTAGGCGGCACAATAAAAATACTCTGTGCCTCGGGAAAGAAAGCCTTGATCTGATGTGCACCCTGCCAATCAATTTCCAGAATCACATCAAAACCTTGCTGAAGCGTTTCTTCGACCCACCGTGCTGAAGTACCATAGTAGTGTTCGAACACTTTGGCATGCTCTAAAAAAAGATTCTGTGCCAACAGGGCTTCAAACGCTGCATCTGTCACAAAATGATAATCCACACCTTCTCTTTCTTCAGGACGTGGCAACCGCGTTGTGTGTGATACAGAAAACCGAATATGAGACAAAGTCTTCAGCAGTGCGTGACAAAGACTGGTTTTACCCGCCCCAGAGGGTGCAGAAATAACGAATAAATCGCCTTTCATACCAAACCTTCTGCTTCTGCTATCAGGGCTCTATTTTTAGATTTATAGACGAGCAATAGGTGGCTGCCAACACCCAATAAAATAATCATGGCAATAAAAAACGACATGTGCATCGCTTGACCCTGACAGATATCACCCACATAGCTAATACAAAAAGCCGCCAATAAAAACTGCAGGCATCCCATAAAACCGGCGGCCGTTCCGGATAATTCGCCAGGCACTGCACTGAGTGCGGCGGCGGAACCAATCGGAAAAAGCAACCCATTACCAAACGCTATCATACACATCGGCAAAATAATAGCATAAGGACTGTGTGCAAAAAGGCATGCCCCACATAGCATGGCGAGCCCACCTATGACCAATGCGCCAATGCCGACCGATACGGCACGTTGCAGACTATGACGACTCAAATAGCGTGCGAATAAACTACCCAAAAGATAGGTGAACGATAAACCCACATAAAAAGAACCCATTTCCTTGGCCACATAACCTTGGCGATGAAAGACAAAGGGCGATTCTACGGTATAACTGCGAAAGGCACAAAAACAGGTGCAAATAACCAGGGCATAGCCTAGAAATTCTAGGTTACACAGTAGATCCCAGTATTTTTTTGTTTTTAAAACAGGGCGCTGTGTCAACATTGATACACCGCGTGGTACCGCATTTTTAAGATTGCCTAAAAAGAAAATGACGATATTCAGGATCATCACACCAAAAGCCGCCATAAAAAAGAAGGTGCCACGCCAACCCCATAGGCTTGTAATATATCCACCAAGCAATGGTGCAATCGCCGTCGATAGCCCAATAATCGGAAAAATAACTGAAAAGATTTTGGCGGCATCCAGGCGATCAAAGCGATCAACAATCAGTGCTCTAAAAACCACAGAGCCCACACCACCCCCCACGGCTTGTAGTAATCGAAACGCCACAAATTGGGGGAGCGTCTCTGCGGTAGCGCAAAGCCATGAAGCCAGGGTAAAAATAGTAATCCCTATGATAAGGATCTGTTTGCGGCCAAAATGATCGGATAATGCACCGGCAATGAGCTGACAAAAAGCCAAGCCCAAAAAGAAGCTACAAAAACTCATTTGTATTTCGGCTTGTGTACAGTTAAACGCTTTACACATTTCTGGCAAAGCGGTTAAATAAATGTCTGTGGCAAATAGACCGATCGATCCAATCGCCGTGACAACCGATAGAAAAATATAATGCTCAATACCCGAGCGTAGGCTTGTTTTCATGCATGGATCCAGTTGTATAGCTGCGTATGTATCATCATTGAAGGCTTAAGTATGGGTTAACTAACAAGCTTTGTCAATCCCCCATTAACAGGTTCTTATCGTTTTAGATCTGCAAGCCAATCAAATACTCGCTTGGTCTAAAACCAAAGCCTTGTTCAAAACCCCTATGGATAAAAGAATACCAAACTAAAAAAACGTTGGTAAAACCAAACTGTAGCGTGTATTACGACCACCTTCTTCCAGCTTAACAATACATCCTTGATCGACCAAATCACCCAGATCACGCGTGGCGGTTGCTTTGGAACATTCGCTTATCTTCATATATTTTTGAGCACTTAAGCCGCCTTTAAAACCTGTGATCCCTGCTTTAAAAAGACGCGCCACTACCTTTTTCTGTCGATCGTTTAATCGCTGTTCATAATGGGCCCAAAATTTCGTTTTTTGCACAATAAATGCGATCTGGGCTTTGGCCTCTAATTGTGCTTGGTATAAAACATTTATAAAATAATGAATCCAAGGCGTAATATCTATCTCATAGCGACTGGCTAACGACAATGCTTGATAATAATCTTTTTTATTTTTAGCAATCGATGTTGATAAACTTAACAAAGCAGGTCTTCCTAAGGCTTGTGACAGTGCTTTTTCTGATAAAATACGTCCTATACGACCATTACCATCGGCAAAGGGATGAATGCTTTCAAAGTATAAATGTGCGATAGCGGCACGCAGAGGCGCTGCTATTTTAATGCCTGTTTGATTGTTGGGATCGGTAGCATTGAACCATTCGATAAAACCTTCCATTGCTTGATCGACCCGCACGGCCGGTGGTGCTTCAAAGTGAACTTTGTCACGACCCCATCCGTCCGCAGAAACAATCTGCATAGGCTCATGCCCGCTGCGCCAAGTTCCGATTTCGATACGACCCCATACAAAAGGATCAGACAGCAATAAAACATGCCATTCAAAAAGTTGTTCTTTGGAAAGCGGCTCTGCAAAAGTCTCTCGGGCTAATACCATCAGTTTAGAGATACCCAATACCTTGGGATCACGAATAATAGTCGTATTCGTTGCTATCCCTAATTCTCGTTGAATAGAAGAACGAAGCGCTTGAGGATCTAAAATCTCTCCCTCAATTTCAGAAGTATGAAGTGCTTCTAATACCATTTGATCAATAAAGGCATCGGTTTGGAATAAAGTTGATAATTGGCTTAAGCTGCCCATCACAACACCTGCCTCAAGCGCATATTGATACAGGCATTCTTGAAGAACCATCACATCGTACTGAAAATGAGGCCATTTAGGATGTTGCCAATTGTAGCGATTCATTTGCACGGCTGTTTTTTTTCACAGTTAAAAATAGGGTGAAGTTGCCTTATGGGGAAGTATAATCCACATTCGGCTCAAAAAAAAGCTTTTCTTGAGCCGAATGTGGTGTTTATTCGGCTCAAGTTTGGTTCGCCCCGGCAACTTGACCCCACGGCCCTTCTCTGATCTAATGCAGGCTATGTTGCGTGTTATAACAGCCAATGTGAATGGGATCCGCTCTGCGGCCAAAAAAGGTTTCTTCGAGTGGCTGGCCACACAGCATGCCGATGTGGTTTGCCTACAGGAAACACGCTGCGAGACCCATGCCCTTGCTCCACACCCTTTTTTTCCAGCGCAATACCATCATTACTATTTTGATGCCCATAAGAAAGGATATAGCGGTGTCTCTATTTACAGCAAAGCTGAGCCCCTGGCCGTTCATAGAGGATTGGGCTGGGAGGATGCCGATACCGAAGGACGCTATATCGAAGCCGATTTTGGCAATCTTTGCATTGCCTCCCTCTACATGCCCTCGGGTACCAGTGGTGATCTACGACAAGCTGTTAAATTCGATTTTATGCAGCGCTATGAAGCTAAACTCAAGGAACAATGCCAAAGTTCCAAACCCATGATTTTATGTGGCGATTGGAATATTGCGCACAAACCGATCGATTTAAAAAATTGGCGTGCCAACCAAAATACCTCCGGCTTTTTACCTGAAGAACGTGCCTGGCTGGATAAACTGGTAGATGAGATTGGATGGATCGATGCCTTTAGGGTGGTGAACCAAGAACCTGAGCAATATACCTGGTGGTCACAACGAAGCCCCACAGCCCGCACCAATAATGTAGGGTGGCGTATTGATTATCAGTTTATTCATCCACTGCTGAAAGATAAAGTGCTAGCCGCACAGATCTGCGCACAGCCTGTTTTTTCTGATCATGCCCCGGTGATGATTGATTACGACCTGTAAATACTAGGCTTCAAAAGCTGCTTTTTGTTTCTGAATGAGTATATCAGCCCCTTTGCGCGCTAGATTTAACATGGATTGTAATTCTTCGGCGTTAAAAGAAGCACGCTCTGCCGTGCCTTGAACCTCGATAAAGGTACCTTGTTCTGTCATCACCACATTCATATCCGTATCGGCTTGCGAGTCTTCCTGATAATCTAAATCCAATAAAGGATGACCTTGGTACAGGCCCACAGACACTGCTGCAACCCACTGTTTGAGGGGAATCGTTTTCAGGCTACCTTTAGCCTTTAAATGGTGCAGTGCTTCGACCAACGCAATGCAACCGCCGGTAATGCTTGCCGTTCGCGTGCCACCATCGGCTTGTAAGACATCACAATCGATCACAATGGTATAATCGCCCAAGGCTTTTAAATCGACCGCCGAACGTAAAGATCGCCCGATTAAACGCTGGATCTCCTGCGTGCGACCCGAAAGACCTTGCTTAGACTCTCGTTGCATGCGTTCGTGGGTAGAACGTGGCAACATGCCATACTCTGCCGTGATCCAACCTTGATTGCTGCCTTTTAAAAATTTTGGCACCCCAGCCGTAACACTGGCTGTGCAAATAATATGGGTTTCACCACATTCTATGAGCACCGATCCTTCTGCATATTTAGAATACCCGCGCGTGATCCGAATGGTTCTCAAAGAATCCAGTGCACGTGCATGTGCTCTATGAACGATCACACTTTTTTCTTCCACGCTTTTTATACTCCTGACTATTTAAAAAGGTAAAGCCCATTCGGGCTTCACGGCTCGCAATAATTGGGCAAAAGCGCCCTGAATGCGCGCTAAAGCTTGGGGTGTATCCCCTTCAAAACGTAAAATAAGATTGGGGCCTGTATTCGAACAACGGACCAAACCAAAACCATCTTCAAAGTCGACCCTTAAACCATCGATGGTATTGAGCGTGGCATCCTGAAAATGGGCCAAAGCCACAAGCTTTTTCATCACTGAAAATTTATCCTGCTCTGCAATGCCTAATGCAATTTCCGGCGTACTCAGACTATCGGGTAAAGCTCTAAAAAGTGCGGCTGTACTTAAAGGTTTTGCCTCTGCAACCATCTTCAGCAAGCGTGCACCCGCATACAACGCATCATCAAAACCATACCAGGCCTTAAAAAAGAAATGTCCACTCATTTCACCTGCTAAGTGTGCATCGATCTCCCGCATTTTGGATTTAATGAGCGAATGACCTGTTTTCCACATCCAGGGCTTCCCACCCCTTTCATAAATGAAAGGGCCAAGATGTCGCGTACATTTTACATCAAAAATAATATTAGCCTGTGGGTTTTCACACAGAATAGCCTTAGAAAATAACATTAAAAGTCTATCTGGCCAAATAATCCTGCCTTCATTATCGACCACACCTAAACGATCGCCATCCCCATCGAAAGCCAGACCCAGATCGGCTTTGTGTTCGCGTACCGTCTTGATTAAGTCACGCATATTTTCAGGCTGACCGGGATCAGGATGGTGATTGGGGAAATGCCCATCGACCTCGCAAAAAAGAGGGATCACTGTACAACCTAAGGCCTCATATAAAGCACTTAAGACTAAACCTGCTATACCATTGCCCGCATCCACGACGATTTTAAGCGGGTTCTTAAGAACCATGTGCGCACATAGCGTTTGAATATAATCGGACAGTATCACCTGCTGTGTACACACACCCTGACCTTGTAAAAAATCTTGATGAAGGATCGTCTGATAGAGATCCATAATCTGATCGCCATGCAGAGCCTTACCGCCAATGACTATTTTAAAACCATTATACTGTGCAGGGTTATGACTGCCGGTAATCATGACACCGGAAGGAATATTTAAATGGTGCGTTGCAAAATAGAGTAAGGGCGTGGGCACGCCACCCACATCAACAACATCGATACCGGTCGCTAATAGGCCTTGAATCAAAGCACCGGCTAAACGTTCCCCTGATAGGCGTCCATCTCTACCCACCACTATTTTCCGTTCGCCTGCTTGGAGAATGCGCGTGCCTAAGGCACGACCCAGTTGCTCTACACATTCTATAGTGAGGGTTTGATCAACAATACCGCGAATATCGTAGGCTCTAAAAATCTCGCGGGGAATGATGGGAACTGTCACTATTAAGACCGTCCCGTATGACCAAAACCACCTTCTGCACGCGCTGTCGCTTCAAAAGTATCGACGATCTCAAACTGCGCTTGTAACACTGGCACAAGCATAAGCTGTGCAATGCGATCGCCATGTACAATGGTAAAAGATTCTGCGCCCCGATTCCAACAGGAGATCCGTAGATCGCCCTGATAATCGGAATCAATCAGCCCAATTAAATTACCCAGCACAATCCCATGTTTATGGGCTAAGCCTGAACGTGGAACAATAATACCTGCAAGCGCTGGATCGTCTATATGAATCGCAAAACCGGTTGAAATAAGCGCGGTTTGCCCTGGCATTAAACAAAGAGGCTCATCTAAACAAGCACGTAAATCAAGTCCTGCCGATCCGGGTGTGGCATAGTGCGGCAAAGGCTGCGCCCCAGCGTGTTTACATAATACTTTTAATTGAACACGATGCATCCTAAAAAATTCCTGTGATAGCGTGGCTTAAACCTGAAACTAATTCCGAAACAGCCTTATCGAACTTTAAATTAACTTGAGTCGCCGTACTGACAATCCGGGTTTGATAACGCTTCCAATTCACTTTTTCGGTAGACACCATTTCTTGCACCCCGTTGGTACCTTGCTTTAACTTCGAACGTGTTTTTTGTTTAACTTCGATGGAATTACCTACACGTTCTGAAATCTGTATATCGCTTATCACGCTGTACACCACATCTTGTACCATTGCATCGGCAACTGTTGTAACAGCCGCGCCCACTAAGCCACCCACTACAGCACCTTTACTGGCATGTTTGGAGGAAACACTACCGACTACAGCACCGGCTAAGGCCCCCCCCACGGCTGCACCAAAACCCTGTTCTAAAGCATGCTGTGCTTCGCGTAGATCACAACGCCCCACTTGCAGAATATTGGCTTGCAACAGATAGTGTGCTTTTTCAAGCTTATGAACCACCCGATAACCTTTTTGTTCCATCGCCAGCCGAATAGAAGGCGCTAGATCGAGCGCTGCTTTATCGGAAGTATTTTTAATTTGTAGGAAAACGGTTTGCTGATTAGACGGCACCGGATCTAAAAAAATACTGGCACTCATCTTGGTTTGCACATCTAAGTGCCTTTTGTGGATCGCCGTATGGGTCGCACCACAGGCACTGAGTAATAGCAGCGCTGTTATAAAAGCTATACAACGTGTCAATTGTCGCAAAAACATAGTCATCGCCCCCCATTCTTCCTGAATTTTTCCCACTATTAACGATAAGTCAGAGGATATTTCTGTGGATTTTCTAAGGCATCCAACTCCAAATCCACATCGAGCGTAGGCCAGTTTAGATGCGTTTCATGTAATAATTGTACATCGTGAATATCCGAAATTTTAGCCTGCTGAAACCAAGGATGTTCCTTATAAGACAAAAAATATTCAGAATCATTCACAAGCAACCACATCCCAGCAGGTGAAGTATGAATCGTGATATTAGCATCCTTCTTTGAAGTGCTCATTCCAAGCTTTTTTGATTTCATCCGCTCGCTCCTTAACCGTTTTCTCGATATCGTGTAAATCTTTTTGAGACAAATCACAGTGCTGCGCTAAAGCTACCAAAGGCTCAAGCCAAAATTTTGCCTCTCCTTTGCTGGAAGACACGTGAACATGCATCCTAGATTCTTCTTTGGAGAAAAAGAAAAAACGATACCCTTTGGTCTGAAAAACTGTTGGACTCATCCGGCCAGTCTACCCCAAACGATCCTGTTTTCCTAGAACAATAGGATACTGGGGGAAGATCTGTCATAGTCTTTTTTTGAAGGGGCCATACAAAAACCTTGATCCAAACCCTGGTCTTTGTTAAGGTTGCGCCCTGAGTCGAAATTTAGAACCCATAGTCTTTGAGGTTTGTTTTATGCCTAAAGTATGTCAAGTAACTGGTAAAAAGGTCATGATGGGAAATAATGTTTCTCATTCCAACCGTAAAACGCGTCGACGTTTTTTACCCAACCTTCATAAACATCGTTTTTGGGTGGAAGCCGAAAAGCGCTTTGTGCGCTTGCTGGTCTCACACAAAGGGATGCGCACCATCGATAAGCTGGGCATTGAAGTGGTGCTCGCAAGCATCCGTGGCACAACCCACAAAGGCGCATCGACTAGCACTATAGAGGTCTGTTGAGATGGCAAAAGGAAAAAGTGTTAAAATTCGATTGGTTTCAGCCGCTGATACGGGAACCTTTTACACCACGAGTAAAAACCCGAAGATGGCACATAAGCTGAAAAAGCGCATGTTCGACAAAAAAACCAGAAAGCATGAATGGTTTGAAGAAAAGAAGATTAAGTAACCAAGCCCCTATAGCTTGAATCCATGCGCATTCATGATGTTCCGTGCGAATACTTAGAATCCATCGATTCCACCAACGATTATCTGCTCAGAAAAGCCGCTGAAGGCTGCAATACCCCTCTTGCTTGCTTGGCCGAAACCCAAACCCGGGGCAAAGGTCGCCGTAACGGCCGTACATGGTTCTCGCCACCTGGATCGAATGTGTACCTATCTTTGCTTTGGCACTTCTCAAAAGAGCCTCAAGCCTTATCAGCCTTGGGATTAGCCGTTGCCTTGTGCGTGGTACAAACGCTAGAAGGCATTGGGATCCAAAAGCCTGTGGGCATTAAATGGCCCAATGATCTGCTCTCTGAAGGCAAAAAACTCGGGGGCATTTTGATTGAATCTTTGCCTTGCCAACAGGGCATCACCCGCACCGTGGTTGGTATTGGGCTGAATGTTTGCCCCTTTGAGGCATCAGAGCAGGCTATTAGCCAGCCTTGGACCACGGTACAAGCGCTTAGTCAGACCTTGATTGATCGATCGCAGCTGGCAGCCTTGCTATTGGATACCCTTGTAGATACCGTCTTAGATTTTGAAGCACAGGGCTTTGAAGCGTTCTACAACCTCTGGCCGCGCTATGATCTAACCTTTAATAAGAACCTCACCCTCACAGACTCCAGAGGCTCTGTACAAGGACGAGGGCGGGGCATTCATACCGATGGCCTATTGATCGTAGAAAACGCTGCCGGCGTATTGGAATATTATGCCAGTGGAGAAGTCTCTTTGCGCGTACATGAAGCCTCATTGCACACCCCTAATAGTTAAGCCTCTCGATTGTTCCATTCTTCAAAAGTAGCCTAGCCTAAGAGGATGAATATTAAACCACTGCGGACCTGGCTTTTAGGTCGTACTCTCAACCTACAAAGTTCCAAAATGCCTAAAAAAATATTATTAGCTGC
>JACCDN011203128.1_pt1 | contig 18274 bp, 17 predicted proteins | sample 7441691 | NCBI WGS metagenome assembly JACCDN01 (sample SAMN15323439, study PRJNA562643) | freshwater metagenome | isolation source: river surface water | place: USA:Blue River Watershed | collected 2017-08-16
TCAAGAGTGCTGCATAAAATTCTACGGGATAACGAGCTTTGAGATATCATGTCTGATAGGCTATATGAGCATAACAGACTGCATGTGACTTGTTGAATGAATATGATGCTGCTGGTTCTATCATTTTCTCATAGATGAAGACTGCAGTTTCTGGTTTATACGCTTTGTATGTCTCTGCCCTGGCGACAAATTCTTTTTTTATTTTTTCGATCACATCTTTTTTCTTTTTTCCCACTCATCTTCTCAATAGGTCTGCTTCAGGTAGTGAAAATCACGCCATCGCTTGGACGAGAAACATCAGTTGTTCTTGATAGACGGCTATACCATAAGTTAACCCCATGATGGGTCATAGGTCGTTAATAAGTTTTTCTCTTTCGTCAGCGACAGTGTCGTCTCCATACTTTTTTTGTAGTGCTTGTGATAGTTCTGGAAGCATATACTCTACTGCTTCTTGTCCATGCTTTCTCTTGATATAGCTAGGGATAAATTCCATAGGACCTGGACGATAGAGTGCATTCATAGCTACCAAATCATTGATTGTATTTGGTTTGAGATCAATGAGGAATCTTCTAATTCATTCTCATTCAAACTGAAAGATACCCGTCGTATCTCATTCGGCAAATACTTTATCAAATACCGCTACATTATCCATCGGTGGATTAAATGACATAGTGGCAAGAAACACATCAAAAAGTTTTTTGTCTGACAGATAGTTTGTATATCATACTCAGGATGTATCGCTTGATGCGTTGTCGCGATATTTGGCATTGATGATCTTGATGCAGTTTTTTATCACTGACAAATTTCTCAATCAGAGAAAGTCCATCTTGAGTAGTCAGATATATTCTAGTGTTGGGCCATCATATTGACTAACAAGTGTTTCTACTTTACCTTTTTTGACTCTCTGTGTCGGTGTATGTGCACTGACAGGATCGGGAGAGATGATGATACCACAAGCATGCACTCATAGTTGTCTGAGATTTCATTCGATATCTGCTCATTGCATGATGGCATTGGATACTATCTTATCGTTTTCTATGAGTTGTTTGAGTTCGTCACTTATGTCAGGATTGTCGTTGTTTATATGTTTGAGTGAGATATTGTCAGGAAGAAGGTTGGATACGAGATTTGATCTATCAAATGGTATACCCATAGTTCTCGCTAGATCTTTGAAGGCCGCCTTCGTAGAGAGCTTCATGTAGGTACCTATAGCACAGACATTATCACTCCCATATTTTTCCGTGACATAGTCGACGACTTTGTCTCTCAATGTATCTTCGAAATCGATATCAAAATCTGGCATCGATATACGAGCAGGATTCAAAAATCTCTCGAATAGGAGATCATAATGAAATGGGTTTATATCAGTAATGCCGATGAGCCATGCGAGCATCGATCATGCACCAGATCATCTTCATGGTCAGACCATGATGCTTTTTTTCTTTGCCCACATGACAAAATCTGAGACGACGAGCATGTAGGTGTGAAATCACATTTCTTTGATAACTTTCAGTTCGTACTCGAGACGCTCGATATAGTCAGCGAGAGGATAATGATAGAGTGTGATGAATGTATCCGAACCTTCTTTATGTGTATCGATATATTGCTGTTTAAATCATGTATAGGTTGCTTTTGTCAATTCTTTGAGCTCCTCTGGCGATATCTCTTGGATGGCTTTATCAGGGATCCCTTGATCAGTAATATGTGTCATCATGATGATAGTATCATCATCTCGATGGAGTTCGCATTGTCTCGAGAGACCGGCAAATGCTTGATGACGAAGTTGAAATTCAAATATATCCATATGGGGATTGATGATACAAAAGAGAATGTCGGATGTGATTTCTTGATTATATATATATCCTCATCACTTTCAAATACTTTTTTATCTATTATTGTCTATGTTGATGTTATAAAAAAATCCGAGGTAACTCGGATCTTTTTGTTACTACTATGTTGTATTATCCCGTGATCATGCCGATAATCGCAAAGACGAATTGGACAAGAAGCCATGAGACAGCGATAAATGCGACACCAATAGCTGCATTTTTGAGGATTTTCAATCATTCTTGGTATGCATCATCTTCTCCTGCAGATGTGATCATCTTGAATCCACCGTAGAGGAGATATGCGAAGACGATAAACATGATAATTCACAATGCCCAGTTGATGGCTTTTGTGATGACGCTCATGAGGCCTGCTTCTCCTGTGGCTGTTCATGCACCAGCAACATCGATACCTGATGCTCTATCTGCTCCATTGTTCAAAAATGATCAACCTCATCCGACTGTTCCAACATTTTGTGCAGAGACAGAAGACATCGCTACTGTGCCGATGATGCCAAAGATAGCTGTCGTGAGTGTGATGATTAATGTTTTTTTCATTGTGTGAAGTGACATGATGTATGGGCAGATAAAATAATAAAAACTTATCTTGTTTCTGTTGTATGAGATGAGTATAATCGAAAATAATTGAAATGCAAATTTTTTAGCACTTTTTCCTATACTCTTTATTACCATTATCTATAAAAATATATATGTATAAGAGAATTGCTTCATTTCTGTCGTCTCTACTTCGCTCTATTGTTTCTTATTCTAAGAGACACTACCCATTGTTCTTTGCATTTATGCAAAGAAGAGAATGAATTGTGGTAGTGTTTTTTTTCTCTTTAATTGCTCTTTTGTTTGTGAGGTTATTTGCTTTACAATTTATTCAGAGTGATGATTATGATTCGCTACTGACGAGTAATCATACGAGTTCACTATCTTTCAAGGCTCAGAGATGACAGGTATATGCGACAACGAGAGCGAATGATACTCTCAAATTGACAGATAATATCACACTCTATACTGTTTTCGTCGATCCGCAGTTTGTCAAACAAAAAGATAAATTTATCACGCTCATCACACCTCTTATCTATACGCATCTGTGTCAGAATTATGGCTTTTCCCATCCTGATCAAGAACAGTGTATCCGCAATATCGAATCATTTACCCAAAAAGATATATTACCCAAAGCACCTGAGCGTATGTATTATGGTGGCGATGTGGTAAGTGATAATTACTATACATTTGATATGACAGGCTATATGAATACATACACCACTCTCTTAAGTGGTTTCACGACAGGTACGGCATATGATATGATCTCGCAGAGATTACATGATCGTATTGTGATTGGCGAGAGAAAATATAATTATGTTGGTTTCTTTAGTGATACTGCTCTGCTCGATAGAGTACGTGCATTGCAAGCACCATATATACATATTATCCAGGATCATTATATCTTTATCGAGCCTCGTGTTCTCGCTGGCTTTTCAAGATCGAGAGCTATCAACGATATGACAGATATTTTTGCTGCTCGTGGCTACGATGATATTGTGGACAATCTCGATTCACTGACAGTGCCTCATAGTTATAGATATGTGAGGTTGATGACGAATGTCCATCCTATGATAGCAGATGCGATCAATAAATTAAAAATACAATATTATAAAGATTACGCCAAAACTGATCCTGATAAAATACCACTTTTCCATGGAGTAGGATTGGAGCCTTATACGAGGAGATATTATCCGTATGCAAACTTTATGTCTCATATATTGGGATATGTCGATAAAGATGGCAATCCTCTCTATGGGGTAGAACAGTATTTTAATGACATCCTCAAAGGTGCGGATGGTAAGATAGAGTGACGTTCTGCATCATGGGCGATCGGTGCCAATGACTTTACGATCAAGAATGTAGAGAATGGTTATGATGTCTATCTCACTATCGATCCATCTATCCAGAAACAAGTCGAGATCGTTGCTCAAAAGTATCAAAAGATGTTTCAGTCTGACAGTGTCTCCGTCTTGGTCTATGATCCTTATAGTGGTCATGTAATAGCGTCTGCTAATGCACCTGACTTTGACCCCAATAATGTCAGTGAGGTCTATGCGTTGACGCCACTTGCGGTAGAATATGGTTTTCTCGCTGATGATCTCTCTCGTCTAGACTATCCTCTCTATGTCCAAACAGGAGGTGAAACAAGAGTAGCAACAGTAGCAGAGAGATCGGATACGACTCTACCCAAATATATGACCAAAGTACCGCTCTGACCAAATCTCTTTATCGATAAAAATATAGCGTTTCCCTACGAGCCATGATCTATTTTCAAGGCATTTACTTATGCTATTGGCTTGGATACGAATGAAATCGATATGTATGATGAGTATACGGATCTAGAGTCTCAGGTGAAGATCGGTGACTACACCATCCGTAATGCCGCTGTAGAGGCCTGTCAGTGAGTCCATAGTTTCCTCTATGCACTTCAGCATTCGTGTAATGTCGGTATGGTGAGAATCGCTCAGAAGTTAACAAAAAATCTTTTCTACAACTATCTTGATAAGCTCTGATTTGGGCAGATGACGCATATAGAGCTTGCTGGTGAAGATCCATGATTTGTCGATAATCCATCGACGGTATCGCTGACGAGGTTTTATAACAATGTCTTCGGTCAATGACTACTGGCGACACCGATACAGATCGCTGCTGCTTATGGAGCAGTACTCAATGGTGGACAATATATCAAACCGACAATTCTCGATAAAATATGCGAATGATGAACTACTCATTGTCAGTATAATAAAACAAAGATAGTAAGGCAGGTATTTGATCCTCGTATTTCCGAATTGCTAAAGTTTTCGCTTGTGCAAGTCCTTGCAGTCAAAGAAAATGCTGCATATGCCGATATCCCATGATATAAGGAGTGAGGGAAGAGTTGAACATCACAGATCGCTTTTAGAAGGAAGTATAAGGATGGAAGATGATGGACCAATGGATCATTTGTTGGCATGATCACCCAGGACAATCTCACCTATCTCGTCACGATCCAGGTTCGTCGCCCTCGTACATCACAGCGATGAAACCAAACAGCATGAGCAATCTTTAAAGAAATTGCGACATTTCTCATTAACTATGAAACTATCCAAGGTGGCGTTTTTCTCAAAGATGATAAAAGACCAGCATTGCCTGTATCGACATCAAGCTATGGGGAGATGGAATCATTTGATTAATATGTAATTTATACCATATAATTTCTTTCATGTTGTCGTCATACGCTGATCAAGCTAAGCAGCTCATCGAATCGAGTCAGACTATTGCTCTCTTTGGTCATGATAATCCTGATGGTGATGCCATAGGATCTATGTTGGCTCTGGCTACAGTCTTGCAATGATTGGGTAAAGATGTGTCTATGTTTTGTTCACCCCTCCCCTCTCGTCTGTTCCGTTTTGTCGCTGGCATCGAACATATTCGTGATGATTTCAAGACGCAGAGAAAATATGATCTCATTATTTTCGTTGATTTTTCTGCGTATGATCGTATCGGTCACTTCTCGGCTGGACACTATGACTATTTTGATGCAAAGCCTCTGTTGGTGATCGATCATCACTATGGTGATGCACCTGCTCATGCAGTCGTAGTCAAAGATGTCCATGCAGATAGTAATTGTGAGCGACTTTTCGAACATCTCCGTGTCTGGCGACCAGAGAGCATCACTCGTGATGTAGCTACTTATCTCTATCTCGGTATCGCTACTGATACAGGCAATTTCATCTATGATAAACAATGATCAAGATCTCTTCGTAACGCTGCCGATCTCGTAGATCTCGGTGCAAATAAGAGAATTATCTCAGATAGCATCTTCAATTCACTTTATCTGACACAATTACAGTTTCTGACTCTGATTATGCCTAGATATAGGATCACGAATGGCGTCGGATGTATTTGGTATAGTCATACGGACTTCGAGAAATTTGGTATCGATAGAGAAGAGGCAAGCGGTTATGTGACGACTATTGTATCGAAGATCATTGGCCAAGATATTGCGATAGTTGCCAAGATTGATCCTGGTGTTATGAGGGTTTCATTGAGGTCGAGAAACGACAAAGTCAACGCATCAGCTATCGCTGAGCAGTTTGGGTGATGATGACACTTCTATGCTGCGGGTATATCTATTAAGGGAGAAGCACGACGAGAAGAGAAAGAGCGGTTGTGAGAGCTGGATCGTCTTTATCAGGCTATACAGGATGAGGTTATGAGAATGAGAGATAGAGAGAATGAAAGATAGAGGTTTACAGGTCAAGATTTTCTAGAGAGCTAGACATACAGTGAAGAAAGTATAGTATTACTGCTGTAATGTGCCGACGAAGCCATCATGATCTGATCCGGGGATATCGATGATATGATATGATGCTGAGATATCTTCTCCTGCTCGGAAATGATCGATATGTGCACGAGCAAAAGGGAGCAGACTGTGTCACCACGTCGTGATGGCACGAGTGAGAGACATAGGTCGATGGCTTTTCTCCTTATTAAATGATGAGAGGTCTGTCGTGACATCGTCCATATGGAGTTTCTTCATCGTTGTGGCGAATGCGTGATACTGGTCAGCCCATGGCGTTATATTAAAATCGCCAAACATGACTATATTCTTCGTCTTCTGCTTTCATAGGAAATTGCCAAGATGCTCTGCGAGCGTCTGCATTTGTCGTTTTCTCAGATGTCGAAATCTCATCGTCACGGGAGCTGCAGTATGGACGAGGACGATATTATATCTCTGTGTTTGTTTCGTAATGACAACATGGTTGTAGGCTCGAGGACTATCGCTCGTATCGACTCTTGTGAGCGGATAACGAGAATAGATAATATCGCCATCATATCATTTGTTGCTGAGTGGTTTGTAGTGGCTCGTATAGGGATAGTTCACGAGGAGTTTTTTTCTCATGATCTGATCTTGATGATCAGCATATTCGACCAGCATGACGATATCAGGGTTGTGGGTGCGGATAGTCTTGAGTAGTCATGCTGTGTCAGTATTGGTATAGAGGATGTTGGCATAGAGAAAGGAGAGAGCTGCCTCACCCTCAAGACCCTCTCCTGATGTGATATATGTATGGAGATAGGTGGAGGTAGTGAGATACGCGAGATAGATCAGAGCATAGAGACAGAGGTGAGCGATTCGATGGACTTTGCTGAGTCTTCGTCGTCTACGGATGATCAGGATGAGACAGATCAGGATAGCTATATAGTGCCCTAGCATACTATAGGGTAAAAAACTGATCAGGAGTTCGCTGATATAATAGTCGGGGAAGAAAGTGATGAGATAATGCGAGATGGTTCGGAGAAAAAGTAGGACAAGCATGAGAGTAATGAAAGATAGAGAGACATCCTGCGAAGCAAGGCAGAATGAAAGACGATGTATGATAGATAATCTAAAGTGCTAATGCAAGGGAGAAAAAATTATTGCAATAGGCTCTATTATCGTTATATTCATCTTCTTATTTGTTTATCTAATGATATATTATGAAATTCACGGTTATCGTCTTCGGATGTCAGATGAACTACTCGGATACAGCGAGGATTAAAGCAGTGCTGATGCACTGTGGCTGGAGCTATGTCGAGATGATCGATGAAGCTGATGTCGTGATCTTCGATACCTGCTCAGTCAGACAGAAGTCCGAAGATAAAGTCACGGGGAAGCTCATGAATCTCGATCCATCCAAGAAAGTCTGGATCACTGGCTGTATGATCCAGCATAATCTCCGCAATATGGTCATCAAACGCAAGACACAGAAGAAGTCTATCAAAGGTCTCATGGGAGTGGGTAACTTCGTCGGGACGGTAGAGACAATTGCTCCTGATGTCATCGGGCTCACCAATCTCGAGATCGAAGAACGAAGACCTAAGCCTAGTATGGAATCTAATGTCGTCTATATCAATCATGCCTTCAATCCAATGTTTCATACATTGCATACGACCTATCCGCATGTGGAGCTTTTCTTCCGTATCGATGATACTGGTTTTCTTCCACTGATGATGCAGCGTATTGGTTATGATGTGCACTTTGATGGAGAGCTCACTAACGAATATACCGCGATTATACCCTCATCGACCAGTATGCATGCTGCGACGAGTCAGATTAGTGCTTTTATCCCTATTAGTACGGGCTGTAGCCAGTTTTGTGCGTTTTGTATCGTGCCCTATGCGAGAGGGGTCGAGAAATATCTGGATGTCGACCAGATCGTCGCTGAAGCGAAGCATCATATCGATCATGGGATCCAAGAGATTACCTTGCTTGGACAGATAGTGAACAAGCATCCTCGTTTCGTCGAGATATGTCAGCGTATTCTCGATCTGCCTGGTAGTCTGCAGTGGCTGAGATATACGAGTCCGTACCCGACTTTTTATGATAGATGACTTCTCGATCTGCATGCATCGGATCCGAGGATGTGTCCACATATCCATATGCCTCTCCAGTCGGGGTCCGATAGGATATTGAAGAAGATGTTTCGTGGCTATACGAGTGAGCAGTTTCGTGAGTTTGTTGATCAGATCAGAGCGATAGAGGCTAGTCATGGCAGGAAGATCTCGATCACGAGTGATGTGATCGTAGGATTCTGTGATGAGACAGAGGAAGACTTTCAACAGACGCTGGATCTCGTCGAATATGCGAGATTTGATATGATCTATATCGGGAAGTACTCCACTCGTCCGGGGACCTATGCAGCTCGTCGCTATGAGGATGATGTCTCACAGGCCGTGAAGGATGAACGCCGAGAGAGGCTCAATATCATTCTCAAAAAAATCTCTACAGACAATAATCATGGAGAGATCGGCAAGACGAAGAAGGTATTAATAACAAAAAAAGTCAGACAGTGAGACAGTAAGGCAGTAGGACAGTATGACTATAGTGGGTATACCGAGGATATGAAGCATATTACCTTCCATGATCAAAAAAATCCCTCTGAGGGAGGGATTCTGCAGGTCGGACAGTTTGTCGATGTCCTCGTGACAGGTGGCGAGAGTTTTATGCTGAGAGGGGAAGTTGTTGGATAAGGCATGTACTTATGCAGCTAATTTTCATCATGTAGTGTGTTTCTCTGATTGAAGAGATAGTTTTTGAAATACATCTTCTAATAATGATATTTTATCTATAAGTTCTTCTAGTAATGATCGTTCAGCCTTATTTAAATCTTTATTAATTGTGCTCTCTGCTATTTTGTCGATTACCTTAAAATTTTTGTGTATTTCATTTAGATCCATTCAGGTATTTATATCTTTTGGCAATATGCCTATTAGCTGTTCATTATTCTTCATTCCTTCTATTATTTTACTTCGCAAAATCTTTATTGTTGCGATTCGGATTTCCGATTCTTTAAATTGTTTTTTTATATTAGTCGGTAATAATTCTAGTATTTGAGAAGTTGTCTTATTCTCGGCTATCAGATAATGTAGTATATTATATAGTTCTCATTGATCAGCTTTATTTTTACTTAACCAACTAAGAATAATTTTATCTTTTTCATTATTAATTGAGAAACTATAAAGATGAAATTTGGTTTCTGTATTTAGTGATCTATAGTATTCTTCAAGATCTTTGATTGTTGTTTTTTGATTTAGGAATTTACTAGTTGAAAGACTTTGATCATTATGAAGAATTCTCAAACCTTCTGTAAGGAAAGTTCTCATCATTCTTATTTTTATATTTGATAGCTCCATTGCATTCGCTTTACTTTCTACTCGTCCCACACCTTGAAGTATTGTTTTATATTCTTCTCATAATAACAAAAGTTCTTCAACGGTTCTTATTTCTTTAGGTGTTCTATCGGCATGTCTTTGAGAAGAACTTGATTCTTTTGTATTATTTTGTTTTGTCTGTAACTCTCAATTAACTGTTATATCAAAATCTCATTCTTGGCCCATTATGCAAAAAGCTTTCAACAATTGAGATATTGTTGGATACTGATAGACATGTATTTCCGTATTAATAATGGGCTTTAGTGCATCTACCAATTCTGATGATGTATTATCCTCATATAATAAAGTTCTTACTTTGCTGGATATGAAATCTCTCATTAGGGTGTTTTTTAAATCATCAGTACGATAGCCTGTTATCTTCTGAGATAGGGAAATATTATTTTCTAAATCAATGTTTAGTGTCCTACTTTCTTGATTAAATGCAATAGTGATGTATTCTTTTTTCTTTTTTACTTCTTTTGAGAAACTGATACCTCATTGCAATTTAAATGATTCTGTAAAAATATCAAAATCCTTCATTGTTTAGAAACCTAATGTAAAAAATGATTAATAATCTATTATATCTCCCCTTGCAATAGTACTAATATATCAGTATATACAAGAGTATACAGATTTCAACGATTTTTCGAGATGTAGTGATAACTTTATGCTAGCGGTTTAATCTTTGAGTGTTTCATGAATATAGAAAAACTTTTTGGATCGAAAGCGAAGGCAGATATTCTCAAATATCTGATTTTCCGTAGACAAGGTGTGTCGATGAGAGCTCTGGAAGCCGAGCTCGGATGGACCTTCCCTGCGATCAAAAAACAAGTCGATACTCTCCAAGATGCTGGTGTCGTCACGATCGATAAAGATGCTATGAAACGAGCTATTCGCATCCATGATGATGTCTATCAGATCCTCAAAGATGTCTTTCTCTTTGCCCTCAAGAAAGATCTTCTTCTCGTCCTCGATCAGCACTCTTTCATCATCCAGCAATATTTCCTCGGTAAGATATTTGGTAGTGGTATCGAGACTGATCTCGTCATCGTCTACCATCATTGTGAGAAAGAATCTCTCGATATGTTCAAAAATATCCTTAATGAACTCTTCAGAAAGTATGGCATAGAGGTCGTTTACCTGACGTTCTTCTCTGCATCGGAATGGCAAACCCGTTATCAGCTTGCTGACAAATTTGTCTTGTCTGTCATGAGAGGGTAAGTAGTTAAGAATTCATAATTTACAATTCATAATTATGATACAGTATCATCAATTCTCTTCCGAAATATCTCTCTATCCTCAGCAGGTCTCTCAGGAGCTGATGGCGGCTTTTGTGATCGGCAAACAATACATGCAAAATGTGTCAGCTGCATGTCGTTTGTGTATTGTGCCTGAAGATATCAGTATATCGAGACATAGCCTGGTAGCGACATTGTATTACTATATCGCACAACGTCAGGATATTCAGCATATCGTCGTCATATCGACTGATCCGAGAGCTACTGCCATCACGCTCCCCTCTCGTGATCATGCGGGTATTGCTCATATTCTTTGAAAAAAAATACTATACGATACTGACTTGAGTCAGAGGATAGTCTGACTGCAGGGTATATCTACTTGTCATGATGATATCTCCCTCGAGTCTGCATCATGGTATACGCATGTGCATTATGTTGCTATGCTACCTCAGCTGTGTGATGTTTTACCTATTATTTGTCCTGTAGGTGATATATCTTATGGGACATCGTTACTTGATTGTTGTCTTGCAGATCCTCATACATTTGTTATATTGATGGATAGCTTTGCATTTCGTCCTTATGTGGATGAGCAAGGTCAACATGATATGCAGACGCTTGTCTATGAGCCTGGTGGTGAGGTTCTTCGTTTATTTAATCACTATGTTGCTTCGCAATCGTGGCTTTTTTATGCACTCAGAGTGGATAAATCGCCATTACCGTCTGATCCAGAAAGATATACATCTTTATTGATAGCTGGCTAGTTGGTGATTCGGAATTTTGTTGCTGTAGAATGGTGCCATTTACCCTTGCAATAAGATGTCTATTTCGATACAAAGAGACTATTATTTTACTTTTTTGACAATTTTTTGCTATGATGAAATTTTTTTATGATAGTTTGGAGACTGTACAGAAACTTCGCTATCCTACGAAGAAAGATTATTTGACTCTTTCATTAGCGATTGTCGTGACTATTGTGGTTGCTGGTGTTTTCTTTATATTTGTTGATTCGATATTTTCATCATTGTATAGGTCTTTTTATACTGCTATGAGATCAGCAGATGATACGACGCCGACACAAGATATCTCATCACTACTTTCGGGGGTTAATGATATGTCTGGCACAGATATGAATGATATCACTACTGGTCTTGTTGTGACAGGAGAGAATAAATAACTATTGTATTCTTTTAATTTTTCATCTTCCATTATTGCATGGTTACTATCACACAGACAGAACTCAAAAAACAAATCGAAGATAAATCTCATAAGCGATATGTACTTAGCGTCATCGCAGGACAAGAAAATCTCGTCGTAGAGAATCTCAAAGAAAGAGTGAGAAAACAATCTCTCGAAGATGATGTCGTCGATTATTATGTTCCTATCGTGATGGAGTCGAAGATGAAAGCAGGTAAGAAAATTATCCAAGAACAAAAACTCTACCCTGGTTATGTCTTTGTTAGATCGAGAATGAACGATAAGATCTGGTATGTCGTCAGAAATACGCCATGAGTGAGAATCATCGTCGGTGCAGAGACGCATCCTATACCGCTCACTGATAAAGAATACGAAGATATTCATCGCCAAGTGCAGGAGAGGAATGAGAGATCGACAATGGTCGTACCATACAGAATAGGTGATGTCGTGACACTCAAAGATGGAAATTTCTCTGGTACCAAATGAGTCGTGAGAGAAATCGATGCAGAAAAGAATGCTGTTGTGGTCAATATTGAGATGCTTGGAAGAATGACTCCGGTTATGGTTGATTTTGATAAAGTAGAACTTAGCAAATAGAATGGAAGAATGAGCGGTTTTGGTCTTCCGTGACTGATGCCTCATTTTCTTTCAGTCCTTCTATCTTCCTATCTATTCTTTATGCATTCACATGAGAAGCCTATTATTTTAGTTGTTACGACACTATTCTTGGCATTTACGTTGGTGTATATGATGTTTTTTCGTATTCGTGATACAGCAGATATAGTGTCGCCATCGCTCTCGTCATGATCAACGCTTTCATGATCATTCTCTGGCTCAGATACTGATAGATTGATTACATCATTATTGATTGATGCGACTACGTGATCAAATATATCCTGACAGACACAAACAGGCATAGCTATGACATGAGCAGCATCAGGTCGAGTTGTCTTACAGTCTGGTGATGAATCTGCTTCGGCGACTACTACTCTCTCATGATGAGTGAAGACATGATCAAGACAGACCTGATCTGTGCAGACAATCGTCGTACCGACGATTACTCCATCGTCGTCAGAAACAGATTCTTCGTATTGGTATGATCGTATAGACAAGATCTCTGGTGCTACTGCATGGTATAACTCTGTCAAGATGGCTGAAGTTCTAGGTTTGGATATGCAGGTGGTGTTTGCTGATACAGGTGCGATATTGTATGGATATCTTGGGACAGGGGCATTGGATCAACTTGCCTCGACAGTCAAAAGATTACAATGAAATATACTTGCAATCGATACGCAAATAGATATAGTCAAGAATTGATTGCCCTGAGATCGCATACGCTACATCAATATACCACAGCTCACATTTGTCCGCAAAAATGGAGTAGAAGAAAAACTTCTGGTTGCGATGATTGTAGATGTTGATGATGATCAGTGGCTTATCCAAGCACCGTATGGTAGCTATCATGCATCTAAGAAGCGTATGATAGAGATATTCACACAGTTGTATAAGTAGTATTTTGGATATTTAGCGTTTTTGTAAGTTGGTAATTTGCTTGAAGGATATTTATTCCTTATAGTCTCTTGCTAATGTACTAACTCACTAACTTACCAATTCACTAATTTACATATTTTTATTCCTTTTTGTCTCTTGTTATGGCTAAACAGCTTACTAAGACATTGAACCTCGAAGTAGTCGCAGGGAAAGCACAACCTGCACCTCCACTTGGTCCTATGCTCTGATCCAATGGTGTAAACATTGGTCAATTTATTACCGAATTTAATAGCAAAACTGCAGATCACATGAAGCAGTTCGCTCCTGCAGATGTGAAGATGAGAGTGAAGCTTGATTTGTATTCTGATAGGACGTTTGATATGTATATTATCGGTCCAGTAACATCCAACCTTATCCTCTGGAAGATAGGTCAGAAGTTATGATCAGGAGAACCAAACAAGAAGAAACTCTGACAGTTGTCTCGTAAAGATCTCGAAGAGATCGCAGAACTCAAGAGAGGTGACATGAATAGCGACAATATGGAATCTATGGTAAAATCTATCGCTGGTACAGCGAGAAATATGGGAGTAGAAATCAAGTGATAATAGAGCTACACTATAGAGTAAAACTAATCATCTATTTCTGAATATGTAGCTTTATATTTCGCTTTATCCTTTAGCTAATTAACCGGGAGATCTGTGAAGATCGTTAGGACCGATTTTATATTTTTTTCTTTCTATCTATGACTAAAGTATCCAAAAAGTACGCAGAAGCGTCAAAACTTATCGACAAGAAAAAGATGTATTCTGTCGCAGAGGCTGCAGAACTTGTGACCAAAGTAGGTTATACGAAATTCGTCGGATCAGTCGATATTGCCATCAAGACATTCGCAAATCCTAAGTACAATGATCAAGCAATCAGAGCTACTACCTCACTGCCTCATGGAAATGGTAAGACTGTCAAAGTAGCAGTCTTTACTACCGAAGATAATGTGGTTGCGGCGAAGTCTGCAGGTGCTGATACAGCAGGATTTACTGATCTTATCCAGAAGATAGAGAAAGGAGAGATGGAGTTTGATATACTCGTCACCACGCCCGATCTTATGAAAGATCTTGCAAAAGTAGCGAAAGTGTTGTGACCAAAAGGTCTCATGCCAAATCCAAAAGCTGGTACAGTAACGACTGATCTTCCTTCGACTATTGCAGAGATCAAGAAAGGTAGATTTGAATTTAAGCTCGATAAGACAGGTAATATCCATGCTATCGTCGGTAAGATGAATTTCTCTGCTGACCAATTGGCTGATAATATCAATGCTTTTATCACTGCAGTGAATGCAAACAAGCCTACTGGCATCAAGTGAAAGCTTATCAAGAAGATTGTCATCGCTCCGACTATGGGTCCTGGTATTGTGATCGCTGGATAGTGTAGTATATATTATTCATTATTCATTATTCATTATTCATTATTCATTATAAACCTCCATTATGGAGGTTTTTTTTGTATGATAAATCTATATTTATCTATAGGATGTGATGATCCCATACTGGCGAGCAATAATAGCTGGCATAGAGAGAGCTATCGTAGGCACATCATCATGCATAGCTGCGATTTTGTAGTAATCTATCGCTTTCTCATAATCATCGAGATAATGGTAGTAGTCGAAAGCTAGCATCTGCGGTAAGCGATAGTCAGGACATGGCTCTCGATAATGCGGATCTTTTATGCTCACGGCAGTCATAAACGCCGACGATGAGAGACTTTTGATCGCCTGTATTTTGCCCATATCACAGGTCATACGTATTCATTGTTCTCCGATTATGATAGTATTGCTTCGTGTGATCGTTGTCAGATCTTGTTCTTTTTTTGTCATAGGACTATATGATCTTTTCGGTGCTGGTCACATGAGGACAGCAAAGCTATAGATAGAAGATCGATGGGGATCAAGTGTCGTGATGGTGAAGAGGCGATTGCTGATAGTATGTGCTTGTGATAGATCTGCTTCTTTGCCGATATATTGGATAGTATGGAGCCGTGCTATCGATGCGATGAGTTTCTGATATGGGAATGCTATACACTTACCCTTGCCATACTCACAGTTATCGTGAAATGATTGTAGGAGTGTTTGTTGTATAGTAAATGGCTCTGTCGGTTTGTCTTTCTCTTGTCATACTCTATTGTGTCAGGTCTGCGAGATAGCTGATGTTCGTTGACCACCAGGGATGAGAAGATACGATGACGCATGTGGATTGTCTATGATGGCAAAAATAACCTGTATGCACCGAGTCGTGATGATCATACAGATTATCGATAAAAAGATATGATGTCTCATGATAAAATACTTTCGCATTGCAATGGGATTATAAATTAACTATAGAGAGTATATATATTTTATCTTTTTACATGCGTGAATCAATGAAAACATTTATCGTTTTTATTCTATGAGTTGTGCTAGGTTCATTGCTCGGTGGTAAGATGACATACGAGTATGTCGTGAGTCAGTTTAGCGATAATGTCGATACGATAGTCGGCCAAATTATCGATCAGGGTATGATCTCTGGTGCACAACATGCTGCATTGGATTTGCAAAACAAATGAGAAGAGTTTCTCACATCGCAAAAGGATAAAGCGAAAGAACAATTGAAGCAAAATTTAACACAGGCAATCAACCAACAAATAGATGCATTCTTACAATAATACTAGATGAATGATCGTCGGTATGGATGAGGTAGGTAGGTGACCATTGGCATGACCGGTAACGGTGGGTGTTGTGCTCTTTTTGCCGGCTTTTTTTCGTTCACTCCCTGAGTGGTATGATCGTGTGACAGACTCTAAAAAGATCTCTCCCTGACAGAGAGAGTATCTCGCTCGTTGTATCCTCGATCATCCTCATATCGTGTCAGGGATTGCCTCTTCTCCTGCATCGATGATCGATAGTAAAGGAATCGTCTATGCTATTCGTCATGCAGCGACGCAGGCTCTTGACATACTTTTGACTGCATTGCAGCAGACGAAAGTATCTCACAAGGATATCCGTATCATCCTCGATGGGAAGACAGACTATGGACTGAGAGCAGTCCTCCCCTACCCTCTCGAGACAGTCATCAGAGGTGATCAGTCGGTGTGGCAGATCGGGGCTGCATCCATCATTGCCAAAGTACAGAGAGACGAGTGGATGACGAAACTCTCGACCAAGAAGAAGTATCGTGCATATGACTTTGCTCGTCACAAGGGCTATGGGACGCTGGTGCATAGAGAGGCTATCCTCTCGTGTGGATTGAGTGACCAGCATAGGAAGTCGTTTTGTCAGAGGATTCTGATGGCAGGAGAATAGTAATCATATTCGTCATTGCGAGGAACGAAGCAATCCATAATCCAATGAATCTCTTTTTATGATCATGGATTGCTTCATCCGCTACGCTACTTCGCAATGACGCATGTTGTTATTTTCCTTGTTTTAATTTCTATAATAAACTATGCACAAGAATATACCTGATTTCGTGAGAGAGTATCTCGTACAGCATGCGATAGACTATGACTACTATGAGCATGAACCGATCTTTACGGTGGAAGAGTGACTGCATGTGAAAGAAACTATCCCTGGGACACATACGAAAAATCTTTTCCTGACGAATAAGAAAGGGATGTTTTTTCTCGTCTCGGTCGAATCATCCAAGAGACTTGCTATCAATGCATTTCGTAAGATGGTCGGGACAAGTGAGATGAGCTTCGCTTCGCCCGAGGATATGCTGAGGGTGTTGTGACTGACACCCTGATCGGTGACATTACTGGGACTTATCCATGCCGTGAAGAGCTGATATATCGCATCAGAAGAACTGAGAGTCTTCCTCGATCGTGATCTCCGAGAGGCAGAACAGATCGGCTGTCATCCCTGTCGCAATGATGCGACGCTGATACTCTCGCATGCGATGGTGGAGAAGTTTCTGCAGAGTGTGTGATGTGAGGCAGTTATTTTGGATATGGAGAATTTAGGATAAGAGCTTGCTTTAGATTATTCCAATTGGTATATACTATTTACCTACTAATTTCAAGGTATTGCATTTGGCTTGATAATCTTCTATTTATTTTATTATATAAATTTATGTATAAGAAAAATAATAATGAAATAACATCTATCTTTACTTTAGATAACCCAATGCCTCCACTTTGGATGATGTATCCACATATTTCACAATTTTCCATTGGTTGGAGAATGGGGTGAGGTGAAAGTTATGCATGGAATCGATGAAATTGGTTAAAAACATTAACGGACGAAGAACAAAGTAAATACAAAGAGATGTTTCCACATCCTGTATTTTGGAGAGAATATTACAATGAAGATTGCGATTTTGAAGATACTGAAGCATATAAATATGAAAATATACCATTTTGGAGTAAAGATGGAGAGATGAAATATTCTATTACAACCCTTTTAAGGGAAAATAATATTAAGGAACAAAAGTACCTCTTCTTTTGGCAGCCAAATTGAAATAATATTAATAAGTCTTGTTTGGGGCAATGGCAACCATCTAATTTTACAGTTGATATACATGAATATACTTGTGCTGAACAGTATATGATGGCTGAAAAGGCAAGGCTTTTTGAAGACAAGGAGATTGAAGAGCAAATTATGCAAACTTCTGGCCCTAAAGAAATGCAAGCTTTAGGCAAAAAGATTAAGAATTTTAACCAAGCGATCCGAGATAAAGTAAAATATTCCATTGTTTTGAATGGCAATTATTATAAGTTTAGTCAAAATAAGGTCATGAGAGACTTCTTGCTTTCGACAAATAA
>JACCDN011095758.1_pt1 | contig 18272 bp, 16 predicted proteins | sample 7441691 | NCBI WGS metagenome assembly JACCDN01 (sample SAMN15323439, study PRJNA562643) | freshwater metagenome | isolation source: river surface water | place: USA:Blue River Watershed | collected 2017-08-16
CTTAGCAGATTAAACAACATAAAATTTAGATTCTAGATTCTCAACTTTAGAATTTCTAATTTGGCTGTTCCCCAATTCATGCACCTGGCCTCGAGCTTCAGGCCTTCTAAAAAAAGTACATGTGTACCTATTTTGCAATAATTATTAGTATTTTAGTAAAAATTATATTGCCCAACCAAATAGTTTCTGCTACTTTGTGCCTCGCCAAATACAATTTGGCCTGAAGATACCAATGGGCCGGTAGTCTCAGCTGGTAGAGCGCCTGCTTTGCAAGCAGGAGGTCATGGGTTCGATCCCCATCCGGTCCACCACGATCGCATCAAGCGATCGCTTATTATCGCACTAATTTTCATTCTCTTTCTAAGAATGCTACTTAAACGCGATCGTAAGAATCAGTAGGCAAATTGGGCAGGAACCTTAGTCTTAGTCTTGAAACTAAGCATAAAATCATTTACTGGCATGATCAGAAACTTTTCCTTACACTAGATTCTGTCCAGCTTTGTATTTTATATGCTCCCCTTTCTGCAGTCTGCCCAAATTCGCTTACAGCTCAATCAATTTCACTTGAATGCTGAACAACTAGATCTGCTTTGGGATATGCCAGACCATGTCATGGAGGTAATTGATCGTATCTATGCTTATGAAGAGAAACAAGCTTTCGGCCAAGCTCAAGCAATCACACCTGCTGAAAAATTTACGTTTTTGCGCGCCTGGCCATTAGAAAAAGACACCGGCATTCTTTTATACGCCTTAGTAAAGTTCTTAAAGCCAGCCATGATCTTGGAATGCGGCACTTCATTTGGAGTTTCTGGTTTATTTTCTGCTAGTGCCCTTCAACAAAACAACCACGGTCACCTCATTACAGTTGAGGTATCGAAGCTCAAACACGAAGCTGCATGGGCAAATTTTCAAGCAGCCCAAGTGGATCAATATATAACTCAAGAAAAAGTAGCGTTTGATCAATATCTTAAACATTCCGACCAGAAATTTGACCTTATCTTCTTAGATTGTGACCGCAGCCGCTACCCTGTGTATTTTGAAGAATTACAACCCCATATCACACCAAATGCAATTATCCTAGCAGATAATGCTCTGGATAAAGCTGATGACATTACCTCTCTCCAACTAAAATTAGATGAATATCATTGGCAACATACAGTTCTAGCTATCGGTGACGGTTTGCTCTTAGCTAAAAACCAAAATTACGGCGTTATTTGTAAAAATGGTTAAAAATATTCTGTAACAAATACATTGTCATCTAATTAATAACTTCCCACTCACCCATCTCAACTTTCAACTGATATTTGACCTCTGATCTCGAATCTCAAATCTTCGTAGTGTAACCTCCTATCGACATTATATTTGTACACATTGTTGCACATGCTGTTTCACAATGAAGATCAATTGATTAGAAAAGTTCAGGAGGGAGATACAGAAAGTTTTCGACCTTTGTATCACCACTATATCACTCCGCTTTATCGCTTTATTTGGAGCAAAGTAAATCATAAAGAAGAAGCGGAAGACCTAACCTCACAGACTTTTCTCAAGGCTTTCCAAGCAATTGAAAATTTCCGTTTTGAAGCCAAATTTCAGTCATGGCTCTTCACAATAGCACGTTACACCATCAATGATTACTGGCGCATAAAATATGCCCAAGGTATAGAGATATCATTTGAGGATTACCTGGCCCAAGAGCTTCCTCACACCGAAGAAGAAATAGAAGCTAGTAGTGGTAAAGAAAAAATCACAACTAAAATTCTCAAATTACTGCCCAAGAATTATCGGGACATTCTCCAATACCGCTTCCTCAAAAATTATTCGATTAAAGAAACTGCTGAAGCTCTCGATCTCAGCGCTGAAAATGTCAAAGTATTGCAACATCGAGCTCTCAAAAAAGCAGCAGAATTACACCCCTTACCTCTTAATTCTTGAAGTATATGGCCAAAATCATCACTTCACGACCACCAAAACCAGATCCAGCTTTCGTACAAGCCCTCGAAGAAAAACTTTTGGGCAAAAAGGTAACACATTGGCAACGTTGGTTGCTGTGGATCAGTTTACCATCTTTGACAACAGCTGCACTTATGACTGCACTTTTTATTCATCCTCAAGCTAATACCCCAAATACGATTCCCACCGAGTCCTTATACACAATCACTGAAGAATTACTCAGTGTAGAAGTAGATACTATTGGAACCTTAAACGCTATAGAACAGCAACTAGACTTGTAGTCAAAATATTGCTTTTCTAGTATAAGTTGGCAGAATGCGAATGTGTAGTTTTCCTCCCATGAAATATTTTTCTCGAGCTATCGGTGTAATTTTAATGAGTCTTGTAGTCTCTGCTCAAGCGTATGCATTTAATGATGTCACGACTAGTAATCCTGATGCAGCAGCAATCGAGTTTTTGCGAGCACAAAATATTATTAGTGGCAGTGAAGATGGTATGTTTCATCCTGAGCTCAGCCTCACTCGTTGTGAGCTCACCAAAATTGCACTCAAAGTTGCCAACATTACCCCTATCCCTTCTTCTAGTGCTTCTTTTTCTGATATCCCCGTCAGTAGCTGGTGTCATGAATATGCCTATACTGCACGTAGTAATGGGATTCTTAGTGGGTACCCCGATGGTACCTTTCATCCCAATCAGGCTGTCACAGAAATTGAAGCTCTCAAGATTATTATCAATAGCTTAGAAGTGACATTGCCAACTGTTACTGAGGACATGTACTTAGATGTACGTTCTACTGATTGGTGGGCCCCATATATCAAATTTGTGCGTGACAATCACCTTTCAGACATGCCGACGGGAGGACACTATGGCATCAATCAAACCTTTGTACGCAAAAAAATGGCAAGAGTGGTTTATCATGGTTTAGATTTGAAACAGCCACGAGTAGCCTCCACCAATTCATCAAATAGTTCTTCCTCTCGTTCTTCTACGAATGGACACCTCATTAGTCCCACCTCCCCCGAGAATACCGTTGACTCGATTATTGACGATTTGAACCAAGTTGATAATCAACTCAATGATCTTACAGGTTTAGATCTTCCACTTCCAAACCTGTAACCATTACTGATTAAGCCTTTGGCTTAATGACAAAGTTGATCATTTTACGAGGAACATAAATTTCTTTGACAACATCGCCTTCACTGAGCCATTTCTGAATAGTAGCCTGATCTTTTGCTAGTGCAATTGCTTCTTCTTGGCTAATATCAGCAGCTACCGAGATTACCTGTCGTACTTTACCATTGATCTGTACCGGGATATCGATGGTCGTATCTACTAAATAATGCTCGCTATACTGCGGCCAGTTCTCTAAAACTAAAAATGGTTTATTGCCAATCTTCTCCCAGATCTCTTCAGTCAAATGTGGCGCAAATGGTGACAGTAGACGTAGAAGATTTTCGAAATCCGAACGAGCAAGTGATTCTTGATCTGACAGAGCATTTACCAAAATCATTAATTGGCTGACAGCAGTATTAAAGGAGAAATTCATAATATCCTCTCCTACCTTTTTAATGGTTTTGTGCAGCAAGACCGTAGTAGCACTTTGAGCTTCTCCGGTAAGCGGCTTCTCTGAAAGACGCCACACCTTTTGTAAGAATCTGTGAGTACCTTCAATTGATTTCGTGCTCCAAGGTTTCATTTCAGTAAAAGGCCCCATAAACATCTCATAGAGACGGAAGGTGTCAGCTCCGTACTCGGTGATGATGATATCAGGATTGACTACATTTCCACGTGATTTACTCATCTTTTGATGATTTTCACCCAAAATCATTCCTTGATGTCGAAGTGATTTAAATGGTTCGGCAAAAGGAACCGCTCCAATATCGAATAGAAATAAATTCCAGAAACGCGCATATAACAAATGGAGTACAGCGTGTTCAGAACCGCCAACATACATATCAACTGGTCCAAATTTTTCTAACAATTTATAGTCTGCCAAAGCCTTATCGTTGGTAGGATCAATAAAACGCAAGAAATACCAACATGATCCTGCCCATTGAGGCATAGTATTTGTTTCTCGTTTTGCTGGTTCGTTACACTCAGGACAGGTAGTATTCACCCACTCATTAATGCCTGCCAAAGGTGATTCACCTGTGCCAGTTGGTTCATATTTTTCTACTTCAGGCAGCAAGAGCGGCAATTGATTTTCAGGTACCGCCACGGGTCCACAATTGGGACAGTGAATGACCGGAATAGGCTCTCCCCAATAACGCTGGCGAGAAAATACCCAATCATGTAAACGATAATTCACCTTCTTGGTAGCAAAGCCACCTTTTTCACCAATAATTACAGCTTGATTACGTGCTTCGGCACCCGCTAGACCCGTTAATGGACCAGAATCAAAACAAATACCATCTTCGAGCATCAAGTGCTCAGCAGAAGGCTCAATTACTTCATCATCAACAGTTTTGATTACTGATTTAATTGGTAAATTATATTTTTGCGCAAAGGCGAAGTCTCGCTCATCATGAGCCGGCACAGCCATTACAGCACCCGTGCCATAGTGACCGAGCACATAGTCTGCTACCCAAATTGGCACATACTCATTGGTATAAGGGTTGATAGCAAAACTACCAGTAAATATACCAGTCTTATCTTGATTGAGCTCAGTTCTTTCCATATCACTCTTAGCCTTAGTAGCAGCAACATAAGCTTCTACGGCCTCTTTATGCTCTGGAGTAACAATACTTTCTAATACGGCATGCTCAGGAGCAACCACGACATAGCTGCAGCCAAAAATAGTGTCTACTCGAGTAGTAAATACTGTCAGTTTTTGTTCTGAACCATCGATACCAAAGGTAATTTCAGTTCCTTCACTACGGCCAATCCAATATTCTTGAGCAGTACGAGTCTTTTCAGGCCAATCAACACTTTTCAAGCCATCCAATAGACGATCTGCATACGCTGTAATTTTGAGCACCCACTGACGCAAATCTTTGCGTTCAACCAAGGTGGAGCAACGTTCACATTTTCCATCAACTACTTCTTCATTGGCTAGCCCTGTTTTACAACTTGGGCACCAGTTAATTGGCAATTTAGCCTCATATGCCAAGCCTTTTTTGAAGAGCTGAACAAATATCCATTGAGTCCATCGATAATAATCAGGTGTAGTAGTACTAAGCTCACGCTCCCAATCATAGGAGAAGCCAAAGCTTTCTAATTGTCTTTTAAAAGTTTTAATATTAGCTTCAGTAGTCACGCGTGGGTGAGTGCCAGTTTTGATAGCATAATTTTCAGCTGGCAAACCAAAAGCATCCCACCCCATTGGATGCAGAACATCAGCTCCAGTCATTCTTTTATAACGGGCTACAATATCTGATCCGATATAGCCTAAAGGATGCCCAACATGCAGGCCCTGACCTGAAGGATAAGGAAACATATCCAATACATAATACTTCTCCCGATCAGGATTATTGGGTGTCCGATACACCTTGGCTTCATTCCACCGAGATTGCCACTTAGCAGCGATACTTTGATGATCAAAAGACATAATTTCATGATAAGACGCACTTATAATCACACAATTTATTACCGAGCGCAAAACCGGGGGTAAAACCAAGTGAAGAGTTGCCCCAAAGGGGTCCCTTTGGGAAAAGTTGAGAATTTTGTTCTTTACTTCGGGCAGCTTCAATCATGCTCGCTGGTCGTTATCTTTCCTCAAACATGAAGAAATGCTAGCTTCTCACTGTTTAATCTCCTTATCTTGCAACGATTTTATTGGCCATTTTCATCTTTAAATGATGTTCCAAACTTAATAATCACTGAAAAGGAACATGATGAATTGTTTCATCAGCTTACAAATGTCCTACGCTTAAAGCTGGAAAATGAGGTTTGTTTTTTTAACGACGGATCAGCTTGCGATGCACGATTTAGTTTAGAAAAAATTGAAAAACGATCACTAACATTCAACTTCAAAGAAGTAAAAAACTCAGTAAAAGAGCTTCCTTTTCAACTAACACTGGCCCAAGCAATACCCCAAAAAAGTGAGAAATGGGAATGGATACTCCAGAAAGGAACTGAACTGGGCGTACAACAATTTATTCCACTCATTACTGAACGAACACAACGCCAACAATTGCCCAAACTGGAACGGATGCAAAGAATCGTGATTGAAGCAGCTGAGCAGTCTGGTCGCACTACTATTCCAATAATCAGCACGCCAACAATGTTGAGTACTTGGGTACCACCTATAACAAGCTTTGTAGCTAGCTTGCAAGCAAGTCAAAAATTACTTTCCCAAATACAAAGTATTTCCGATATCAGAAATATTACTCTGATCATTGGGCCAGAGGGTGGATTAACTATTGCAGAAGAACAAAAATTAAACCAACATAAAGCGCTACCTTATAGCCTTGGTTCAACTGTTCTAAGACTAGAAACCGCAGCAATTGTCAGCCTAGGAATAGTCAACCAAATATGAGACAATGATAAGAAATAAAAACAAACATGCAATATGCGGAGGGAGGTTTAGGTAGTTCACCAGAAAAAAACACTGGAACAGAACGAGTTGAACGTATAGATCGACAACCCAATTCACTCTATCAAGAGAAAGTAATGCTCTTTTTAGCGGGCAAAACAGATATTTTCAAAGAAACTACTTTGCCTGCTAGCGGAGTTGACGGTACTCAAAGAAACGAATTACTCAAAGGTATTGCAGCTGGCAAATACGATGTGGCTATCCAAATGATGCTAGCGAACGAAATGTCGACAGTTAAAGGGATGACAGCGGAACAAATGCGTCAGGTTTGTACCGATCAAGTAGAATTTTTACGTCAAGAAGGTAGTGAACGTATTAAGAAAGATCGCTTTGTCGATGCAGCAGCTGATATTCATCGAACTATGGATAGGCTTAGGATACCCCCCTCAGAAACTGGAAGTGGAGCTCCTTCAGCAACTATTGCCAATGGAACCGATGCTGTACCACCACTTGAACCACTCGGACAAAGTACAGCTATCAATGTTAATGAAACTACGGTCGACCCGGAATTAGAAACAAAGATACAGCTCCAAGAATTCCTGCAGGCCCAACTTATCATTATGAAAAGTAGATTGAGCAGTATTCCCGATGGTCAATCACAACAATACTTCCAAACTAATGCTCGAATTGATTTAGTAAGGAGATCCATCAACACCCTTACTAGCGGAGCCCCCTTTTCGACTACCGATGGGCAATTACTCCGATATTTAATCAATGAGATCAAAACGAATGAATCATCTAGATTGGGGCTTGCTCAATCAAAAGTAGGCAATGAAAAAGAACAGGCGACCATTGCAAAGTCTGTAGCGAAATTGTGGCAAATGCAGAGGTATGTCGAGCTACATCAAGCAAAGCCTTCTACTTAAATAGTTAGTATTTCAGCTTACAAATTACTGTTTTCACTTACCCGTTTGACTCTTAATAGTTAGCACTCTATAATCATGAGTGCTAACTATTAGTCTATGAACATTGAAAAACTTACCAATAAAGCTCGGGAAGCACTGGAAAGCATGCAAACCATAGCTAGCCAGAATCAACATCAAACCGCCACTTCACTGCATTTGTTATCAGCTCTCATCAACCAAGATGCTGGTATTGTAGACACCTTGATTCAAACATTACAGATTCAAACCACTGATATTGAGCATGATATTACAATCAAATTAGCTACTTACCCCAAGGTCAGTGGCAATGAAGGCACCTATCTAGCTCAGGAGTTTAGAAATCTCTGGTCTGTTGCTGAAGGCGAAGCAGGCAAACTCCGAGATGATTATATTTCCACTGAACATTTATTCCTGGCCCTTTTGCAAAGTAAGGGTGATGCTCAAGAGATTTTAACTAAATATGGACTAACTACTGAAAAGGTATTACAAGCTTTAGCCAAGATTCGTGGCAACCAAAAAGTGTCTGACCCCGACCCAGAGGGCAAATATCAGGCCCTCGAGAAATATACTATCAATCTTACTACCCAGGCCAAACAGGGAAAGATTGACCCAGTCATTGGTCGCGATGCTGAAATCCGTCGAGTCATGCAAATACTTTCTCGCCGCACTAAAAACAATCCTGTCTTAGTCGGTGAACCTGGGGTAGGAAAAACGGCAATTGCTGAAGGTTTAGCTCGTCGAATAGTAGCCGGAGATGTGCCTGAAACATTAAAGAACAAGCTTTTGCTTTCTTTAGACATGGGGGCTTTGGTAGCGGGGACTAAATATCGTGGTGAATTTGAGGATAGATTGAAAGCAATTATTAAAGAAATTGAATCAAAAGATGATGTAATTCTCTTTATTGACGAATTACATCTGATTATTGGAGCAGGCAAAACCGATGGAGCCATGGATGCCGGGAATCTCCTCAAGCCTGCATTAGCTCGAGGGCAATTAAGAACTATTGGAGCAACAACACTAAAAGAATATCGCCAGTATATCGAAAAAGATGCAGCACTCGAACGCCGTTTCCAACCAGTACCGGTTCTAGAACCAAATATTGAAGATGCCATTTCTATTTTACGAGGCATCAAAGAAAAATATGAAGTACATCATGGAGTGCGCATCAAAGACAGTGCCATTGTTGCAGCAGTAAATCTCTCAAAGCGCTACATCACTGACCGATTCCTGCCAGATAAGGCAATTGACCTCATCGACGAAGCCACCTCCATGCTGCGTATGGAAATCGATAGCAAACCCCAGAGCTTAGATGCTTTAGAACGTAAAGTAATGCAACTTGAAATTGAAAAAGAAGCATTAAAAAAAGAGACCGATGCTACTAGTATTCAGCGCCTAAAGGAACTCGATCAGGAATTAGCTAACCTTAAAGAAGAAGCGCGCACTATTGAGCTCAAATGGCGCGAAGAAAAAGAAGTAATTACTGCTATTCGCAGTAAAAAAAGTGAAATAGAGAAATTGAAACTCGATGAAGAAAAAGCAGAGCGAGCTGGTGAATTACAAAGAGTGGCAGAGATTCGCTACGGCATCATTCCTAAACTCACTCAGGAAATTGCCGAATCAGAAAAGAAATTAGCCCAAATTCAAAAAGAACATCCATTACTCAAAGAGGAGGTAAGCGATGAAGATATTGCTCAGATAGTACACAAATGGACTGGTATTCCTGTAACCAAAATGATGAGCAGTGATAGCGAAAAATTAGTTCATTTAGAGAATGATTTAGGTGCAAGAGTCATTGGCCAAAAAGACGCCATTACTGCTTTGGCTAATACAATTCGCCGTGCTCGATCAGGTATTCAAGAAGAAGGTCGACCACTAGGATCATTTATTTTTATGGGCCCCACAGGTGTAGGAAAAACCGAGCTAGCTAAAGCATTAGCAGCAACAGTTTTCAATGATGAGCAAGCAATGATCCGTATCGACATGAGTGAATACATGGAGAAGCACAGTGTTGCTCGCCTCATTGGCTCCCCCCCCGGATATGTTGGCTATGAGGAGGGCGGCCAATTGACTGAAGCAGTTCGTCGCCGTCCATTTAGTGTGGTTTTATTTGATGAGATTGAGAAAGCTCATCCCGAAGTGTTCAATATTTTATTGCAAGTATTAGATGATGGTCGATTAACTGACAGCAAAGGTCGTACAGTCGACTTTCGTAATACAGTGATTATCATGACCACCAACCTCGGCAGCGATATTATTCAATCACTTGAAGCAAACAAACGTGATCATGCACTACAAGAAGTGCTGCGCCGAACATTCAGACCCGAATTTCTCAATCGTATAGACGACATTATTACTTTCAATCCACTGACTGAAAAAGAAATTCAAAAAATTGTTGAATTACAATTAGCAAAAGTGGAACAACGACTGCAAAAACAAAACATTCACATCAAACTAAGTACTATGGCTAAAAGATATTTAGGGAATGCCGGCTATGACCCTATCTATGGAGCACGCCCACTCAAACGTCTGATTCAAAAACAAATTTTAGACAAGCTTGCCTTAGAATTAGTTGCCGGTAGAATAAAACCCGGAGACAAAGTAGAAATTGACTATGTCTCTGATCAAATAGTTATAGAAGCACACCATGGACCAAAGAAAGCTTAGTATCCTCAAAGCCATTATTGAAACATTCATTCGACAGGGAGGCCCAGTTGGCTCTCATTATTTATTAGAAGAATTCGACCTCACTGTCAGCCCTGCGACTATTCGTAATGACATGATGTTCTTAGAAAAAGAAGGTCTGATATACCAACCACACACATCAGCTGGACGAGTACCGACTGAACAAGGATTGAGGTTCTTCGTAGATCAAGTAATGGAAGAACCAAAAGTAAAACTCCCTCATGAATATATTCAGAAGCTAGCTCAAGTACAGGAATTTAAACAACAAATTGCAGGACAAAGAATTGAGCATGCCATCTATCGCAGTGTCGGTATTCTGGCAAAAATGACCAATGAAGTCAGCTTTGCTACCTTACCATGGTTAGGTGAAACCTATTATTTAGGCCTAGCCAATGCCCTGAAGAAACCAGAGTTTGCTGATAGTGCGCGCTTCAGTACGGTAGTTGAAGTATTGGAAGACCAAGATCACTTCTTAAAACTATTGGAAAGCATTGAAATGAGTCGAGATGTCACTGTTTTAATTGGCCGTGAAAACATTATCGAAGCGATTCAGGGTTGCTCTTTGTTAGTAACACATTATCATGTCGACAATGTGTACCAAGGGGCCATTGGTATTTTAGGTGCCCTACGTATGAATTATCCTCACAATGTTGCTGCTATCCATGCGATCCGTGACGACATTGAAAGTAATCGTAATTAACCCGTTTATTTATCATTATATTTATGACTGACAATCCCCTCCCCACTGACGCAACCACCAACAACAATCAATCAAATCCTGCAGCTGATCATGACCTTCAAGACGTGATGCAAGCATTTTCTGGCAGCCAGGATGCTGAAATCGAGCAACTCAAGGCTCAAGTAGCCACGTTAACGGACAGTTTAGCTCGTAGTCAGGCTGAGTTTATTAACTTTCGCAAACGACAAGCTACTGAGCAAGAAAGTTTTCTCAAATTTGCTAATCAAAAACTCATACTCGATTTACTCCCAGTAGTGGACAATTTCCAAAGAGCGTTTCAGCATATACCAGAAACAATCAAAAATGACCAATGGGTTATTGGCGCCTTGGCAATTGAGAAACAATTCACTCAGGTCTTAGAAAAAATTGGCGTCCAAAAAATGAATGTTATTGGCCAAAAATTTGATGCTCATTTACACGAAATCTTAACTGTTGGTGATCAAGCAAATACGGAAAAAGATGTAGTAATAGAGGAATTCGAAGCCGGATATCTTTTGGGAGACAAAGTACTAAGACCGGCGAAGGTCAAGGTACAAAAATAATTGACTTTTTTCAATTAGCACTCTAAAATCGAGAGTGCTAAGTTACTTAATACACTCTTATGTCAAAGATTATTGGTATTGATTTGGGTACAACAAATTCTTGTGTCGCTGTCATGGAAGGTGGACAAGCCGTAGTTATTCCCAATAGCGAAGGCAACCGAACCACACCTTCAGTTGTAGCTGAAAAAAACAATGACCGCTTAGTCGGTATCACGGCTAAACGTCAGGCAGTGACTAATCATAAAAACACCATCTCCTCAGCAAAGCGCTTCATTGGCCGTAACTATGATGAGGTAAGTGACGAGATGAAAAGCATGCCCTATGATTTCAAAAAGGGTAAAAATGGTGAAGTTGAAATTATGTTTAGTGGAAAAGCTCGCCAACCTGCAGAAATCAGCGCAATGGTATTACAAAAATTAAAAGCCGATGCTGAGAAATACTTAGGCACCGAGGTAAAAGAAGCTGTAATTACCGTACCAGCATATTTCAACGACTCCCAACGTCAAGCAACTAAAGATGCAGGTAGAATTGCAGGACTGGATGTAAAGCGCATTATTAATGAACCTACAGCAGCTGCACTTGCTTATGGTCTAGATAAGAACAAAGAAGGCAAAATTGCTGTTTACGACTTTGGTGGTGGTACTTTTGATGTCTCTATTTTAGAGCTCAGTGACGGAGTATTTGAAGTGCTCTCTACCAATGGGGACACCCACCTAGGTGGTGATGACATCGATGCTACAATTGTTAATTGGCTTATTGCTGAATTCAAGAAAGACCAAGGGATCGATTTGAGCAAAGATGACATGGCCCTCCAGCGTCTTCGTGAGAGTGCTGAAAAAGCAAAAATTGAATTGTCATCTAGTACTGAAAGTGAAATAAATTTGCCTTTCATCAGTGTAGATAATAGTGGCCCAAAACATCTTAATATCAAGCTGACTCGTTCTAAACTCAATGAACTATCTCAGCCATTGATTGATCGCACAATCAAACCTTGTGAAAATGCCATCAAAGATGCTGGGGTTAGTCTTAATGATATTAAAGAAGTAATTCTAGTGGGAGGACAGACTCGCATGCCAGCAATTATCCAAAAGGTAGAAGAAATCTTTAAGAAAAAACCATCTGCAGGCATCAATCCTGACGAAGTCGTAGCTCTTGGCGCAGCAATTCAAGGTGGCGTGCTACAAGGAGATGTGAAAGATGTATTATTGCTCGACGTTACTCCCCTAAGCTTAGGCATTGAAACTATGGGGGGTGTAGCAACAAAGCTCATTGAACGCAACACCACTATTCCAACCTCTAAGTCACAAGTATTTTCTACTGCATCCGACAATCAACCCTCAGTTGAAATCCATATTGTGCAAGGTGAGCGTGAAATGGCTTCAGACAACAAATCACTTGGAAGATTTATTTTAGACGGCATCGCACCAGCACCTCGAGGAGTGCCACAAGTAGAAGTTACCTTAGACATTGATGCCAACGGTATCTTAAATGTCTCAGCTAAAGACAAAGGCACTGGCAAAGAGCAAAAAATTACTATTCAAGGTTCTAGTGGATTGAGCAAAGAAGATATTGAAAAAATGCAAAAAGAAGCAGAGATGTATGCTGATGAGGACAAGAAAAAGAAAGAAAAAGCAGAGCAAAAAAACATGGCAGAAAGTCTCATCTATAGCACCGAACATGCATTCAAAGAAGCAGGAGACAAAATCACTGCAGATGAGAAAAAACCAGTTGATGAAGCAATTGCTGCCTTAAAAGTAGTGTTAGCTAAAGATGATAGCACTGCTGATGAGATCAAAAACGCAGCAGAAAAACTTTCTACTGAAGCTCAAAAGATTGGTACAAAACTCTATGAGGCTTCAAAAGACAATAAAGAGCCAACAAAGGATGAAGTGAAAAAAGACAATGTTGTAGAAGGAGAAGTAGTGGATGAAACCAAGCCTAAGGACAATGATGAAAAATAAGGGTTAAGTTAATTGTAATAAGAATATAGGTGCTTTATTTATTCTTTAAAAAAGTTTGTATGAACGAAATGCCTATCGATATCTCGCCTACTACAAAGTCTGAACCTGCTAAAGTAATACGAAAAAAAGCGATTGCTTATGCAGTTTTGGCATCAGTCATTTTCGGCAGCGGTGCATTCTATGCAGGCACTATGCTTAGTCTGTCAGCTGGTCATGCTCAAGACATCACAACCCTAAGCATGACCACAGCTGATCAAGCTACTCCTGCTTTAGCACCGTTAACAACGGTTACCGGATCTGAAGAAGCTCTGACCATTGCTGCAGTGAAAAAGGTACAACCAGCAGTAGTCAGTATTATTATCAAAAAGAGTATCAACGCGATTTATAATGATACTAATAGTAAGTTCTTTTTCATTGACCCATTTACTGGGCAAAGAGTAAGCCCGAGCACACCTAACAATGGTACTAATGGCAACTCTATTCAAGAAAAAGAAATTGGTGGGGGCACAGGATTTATCGTTAGCAAAGACGGCTATATTGTAACTAACAAACATGTAGTAAATGATAAAGGAGCCACTTACTCAGTATTTTTAAGTGATGGTAAGGAGTACAAAGGGACATTACTCGATTCAGATCCACTCAATGATTTAGCGGTACTCAAAATTGAAGGTACCAACCTCCCTACGGTAGAACTAAGTGACTCCAGTATGGTGGAAGTTGGCCAAACTGCTTTAGCAATTGGTAACAGTCTCAACGAATACCGACAAACCGTAAGCAAAGGTATTATCAGTGGCGTTAACCGTACTATTACTGCATCTGATCAATCAGGTAGTAGTCAGGAACAACTCAATGGTATTATCCAAACTGATGCCGCTATCAACCCTGGCAATAGTGGAGGCCCATTAGTAAACCTTGCTGGTCAAGTAATTGGTATCAATACCGCAATTGATCGCTCAGGCCAATCAATAGGTTTTGCTATACCTATCAATGATGCCAAATTTATCATTGATAGCATCAAAGCTAATGGCCGTGTAGTCAGACCACAATTAGGTGTACGTTATATGATGATTACCAAACCACTAGCCCAAGCTAATAGCCTACCTCGAGACTATGGTGCTCTCATAAGCAAAGGTACTGACAATGAAATAGCCGTAATTCCTGGTAGTGCTGCTGATAAAGCCGGTATAGTAGAAAATGATATTATTTTGGAAATTAATGGACAGAAATTAGATGACACAAACCAACTAGCAAAAGTTATTCAAAAATTTAAAGCAGGTGAAACTGTTAATCTCAAGATCTATCACAAAGGTGAAGAAAAGACAGTTGCCGTGACTTTAACTGAAAATACTCCTTCTCAATAATCCTCCTCATGGCTCAAGACCTCTATCAGACTTTGGGTGTTAATAAGACAGCATCACTCGATGAAATCAAAAAAGCATATCGCAAACTTGCAAAAGAATGGCACCCAGACAAGCACAAAGGTGATAAAACTGCTGAATCTAAGTTTAAAGAGATTAATGGTGCTTATGAGGTTTTGAGTGATCCGGAGAAACGTCGCAATTATGACCAATTTGGTAGTGCAGAAGGTTTTGGCCAACAGGGATTTGGTGGCGGTGGTAGCGGCCAAGGAAATTTTGATTTCTCTCAATTCGGCTTTGGCGACATATTTGAAACTTTTTTCAATGGCAGTGGCTTCGGTGGCCAACAACAACCTCGCCAAGAACGCGGTCGAGACCTAGAAATGGATATTCAAATAACCTTCGAAGATGCTGCATTCGGTTGTGATCGCAACTTAGTACTCAACCGCCTAACCACGTGTGACAGCTGTAAAGGCAGTGGAGGTGCACCTAATAGCAAAGTAGAAACATGTACCAGCTGCCAGGGATCAGGCTCAGTAAGAAGAATCCAAAATACCATCCTGGGCCAAGTGGTAAGCACACAGCCATGTACAGCCTGTGGCGGCAGTGGCAAAACTATTTCGGTGAAATGTTCTGACTGTCAGGGTGAGGGGCGTAAAAAGAAACAAGAGACAATTACCATTCATATACCAGCTGGCATAGACGATGGAGAAACCTTACGGATGCGAGGCTATGGAGAAAGCAGTAGATTTGGTAAACATCAGGGAGATCTCTACCTTCATATCAATGTGAAGAGTAGTAATGAATTCGAACGCCGAGGTTTTGATATCCATAACAAATTGAATATCCCAGTTGCCAAAGCAGTACTAGGTGGAACCGTTGATGTAAAAACTATTCACGGCACAGCCGAACTAAAAATCCCTGCTGGCACCCAATCTCACACTACCTTCAAGCTCAAAGACAAAGGCATCCATACCGAAGGAAATGAGAAAGGCAATCATTATGTATTAGTAGAAATCAGCATCCCTCAGAAGCTCAGCCATGAAGAAAAAGAGCTTTACGAAAAAATCGCTAGCCTAGAGGGAATCCCTAAGAAAAAGGGCCTCTTTAGTTAGCGACTTTTAAGTTGTACGTTCTTTTAGCAGTACCAGCTATAGCACATTGGGTATCCATATGAGAACCCAGGATAATAGTAACTACCGTAGTATCCGTAAAAGTAAGGATCTACATAGCTATTGTAATACCCCCCATTGTAATAACTATTGTATGAGTCATTACGGGTATAGTTTCGAGTATATGACGACGCATCATTTTTGTACTGAGTGCAGATATTGCCATAATAAGCACGGCAACCAGCATTATAATCAGAGCTATTCACTGAAGGAGTGCTCTGTGGAGCCCGTGTATCACCATAATATTGAACACAAGTAGTACCATAATAAGCCTTACAAGAAGGATTGTACGCATTGGGACTGACAGGAACTCCCGGGAAACTCGGAGTAGTCACATCGCTATAATATTGTGTACATGTATTACCATAATACGAACGACACATATCCCCACCTGAAGCTTGGGCTACCTGAGGAGCAAGTGTAAAGAATCCAAAACTGCTTGTAATAACCAAAGCCAGGACTTTGAGACGAATAATAAAGTTTTGCATGGAATTATAAGTTATAATTGCCCTTCATAGTAGCACATTTTGCAGATTTGTCGACTGGCATCTTGCCACAATGCACAAACCTGATTAATATCACGCAGCACGGGTCGGTAGCTCAGTCGGTAGAGCAACAGCCTTTTAAGCTGATGGTCGCGGGTTCGAATCCCGCCCGACCCACCACGAGCTCGCGTAAGCGGGCGAGTCTCATTCATCATTCGTTATTAGTTATTCCTTTCTTATTCGTGATTGGCTTACTTTAGCGAGCTCGAAGACTAAGGCTAAGAATAAGACTTAGGATAGGATCAGAATACGAACGATTATTTATTATCGATTAGCATTCTCCACAATGTGTACCACCCACTCTACGAACGGCCTAATCAGTTCAATAGAAGCTAGTTGGGCTAAGATAAATAATACAATAGCCACTACTACGGTGGCACCCATAACAGTGCCGAAGCCGGTAATCACGGCCCAGAGTAAACGATGCTTCCAAGAATTCGCCATTCGTAACTCTTGGCGCAGTAAATGCAGTTCTTTGATGAGGCTCTGTTCTTCAAATTTAATAGCTAAAGTGGTTGAAGCAGCTTTTTTAGGCATGGAATAAATTTACAGTTGAACTGTAGCAAATAGTCCCCAATCAATATAGAAATAACTGAGCATCCCACTAGCGAATAAATACTAAATCTAGTATCGTCTCCCCTTCTTCAAAGTATTATGGAAGTTATTGTCATCCCCGACCTTCATGCCGGTGAGAAAAAGATGTCCATCACTCACATCTTGGCTGTACGATCAGCAATTATTGCTGCTACCGAAAGGCGCGCAAGGCTAGTATTCATTGGAGACATGGTGGAGATGACTGATGTGGCGGACGAAGGAGCGATAGTGGAAGCGTGTAAAGACTTTTGGGATGTGTTGCGAGAATATAGCCACAAAACTCGTTTAAGCATTATCATTACTTTAGGCAATCATGATCGCTATTTAACAACAGATCATTTAGCTTCATTTTTCCCAGGCATTCCTTTTGAAATTCACAAACAATGGTGGCTAAAAGACGGAGTTCTCTTGCACCATGGGCATCTGGCCGATGTTGCGAATAGCCATATTCTAGATCATTTAGATAGAAACACAGACAAATCGTTAGCAGGCATAGAACGTTTTGCAGCAACAGACAAAGTATATCGAGAAGCAAGAAGAAAGTACCATTCTCGTAATATGATAGACTTATGGGCACTCATGCGCTTTGCTGAATCAAAAGTGGGATTATCCAATCAAGCACAGCTACAATTATACGATACTTATCGTTCTCACTATCTAGACAAGGTCAATGATTTACTGCACGATCGAGAACAGGCGCAAAAAGCCCAAATACGCATAGACAATAGACGGTTATTCCCTTCTGAATTAGCCCTCAATGAAGAACTGGCTGACAATACTGATACTGAGTTATGGGCAATTGGCCAAGGCCATTGGCACAATCCCTTTGCGGCATCATTTCTTACTAGTAAAGGACATAAACCTGTCTTTTTTAATGCAGGTATGGTTTATGGCTATCATCGTGATCCTAGTTGTGGCTGGATTAACAGTAACAATCCCCGAGCAAAGACATGTAGACTGATGACATACACTGATGGCAATTGGCGAATGCATTGTTCTGTAGAACACCAGCGTAGTCATCGTCCCTATTTAATTCAACCAAGAGCGTCAGAATCAAGCTTAATCTAAAACTAAAAAGTTTTTAATCTTCTCTGCTACGACTTCTTCATACTCCCGAAAAGAATGTCTAGCATTTTCTATAAGCCAGCTCACACAATGAGAAAACTGTTTTTGTAATTGATTTAAACTATCTTGCGGACGATCAGGCTGATGTGGCGAAAAGAATTCATCTTTACTACCAACAATAATACAGACTGGCTGTTTGATCGCTTTTAGGTAACCACTGTCATAATTAGGCTGAGCGTAATCAAA
>JACCDN011007209.1_pt1 | contig 18271 bp, 11 predicted proteins | sample 7441691 | NCBI WGS metagenome assembly JACCDN01 (sample SAMN15323439, study PRJNA562643) | freshwater metagenome | isolation source: river surface water | place: USA:Blue River Watershed | collected 2017-08-16
CGCCACGAATCGCAGATTTGAAAGTGAACAGGAAAGTCAATGAAATCAACGATCTACCAACACCACCCCCGCGCCAGTGCTAGCTTTGCGTACCGTCACTTATTGCACTGAAAACGAGGAGACCCCATTTGGTGATGGAGTATGTGAAGGGGCAAACGCTGCAGCACATCATGGACAAGTCCGGGGCTTTGTCCGTGACCGAGATCGCCACCTTGGGGGCTGCCATTGCCCGTGCGGTGCACAGCTTGCATCAGCAAAACGTGTGTCACCTCGACTTGAAGCCCGCCAATATTTTGATCCGACCCGATGGCACTGCGGTCCTGCTGGATTTTGGCTTGTCGTGCCATGCACACCATCCCGATTTGTTGGCCGAAGAGTTGCGCAAAGCCGTCGGCTCACCCGTATGGATTTCGCCCGAGCAAGTGGTCGGGGTGCGTGGCGATCCGCGCAGTGACATTTTTGCGATGGGGGTGATTCTTTACGAGATGGTCACACAAGCCTTGCCCTTTGGTCAACCGGTGACTGCGGCGGGCATGCGCCAGCGTTTGTGGATGGACCCTCCGCCACCCCGTCAACATCGGCCAGAAGTGCCGGCGTGGCTACAAGAAATCATCTTGCGCTGTTTAGAGCCGGTGGCCGCAGATCGATATCCATCCGCCTCGCATTTGGCATTTGATTTGACCCACCCGGACCAAGTCAAAGTCACCGCTCGCGGGCAGCAAACGCAGGGCACGGGTTTTTGGACGCACTTCAAGCGCTGGCTTCGCGCCAGTGGCATGGCCTACCAGCCCAGTCCCTTGCCGGCCCAGCAAATTGAGCAAGTGCCCATCGTCATGGTGGCGGTGCCGCACCATGAGGTCAGCGACGCCACTTTGTATTCACTGCGTGAGGCGGTGGCGCGTTCGCTGGGCATTCGTCCGGGCGCGCGACTGGCTTGTGTGACCGTGATCTCTCCAGGGCTGACCAGCAGCACCGATGTTGAAAAAGGCGAAACCCAAGTGCATCGCTGGCATTTGAGTCGCTTGCAACAGTGGGCACAACCGCTCGATTTGGGCGGTCACCAAACCTCGTTTCATGTGCTCGAGTCCGGCGATGTGGCCGACGCTTTGTTGCGTTATGCCGAGGGCAATCAGGTGAACATGCTGATCATGGGCGCCGCCACCCATGGCTTGCAATTGCAACGCGTGTTGGCCACCGTGCCGATCAAGGTCGCCATGCAGGCCCCTTGCACCGTGATCTTGGTGAAGCAAAGCCTGCCCTTTGAACGACTGGTTGGACTGGCTGAAACAGCAGAGTGAGCTGCTGGCAGACCCGCGCCACTGGGCAGCGCCTTTCCTGAAGCGCCCAATAAAAAACCCGATCGCGGGTGCGATCGGGTTGGGGTGTTGAGAGGTCTCAGCTTCTGGGGTTCAAGGGAATCCCCTTGAACCCAGAGAGACAGAATATCTCTTAGTGCGCAGCCGTTCCTTGAGAAGTCGTGCCGTCAAAGCTGGGGAAGCGGACGTTCTCCACCAACTCTTGCACTTCTTTCTCAGGCTCTTTGGTCAGCAGCGACACGATGATGATCACCGCAAAGCCGAGGGGCACACCAAAGATACCGGCCGAGATGGGGGCAATGTCCCACCAGGTGTTGGCTTTCAAGATCTCAGGTGTCAGCGAACCCTCATGGAACAAGCCGTACATCCAAGGATGGGTCTTGATCATGTAGTAGAACGAGATGCCCAAGCCGGCCAGCATGCCCAGCGAAGCGCCCCATTTGTTGGCACGCTTCCAGAAAATGCCCAGGGTCAATGCAGGGAAGAAGGCCGCAGCAGCGAATGAGAAGGCCGCAGACACGAGGAACAAAATGTCCGCCATGCGCAGCGATGCGACATACGCAGCCGCCAGTGCCACGAAGACCAAAATGACTTTAGAGATCGCCACGCGACGGTTGGCCGAAGCGTTGGGGTCAATCACTTTGTAGTACACGTCGTGCGACAAAGCGTTGGCAATGGTCAGCAACAAGCCGTCGGCTGTGGACAAAGCCGCAGCCAAACCGCCCGCCGCCACCAGACCCGAAATCACGAACGGCAAGCCGCCGATTTCAGGTGTAGCCAAGACCACAATGTCACCGCCCAAACGGATTTCTGCCAACTGCAAAATGCCGTCTTTGTTGATGTCAGACACCGCCATCAGTGTGGGGTCCACCACATTCCAGCGCGCAATCCATCCGGGCAATTGGTCCATCGGCGTCCCCACCAAGAGGGTGTAGATGTCGAACTTGACCAGCACGGCCAGCGCAGGCGCAGTGAAGTACAGCAGCGAGATGAAGAACAGCGACCAGGCCACCGACTCACGCGCTTCACGCACCGAGGGCACGGTGTAGAAGCGCATCAGGATGTGTGGCAAAGCCGCGGTACCAATCATCAAGCAGAACACCAAGGCCAAGAAGTTTTTGCGTGCCACATCGCGGGCAGCTTCGTCTTTGCCAGGGAAGGGTTCAGCATGGCGCAGGGGTGGCGCAGCACGGGCTGCGTTAGAAGTGCGGGCTGCTGTGTAAGCGGCTTTGGCAGCCGCTTCATCTTTGGGCAGAGCGGCCAAAGCCTTTTCTGCGGCCTTGATGTCGGCTTCAGGTGCGTTGGCAGCCTTCAGATCTTCCAGCTTCTTGGTCGCGGCTTGTTTGTCAGCAGCCATCGCAGCAGGCACATCTTTCAGCTTTTCAGCGGCTTCATCCGAGCGTGCTTTGAAGATGCCGCGAACTTCGAGTTCTTTGGGGTCTTTCAGCAGTTGCTCTTCTTTGGCACTGACTTTTTCCAGCAAGTAGCCATAAGCGACCTGTGGCACGGGGTTGTTGGTGTGCTTGACCGAGAGCCAGATCACGGGGATCAGGTAAGCCACGATCAAGATCAGGTATTGGGCCACTTGTGTCCAAGTCACCGCGCGCATACCGCCCAAGAACGAGCACACCAAGATGCCGGCCAAGCCAACATACACGCCCACGTCAAAAGACAGACCGGTCAGGCGGGCAGTGATCAAGCCCACGCCAAAGATCTGCGCCACGACGTAAACGAAGGACACCAAGATGGCCGCAAACACGCCAATCAGACGTGCCATGTTGCCGCCGTAGCGTGCACCCAAGAAGTCGGGAATGGTGAACTGGCCGAACTTACGCAAGTAAGGCGCCAAGAACAAAGCCACCAAGCAGTAACCGCCGGTCCAGCCCAAAATGAAGGCCAGTCCGCCGTAACCGGTCAGGTACAAGGTACCGGCCATGCCGATGAACGAGGCGGCGGACATCCAGTCCGAGCCTGTAGCCATGCCGTTGTATATGGCAGGCACACGGCGACCGGCCACATAGTACTCAGCCGCATCGTTGGTGCGACTCATCACACCAATGCCGCCGTATAAGAGCACCGTGGCCGCCAAGAAGGCGTAGCCAATGTACTCTTTGGGCATGCCCATTTGCTCCAACACCGCGAGCAAAATCACGAAGGCCACAAAACCTCCGCCATAGAACATGAAGACCTTGTTCAGCGATTTTTGAAATTGGCCTTGGGTTTGGCCTTCTCCAGCAAAAATGCTCATGCTTCTTCTCCTTCCGCCACGCCGTATTCCTTGTCAAGGTTGTTCATGTAGCGTGCGTAGTACCAAATGATCAGGCAGTACACGATCAGAGCGCCTTGGGCAGCGACCCAAAACGAAAAGGGCCAGCCAAAAAATGAAAAAGTTAAATCTCGCGCGAAGTACAACAGCACGAACGTGACAAAGAACCAAAGGGCCAGCAATAGCCCCGTGATCCTTAAGTTCTTGCCCCAGTATTCCCGGTGCCTTGCAGTGAGCTGCATCTCCGTCTCCTTCTTGTTAAAAAGCAAAATAGCCGACTGTCACACTTGATCTGTCTAAAGCCAACCTGCCCCCCGAGGGTGGGCGTTAGGCTTTTGAATTCAATTGAAGCCCAGTTTCTCGCTCGAGTTGGGCTGCCACTTTGGGCTCAAAACCATTCAAGTGGCGCATCACCGCCAACGCTTTGTCAGGCTCTTGCATTTCCATGTGAACGCGCGCCATTTGGTACCACGCATAGGGGCTCATGGATTGCAACTCGTTGTTGCGCTTGAAGGCCACCAAAGATTCTTCGAACCGCTGCTGTCGTACCAGGGCCAAGCCCAGTCCGTACCAAGCCCGATCCAGCTTGCTGTCCAGTTCAATGGCCTTTTTAAAGGCGTGCTCGGCGGGTTGGCTGCGCCCCAAGGCTTCGCAGACAAAACCCACATTGAAATGCGCATTGGCATTGGTGGGGGTGAGGGCCAAGGCCCGCTCAAAGTAAGCGAGGGCCTGTACAAGGCGTTTTTCATTCAACTCGTGGTAGCCCAGCGTGTTGAGGGCGAGCACATCTTCCGGATGGATGGACAGGATTTGCTGGAACAAGCCGTGCGCTTGTTTGCGCAATCCCAGGACCAAAAGCCCTCGGGCTTGCCAGCGCAACCACCAACACTTGCTGGTGCTTGAGCCTTTGGCGGTGCCGGGCGAGAGTTGGGTTTTTACTGACATGCGGCAACCCCCAGCTCAAGGCACAGCTCCACCTTCAATTGCACAACAAAGACCCAGGCAATGATGAGCCAGCTGCTGGTGGCCAGCGGAATGTGCCGGTCTAGGATTAACTTGGGACTGATCTTTCGGGTGATCCAAAGGGCGGGCTTGGAGGCGACATCCAGCAATTGCCAAAAAACGTTGTTGTCTCGCTTGGGGCCCGCCATCAAACCGAGCAAGAACCGCCCGATGATGAACATGATGGACAGTTCAATCAGGCTTTTGGCGATGACGACAGCAAGCAACATAGGTCTTTATTGATGTGGATCAAAGTAATTGGGCGGATTCTATGAAGGGGCTTTTTTTCCACCTAACCCGTCAAAAAAGCCTTTTAAAAAATGAGTAATTTGGCTTTTGCCGTCATCGTTTGAGGGTTTCACTCGGAGAAATGACAAAACTGACACAGGCCTTACTGTTTGGTTGGCTGATTTCGGTCTTGCGCTGGCCGATTCTCAAGGGAAAACACCGAGAAAAATGGGCCTTTTTTGACACGGATTGAGCGGTTCAAAAGGGTGTTAAACCCCAGATTTCGGAGCGTTCAAGCCCTCTTTTTGCGCCGCAAGTGCGAGTCCAGAGGCTAATTTCGGCACCAGATGGCCCTTGTGCCGCTTTTTAGCCATAAAAAAAGTACGGGGATTACCCTTGGAAAACGCGAAATTTACCGCAATGCGAAATAAATGATCAGGGTTAATACTTGGTTGTAAGCATGTGTTGGTTCCCCGTCAGAACGGGGCAAGTGGGGGGTCCAAGAATCGCGTCAAGTTTCCGTGTCGGAGACTCTTTTTTGGAGACAGCTTTATGGCTACTACTGAAGCAAACCGCCCGATGACGGCGGAAGAGAAGAAGGTGATTTTCGCCTCTTCTCTGGGTACCGTTTTCGAATGGTATGACTTTTACCTGTACGGCTCGTTGGCCGCCATCATTGCCAAGCAATTCTTCAGCGGCTTGGACGAAGGCTCTGCTTTCATCTTCGCGTTGTTGGCTTTTGCTGCCGGCTTCATCGTGCGTCCTTTCGGCGCCATCTTCTTCGGCCGCTTGGGCGACATGATTGGCCGCAAGTACACCTTCTTGGTCACCATCTTGATCATGGGTGTTTCGACCTTCATCGTGGGCATCTTGCCTAACTACGCCAGCATTGGCGTGGCCGCTCCCGTCATCCTGATCTGCTTGCGCTTGTTGCAAGGTTTGGCTTTGGGTGGTGAGTACGGTGGTGCCGCCACTTATGTGGCCGAGCACGCCCCCAAGGGTCAGCGTGGTGCTTACACCGCTTGGATCCAGACCACAGCGACTTTGGGCTTGTTCCTGTCGTTGATGGTGATCTTGGGCACACGAACCATCGTCGGCGAAGAAGCTTTTGCTGACTGGGGCTGGCGCGTTCCGTTCCTGGTCTCGGTGATCATGCTGATCATCTCGGTGTACATCCGTTTGAGCATGAACGAATCGCCTGCTTTCGTGAAAATGAAAGCCGAAGGCAAGACCTCTAAAGCCCCTCTGTCCGAGTCTTTCGGCCAGTGGAAAAACCTGAAGATCGTGATCTTGGCCTTGTTCGGCTTGGTCATGGGTCAGGCTGTGGTTTGGTACTCCGGTCAGTTCTACGCTTTGTTCTTCTTGACACAAGCGTTGAAAGTGGACGGCGCCACCGCCAACATCATGGTCGCGATCTCCCTGATCATCGGCACACCTTTCTTCGTGATCTTCGGCTCGCTGTCGGACAAAATCGGCCGTAAGCCTTTGATTTTGGCTGGTTGCTTGTTGGCTGTTGTCACTTACTTCCCTGTGTTCAAGGCGTTGACCAAAGCGGCCAACCCTGATCTGTACGCTGCTCAACAATCGGCTCAAGTCACTGTGACCGCTGATCCAGCTGAGTGCTCGTTCCAGTTCAACCCCACAGGTACCAAGAAGTTCACTTCTTCTTGCGATATCGCTAAGCAACGCTTGGCTGGTGCTTCTGTGTCCTACGAAAACATTGCAGCGCCTGCTGGCACTCCTGCAGTGATCAAAGTGGGCGAGACCGTGGTGAACGTGAAGTACAGCGCTGAAGACATCGCTGCTGCCAAGGCCAAGGCCGAGGAAAAGCTGGCTGCTCTGAATGCTGCTGAACCCAAAGATGCCAAGGCCATCGAAGCTGCCACCAAGTCTGTCAAAGACCTGAGCAACGAGAAGACCGCCGGTGCCACATTGTTGGGCGCTAACCTGAGCGCCGCTTTGAAGGCCGCAGGCTATCCTGCCAAAGCCGACATGGCCAAGTTTGACAAAGTCACCGTCATCATCATCCTCACTTACTTGGTGATCCTGGTGACCATGGTGTACGGTCCTATCGCCGCCATGCTGGTTGAGATGTTCCCCACCCGTATCCGTTACACCTCCATGTCTTTGCCTTACCACATTGGTAACGGCTGGTTTGGTGGTTTGATGCCCACAACCGCCTTCGCGATCGTGGCCCAGACCGGTAACATGTACAACGGCTTGTGGTACCCCATCATCATCGCGGGTGTCACTGTGGTCATTGGTGGCTTGTTTGTCAAAGAAACCAAAGACAACGACATCTACGCAGACGACTGATCTGTTTTGTAAGCAACCCGGGGTGACTCGGGTGCTAAATTTAGGCCTTCCCTCTGTGGAGGGCCTTTTTCATTCTTGGAGTTGAACTATGTGGAAAATTGCAGTGGGTTTCGTGATCTTCGCCGGCGTGGCTTTGTTTGTGATCAGCAAGGGCGGCGACAGCTTGGACATGAGCGGTGAAAAGCACGGTGCCGACGCGGTGCACACTGAGCCAGCCAAAGCCAAAGCCGACGCCGCAGCGCCTGCTGCCAGCGAAGCAAAATAAGCCAAGTTTCTGCTTGGGTTGCCCCCCCACTTTGACGGGGGACCTCATGAAAGCCACGCCTGTGCGTGGCTTTTTTTTGCGCCGCGCTCTGGGCATGTGGCTGCGCCCTAGAATGTTTGGCCTTCACCGAAAAAAGCCAACCCATGTCCCAAGGTCTCATCCGCATTCGTGGTGCCCGTCAGCACAACCTCAAAAACCTCGACTTGGACATTCGCACCGGCGAACTCACGGTGGTCACCGGGCCCAGCGGTTCGGGCAAATCAAGTTTGGTGTTCGACACCCTCTACGCCGAAGGCCAGCGCCGTTATGTCGAAACCTTCAGTGCTTATGCGCGGCAGTTTTTAGACCGCATGGACAAACCGGCCGTGGACAAGGTCGAGGGCGTTCCTCCCGCCATTGCCATTGATCAAACCAACCCGGTGCGCAGCTCCCGCTCCACGGTGGGCACCATGACCGAGTTGAACGACCACCTCAAACTCTTGTTTGCCCGCTTGGGGCAACTGTTTGACAAAGAAACCGGCCAAGCCGTGCGGCATGACACACCCGAAACCATTTATGCCGAGCTGGCATCGCGTGCGGCGCAGGCGCAAGACCCGCGCTTGTACCTGACCTTCCCGGTTGAGTTGCCCGCCAACACCAGCGCCGAGCAAGTGGCGCAATGGTTGTCGGCCAGCGGCTTCACCAAGGTGCAGGCCGAGCGGGAGGTGGCCACACCCACCGGCCCGCGCAAAGTGTTGGATGTGATCGCGGACCGCTTTCGGTTGGGCAATGCCGAAAAAGCCCGCGTCATCGAAGCCATCGAGGTGGCCTTGAAACGCGGCGGTCGCTTGAATGTATATGCCGAAAAACCGCCGGCCTCCGAGGCCGCACCGGCCGAATTTGAGCAGTGGCGTTTTTCGACCGGGCTGCATTGCCCGGACAGCGATGTGCGCTACAGCGATCCCATTCCCTCCATGTTTTCTTTCAACTCGGCGGTGGGGGCGTGCGACACCTGCCGTGGTTTTGGCCGGGTCATTGGCGTCGACTACGGCTTGGTCATTCCGAACGAAAAACTCACCTTGCGTGCTGGTGCCATCAAGACCATTCAAACCCCTGCATGGAAAGAGTGTCAAGACGATTTGATGCGCCATGCCGAGACCGCAGGCATTCCCCGCGACACGCCTTGGGAGAAGCTGACCGCTGCACAAAAAGACTGGGTCATCAAGGGCTCGCCTGATTACAAAGGCAAGTGGAACCAGCAGTGGTACGGCATCAAGCGTTTCTTTGAGTACCTGGAGAGCAAGGCCTACAAAATGCACATTCGTGTGCTGCTGTCCAAATACCGCAGTTACACCGAATGCCCCACGTGCCATGGCGCACGTCTCAAAACCGAGAGCTTGCTGTGGCGCATTGGCAGCCACGCTGAGGCCACCGCTGTTTTGCCGCTCGACAAGCGGTTCATGCCGGCCGGCGTGAAGTGGACGCGGGCCCAGTTGGAAGCCCTGCCGGGTTTGAGCCTGCACGACATGATGATCATGCCGCTGGACCGGCTGCGCCAGTTCTTTGACCGACTGACCGCAGACGGCCCCAGCGCCGAACAAAAAGCCCTGCAACTGTTGCTGGAAGAAATCACCACCCGCCTGAAATACCTGTGCGATGTCGGCATTGGCTACCTCACGCTCGACCGCCAGAGCCGCACCCTGAGTGGCGGTGAGGTGCAGCGCATCAACCTGACCACTGCGCTGGGCACCAGCTTGGTCAACACCTTGTTTGTGTTAGACGAGCCCAGCATCGGCTTGCACCCGCGCGACATGAACCGCATCACCCAGGCCATGCACCGCTTGCGCGATGCCGGCAACACCTTGGTGGTGGTCGAGCACGACCCGGCCGTGATGTTGGCCGCTGACCGCATGATCGACATGGGTCCCGGCCCCGGCGAGCGCGGTGGGCAGATTGTGTTCGACGGCACCACCGATGACCTGCGACAAGCCGACACCCTCACGGGTGCCTACTTGGGTGGACGCAAGCAAGTCGGCTTGGGCTTTAAACGCATGGTCAGCGACAGCACCCCGCGGCTCATTTTGGAGGGCGCACGTGAGCACAATTTGCAAAACATCAGCGTCGACTTTCCGCTGCAGCGCTTGGTCACCATCACCGGTGTGAGTGGCTCAGGCAAGTCCAGCTTGATCCAAGACGTGCTGGCGCCGGCCTTGATGCGCCACTTTGGCAAAGCCACCGAAACCCCCGGCGCGCACGACCGCGTGTTGGGCGCCGACCACCTGAGCGATGTGGTGTTTGTAGACCAGTCGCCCATTGGCAAAACGGCCCGATCCAACCCCGTCAGTTATGTGGGCGCGTGGGATGCGATTCGAGAAATTTTTGCCACGGCGCCCCTGTCTCGCCAGCGCGGTTACACCGCCAGCAAGTTCAGTTCGAACAGCGGTGACGGGCGTTGCCCCAGTTGTGGCGGCTCGGGCTTTGAGCATGTCGAAATGCAGTTTTTGAGCGATGTGTATTTGCGTTGCTCGGATTGCGATGGCCAACGCTACCGACCTGAAATTCTCGAAATCAAGGTCGAGCGCCAAGCCCTGGGGCAAGCCCCACGCCACCTGAATGTGTCCGATGTGCTGGCCCTCACGGTCAGCGAAGCCGCGGCCTTGTTTGCGCAAGACCGTGATGTCATTCGTGCGCTGCAACCCATTGTCGATGTGGGGCTGGAATATGTGCGTCTGGGGCAACCTGTGCCCACCTTGTCTGGCGGCGAAGCGCAACGCCTCAAGCTGGCTGGGTTTTTGGCCGAGGCGGCGAGAAGTGCGGCCAAGAGTCGCCAAAGTTTGGCCCGCAAAGGCACCTTGTTTTTGTTTGACGAGCCGACCACCGGGTTGCACTTTGACGACATTGCCAAACTCATGCGCGCATTGCGCAAGTTGCTCGAAGCGGGACACTCGCTCATCGTCATTGAGCACAACTTGGATGTGGTGCGCGCCAGTGACTGGCTGATCGATCTGGGGCCTGAAGGCGGCGATGCCGGCGGCTTGATCGTGGCGCAGGGCACGCCTGAAGATGTGCGCCAACACCCCACCTCGCACACCGGGCAGGCGCTGCGCGAATACGCGGCTTCTATGGGCGAGGTTTATGGTGTGGCCGAGAGGTCGAGTGCGGATGTGTACGTTGGTGGGGGCGAGGCTGCGGTGTCGGCGGGTTCCTCATACGGCGGGGGTACGCCAAAATCGTCACCCCCCGACACCGCAGCCTCGCTGGCGAGTGTTCGAGGTGAGGTGTCTGCCCTCTCATTGGCTCCGGTTGCTCGGCGCGCTCCTGTGCTCAACAACAACATCCAGATCGTCAACGCCAAAGAGCACAACCTCAAAAATTTGAGCGTGGACATTCCACGCGGCAAGTTCAATGTAGTCACCGGCGTCAGCGGTTCCGGCAAGTCCACGCTGGCGTTTGACATTTTGTTCAACGAAGGCCAGCGCCGTTATTTGGAAAGCCTGAACGCCTACGCCCGTTCTATCGTCCAGCCCGCGGGGCGGCCCGAAGTGGATGCGGTGTATGGCATTCCGCCGACGGTGGCCATTGAGCAAAGGTTGTCGCGCGGTGGCCGCAAATCGACCGTGGGCACGACCACCGAGGTGGGGCACTTTTTGCGTTTGCTGTATGTGAAGCTGGGCATTCAACACTGCGTGCACGACAGCATGCCGGTGCAACCCCAAACGCCCGACAGCATCGTGGCGCAACTGATGACGCAATTCCGTGGCCAGCACATTGGCTTGCTGGCGCCGCTGGTGAGCAACCGCAAAGGCGTTTACACCGAGCTGGCCGACTGGGCGCGCCCTCGTGGCTTCACCCATTTGCGGGTCGATGGCGACTTTTTGCCAACCCAAGGCTTCCCGCGCATTGACCGCTTCAAAGAGCACAACATCGAATTGCCCGTGGCCAGTCTCGATGTGTCACCTGCACAAGAGACCGCTTTGCGACAGGCGCTTGCGCAGGCCCTCGAGCACGGCAAAGGCGTGGTGCATGTGTTGAGCGATTTGGGTGATTTGCGCGAAGCGATGTTCCACGGCACATCGACCGCGCGCATTGGTCAGCAACGGGTGTTTTCAACCTTGCGCGCGTGTCCACAGTGCGCCACTTCGTATGCCGAACTCGATCCGCGCTTGTTCTCCTACAACAGCAAGCATGGCTGGTGCCCGGATTGCGTGGGCACGGGCGTCAAGTTGAGCAAAGACGAACGCAAAGTGTTTGACGACTCGGTGCAAGACGACAAGGACAAAGGGCGCGAGCAAACGTTTGCCGAGCCAGAAATCGAAGACTTGGCCGATGTGGTGTGTCCCACTTGCGAGGGCACACGCTTGAACGCCACGGCTCGCGCAGTGCGCCTTGGCGCTGCGCCGGGACAGGGCTGGCGCATCACCGACATTGCCAGTTTGTCGGTGACCGAGGTGCGGCATTGGATTGAAAAGCTGAGCCTGACGGGTCGCGATGCTGAAATTGCGCGTGATCTGGTGCCAGAAATCAAGAGCCGACTTGAGTTTCTCGAAGAGGTGGGTTTGGGCTACCTCACGCTGGACCGTGGCGCGCCGACCTTGTCGGGCGGCGAGGCCCAGCGCATTCGCTTGGCCGCCCAGTTGGGCAGCAATTTGCAAGGGGTGTGCTATGTGCTGGATGAGCCCACGATTGGCCTGCATGCGCGCGACAACCAGATTTTGTTGAACGCCCTGCACAAACTCGGCGAGAAGGGCAACACCTTGGTGGTGGTCGAGCACGACGAGGACACCATTCGCCGAGCCGATCACATCATCGACATTGGCCCGAGTGCTGGCAAGCGCGGTGGCCGCTTGGTGGCGCAAGGCGCGGTGGCTGATATCACGGCGTCTGCAGATTCGCAAACCGGGCGGTATTTATTGCATGCGATGAAACACCCCATGCAGTTGCGCAGGGTGGTGGATGCTTCTGCGCGGGGCGGTGGCGCGGGCGCCTCATATGGCGGGGGTACGCCAAAATCGGCACCCACGCCACCACCCCGCGCAGAAGTAGCGGAAACGGTGGGTGCGGATCTGCAATGGCTCACCCTCACCGGTGCCAACCTGCACAACCTTCGCCAGGTCGATGTGCAAGTGCCTCTCAAACGTTTGGTGGCTGTCACGGGCGTGAGTGGTTCCGGCAAATCCACCTTGGCCCGCGATGTGTTGTTGACCAACGTGCAGGCGCTGGTCAGCCAGCGATCCACCTTTGCAGGACGCACCGCGCAAGATGCCGGCCAACGCGTGGCCTTGACGGCGTGCAGCGATGTGCAAGGCTTTGAGACGATTGACCGGGTGCTGGAAGTCGACCAAACGCCGATTGGCAAAACGCCGCGTTCGTGCCCGGCGACCTACATTGGTTTCTGGGACACCATTCGCAAATTGTTTGCCGAAACCCTGGAGGCCAAAGCCCGAGGTTATGCCGCTGGGCGCTTCAGCTTCAACACCGGCGAGGGGCGTTGCCCCAGTTGCGAAGGGCAGGGCATGCGCACCATCGAAATGAGCTTTTTGCCCGATGTGAAAGTGCCGTGCGAGTCATGCCGTGGCGCGCGCTTCAACCCTGAAACATTGGCGGTGACTTGGCGCGGCAAAAGCATTGGCGATGTCTTGCAAATGGAAGTGGACGAAGCGGTCGACTTCTTTGCCAGCATGCCCAGCATTGCGCACCCCTTGCAATTGCTCAAGGACGTGGGCTTGGGCTATTTGACGTTGGGACAGCCATCGCCAACGCTCAGTGGCGGTGAAGCGCAGCGCATCAAGTTGGTGACTGAACTCACCAAAGTGCGCGATGACATTGGCAAGCGCGGTAACAAAGCGCCGCACACCTTGTATGTGTTGGACGAGCCCACCGTGGGCCTGCACATGGCCGATGTGGACAAGCTCATCAGCGTGTTGCACCGTTTGGTGAATGCAGGTCACAGCGTGATCGTCATCGAACACGACTTGGATGTGATTGCCGAAGCGGACTGGGTGATTGACTTGGGGCCAGAAGGTGGCAACGCCGGTGGCCGTGTGGTGGCCGCCAGCACCCCCGAAGCTTTGGTGCGCTTGGGCACCCACACTGGCGTGGCGCTGGGGCCGGTGTTGGCGCGGGTGTGATCAGCCCGCCGCGCCCAAGCGCCAAAGCGAAGTGACCTCAGCGGCCCTTGCTGCATGCAGGGGGTCGGTGCTGTCTTGCGCTTTGGCATGCACGGGCTTTACATCCAAGCGACCCAACACCTGCAGTCCGGCATCGGCAATCCAGCCCAGCAGGGCCTCGCGTGAGCGCAGGCCCAAGTGCTCGGCCAAGTCAGACAAAATCAACCAGCCTTCGCCGCCTTGGCTCAGGTGGGTGGGCAGGCCTTGCAAAAAGCCTTTCAGCATTTGGCTGCCTTCGTCGTACACCGCTTGTTCTAGTACCGAGGTGGGGCGCGCAGGCAACCACGGCGGGTTGCAAACAACCAGAGGGGCTTGGCCTTCTGGAAACAGATCGGTGTGCAGCAGTTGCACTTGGTTTTGCAGTCCCAAGCGTTGCAAATTGTCCAAGGCGCACGCCAAGGCGCGCTCAGAAACGTCGGTACCCACAACTTGCTGGGCGCCACGCCGTGCTAACACAGCCGACAAAACACCTGTGCCCACACCGATGTCAAACGCCAAGGGCGAGGCCTTGAAGGCGTCGGGCAAGGGGGCTTGTGCGACCAAGTCGATGTATTCGCCGCGAACGGGAGAGAACACGCCATAGTGCGGATAAATGCGCAAAGCCTCGCCCATGGCGGGCACTTCGACGCCGTTTTTGCGCCACTCGAGTGCACCGACCATGCCTTGCAGGCTGCGCAGCGAGACCACACTGGACTGGCCATTGGCAGGGCCAAAGGCCTGCGCACAGGCTTGCTTGACATCGGGTGCACGCCGCAAAGCAATGCTGTAGTCGCCCTCGAGCTCAATCAAGATTTGGCTCAAGATGCGTGTGCGCTGGGCTTGCGCTTGGCGATGGGTGTGAAAGGCCGCGCCCGCAATGGTGGGCACACTGGCCTCGTTTTTCTTGGCGCGGACTTTTTTGGGTTTGTCGATGCGCCGCGCCAAAGCTTGCAAAAGTTGACGCGCATTTTGGAAGTCGCTGCGCCACAACAGGCCCGTGCCGGCGCAGGCCAAGCGAAATGCCGTGTCGGCCGTCAAGGTGTCGTCGGCCAGCACCACGGTTTTGGGCAAGACTTGGTCAGAGCGCCACAAGGCCGAGCGTGGGGTGTCTTTTTCAGTCCAAGTTAATTCGACAGGGGCGGTCATGCGCAGGTCCAGTTCAAGTGTCAGGGGTTCGCGCGGCATGCCACGAAGGGGTTAATGGCCATATCAAAGCCGGTGCTTCAGCAAGTGGCGAGCCATCTCGGCAAAGCCAGCACCGCGCTCGCTGGGGGTGATGTAGCGTGGGCCAAAGTGCAGTTGATTTTCAAAGTGCCGAATGTTCGCCACGCCCACGCTGTTGGGAAAGTGTTCAAACATCACTTGGTCGTTGCTGGAGTCTCCCACAAACACCCAGCGCAACATTTCGGCGTCCAGATCGCGGCCCCACAGCTCGCGCACGATCCAGCGCGCCCCTGTGAGTTTGTTGTGCGAGCCCCACCAAGCGTTGATGTGGATGCTGCTGACGGTGGCGGTCATGCCTTCGGCTTCCATCAAGCGCACCACGTGTGCGATGGCTTCTGGGGACAACTGGTTGAACTCGCTGTGGTCAATCGCGATGTCGGTTTCTCGGCCGGCGCTGTCGCGGGCTCTCTTCGCGCCTTCAACGCGTTGTTCTATGTTTTGCAGCACCGCTTGCAGGCGTTCAAAATGGGTGCGGCGTGTCTCAGGGCTTTGTTGGTAGAGCTTGCGCAAGCCCGTGTGCGGTTCGTGCAGCAAAGCCACTGCGCCGTTTTCGGCCACGATGGCGTTCACTGGCCAGCTTTGCGCAAAGGGCTCACTCCAGCCCACAGGCCTGCCTGTGATTGCCACCACAGGCAGGCCCGCCTCGCGCAGATCGGTCAAGGCCTGCAAGGCCTCAGCGGTGATGGCGCCGGCAGTGGTCAGCGTGTCATCAATGTCGGTCAGGACACCGAGGATGCCTTGCGGCGACCAGTCTTGCAGGGGGCGCATAAGTTGCATGTGGCGCAAGGTGCCCATGTGGCGCATGTGGCGCATTTGGCGTTTGGGCTGCGTCAGTTGGCGCTGCCCAAGGACAGGCCCGCGTGCTCACGCAAGGGGTGGAAATGGATTTTTGGGAACCGTTCCTGCGCCAAGCGCACGTCATAGGGGCTGGTGCACAAATAGGCCAAGGTGCCAGCGGCATCGAGTGACATGCGCTGCGGGTAGGCATTGGTGAACTCGCGCAATTCGGCGGGGGTGTCGGCGGTGATCCAACGAGCGCCGGTGTATTGGCAGCCTTCCAGTCGCACATCACAGTCGTATTCGGCTTTCAGTCGGTGCTGCACCACTTCAAACTGCAACTGGCCCACCGCGCCCAGCAACATGGGCCCGCCAATTTCCGGTTTGAAAACTTGAATCGCCCCTTCTTCGCCAAGCTGGTCCAAACCGGTTTGCAGTTGTTTGGTGCGCAGCGGGTTCTTCAAGATCACGGTCATGAAGAGCTCGGGGGCAAAGAAAGGCAGACCGGTGAATTGCAAGTTGGCCCCATCGGTGATGGTGTCGCCCAACTGAACGCCACCATGCGTGGTGAAGCCAATGATGTCGCCGGCGTAAGCCTCGTCCACCGCCTCGCGCCGCTGCGACAAGAAGGTCACCACGCTGGTGGGCCGCAGCTCTTTGCCGGTGCGTTGCACCTTGAGTTTCATGCCGGGGGTGTATTTGCCCGAGGCCATGCGCACAAAGGCGATGCGGTCACGGTGGTTGGCGTCCATGTTGGCTTGCACCTTGAACACCACACCCGAAAACGCGCTGTCTTCGGGTTGAATTTCTTTCACCACGGGTTGTTTGTTGACCAGCAAATTGCTGGTGCGGGGCTTGGGCGAGGGCGCCAAATCCACCAAGGCGTCCAGCACTTCCATCACACCGAAGTTGTTCACGCCAGAGCCAAAGAACACCGGGGTTTGTTTGCCGGCCAAGAAAGCCGCCTCGTCAAAGGCTGGCGATGCGCCGGTGGCCAGTTCCATGCTGTCCATCGCAGACTGCCATTCCAGGCCAAAACGCTCAGCCAGTTGGGCTTGCTCGGTGAGTGCAATGGTTTCAAAGTCTTGTGGTAGGCGTTCACTGCCAGAGTCGAACACGGTCATGGCCTGGGTGCGCAGGTTGACGATGCCGCCAAACGACTTGCCTTGCCCCACGGGCCAAGTCATGGGCACGCAAGGCATGCCCAGCTCGCGCTCGACTTCGTCCAAGATGTCGAGCGGGTCGCGCACTTCGCGGTCCATCTTGTTGACGAAGGTGATGATGGGCGTGTCGCGTTGACGGCAAACCTCGATCAGGCGGCGGGTCTGCGCTTCCACACCGTTGGCGGCGTCGATCACCATCAAGGCCGAGTCGACCGCTGTCAAGACGCGGTAGGTGTCTTCAGAAAAGTCTTTGTGGCCGGGCGTGTCCAGCAAATTGATGACGTGCTCGCGGTACAGCATTTGCATGACCGAGGACGCCACCGAAATGCCCCGTTGCTTTTCGATTTCCATCCAGTCGCTGGTGGCATGGCGTGAGGCCTTGCGGGCTTTGACCGAGCCGGCAATTTGAATAGCACCCGAAAACAGCAAGAGCTTTTCGGTCAGTGTGGTTTTACCCGCGTCGGGGTGAGAAATGATGGCAAAAGTCCGGCGGCGCCGGGTCTCGTTGGCGTAAGTCACAAGGGGGTCCTGAAGTCGAGCGGGCGGCCCAATGGCCAACCGTGGTCGCCAAACCCAAGTCGGGTCGGCGAAAAGGGTGATTTTACGGGTTGGCCTTGTCCCCCGAATCGTTCTTCGTATAATGGTGGCCATCCGAGGAGCGTTGCAGCGCCCCCTGACTTGGTTTCAAGTTGGCAGCGGGGCGTGAGGCTCGGATCACTTCAACAGCAACGACGCTCATCCACTCGACGTGCGGTGAGCCTGTTTTTTCCCATTCAGTGCTTTCTCCACGCGTGTGGCTCATTCACATTGCTTTGGAGCTGAACACATGAATGCACGTTTGAACACCGCCCTGAACGCCGATTGCGTGATCGCCGATATCGGTTTGGCCGAGTGGGGCCGCAAAGAAATCAAAATCGCCGAGACCGAAATGCCCGCCATGTTGGCCATCCGTGAAGAGTTTGCCAAGAGCCAGCCCCTGAAGGGCGCGCGCATCACCGGCTCTTTGCACATGACCATTCAGACTGCCGTGCTGATCGAAACCCTGCAAGCCTTGGGCGCCAATGTGCGTTGGGCTTCTTGCAATATTTTTTCGACACAAGACCACGCCGCTGCCGCCATCGCCGCCAAGGGCACGCCCGTGTTCGCCATCAAGGGCGAAACATTGGCCGACTACTGGGACTACACCCACCGCATTTTTGACTTTGGCGCAGCCGGCACCGAAGGCGAAGGCCCCAACATGATCTTGGACGACGGCGGCGATGCCACGTTATTGATGCACTTGGGCAAGCGCGCTGAAAAAGACGCATCCTTGATCGCCAACCCCACCAGCGAAGAAGAGACCTGCTTGTTCAACGCCATCAAGGCCAAGTTGGCGGTCGATCCCACCTGGTACAGCCGCAAGGGCGCGCACATCATTGGCGTGACCGAAGAAACCACCACTGGTGTGTTGCGTTTGAACGAGATGGCCGCCAAGGGCAGCCTGATGTTCCGCGCCATCAACGTGAACGACTCGGTGACCAAGAGCAAGTTCGATAACCTGTATGGCTGCCGCGAATCTTTGGTGGACTCCATCAAGCGTGCGACCGACG
>JACCDN010048946.1_pt1 | contig 18270 bp, 18 predicted proteins | sample 7441691 | NCBI WGS metagenome assembly JACCDN01 (sample SAMN15323439, study PRJNA562643) | freshwater metagenome | isolation source: river surface water | place: USA:Blue River Watershed | collected 2017-08-16
CATACTTAATATCCAGTTCGAGTCTCTTGCTAATCAACTTTATGACCTCTGTTATTTTTCCTTGGCATTCCTTGAGCTCGAGGCAGGCCAGTATCGCTGCAGTCTCGGGGAAATCATAAAGTAGGTTTTTTCGTGAAGACTGCAGCTCTCTCAAACCTCTAAGGGCATCAATTTTGTCGAGATCAATGATTTCCTGAACGAACTCCAAAAGTGTCGAGTTCGTGTTTTCAATTAAGGCTAGGATGTGATGAAGATTTGGCTCAGTCGTTCCGTTGATCCATTTTGAGATCATGCTTTTTGAAAAGCCTGAAATCTTAACAAAGTCTACTTGCAACGACTGACCTTTTAAATGAAGAACAAAACGGGATGAATCATCCAAATCACCATCAAACAAATTCTTTTTCAAGAATTTGTTTGATGGAAATCTTTCTTAGAAAACATATTTTTAGAAAATTTTGCCATGAAATGAGACGATATCCAGACTCCCAACGATAGATTTGGTTGACGGTGTAGTTTAATTTTTGGTTAAGATCTGATTGGGAAAGCTTTCCTCTTATCGCTTTAACAAGTTGGCAACTGACAATCTTAAAGTCAATAATTTCTTGAATTTGAGAACTCATGCCATAAGATTAATGTCAAAAAAATCGTCTGTAAAGGTCCAATTCTGCGCTTAAGAAATCCACTTCAGGATAGGAAAAATATTCTAAGATGCTAACACTTTCTTAAATAAGAAAGTAGATTGCAGTTAGAGTTTTTATCAATCTCAAAATGGAGGATCTATGAAAAAATTGTTATTTTTAATCGCGCTTCTATCCTTAACTGCAGGACATGCTGCAACTCTTGCACAATGCGATTCTTTCGGTGTACACATTACTATTGTTCCTGGAAAAAATGATAATCAGGCCCTTGCAACTATCAATGGCCATGATGTGAAGGTAAAGCGATTAATGGAAGATGGCGCCGTAACTTATGAATCGTCTTCTTTTAAGCTTCTCATCCTTGGAAATCATCGTGAAATGGGAAATCCGCTCGGGTATTTGACTCAAGAACAGAAGAAAACAGTGGTTGTTTGCCGCGAAGGTCAGGACATTGAAAAAATTGCTGATGATACTGAGCTTTATTAAAAAAGAAATACTAGACTTGTGTAGCGCAAATTTTGCTAGAAATCAGAACTCTCCGCAAAACTAAAAACAAAGAATTTCAATAAGGCCATAGAGTTTATACTCTATGGCTTTTTGTTTTTAAAAAAAAGCTACAAAGAAGAGTCTGTGATTACTTTTAAATGCTCTGCTGTCATTCCGCTCTGTAAACAAAGCTCATCGGTACGTCTCATTTGAGTTTTTTCAGCCGAAACAAGGGCCTTTAAAGTATCGATCATCTCTTCATCTTTTAAATGCGAAACTTGTGATGTCTTAGAAGCACTAAACTGGATATTTTCAAAACCAGTTTTTGCTTGATCAAACCTTGCTTTCATTCCTTCTAAATCAAGTCTCACGCGATTTTCATTCATGAGTTCAATCTTAGTTAATTGAACATCCATTTGAGTTGAGGCTTCTGTTAATTGATGTAGTACACGGTCAAATGCTTTAATTTCAAATTTCATTTTCCCTAAAAATTGTTCCATCTTCTGATTATCACCATCATGCGACTGAAAAATTAAAAGCTGATCTAGAAGTTGAATCATGCGCATTCTAAATCCATCAACATCATCTTTAATGCCTTTGAAATTAGCTTTGACAGAAGAAATATATTTCACTGATTTAATATAATCATCAACCATTTTTTCAGAAGCTTCTGCCGTAGCTAACATTTTAATCTGATCTTTCATTAGCTCTTTTACAGACTGAAAAAGAACTCGCATTTGCTCTTCACTACTATCACGAGAATCTAATAAAATTCCGAATGAATTTTTCAATGCATTAAATTTATCCGAAGAGAAACGATGAGATTCAATACTTGCAACTAGATTTTTTCTAAGAGATGACATGGTATTTAAAGTTTTTGTCGCGATATCATCAAGTCTTGCAATTTCTTCTTGTAGTTCAATCTTTTCATTCGTTTTATAATCATGCATATCTTTTAAGGCTTGAAAAATTTCACTTGTTCCCGCGAAATCTAATTCGTGGGCCAAACGACCTTGAAGTTCTAGGGTAAATTCTTCTGCTTTAATCGCATTGATCGCTGCAACCGTTGGCTCAACAATCGCATCACGTTGAACTTTCAAGTTCTCTTCAATTGCCATTAGCGGATAAAAAATTAACATAATTCTTTTTTGTCCAGCATGCTCCACTGGAGAAATATGCATTTCAAAAGGAGACCCTCCATTTTCTGAAGTGCGAGATTTCACCTGAATGGGAATAATCCCCGCATGGTTCATCCTTAGCGCATTTAAAAGTGCAGACTGATCTTCCATATTTGTAAAACGCTTAATAAAATCCCAAGTTAATGTTTCAGATTTTTCATCAACATTATCTAGCTGCCATTCTTTATAGAAATGTGAGTTACCCCAAATAAGATTTAAATTTGAGTCTAGTAAGATGCTTGGAAATGGCATTGCTTCTTGAAAAATTGATCCAAATGTCATTCTTTTGTGAACAAAATCGCGGAAGCGTTCAAAGTCATTTACAAATTCCGTTGAATAGACCTCTTTCAAGGCTCCATCTACCGGCAATAATGATTGTCCAATAAGATTTAAAGTATTTTTTTCAATTTTCTTAGCGATCTTTCTAGCAGATTCAAAATAGATCCAAATACCAAGTCCAATCGATGCTAATCCACCAAGTACAAATAAAGTGATCGCAAACATAATTGTCTGAGAATTTTTTTCGAACTCAAGTTTTCTTAGAGCAATTTCTGGCTCAACCAGCTTAAACCATTCTTTATAATCATTGTAAAAAGCATTGAAGACTTTATTAAATCTAGCGTGCTCCTCTTGGTAAGTGTTTAACGAAGCCGCTTCATTTCTTAAAACTTGAATTCGATTTAAAATTGCAGTTTTAATATCTAAAGGCAAGCCTGTGGATTGTGTAAAATTCGACATCGCTTCTAGGTCATTATTGATACTGTTTATTAAATTCGAAGTTTTTTCAAAACTATATAGTCCCCCACTCATGATTTTACTCGGTGAAGTCTTAATTCTTAAGTTTGTTGCCATCTTGGAAAGTGTTGGCCACTTTTTTTCAATAACAAAATTTTCAAACTGAGCAATTTTCCCGGTTACATTTGTTAGAATAGTACTCAATTCTGGATGAGACTGCAGAGCTGATACTTCATTTTTAACTTTCATATAATTTTCTGAAAGTTTACTTTTTTCAACTATAGGTTTAATTTTCTGAAGTTCTTTTAAATCTCCATCAAATCTTTCTATGACATTTTTGGCATCTTTTAAACGATCTCCATCAATATATTTTTTTAGCTCATCAACATCATTTCTTTTTTTCACTCCATCAACAAGTGACGTTCCTTCGTAAAGCGCACTTACGTAATCACCATTTAGCGGCCCCTGTTTCCAATAAAAAACAGCGCCGTAAGAAAAGAGTGATACACCCGCTACAAGAGCGAAGATGTAATAGGCTTGAAGGGTACGATTCATCGTGAAACGCATAATGTCTCCAATAAAATTAACGTGTCGAACTTAAAGTTTTAAGCAAAAAGTGAGAAGAAATCGATGTAACGATAATGTAAAACAGAGGTCGAATTTTGATTATGATCTTCACTTCCTGTGTCCTTCATAGTTCTTTCTAAACTTTGTAAGCTTCCTAAAAAGGCATCCGATGAAAGATGTCCTTTCACTGGTAGTATGATTGAAAGTGGGCGAAAGAGAAAGGGAAAATGTAAAATTTCTTTATTGGCAGAATCTATTTTTGACAAACTTACTCGGCCTGTTTTGTGAATCACACTTAGATCACTCATGATCTCAACAATTGCATGATCGCCTACATCATTAAGAGTATCCGCTTTCACTCGATACTGTGGAAAAATATTTGAGAATCCAAGTAGGACATTTGAATCTTTAAATTGTGTTTTATAAACTAATTTTTCATCATGTGCGATGTTCGCTTCAAGCGAAATTTGATAAAGCCCGGCCCTCGTTGTCTTCTCTAATTCAAATGTCAAAAGCACATTTGATTTTAAAAGTTTACGGGTAACAACATAGACAAATTTACGATTATGCTCAAAAGTTTGATCTTCTAAAATAACACCTTTTAAAAGGATCTTATCTTCATTTAATTCAAGCTCAACATTCCCATAAAAATTAAACAATGTAACCACGGACAGAATTTCTGGAACTGAATTTAAAAGAAGATTCCACTTCTTTAAATCGATTTTATCCGTTCTCTTAGTATATGTATAACTCCTAAATTTATTTTTATTGGAAAAAAAGTCGACAAAAATACTCTCCAGTTTTTCATCAAGAACTTTTAAAACTGAATCATATTCTGAAACTTTGCCGGAACTGGCCATATCAGCTTTGCGCTTCATTTCTGAAAGATGAAAATAAGCACGACTAATTAAAGGAGAGATCGAAAACTCTGAAAGAAGTTGAATGTCTTCCAATGTATTAAGCGAGTCTTCAAAATCTTTTAAATAATCCTTAATCACTTAAATTCCTAGCTAGCTAAATCTTCTGATGATTCAAACAATACTCTGAGTTTTGATTTTAATTTTAAAATCGCTTGCGTATGTAATTGTGAAACACGAGATTCTGTTACATCTAAAACTTGACCTATTTCTTTTAAATTTAAATCTTCATAATAATAAAGAGAAAGTACTAATCTTTGTTTTTCAGGCAAAGTCATAATCCCTTCTTTTATTTTTTCACGAGAATCCTTCAATGACACTGTCGTGTACGGGTTAAGGGCCCTGTGATCTTCCATTACTTCTGAAATAAGTTTTTTATCACCTTTATTAAAAGACGCAGAATCATCAATATTTAAAAGAGAAACTGATTTTGATTTATTTAATAAATCATGAAATTCTTCTTGGCCCATACCAAGTTCCTTACACATTTCGTCGTCACTGGCCGGTCGACCTAGAGTAGCTTCTAATTTTGTGTAGGCCCTCTCTACTGTCTTAGCTTTTTCTCTAATGCTTCTTGGAACCCAATCCTGGGCCCGAAGCTCATCTAAGATTGCCCCACGAATTCTAAATTCTGCGTACGTTTTAAATTTGTTGTCACGAGTTGGATCAAATTTTTCAATTGCATCCATTAAACCAATAACACCGCAAGAAACTAAATCATCCAATTCAATATTTGAAGGTAATCGCGAAGCAATTTTTTGGGCTATATATTTAACAAGGGGTGCATATTCAACAATAATTTCGTCTTTAACTTTTGGATCAACTGTCGAGCGATAATCTTTTAGGTTTTTTAATTTTTTTGTTAACGAAGACATTAATTACTCCTAAGCTTGGGTTGATCGAAGTTCATTTCTGAAATTGCCATTATGAACGTTGGCAAAGTCTTCAGACATGACAGAGGCGTCTTCAATCTCTTCGGTAAATTTCTTTGCGAGTTTTACAAATTTCTGGTGGAGGGAAGAATTTTCCTCCTGCAATAAAATTTTATCAAATCCATCAACTGGACCTTCTTCTAAATTCACTCCTCCAAGTACGTGCAAGCTACAATTTAAAAAATGAGAAACACACTCGGTTAAAGTTTTAACCATCCTTTGGTATTGAGGATCATTTGAAACTTTATTAACAAGTAAGTGATAATCATTTACTCCAAATTCCTTATTTAAAATTTTAATAAGAGAATATGAGTCTGTTACTGAAGATTTATCTGGTGTAACAACGACAAAACGGTAATCACTGTATGCATTTAATGTTAGTGTTTCTTTACTGATTCCTGCCGGGCAATCAAGGATAATATAATCGTACTCTCTTTCGTGAGTAACTAAAATATCAATGATAATACGATCAAGCTCTAGACCTCTTTTAAAAATTTCAATGTTGCCGTTGCATCCAGCTAAAAGATGAAACGAGCCCATTTTAAAAACACAGTCGGTAAATTCTTTTTTTGCTGTAATGAGATCATAGAAATCATTCGTCACAGGAAGACCTAGTTTCACAACTGTATTTGAAAGATTGTAATCACAATCGATAAGTAAAACTTTGAAACCTTGACTGGCCAGAGTTTTGGCCCATTTAACTGCTACGGAAGTTTTACCAACGCCACCTTTACCGGCGGTGATAGAAATCGTTGTAGCTTTCTGTAGTGTCTTCTTCCCGTGATACTTGTTTTGTCCTAGTAGCCACTCACTAGGCGATGGTTTTTTGTCAATCCTTGGTCCAAACATAGACTTCCTGTCCCCTTTTGGAAATTATTAATGTAAATGTCTCTTACGCTATTAGCTCAGTTTAAACAATCCAGCCAAAATCCTTTCAGCTGTTGCTGCCTCTAAATCATCTGGTACGATCTCACCTGTGCCAAAAAACTTATATGGTAGATCTCTAGTTTCTTCACTTATATTAAATAATGCACCAAAATTTAAGCATGCATCTAAATGAGTTGTCACAATACCGTCCGATAACCTTCGATATGTTGCAACTATTTTCTTATTGTATAACTCAGAATGAATTGCTGAAAGGGTGATCAAGACTTCCACTTTTTCGAAAGATCTTCTCATGCCGTCAATCAGCTGCTTTGTCTCATTCACTTCACCTTCTAAACATTTATAATCGACAAAAACGTTCTTACCTAGATCTGTCGCTTTTCTTGTCTCTGAAACGATTTCTGCAAGATTGTTTGCTTTAACAACTTGCAAGTTAAACATTTTTTCTGCAAAACTTGGAGCTTCTGCTGTTTTTGCAATTTTTCTTGAGTCATTGCGAATGATAACAGCATCTGATTTTAGCGCACAAATTTTCTGAACAATTGAGCTTTGTCCACTTGATGATTCGGAAACAAAAATAGTAACAACTGGCTTTTTTGTATCACTTGTTGAGAACAATGGCATCGCCGTTTGCACCATTCCCACCATATCTCTAAGTGCAAATTCAAAAACAACATCAACATTCTCAACGTCATTTTCATTCAATTCGAACAATGCTTTTTTAATGATTTTCTGAACGAATTCATCATTAATCTCTAAGCTTCTTAGCGTTGATCTTAACTGATAGATTCCTGTTGGTTCTTTTTTATGAATTTTTTCTAAGTTTTTTGTTAATTCATAAAGTTTCTTTTCTAAATCATCAATTTTGTTTTTTTGCCTTTCGAAAATTTCTTCCGAAAGAACCGAATTTTTCATTTCGTAATTTTTTACCGGTGCTTCTATATGCATTTGTTTGGCAGACTGTGCAGGTCTTCTTATTTCAGGCTCCATATAAGTTGTCGGCGTCTTTGTCGATTGTAATTCCTCTTCAAAATCAAATGATCTTGCTTCATCTTTTTCCCCAAGAGATAAAAAATCATCTAAACCATTTTTAATTGTTGATGCTAAATTTTTAGTTGTTGAAACAGTTTTATTTAATCCCATTGATCCATAGCTATTCGGTTTACCTATATTTTGAACCTTACCGCGTCCCTCTTCGTGCCGATCAATCATATTGGAAATGTATGAAGAAGATCCAGAATAAAATTCGTCCTTTTGATCTGTTGATAAAACAGAATCTACATGAGCTTTTTTTGTATAAGTTTTTTCTGAAATAGCAGCGGTAATTTCAATTCTTTTTTTCTTAAAGGCACCTTTTAAACCTTTGTTAGTTAATGTCTTTAATATGATCGCATCAGGACCTAGTTCCCTTTTAATTTCCTTTAATGCTTCCTCAATTGTGTCTGCTTCAAATTTTCTAACGTACATTTCTTACAACCTCACCGTTCCAAGGGATCGAATATTCGCTTCCGGAGAAAGCTCGTTGTGGCTTACTACCACAAGATTTGGAATAAATTTTTCAGTCAAGCGCTTAAAGTGGCTTCTAATTACTGGCGAGCAAAGAACTACCATTTTTTCACCAATACTTGTCGCTTCTTCAATCTTTTCATTCAAACTAGAAAGAATAATTTGAGTTACCTTTGGATCAAGTGATAGCTGTTGTCCTTGATCAGTTTGAATAATATTTTGAGCCAATTGCTCTTCAATGTTTCGATCAAGCGTAAACAATGGAATGTCTCCCTGATCACTTTTAATCTTCTCAGTTATCGTCCTAAACAATGCTTGTCTGACCATTTCAGTTAAAGCATCTGACTCTTTAATTGTAGAGCCATACTCGGCCAGTGTCTCTAAAATAGTCCTTAGATCGCGTACGGAAACACCTTCTCTAAGTAAATTTTTCATTACCTTTAAAATGATACCTAAATTTAAAATATCTGGAACTAAATCCCCAACTAATTTTGGATTTATTTCTTTAAAATTATCTAACACTCGCACTAATTCCTGACGGCCAAATAGTTCATGCAAGTTAGATTTCAAGATTTCAGTAAGATGTGTTGCCACAATAGTTGAACAGTCAACTACGGTATATCCATTGTATCCAGCATCTTCTTTCTGATCTTCGGAAATCCAAACCGCTTTCAATCCAAATACCGGCTCTGTTGTTTCAACACCATCAATTTTTTCAATTACTGTACCTGGATCCATCGCTAAGAAATAATCTGACATCAACTCACCTTTTGCGACTTGAATGCCTTTAATTTTTACTGAATATCCACCAGGTTTTAATTCTAGATTGTCTTTGATCTTAACCGAAGGAATAATGACCCCCCAATCAAGCGCAAAAAGCTTTCTCATATGCGTGATACGTTCTAGTAAGTCACCATTTTGTTCAGTATCTACTAAGTGAACTAAACCATATCCAACTTCGAGTTCCACCAACTCCATGTTGAGTAATTCTTCGAGATTTTGTGGAGAAGTTTTTTTAACTTCAACAGATTTCTGCTTTTCTGAAGCTTCAGCTTTAAGATTTGATTGCTCCATTCGATAGGCCAAATACCCAAGCATTGCTCCCATTGTAAAAAATGGCAATTTGGGAAGCCCCGGAATTAGACCAAAGAATATTAGAACAGCTGCTGAAACATATATTGCTTTAGGATGAACTTTAAATTGTCTTTGAACTTGTTCACCGAGAGCATCATCATTAGCATTACGAGTAACTAAAATACCTGCTGCAACTGAAACAATAATTGCTGGGATTTGTGTAACAAGACCATCACCAACTGTTAGAAGTGTAAATGTTTGAGCTGCAGCAGATGCATCCATTCCATTTTGAGCAACACCAATAATGATACCACCGATAATGTTGATTGCGGTAATGAGAATACCTGCAATCGCATCTCCTCGAACGAACTTCGAAGCACCATCCATTGACCCGTAAAAATCTGCTTCTTCCGCAACTTCCTTACGTCTTCTTCTTGCTTCTTTATCATCAATTAATCCTGCGTTTAAGTCCGCATCGATCGCCATTTGTTTCCCTGGCATCGCATCTAATGTAAATCTGGCTGCAACTTCAGCAACGCGACCAGCACCTTTAGTGATAACCATGAAGTTGATAATAACCAAGATAATGAAAATAATGATACCGACAATGAAATTACCTTCAACAACGAACTCACCAAATGATTTGATTACGTGTCCAGCTGCCGCTGTTCCGTCCGTTGCTCCATGAACTAAAATATTTCTTGTCGAAGCAACGTTAAGTGCTAGCCGAAATAAAGTAGAAACAAGTAGTACTGATGGGAACGTTGAAAAGTCTAAAGGTTTTTTCGAATAAACCGTTACTAGCAAAATAATTACTGAGAAAGCTAGTGAAAAAGCTAACAATAAATCCAGCAACAATGGAGGAATTGGTACAACGAACACTACTAAAATAGTTAATAACCCAACTGCCAAAACTACATCGGGCCCTTGGGTAAAAATTTTCATTCGCTTAAACATTTCATCCATATGATCATCCTAATCTTTAAGATAAAGCTCTCTGTTTTTTTCTTAACTTATAAACAAACGCCAACACTTCTGCGACTGCTTTATAAAGAGTTCGTGGAACTGGGTTTCCAACTTTTACTGTTTTATAAAGCGTGCGTGCAAGCTGCACGTTTTCCACAACTGGAATATTATGTTCTTTTGCAATCTCACGAATTTTTAGAGCTAAAAAATCTTGCCCTTTACCAATCACCATCGGGGAAACCATGTTTTCGCTATCATATTTTAAAACGATTGAAATATGTGTTGGATTTGTCACGATAACATCGGCAGTTTTAATGTCTTTCATCATACGCTTGCGAGACATTTCTCGTTGAATCTGTCTAATTCTCTGCTTAATTTCTGGATTCCCTTCTTGTTCTTTTGTTTCTTTCTTTAATTCTTCTTTCGTTTGCATTAAGCGTTTGCGATAAGAAAATTTCTGGTAAGTAAAATCTAAAAGCGCAACCACACCTAAACCTAAAAGCATTGCGAACGCAATCTTCGCCACCAATGATTTACCTACGATAAATGATTGGGTTAAGTCCATATGCATGAGCGAATTATATTTACCTAAGTCCTCTTTCAAAAACACATACGTAATCCACAATACAACGACAAATTTCAATACCCCCTTTACTGATTCCATTAAAGCTTGCATTGAAAATAATTTTTTTATACCGTTAATAGGATTTATGCGATCAAATTTAAGTTCTAGAATTTCTGGCGAATAAATAAAACCAATCTGTGCCACTTGAGAAATCACGCCTACACATAATGCTGCCAAAAGTACAGGGGCCGAGCATTTCGCGGCTGTCACAATTGACTTCGTTGTAATCGTTTTAATTGCTTTTTCCGCATAGGCTTCTTTTGCATTAAGCGAGTACAGCCATTCGATCAAACCGCTCATTTCCTGGAAAATATAAGTAAGCGATAGCCCTAATGTTAAAAAACAAGCCGCCAGAATTAACACTCCTGTTAATTCTCTAGAGAAAGCAACATCCCCGCGTTTTCTAAACTCGTCTATACGGTGCTGGGAGGGCTCTTCCGTCTTTTCTGTGTCTGACTCTTCGGCCATCTTCTACCTTTAAACTCTAAGTTATAAACTGGAACCATTCGCCCAGTTTTTCCGTGTAAATTTTAAAACAGGTCTGAAAAAATTCGTCAGATCCTACTAAAAAAACTAATAATCCTATTCCAATATTCACTGCAAAGCTCACCGTAATTACATTCATCTGAGGAACTGCTTTAGAAATAATTCCCATAATTGCATTTAAAAGGACGTTTAAAAAAATCATTGGTGTTGAGAGCATTAATGAAATTAAAAAAATAGATTTAAAGAAACCCATAAAATATTCAGGGCTATGAGCAAACTTCCCCAGAGAATAAATATGAATTGTCGAAAAACTAGCAAGAACTCCTTTAAACATTGGCAGGAGTGCTCCGCTGGTAAAAATCATCATTAATAGCGTCCACTCAATTAATTTTTCAAATGGTCCAACTTGAGTCTGAGCATTTGGATCAAAGTAATTTAATGCTGTAAAACCAACTTGCTGAGTAATCAAATGACCAGCATTTAAAAAAATTGTCATTATTGATTTTACAAAATATCCAATAACTAATCCTACAATCACATTAAAAATTGTTAATGACCAAAAAGCACTTCCCCCCATGTAAGCAATATCAGACAAAATCTGATCTTGTATCAATGGAAAAAATGCATAAGTGATAACCATAGAAGCCAAAACCTTGACGTTTACGGGGATTGCGACTTGATCAAATAGCGGAAGTTGCATGATAACAGCTAGCCAGCGACTAAACGCTAACCAGAATGCTACAATCATGTTTAAGTCTGTTATTTGTATACTCATCTAGTTCCTATTTACTTTTCCGCAATTACTCTTGGAATATTTAAAATTAAATCTTTGGTAAAAGTTGTCAGCGTATCTGACATCCACGGAGCAAAGAAAACTAAAGCTCCTACAATAACCAAAATCTTAGGTATAAACGAAAGTGTTTGTTCGTTGATTTGAGTTACTGCTTGAAAAAGTGAAACCACGATACCCATAATTAGTGCTCCTAAAAGCATTGGGGCCGAAACCATAAGTGCAACTTTAATTGCCTGATGGGTAATGTCTGAATATGAATCAAATTGCATAAACACCTCTAATTGAAAGACCTAAGAATCGATCCTGTTACTAACTGCCAACCATCGACTAAAACAAAAAGCAAAAGTTTAAACGGAAGTGAAACTACGACCGGAGGTAACATCATCATCCCCATCGCCATTAATACTGAAGCTACAATCATATCTAAAATTAAAAATGGAATATAAAGCAAGAATCCAATTTGAAATGCCGTTTTTAATTCTGAAATAATAAATGCTGGAATTAAATAGTGAATAGGTACATCGTCAATTGTTTGGGGCGCTGTCTTGCCAGTCACATCATAGAATAAACCAATATCAGCTTTTCTAACTTGTTTTTGCATGAAAGATCTAAGGGCCAAAATTGATTCATCAATCGCGACACTGGTTGCGATCTGTTTTTCCATATACGGCTTGATCGCGCGATTGTACATGCGCTCACCCGTTGGTTGCATAACAAATACTGAAAGAAATAATGAGAAGCCAATTAACAATTGATTCGGTGGCATGTTCTGAGTTCCGATAGCCTGTCTCATAAAAGATAAAACAACCAGAATTCTTGTAAAGCTGGTACACAAAATTAAAATTGATGGTGCTAGTGTTAAGACCGTAAAGAGAATTAAAATCTCAATTGAATCAACAAAGTTTACACCTTGACCAAAATTAATCTGCACGCCTGGAAGCGCCAAGTTCCCACCAGGTGCCTGTTGTGCAAACGCTAAGGAAGGAACTAATAATATGAAAAGTGATAAAAATTTAAAAACCGTTTTACGAGCATCCATGCTCACCCCTATCTTATTGAAGCTGTTTTAGTCCTCTTAACTTGGTTTTGATCTGGTCAGAAAAACGAACTTCCTGTCCTTTTTCTTTTTCTGCTGAATCAGCAAGACGATTCAATGCTTCATTGTTCTGCACACTCGCATTTGTTTGTGCATAAGCATTTTTAATTGATTTCGCTGGAGCTTTTCTGGGAGCAACTGTTACAATTTCATCTTCATTTAAAAGATCATCTAATCCACTATAGACTTCTACTTCTCTGGGATTCACATCTTCTTTTAGACGAAATTCTTTTGAATATGAATTTGCAGATGTCACTTCTGTGTCAAAGTTATTCCCTGCGATTTCTTTTTCACCTTGTTTTAATAAACCTGCAACATCATTAATTTCTGAAACCAATTGAATTCCAGCATCAGTATTAGAAATTAAAAATACTTGTTTATGTGCACGGACGACTAGAAGTGATTTTTTGGGAGCAACGTGAGTTGTACTTAAAACTTCTACTAACTTGGTACTATTTAAAAAACCTAAATTTCCTTTTTTAATAATACCTTTCTTAAACATTTGCAGGACTCCATAAAATCCAAGAAGCATAATACTTAAAAAAGCAACAAACTTGCCAAGATAACCCAATACCGAGAATTGTGATTTCGCTTCTTTATCTTCGCTGGCTGCCCCTTCCGTTCCAGCAACTGGTGCCTTCGCAGTTCCTGCTGCCGTCATAGTGACACCGTCTTCATTAAAGCTCGTTGCCTTGGTCTCAACTGCTACTTTTTTCTCTATTTCTTTTGCTTCAACTTTTGCAGTTTTAGACTTTTCTTCTGCTTCCATTTTTGCCAAATATGATTCATCTAAATGCTCGCCAACTGGAGCAAGATCAACTGCGATTTCTTTTTTCGGCACTGTTCTAGCAACTGGAGTCATCGCTGCAACCGTTGTCCAAGTTTTTGGAACGATAATTTCAATTGTTGTATCTTTAAGCATGATATTTACTTGTCCTTCTTTTCCTTTTAGTGAAAATGGGATGAGTGCTTTAAAGTTTGCAATTCCAGCTGCCTCCTGTGAGGCAAAAAGCTTAGTATCAAATTGCGATACAATTGAAACTTTTCTTTCTATTTTTGGATTTACAGAAGCATTAGGAATATTCAGAGAAACTATTTTATCTTTTACAGACAATACAGGATTTTCTTTTAAATTCCCTTCATATTTGATTACAAAACGTCCTTCATTTCCATTCGCGATAAAATCAACGTTCTTAACCGTGACTTCTGCTAAGACGTTAAATGTTGTAAGTAATCCAAATAATAATGCGATTGATTTCTGCATAACGCCTCTTATTTTAATGTTTCAATTCTTTCGATTGGAGAAATAATATCTGTTAAACGAATACCAAATTTTTCGTTAACTACAACAACTTCACCTTTGGCTACAAGTTTCCCATTAACTAAGATCTCTAATGGCTCACCGGCAAGTTTATCAAGTTCTAAAACCGAACCTTGTCCCAGTTGTAAAAGATCTTTAATAATGATCTGAGTTCTCCCCAGCTCTACAGTAACCTTAAGAGGAATATCTAGAATAAAATCTAAGTTTTGAACTTTGAGTTTATTGAGCGAGTCATCCCCTGCTTTTACTTCATCTGCTAAACGATCAACTGACATTTTACTCATTGCCTACCTCTTATTCTTCATCTTCTTCGTTATAAATTCTTTGTTTATCAATGCTCGTAATTTGAACTGCTCGATTTCCCTTATAGGTTCCAATCAAACATTTCATTTTTTCTACTCCTTCAACTGCAATCGACACTTCTCCCGAAGCATCTTGATTGAGAGGAATAATATCACCCGGCTCAAGAGTTAAAATATCTCCCACCGTCATTTCCGCTTCACCAAGTTTTACGACTAACGTCGACATCGCATTTTTAATATGCTCGTTCATGGCCTGAGTCCAAATCGAATCGGCCATTTCGTTATCTGTCTGGAAGCTTGATGAAAGTTTTTGCTTAATTGGTTCGATTGTTGAGTATGGAACAACAATCATGATTGTTCCTGAAGCTGATTCAAATTCTACTTCAAGAGTTGTTGCAATAATAACGTCAGACGGAGGTACAACCCCAACGAATTGCGGGTTAATTTCTGTACGTAAATATTGAGCATCAATGCGATGAACTGGTGCCCATGCTTCCTCTAGATCATTAATCGCCATATCCATGATCTTTTTCATGAATGAAAGTTCGATCATGGTAAATTCTTTTCCTTCAATCTTTGTGAACGGTCTATCAGTTCCACCAAAGTATGAATCGATGAATGCGTAAGCTAGTTTAGATTCAAAAACTAAAAGTGCCGGACCTCTAAGTTCGTTAAATCTCATAATACACATGCACGATGGAATCGGAAGCGTGTTAACGAATTCCCCAAACTTTAAAAGGTCAGTTGATATAATTGAGATCGTCGAAATCTTTCGAAGAGAGTTAGATAAAGATACTCGAAATGATCTAATGAATCTTTCATAGATGATTTCCAAAATGGGCATTCGCCCACGGATAACACGGTCTTGATTGGTGAGGTCATACGGTTGTATATTTTCATCTTCATCAGCTGCACTTCCACCTCCGCCACCTGAATCACCAGAAAATCCATCAACACTGCCTTCGTTAACGGCATTTAAGAGTGCATCTACTTCATCTTGACTTAATACTTGTGCCATACTTCTCCCCTCCTGGGATTCATATTGCTAAAAAAGAGAACATCATGTTCTGCTTTTAGATCTTAGTTAATTTGGAAAGCTACGTAAAAAATATCAATCACCTGCCCATCAACCATAAATGAGTTGATAGAATTTTTTATTTCTTCTTTTAAAAAGTTTTTGCCTTCAGCTTTTAATAAATCTTCAGGTTTTTTAGCATTCAATAAACTTAAAATTGAATCGCTGATTTGTGGTTTTCTCCCATCAACTTCTTCTTTTTTTGTATCTTTATTAAATTTCAATACTATTGATAAACGAATATATCTGCTTGGGCCATCACCTTTTGCAAGGTTTGCAGTGAATGGCTCTAATTGATAAAGAATTCCTTCTTCAGCATGTTCGCCTCCATGCCCACCAGCAGCTTCACCATGTCCACCTTCTGTTTTTTTCTCACCATGCTCACCGCCGGCAGCAGCTCCATGCCCACCAGCTTCACTTGCCATTTGCTGGTTGAGAAGGTCTACAACTGTCGGAAGTGCATTCAATTTTTTATGATTTTGAAATTGGAAAAAACCAATTGCTCCAACAACAATTGTGTTAACTAGAACTAAAATAACTAATAGAGGATTTTTTCCTGAGTTTGGGCTAGCAACTCCCACATCTTCTATTTTCTTTTCTTCGGCCATTGAAAAACCATCCTGGTTTAAAAGAAGTACCTGTCAAAAATTATACACACACCGGCAATTTGGTTCAAGAGGGGAACAAAAATTAAAGCAAACAATGCCTAATTGAGTATTTATTTAAGTATTTTCTGTGTGGATTTTTTGACATCGGAAAAAATTACCGGTGAAGTTGAGCAAAATGTTCAGACTTACATCATATCTTTCCAGGGTTTCCCAGGTTTAAACTTTGGGACAACCTTGGCCCTAATTCTGATTTTTTCACCAGTGTTGGGATTCGTTCCAATGCGTGCTGATTTTTTAGTCTTAGTAAATGTTCCAAAACCAACCAATGTAACGTCTTCGCCCTTTCTAACAGTTTTTTTGATAGTATCTAAAAGAACAGTTAAAAGATAATCAACTTCTTTCTTCTTTAATCTCGAAAGTTCTTTGTCTTTTAATAATGAGTCAACTAATTCTTCTTTATTCATATCTATTGATGAAGATCTTTTATAAGAAAAGTGTTGAATTCATCTTCAACAGTAATTCGAATTGTTTCAAGTAGAATTTGTTCGATTTGTTCAGAAGAAACTTCACCTTTTTGAAGATTCAAATCCATTACTGATTTCAATATTACCGGTGAAATATTTTTATAAAATTCATCGAAACGCAAATCTTGTAGATTAAATCCAACACGCGACTCTGCTAAGTGATGGTGAGACTCTAAATCAAAAAACGCTTTGATCAAATCATGAGTAGTGCTTTTACTTAAAACTAATTTAAGTTCATTACTAAATGCTCTTAGGTATTGTTCTTTTGATAAAAGATTAAAACGATGATCTAAAAAATCAGACAATAAGAACTCTCCCTCAGCTTTTTGAGGTATCACTCTATTTACCTTGTTTCCTAAAATTGTGTATAAATCTTTTTCCATGGCCTCTAAAACGAAAAAGGGGAAGTACTAAACTTCCCCTTCATTATGATAGAACAAAAAAGAAATTACAATGTTAGTTTTCCACGTTTCTTTAATTCTTCGATAATTTGAACGAAGTGATCAATCGGATATGCACCACGAACAGGCACTCCATTTAATAAGAACCCTGGAGTTCCTTGCATTCCAAACTCCGCTGCCTCTTTCATATCTTCAGCAATTCTATTTTTAACTACATCCGAATCAACATCTTTTTTTAGCTTGTTCATGTCAGCACCAACTTGCTTAGCTGTTGCTTCAAGAAAACTTCTTCCATTCTTAAGCTTTCTTTGATTTTTGAAAACTTCATCGTGAAACGCAAACGCTTTCTTTGGGTCTTGTAAACGAATTGCTTCATAAAATTGAGCCGAAATCATTGCTTGCTCGTGGAAGCTAAGTGGTAAATGCTTATACACAAATTGAACCTTTCCTTCATACTGTTTTAAAATTTGCTGAACAGTTTCAAACCCGCGCGTACAAAACGGACATTCAAAATCCGAGTATTCAACTAGGGTAATAGGAGCCCCTTTTATTCCTCTGATCGACTCATCAGCTCTGATTACTGCAACCAATGGCTTATCAAAAGATTCTTCTAGTTTTTTCTTATCATCTTCGTCTCTTTTTTTTGCTAATTCATCTTGAGCTGAGCGAGCTGCTTTTTGAAGTGCATCGATGATTTCTGCGGGATTTTTCTCAATAGCTTCTGCTAAAATTTTTGGATCATCTTTTAGTGCTTTTGCTACTTGTTCTTTGATTTTTTGCTCTGATGTACAGGCCGCTAATAATACGCCTACAACCAAAACTAAAAGGGTTTTTGATAACTTCATTTCCATTCCTTGGTTCTTTGTTTTTTATAAAACGATAAAAAATAATTGTGTCATCATTTTCGCAGAAAATAGCTATTTTTCAATGAGCTTTTTAATAAATTATTCAGGTAGTCTACTTAAAAGATCCAGATAACGATTAATCTTGCGACAATCCTCTCTCAAATGGGTGTAACCGATAATATGCACTCGGGCCTGACGATTCCCTTTCAAAAAAGATCTCATCGTTGAAAAAATGGCAAATGCAGGTGTCGACACTTCTGTGTAAAGATAGAATCCAAAAAATATATGGAGCATCACATGCAAAAAAATC
>JACCDN010511344.1_pt1 | contig 18268 bp, 18 predicted proteins | sample 7441691 | NCBI WGS metagenome assembly JACCDN01 (sample SAMN15323439, study PRJNA562643) | freshwater metagenome | isolation source: river surface water | place: USA:Blue River Watershed | collected 2017-08-16
AACCCTTCAAGAACAAGCAAAAAGTATCAGTACCTCGAACTTCTTCTGCTTCATTTATCAAGATAATAGACTTAAAGATTGGTGATGTCCTACAAATTACTCAATTATAAAGTAGAGGACACAGGCAGCTCGAAACTCCTCAGGTTGGCAGCGTTATTTCAAAACCGACCCTGACCCTTAATTCTGACAGTTAGCGCTTTATTGCCAATTTAATTGCTCAATTAGATTAATGAGATCTAGTCCCATCGTTCTTCCTAGATAGGTGCTGTTTGCAAACACCACAGTGGCATATTTTTTATTAGGGTACACTCGTAATAATGTGACGTAAGCCATTCCAGCACCGCCATGTGAAAGTGAAACATTTCCTGTTTGGTTACCGATAAACCAGCTTAAACCAAATGACAGATTTGATGAGTCTGGTGCAGGGCTTGAGCGTATTGGAATGATTGGTTCTTGCATACGCTCAATATTTTCCAGTGATAAGATGCGAACACCGTTAAGCTCACCTTTATTTAAAATCATTTGAACAAATTTTGTAAAATCAGCTACGGAGCCAATTAACCCAGTAGAGCCTTTTTGATCGCTGTACACTCGATTAAACCAAATCATACCATGAGTTTCCTCTTTAATGGCTTTTTTGGTATCTAAGTAAATTGGTACAATCCGGCTTATAAAATCTTTCGGATGCGACCCAATGGCCTCGGATGCTCGCATTGAATCTGAATATACAAAACCAGTGTTTTTCATTCCTAGCGGTTTAAGAATATTTTCTGAAATATATGTTTCATAGGAATCCCCTGTAACCTGTTCAATTATTCCGGCCAATACAATATAGCCAAAATTTGAATAATTCCCCTCTGTCCCAGGCTGAGCAATCAATTTATTTAACTCATTCAGCTTTTTTTTAATTAATTCTGTTTGCCGAATTTGAAGATCATTTTCAAAATGAACCCATCCCAGAATTGACATTCCAACATCGTCAAGTCCAGCAGAATGACTTAAAATTTGTTTTATGGTAATTGGTTCATTCTGATTTTTTAAACCACGTACTTTAAAATCTGGAAAATATTTTTCAGCAGGATCATCAATGTTAAGGAGCTTTTTTTCTTCTAGTTGAAGAATGGCTACCGCCGTGAATAGTTTTGTCAATGACCACCACTGATAAACAGTTTGATTTGTCGTTTTCTGAATTTGTTTAATATCCTGAAAGCCATAAAATCTTTCGTCCAAAATTTTATTTTGGCCAATCACAGAAATAGAAATACTTGGTGGAGTTCTGTTCTTTGTGGCAGTTTCTAAGTAGGGGTCTAGTTCTGACATTGAACTTATTTTTTTAGGTAAAACAAGCTCTGGAGGTATAAATGGCCGTCCCCAAAAATAAAATATTGAACAAACTAAAACTATGGCAATCACTGTTGCTCCAAAAATTTTCATTACAAAATAATATTTTAATTTGAAAATTATGTCTAGAGCCAAAACGTTTAAGTTGCCAGCGAAATTTTTGCCTTCTCTATCGCGAATAGTTTTCAGTTGTTTTTATAATTAGAACGAATATAAGATTCAGTTTCAATTTCAATATAAGATTTTTCATTTGGCAAAATTTCAATAGCTCTTTTTTTAAAATTACTGGCGGTTTCATAAGATTCCTTAACGATACCAACGCGAGCGAGTTTTTTTAAAAATTTTCGATACCGTTTATTTTTTTGATCATATTTCAATTGAAAAAGAAAAGATGAAAAATAAAAAACAGCAAAACCAAAAATTAAGGCAAAAACGAAAACCCAATTCTTGTTCATGTTTTTTGGAAAAAATAATTCTAAAATGCGAGACTGTGAATCGCGATCGAGATTAAAAATTTCACTATTGAATTTAGAATTAAGTGAGTCAAAAAGAAAACTCGCATTTTGCATATATCCAAAGAGATCTGAAAATAGTCCTTTCTTGTTAGAACCATTAAAGTCTGCTGCATTTAATGTGAGTCTAGCGGGAGCTATTAATTCAGTCGGATCAATGCGAAACCAACCTTTTTCTTTAGTAAAAACTTCTACCCAGGCATGAGCATCAAGCTCACGAACAATAATTGAGCTATCAAATGGATTACGGATGCCACCCAGATACCCAACAACAACACGACTAGGAATTTCATAGATGCGTAGTAAGTAAGCAAAGCTCGTTGCAAAATGCGTACAATATCCACCAGTGCCTCGTAAAAGAAATTCTTCAAGCGATGGGTATTGCGGTGGATTTAAGGTATAGAAAAAATTTTGTCGGCCGAATGCATGTGTCACCTCTTTTATTCGATCTTCAACAGAAAGGCGCAAATCAAAATTAGGAAAATATTTTTCCCGAACAAATTGCGCATCTTTAGATTTAATTCGAGTGCTCTTAGGTGCGAAACTATTATCAAAAAGATTTTTAATTTTCGATTCTTTTATGTTGAAAACATCATAAGTGGTAATTTTATATAATGTTTTAGCCTTAATTGTGCGATCTAAAAACCAAAAATAATTTTTACTAGGTTCATCTCGAAACTTAATGATTGCAAGAGTTCCATCGAGAATTGGAAAATATGTTTGTCCGTCTAAGTTTGGTTCAACCGTATAGTTAGGAGGAAATCCCGTCTGCTGTTCACTTATTTCGCGCACTTTATTTGTGTCGACTTGTAATGCTATTTGTGAAGATGTCCACTCCGAACCATTATAATTCCATAAAATGCCGGTGCGCCAATATAATCCTTCAATTGGTTTTTTATCATCAAAGTTTAAAACTTTGAACATTTTCTTATCAGTTAAATTAAGTGGGCCTAATTTTTTAAACTGTATGTCATTTTCGGTTGTGTTGAAAAAAAAGCTGCCTGTACCTGTATTTAAAAATCCTTGAGTGAAACGTGGAAATGTATAAAAAAGTACAAGTGAAGTAAATAATGCCGGAGCAATAATAAGAAATAATCTTTTGAAATTTAGCTGTGATAAGTCGTAATTTCTTATTTTTAAAATGTAATAAAAATAAAAAATCATCTTTATAAGCCCACCAAAAAAGATGATGAAGCTGGGATTTAAAAGATAAATACTGCACTCACACAATGCCAAGATAAGAAACATATTGTAATGATCGTTTTCGTTATCCAGCTCCCAAAATTTTAACGTCGAAAGAATAAGCACAAACGAGATTGCCGATTCCGCAATTAAGAGATTGCGAAAAACAAATTTTAAAAGGGCAATTGATGAAAAAAGCAGAACAATCTTAATAAACTGCTTGATGGCTTTAGGGAATTTAAAAGAAGAAAGCACAACAGAAATGAGTGCAAGTAAACTGATTTTTATCGGAACTTCTCCCCATAGGAGGCAGACATTTAAAAGCAAGACAACGAATGTGATGTTTCTAATGTTAATCATACGGACTCGCAAAACGGGCCAAGAAGCTCAAGCAATAATGCATATGCTTATCACCAGAATTAATTTCACGAATGGTCTCACCGTTAACCTTTATACCAAAAGAAATTTGTTGCCTAAAAAAATTATAAATGTCAAAGCACGCTTGTGATAAAATTTTTTCGATTTCATCTTGTGTTTTGTTTTCAACGTCCAAACAAATATAAAAATTACTAAGACCAGTGAGAATTTGATGCTTGGTTTGCCAATCATTATTTTTAGCGACTCTTTTCCAGTTTACTCGATTGAGAGGATCTCCATGCTGATATTTTTTTAGAATAAAGTCTTCTGCATCTTGAGCTTTGGGATCTGGGCCATGTGAGATCAAGGATAGGCCATGGTCAATTTTTTCAGGATAACAAAGAACGTGGTGATGAAGTTTAAAAAGGGTAAAACATTTAAAAAAATTTAATGGAAATGTTGTTTCAATATAAAGATGGTCAATCATCAGCTCCCCTCTTTTTAAAGGACGCATCTGATAGTGAAACGGCCGCATTTCCTCATGAGCAATTTTTGAGACAACATTATCGCCAACACTCAAAATGTTCTCATCTCGAATTTGGCATTTGACAAAAAAATGATCTTGCTCTTTTTTAGAACGAAGTTTTATTAAAAATGATCCGTTTTCATTAGCAAAATATGATTCACTTTCAATGCTTTCAAAGACAACACCTTGAAGATTAAAATGCGTGTAGAACATTGAAGCTAAAAACAAGCAAAATAAAATAAAATTAAAAAGCAAAACATAATTATTAGCGTAGATAAGACCAATAATTAGTAAAACGACATTGAGACAGAGTAACTTCAATCCATCAAGTGTCGGTAGAATATAAATGGGATGCTTGCGATTAGATAAGCGCAAACGATCAAAAAAATATACCCAAATCGATTGAATCATTTTAATCCACTGGCGTTTTATGAATTAAGGCCCTACATATATCAAGCTCTTCTTCCATTGAAAGTCCTTGAATGGTCGGTAATCTGTGCGCAATTAAGTTTGGTAATATTTCTTGAATATCATCAGGCAAAACATGATCGCGTTTGTGAATATAGGCCCAAGCTTTTGTAGCTTTTAAAATATCTTTTCCCGCACGTGGACTTAATCCTTGAAACTCAGAATGTGTGCGTGAAATTGTTAATAAACGCAAAATATATTCGTAAATAGCATCGCTCACGAAAACATTTTGAACATCTTTTTGAGCTTCTAAAATTGATTGTTGATTAAAAAGTGAATTCAGATTTTCTAAGTTCTGTGCTTGTTGATCGTTTTTTAGAAGTTCTTTTTCAAAATTAGGATCTGGATATCCAATTTTGATTTTCATCATAAAGCGGTCAAGCTGTGATTCCGGTAGCAAGTGAGTGCCAATTTGTGTTCTGGGGTTTTGAGTTGCAATGACAAAAAATGGTTTTTGTATCTTTATGGTATTTCCATCAAGAGTAATTTGTTTTTCTTCCATTGCTTCCAAAAGTGCACTTTGGGTTTTTGGAGTTCCGCGGTTTAATTCATCGGCCAAAATAAATTGATTTAAAAGAGGCCCTGGAATTGTTTTGAAGTTCTCTTCCTTAGAAGAATAAATTTGAATTCCAATGAGGTCAGAGGGCATAAGGTCATTGGTAAATTGAATTCGTGCAAAGCTTAAATGACAAAGTTTTGCAATGGTCTTCGCAAAGGTTGTTTTCCCGACACCTGGCACGTCTTCGATTAGCAAATGTCCATCAGCTAAAAGACAAGTAAGTCCCAACTTGATTTCTTTTGTTTTGCCAAAAATAATTGTTTCTGCAGATTGAAGAAATTTTGAAGCGAGTGAATTCATGGTGATCTCATTTTAGATTAGAAAGTGAATACTTAATAATGCTAAATGAAATCAAAAAAAAAACCACCCATTTCTGGGTGGTTTTTTGGTATTTTAATTAGGAATTTAATTAGTAACGGTTTCCTTCTCCGTGCCCACGTCCGCCGCGATCTCCGCCACGTCCGCCACGATCTCCACCGCGTCCGCCGCGATCTCCACCACCACGGTTAAAACCACCGCCGCCTTCTCTTGGAGCCATTGGTTTAGCTTCAGAAACTGTAAGGTTTCTTCCATTAAACTCTGTTCCATGAAGACTAGAGATAGCATCTGCTGCTTCTTCATCTGCTGACATTTCAACAAAGCCGAAGCCTTTGCTTCTTCCAGTGTCACGGTCCATTACTACTTTTGCAGATTCTACAGTACCGAACTGTCCGAATTTCTCCGAAAGTTCTTGATCACGAACAGAATAAGCTAAGTTACCAACATAAATCTTCTTACCCACAAACCCTCCTTAAGGCGCTTGGTGAGCCGCTTAAAGAGACAGGGGTCGTTTGCACGTTCACAGTACTTTATGCGGACAAATTAAACTATAGTCTGAGAATCAGACATAAAGTTAATTTACACCATTTTTATATAAAAACAACTCGTCAAAGATGGGATTCTGGTTAGGAATAAGTTTGAAAATGAGCGCCTAATTGGGCAAAGCGAACTAATTGATTGATATGTCGATAGAGATGAAGGTAAAAGCAGCTAAATTTAAATGAAAATTAATGTATGTAAGAAAGAATTACTCTTTTCCCTTGGAAATTGGCCAATGTGACACCAGTTTTTTTGAAAAAATTACTGCTTTTTTGGGAAGCGCTGAATAATTTCGGATTGAAAGTGGTCAATTCTGCCATCTGACTCCATTCGAGAATTGATCTGGGTCAACTCATCTGTGTTCACTGGTCTAGCAAAAAGTGTTTTGATTGAAAGAAATTCCTTAACCGGCTCAAGGTTGTACTCATGATAAACTTCGTCTTTATTGGAAATATCTTTTAATTTGATCTCCAAAGTGCCAGTCAGGAATCCAAATTTTTCTGCGGCAGGATCAAAAACGACTTTAAAACTTTTTAACTTTTCTTTCTCGGGAAGATCAATATTCTCTGAGAAAAAATAATATTCTTCAAAATTTAAAAGCGCCAATGCTTTGATGTCGGAATCAGGATCTTTGATCACAAGTATTTTTTGCACAACCTTAAAAGTGCCATACTCCTCATCGGATAATTGGAGTGTGCCAAGAAGATCAAGAACTTCTTTTTTAGTTGCAGATTCAACTTCGCTAGAAATAACATTTTGGTCATTGGAAGGAATTCTGGTTTTGTTTGTGGCAACTTTATCTGTAAAGCGCATATCATAATTTAGTGCTTTTAAGACTTTCTCTTCTCTCGTTGGCTCGCGAAAGTAAGAGAGAGCAAACCCCACTGTTAGGAAAACTAGAGAAACAGAAAGAACAAATTTTTTAAAATTAAATGGCTTCATATTAATGCCCTCTAAACTTTAACTTAACAGAGGAGACAGTTCCACCGTTAGAGCTTTTGACATCGTAAATTTTTACGTGCCAAGTGCCTGTTGTATTTTTTCCATAAAACGCATTTGTTAAAAATTTTTGACTGCTCATCATGGTCTTTCCACTCATCCCGCTAAAGGCATTAAAGATAATATTTTTTTTATTATCAGGTGAAATAACTTCAATCATAACATCTTCAAGATCTTGGTGTGTGAGAGTAATTTTCAAGAGAACTTCTTCGATTGTGAAATTTTCAGTAACATTAAAATTTACATCAACACCAGCATTGGAATTATCGGGAATGGGCTCAGGAGTGGAATAGTTCTGAATGTATTTATAATCACCAGCATTCGTTGTTTCTAGTAACGTCGATAAATTTGGAAGGGTTGCTGTATCGAAATTTAACATCGAAGTAACGTCAACTGCACCAAATCCATACCAGTTATGAAAATTAAATCCCGCACCGTTTGTGAGCCAAGCATTTTCCCACACAAGTCCAGTTGGCAAAGTCGCAGAGGTGTTCGGTGGAGTTGCAACGCTTGTTCTGGCAGCATCAATCTGTCTGGCCGTTTTAGCAAGAATGTATTTTACCTGACGCCAAGAGAGCGTGGGATGTTTTTGTAGTAAAAGTGCAATCGCGCCAGAGATCATAGGGGCAGCGGAGCTTGTACCATTAAAAAGTGAAGTATATTTGCAATCATCATTATTAACCGTGGAGTCAGCGTTGGTGTTAAAATTTCTTGCAGCACCGTTTTTTGCCAGTCCATAATTACAGCCTAATCGATCTGTTGTAACGATCGCAGGATTGGTTGTACCGCTTTCGCCACCCGGAGCAGAAATCCAAATATTAGATCCAGGTGAACTATAAGACGAAGAAACACCGTTCGCATCTATGGCGGCAACACTTATAATCTCTGGAATTGTATTATCGCCATCAAAATTAGAATTGCCGACTCGTGTTCCATTGTTTGTATCAACGCTGAAATCATTGCCAGCAGATTTTACAAAGACAGTTCCCCGACCACTTCTAAATGTTGAAGTCGCATGCTGAAGTTGCGCCTCATAACTCGAAATAGATTCCGAGTATTCGTTTTGAACAGTTCCCCAACTCATATTTACAATAGATACATCAACGTTTGCTTGGGCCAGAAAAATTGCATCTACTTGAGAAACACCTTTACTGAGAGTATTCGCTCCCGCGAGTGTTACTGCCGGGGCAACGCCATATCCCCCTGTGCTATTATTTTTAATAGCACCAATAATTCCGGCAACACTCGTCCCGTGATAATCATCTGAGCGCAGTCCGGGGGCCGGCGTGCCAGAATAGTCATCATTTAAAAAATTTTTTGAATTAGCGAGAGACCAATTTGCATACAAGTCGTCGTGAAAATGCTCAACGGAATCATCAGAGACCAAGACAGTAATGCCAGATCCGTCTTGTATAAGTGGAGATGGTAAATTTAAATCTTCATCGGAAGACCCATTGTTTTGCGCAAATGCATTTTGACCAGTATTACTTAAATGCCATTGATAACTAATCAATGGGTCGGCACCAGGTGTTGTTGTTGGAGGAACACCATAAACGAGATCCTCAGAATCTTCATTGTTGGTTGCTGAAGCTGAAGATTTCTTTCCACTACAACCTGAAGCCAAAATAAAAAGGAATAAAATTAGAGACCAATTCATAATGTTTTTTATCGTCATTTGGTGATTATTTTGTAGAATCAAGTTCATGAATTTAAATATATTCTTACCGCTTTCTGGATTTATTACCGGACTGATCGACTCAGTTGTTGGAGGGGGTGGAATTATCTCGCTTCCAACGTTAAGTTTCGTCGTGGGCCCAGGTCCACATGCAATTGGAACCAACAAAATCGTAGGAACGGTCGGAGCGACAGTTGCGCTTTTCGTTTATACAAAAAACGGAAACTTACTTTTCAAAGAAGGGCTACATTTTGTTTTTTGGTGTGCCCTTGGATCATTTCTTGGAAGTTCTTGTGCACCATTAGTTGATAAAATCTTTTTTCATTACCTGATGATTTTTATTTGCCCGTTTATTTTATTTTTAGTGATGAAAAAAGATGCATTATTTACACACCAGACACGCGAACGGAAGCATCTCTTTTGGTTTGTCTTGTCGGCGATTGGTTCTGGATTCTACGATGGATTTTTTGGGCCAGGTGGTGGAACAATGATGTTTCTGTCTCTGTTTTTAGTTGCAGGTTTCCCACTTTTAAACGCCATTGCCATTTCTAAATTGGCCAATACCTTTTCGGCAGGGACAGCTTTTATAACATATTACCATAACGGATTTGTACATTTTAAAGAGGGCCTATTAGTGGCAGCGGGAATGACAATTGGATCTTTTATTGGTGCAAGTTATGCAACAAAAAACGCTACAAAAATTTTGCGTCCAATGCTTATCTTTGTAGTAACACTATTAATGATTAAATTGATTTATGATCTAAATTGAAGCCCCACTCATGGACAGAATGGGGCCAGTGTTCAAGGAGAAACTATTGAAGCTTTTTTGAAAGAGCTTCAGTCATTTTTTTCGGTAGTGGTGCATAGTGAAGTTCACTTGCCATTGCTTGACCGTCTTTCAAGGCCCACTTCAAGAAATTTCGAACCTCTTTAATTTTTACAGAAGTTTTATCTTCAGGAAGAAGAATGTATGTGAACGAAGAAATTGGATAAACACCTTTTCCTTCAGCGTTAATTGTTGAAATTGTCAGTGGACCATTGAAATCTTTGATAAAGTCAGCAGCTTTAGAAATTGAAGCAGAGCTTGCTGTTACAAATTCACCGGCTTTATTTTTTACCGCAGCAGTGTTTAATTTATTATTAAGTGCAAACGCGAGCTCAATATATCCAATAGCACCATCAGTTTGAGAAACAAGAGCAGTTACACCCTCGTTTCCTTTGGCGCCAATTCCGGCCGTCCAATTAACATTTTTGCCAACACCAACAGTATTTTTAAATTCACTAGAAACTCCACCTAAAAACTCAGTGAAGACAGCTGTTGTTCCAGAACCATCTGATCTTCTTACAACTAAGATGTCTGCAGCTGGCAGCTTCGCTTTAGGATTTAATTTTGCAATAGCAGCATCATTCCATTTTGTGATTTTGCCAAGGAAAATGTTGGCGATCACTTCTCCATCGAGTTTTAAATTATTTTCAACACCTTTAACATTGTAAGCAACAGTTACCGCACCCATTACTGTTGGTATTTGTTCAATTGGAGTTTTTGCTTGTTTTAATTCTTCGGCCGACATTGGCGCATCAGAAGCACCGAAATCCACAGTTTGGTTAATTACTTGCTTAATTCCTCCGCCAGACCCAATGGACTGATAGTTAAATTCAACATTAGTATTTTTCTTTTGATATTCTGCAAACCATTTTGAATAAATTGGATATGGAAAAGTTGCTCCAGCACCATTAATTTTTTCTGCGGCAAGAATACCAAAACTAGTTGCTAAAAATGTAGCGATAATAAGTTTTTTTAACATACGGCGACTCCTAATAGATTTACGTGGTGTAAGCTTAACAAAAACCCAAACAAAATGATTGTTAAGAATTCATTAGGATCCAATAGTTGAGTGTAAAAATCGGACGTCTAAGTGTAGGTAAAAATGTTTTATAGACCAAAGTTTAAAGCAGGTTATGATATTTACTAGGAAGGAAAAATGTTTAAATCATTTGAAACACAATTTAGGTCAGAATCTAGGGCCATCTTTTTTTTAGCACGATTTATTTTCTTTTGTATTCACTTGGGAATTATGACAGAAATGATTGCAGGACCAATGAAGTTTCGGCATTTTTTTCGTTTCTTTTTTTTTCTATGGTTCACAAAGCCTTTTTTGACAACTATTAAAAATCGCAATTATACATTCTGGTCGCTATCTGTTGCCTTAGCATTTTATTTAATGTTCAAGATAAATGAACAATTTTTTACAATGAATCGAGCACACATAGCCTGGATATATGTTGTGGCCGAGTTTTCGCTGATATTTAATATGTACCTGCTTTCTTCTCCTATTTATTACCCAATTGTCAGCTGGTGGGAATATGATTTTCGTTTCCGTGATGATTTGAAAATCCGCGTGAAATTAGATGGTGGAGAAAGCGAACTCGAGGGAAGACTAACAGACCTAAGACGCCATGCCGGCTGTGTTAGTTCGTTTGAAGAATTTAGAATTGGGGATGCGCTAATTATCAAAGCAACAGTTGACGGTGAAACCGCAACACTTAAAAGTATTGTTATGAGTAAAAGAAGAGAATATTTTGGACGTGCATGGAATTATGGCGTGCAATTTAAGTTTGATAGTAAAATTTCCAGAAAGCGCTATGATCAACTTGGAAAACTTTGGATAAAAGAAAAAACCACTAAAAGAAAGCTAAGGTTGTCGTATGTCTAGTGTGCCTTCAAGTGAACCAGTAAAACTTTTTGATCATCTTTGGCATATGCAAACGGCTTTAAAAGAAGCAGAGAAAGCGTATAAGATGAATGAAGTTCCAATAGGAGCCGTACTTGTTGATCCTAGTGGTAATGTACTATCTACAAAACACAATATAAAAGAAATCAATCATAACCCTCTCGGACATGCAGAGTTGCTTTGCATAAGAGAAGGCACCGAAAAGCTAGAAAATTGGCGTTTAGAGAATTGCACTTTATATGTAACACTCGAGCCGTGCCCAATGTGTCTCTCTGCACTCCAACAGACACGAATTAAAAGTTTATATTTTGGAGCATATGATCTAAAAGGTGGGGCGATAAGCCTTGGCCACAATCTTCATAATGATAAACGCTTAAACCATCAATTTGGTATTTATGGTGGATTGATGCACTTTGAATGCTCACAGCTACTTTCAAGTTTTTTTAAAGAGAAGCGCAAGTTTTATCAAAACTCTTAGAGGCATTTTAAGAAACAGGACAATAGGCGCGAGATATTTCTTCAAAGCTTTTTAAGCATAAATCTTCACGACTTAACCCATGGGGATCAATTGGATGAAAGAAATGAACGTGAAGTGTTGTCTCTTTCTGTTTTAAAAAACTCCAAAAATGAGAGAAGAAAGTCATATCTCCATACCAAAAAACAAAGTCACGATTTTTTAAATTTACCTTTTCATAATTCACGGTTTTATAATTTAGACAAAATGGTAAAACCGCCTTTTCACTAATTATTGCAGCCTCAAAAAGAGGCATGCGAAACTTTAAGAGAGCTTCACCGTTTGAGGAAGTTGCTTCTGGAAAAAAAGTAATTGATAAGTGATTGTCGAGCGCTTCTGTGAGTTCTTTGATCTCGTTTTTTATCTTTAGCTTATTTCTGCGGTCAACAAACACACAGCCGGCCATTTTACATAACAGACCAAGCCCGGCACTATCGCGCATTTCTGTTGAAGTTACAAAAAGAGTTGGCTTAATGGAAGAAAGAGCGATGATATCAATGTAGCTAAGGTGGTTTCCAACCATTAAGTATTCGTCGTTCAAATTTACATTTTTTGCAAGAACTTGTTCGATCCTGATACCAAAAAGAATCACTCCCAGTTTACAAAAAAATGAAACATTTTTTGCGAGCATCTGTTGAGAGATTCCTTTTGAGAATTGGAATAAAATAACGATAAGAAAGGCAAATAATAAATAAAAAGAAATAAAAATAAAAAAAGCTAAGAGCCGCCAAGTCGCTCGCAAGTTTGCAAAAAATTGCATTACACAACCTTATGAAAAATATCTTCTTTTAAAAGATGAGTTTAATTCCTTTAAGTTTAAAATAGTTAAGTAATCAAAACAACCGAAATCTTGATCTAGTGCTGGAAGGCCTGATACCTTTGCTCCTGCAACAAGGTAGCTTTTTAAAAGCGCTGGAACCTCAACGAGGTGATGAGCAGCAACGGTACAGTCAAAATTATAAGCGTATTTATCAATGGGATAAGTATTGAGTTCATTATATAAATAACCTTCACGTCTTAGTTTTTCATACAAGCTAAGTGCCAGGCTTGCGTCTGTGGTCATTAAGCTTGAGCATCCAAACAAATAATCCGCATGATATTTTTTTGCCATAAGACCAATCCCCTTCCAGAGCAAGTCGATCACTTGTCCATTACGGTGTTCTGGACTTACAGATGCACGGCCAAGTTCTAATTTGTTTCCAGGTAATTTTAAAAATGAGCGAAGTTGAAATTCAGAACATGAATAAAAATTTTTCGATTTTGTTGAACTTAAAAAGCGGTAAACACCAGCAATTTCATTTGTAGATTTAGACTTTACAATTAAATGATCACAATAGCGGTCATAGGAATCAAAATCGAGAAAAATATTGTCGTAAGCCGGAACACCAAAAACAGAATAGCGAAACTTAAAAATCTCAATCATTTCGTCAAATGATGCCGGTTCACAAAGTTGATAGTTGGTAGTTTCTAGCAATGGAGAATTTTCTTTTTCACGCTTAGTGAAGGGGAAAAAATTAAATGATGTGGGAATCAGTGTTTGGTTGTACATCTCTGCTCCATGAATTGGGGTACACTTCGAAATATTCCTTAACCTCTAATAAAAACTGATAAAGAAAAAGTGATTTTTCAACAAGAGAATGCTTTAAAATGTATTCGTCTGAGCGATGCATTCCTCCTCCGACAACACCGAGACCATCAATAGCAAATGCATCTTTGTGGTAGAGATGATTGATGTCTCCAGCACCAAACGAATGTCCAACTTTAAAGTCCTTTGTCGTTTTACTATTGAGTGTAAATTTTGCTATTTCATACAGATCATCGAACGCACTACTTTTTTCCATCGCGGGGCAATCATCCTGAATTTCAATCTGACATTTTGCTCGCTCACCCGTTGTCAAACATTGCAAATGAGAAAGTAAAATTTCGTGGAGAATTTTTTCATGAGCAAAATCTCTCCAGTCATTTGATTCGAACCGTAAGTCCATTTTTAATTTGGTTCTTTCGGGAATAATATTGAATGCATCACTAGAGGTTTGAGCACTAGTAATATTAAAGCGAATTTCAGAATAACGAGAAAAATCTTGCTGAAGTCCATAAATTTTTAACATCGTCTCATGAAATGAATTTAGCTTTGGAATATTTATTCTTCCCGAGTGTGCGCCAATGCCGTCGACAACAACGTTGTACCAGCGATTTCCAGAACGACTTGCAATGAGATCACCCTGCAAAAGTGCAGGCTCTAATCCAAATATTGCAATAGATTTTTTTCCAATATCGTTTAAAAATTTATGAAACCCAGATGATCCAGTTTCTTCATTTGGAGAAACAATAAAATTCACAGGAAAAATTCCCAAATTATTTTTTAAGAATTTTTCTAAGGCAACAAGGCCAACAACCACGCCTCCTTTATTATCAGCGATCCCAGTTCCTAAAATTTTATCTCCAATTTCATCGTACTTTTGTTGCAAAGGAAGAGCGGTATCTGCGTGACAAATAAAAGTAAACTCCTGGGCCTTAATCCCAGTGGATTTGGCCCAAAGAAGTTCAATGTTAGGATCAAGAGGACTTTTAATCCAAACAATTTCCATTTGTAATTGTGTTAAAAGTTCAGCAATAATATCTTGAACTTTTTTTACACCTAGAACATTCTGACTTTCGGAATCAATATTCACCAATGTGGCCAAAAGTTCATAAGCATGTTGATAATTCATATAAATATTCTAAACATGACAGACTCGATTCGTTTCGCAGGATTTTAAAAAGATCTTGTCAGGGATTGATTAAGTTAATGCCGTGCGCGTGTCTTTTTAGTGCGCACATTTTTTGACAACGGGTGAAGCTTTCAATAAGATCGGCTCGGTAGTCAAGGGGCGACAAAGGTATGATTAGTGAACCCCGCCAGGTCCGGAAGGAAGCAACGGTGTCTAACTCTGCTTTGTGTTGTTCTCTTGGCTACTTTTCATATTTTTTTCAAGGCTTAATTTCGTTTACTATCCCCTCTAATTTCATTAACGTAATAAGATAGAATTCTTCTGAATTGTAAGGGAAAAAATGAGCTATCTTGTATTGGCCAGAAAATGGAGACCAAAAAAATTTTCTGAAGTTGTGGGCCAAGATCACATTACTCAATCAATAAAAAACGCATTGACCACAAATTCTGTGGGCCATGCTTATTTATTAGTTGGAACTCGTGGGGTTGGTAAGACAACCATGGCAAGATTATTTGCCAAGGCTTTGCGTTGTGAAAGTTTAACTGCAAGTGGTGATGCGTGTGGAGCATGTGCTCCGTGCCTTGAATTTGATACCGACAATTCGATGAACGTCATTGAAATTGATGGTGCTTCAAACAATAGTGTCGACAATGTTCGCGATCTTATTGAGAGCGTTCAATTTTTACCGACAAATGGAAAAAGAAAAGTTTATATCATCGATGAAGTTCACATGCTGTCTAATAGTGCTTTCAATGCATTATTAAAAACCCTCGAAGAACCACCGGCACATGTGGTTTTCATTTTAGCGACAACCGAAGCGCAAAAACTTTTAGGCACGGTTCTTTCACGTTGTCAGCGTTTTGATTTTAGAAATATTTCTGAATCTGATTTAAAAAATCATTTGAAGAATATTTGTGCGACAGAAGGAATAAAGGCCGACGACCGTCACTTGGCGATTATTGCAAAACTTGGTCGCGGATCAGGACGAGATACACTATCGCTTCTTGATCAAGCTCTAGCTTTTAGTGTTGGCAAAGTTATTACCGATGAAGTACTTTCCAAGTCCCTTGGTATCGCCAGCGTGGAGCTGGTAAATCAACTAGTACAAAATATTTATCTTGGTAATGAATCTGGTGTAAGATCAGCTTTTCAAAAATTCTTTTCGGAAAATATTCCACTTGGCAATGTGATCGAATCAGTTTTAGAAGTGTTCTATTCACATCTTGAAAAATTTTCACAAAAACAAGCTGAGGTTCAGGATCTATCAAAAGCGGAGTTGATTTGGCTTTTTGAAACACTCGCAAAAGATGCAGAGTGGGGATTAAAATCAATCCTTCCCGAAAAAGCAGTTGAAATGATTTTAGTAAAACTAGCACTTCGCCGTGAATTTTTTCAAAAACCCAAAGCACTAGAAAAAAAAACTGAAGTAGCACCGATTGTTCAAAACCCCCAATATTTAGCGGAAGAAAAAAAGCCAGATATTAAACAAGATATTAAGCCGGAAGTAAAATCAGCGAACAAAGAATTTACCTGGGAAGGATTTTTGTCATATCTACTTCGCCTCGCCCCTGCCTCTGCTTCGAATCTCGAACAAGGAAACCTTGTATCATCGCTGGTATTTGATGGGAAAATGTTGTCGTTAGAAATTGGATTCAACTACTCTGGGAAAGTTTTTTTTGATTATCTAAATGATCAGGAAGTCATAGCTAAAATCAGAAACCATCTTTGCAACTACTTCGAAGTAGAGAATGAAAACTTAAATCTCGCGCTTAAGTTAATTGATGCTGAAAGTGAATTTAAGTCAACAGCAGACATTAGGCAGGAACAAGAAGAGGAAGCAGAGGAAAATAAAATTAACTCAATTAGAAACAATCCCTTTATTAAACAGGCAGAGGTTATGTTCAATGCCAAAATTGATAAAGTTATTTTAGAAAAAAGAAACAAATAAGAAGGAGTTTATATGAAAGGTATTCAAAACTTAATGAAACAAGCACAACAGATGCAACAAAAAATCTCAACACTTCAAAAAGAGCTTGAGACCAGAGAAATCGAAACGTCATCTGGCGGTGGAATGATTAAAATTAAAATCAATGGAAAGCAACAAATCACAGAAATGACAATCAACAAAGATTGCGTTGATCCAAATGATGTAGCTTCTCTAGAAGAATTAATGAAGACTGCTGTTAATCAAGCAATTAAAGAAAGCCAAGATATGGTTTCAGGCGCAATGTCAAAAGTTACCGGCGGAATGAATATCCCAGGGCTATTCTAATAATGGAATTACCAGAAAAAATTTTAAAAACAGTTCATATGTTTTCGCGCTTGCCTGGTGTTGGTGAAAAAACCGCCATCAGACAAACGCTATCAATGACTTCTTGGAAAAAAGAAGAATTGTATAATTTTAGCCAGGCCTTAAGGGCCTTAGCTGAAGTGAAAAACTGTGTGAAGTGTGGAATGTTTTCTGATGAAGAGATTTGTCTTATTTGCGCCAACCCAAGAAGACAAGAAAGTGCAGTTTTATGTGTAGTGGAATCAATCACAGACTGTTTAGCGATTGAGCGCAGTGGAACTTTTAGAGGAAGATTTCACATTCTTTTTGGTGTTCTAAATCCGCTACTTGGAATAGGCCCGGATGAATTGAAGCTAGATGAATTCGCCAAAAGAGTAAAAGAAGAAGGCGTTAATGAAATCATCTTGGCGGTGAATCCTTCTGTTGAGGGTGATGCAACTTGCGCGTATATAAAAAGCTTGTTACCAATTGATGTGAGTGTCGAGCGCATCGGGTTTGGAATTCCGATGGGTGGAAGTTTAGAGTATGTAGACGCGCTGACGATTTCGAAAGCGATGGAAAATAGAAGACATTTATAAATGGAAAATAATTTAAGAAAATCAGAAATTCCAAAATTGATTGAGACATTTTTTCTGTCTTGTGATGTCGACGAAAAATTGAACAAGTATTCATTTTTTCTTATTCGCCAGGATGGAGTGATTCTTTATCAAAATAAAAAATCGAAATCGGCCGATGCCCATTCGATTGGTGCACTTTTAAGTGGTGTATGGCAGGCTTCACATGCCCTAACCTCTTTTTTACCAGATAGCAAAAAGAGCACAGAAATTGATTTTAGATTGAGTTTTGATACATCCTCAGAAGGAATTTATATTGTTCCTGTTGATATCAAAATTGAAAAATTTTTTCTGGGATTAATTTATTCTAACGAAGTGAACCCGGGTCAAGTGAAAGCGAAGATTCGTGATATGGGACTAAGTCTTTCAGAATTTCTTTTAATGGAAAAAATTGAGACGAAAAAAAATTCAGCAACCAAAAAAAATGAGCTACTTTTTGATGATATAACTGATGCAGAAATGGATCGTTTGTTTTCAGGATTTTAATAAGGGAAAATATGTCATTTGTTAATTACGTGACAAAAGAAGTAAATTGTAAAATCGTTTATTATGGGCCAGGGCTTGGCGGTAAGACAACGAATATTCAATACGTTTATCAAAAAACTAGCGGTGAAAATCGCGGCAATATGATTGCGCTCAATACTGAAAATGAGCGTACGCTCTTTTTTGATTTTTTACCGCTTGAACTTGGTGAAATTCGCGGTTTTAAAACACGATTTCATCTTTATACAGTTCCAGGACAAGTATTTTATGAAGCCTCTAGAAAGCTTATTCTTCGTGGAGTAGATGGGATTGTTTTTGTTGCAGATTCTCAAGTTGAAAAAATGGAAGCCAATCTTGAGAGTTTAAAATCCCTTGAGAAAAATCTTATTGAACAAGGTTATGATCTAGATAAAATGCCCATTGTTATGCAATGGAATAAGCGAGACT